>Ga0206852_1078_pt1 | contig 24025 bp, 13 predicted proteins | sample Alteio_BWOrgCont_14_FD_152849 | JGI IMG/M metagenome (GOLD analysis project Ga0206852, IMG submission 152849) | Enriched cells from forest soil in Barre Woods Harvard Forest LTER site, Petersham, Massachusetts, United States -... | ecosystem: Environmental > Terrestrial > Soil > Temperate forest >... | reverse complement strand
TTAACGGAATGAACTCCGGCGCTTATTTGACGGCCTCCAGTCTGATCATCACGTTGGATTTATTGCCCTGGTGCTTTCTTATGGGGATGACCTTCCCCTTGATGATGTCTTTTGTGCGCGAGAAAGATCCGGGTCAAACCAGAAGCTTCAGTTTTCTGTATACGGCCAATGTCCTAGGAGCCGCCGCCGGGGCCGCGTTGACGGCGGGATGCTTCATCGAAGGACTGGGATTTCGCGGCAGTCTCTATGTGGCAGGGGCCACCAACGCATCCATTTCGGCTGTCGCCTTTGGGTGTGCGCGGTGGCGGCATTTTTTTTCAAAGCGGCCCGGGAAAATAGCGCGGGCGAAGGTCCAGGCTGTCCAATCCATTCCACGCCGCCACGCCTATGCGCTGCTTTTTCTGACCGGGCTTGTCTCCATGTGCGCTGAAGTGGTCTGGACGCGCAGTTTTACGCCTGTCCTTCTCACCACCATTTATGCGTTCGCATCGATTCTGACGGTGTACCTGTTGGCGACCTTCGCGGGGTCAAGCCTGTACCGTTATCACGCGCACCGCGGACGAACTCTCACGCTTCCGGGGATCGTGGCGGGATTGGCCGGCGCATTCTTGCTTCCTGTTTTCGCGAGTGATCCCCGTTTGCATCTTTGGATTTTTTCATCTTTTCATGACCTTTTTCCTTCATGGTTGGATCAGGCTCCGCTCACCCCCGGCGGACTTCTCCTTTTAGCCAGCATCGTTCCGGCGTGCGCGCTTCTGGGATATCTGACACCCTGTTTAATCGACCGGTCCGCACAAGGGGACCCGGCTCTAGCCGGGAAGTCTTACGCGTTCAATGTGCTGGGTTGTATTCTTGGGCCGCTCGTGGCGTCCTATCTCCTTCTGCCGCATATGGGGGCGCGTTATGGCGCTATTGGGCTTTCTCTTCCTTTTCTCTTTTTCTATCGCGCATGGAATACAAAAGTGGCGCGATCGCGAAAACTCCTCACGGGAGCTGTCCTCGCGGGACTCTTCTTGACGGCTACGCTTTACACGCTCAATTTTGACGAACCTGACCGTATTGATCCGCACGCTCAAGTTCGTCGCGATTATGCGGCCACGGTCACCTCCTTGGGAAACGGCCGGTCCAAAGAGTTGCGGGTAAACGGCGTCGACATCACTCAGATGGCCTCCATCACGAAAGTCATGGCGCATATGCCCTTAGCGTTTCTCCCGCGTAAGCCGGACTCTGCTCTTGTCATCTGTTTTGGAATGGGTACAACCTTTCGCTCGCTCATGAGCTGGAATATCCAAACCACGGCGGTTGAACTGGTCCCGAGCGTTCCGAACGCCTTCGGATATTATTTTGATGATGCTCCGGACGTTCTCAGAAATCCGCGGGGCCGTGTTCTCATTGATGACGGAAGACGCTTCTTGAAACGCACCACGCAACGTTTCGATGTGGTGACGCTCGATCCTCCTCCGCCTGTGGAGGCGGCGGGATCCAGCCTGCTTTATTCCAAGGAGTTTTACCAAGATGTGCAGCGGTGTCTGAAAAAAAACGGGATTCTTCAACAATGGATTCCAGGCGGCGAGCAAGCCATTTTGCAGGCGGCCGTGCGTTCTCTGTGCGGTTCATTTCCTTATGTGCGCATGTATAAATCCATAGAAGGGTGGGGCTACCATTTCATTGCTTCGCAGGAACCCATCGCCGAGCCGTCGGTTTCGGAGTTTATCGCCCGGATGCCGCCGTCCGCCCGCCGGGATCTGCTGGAATGGGAAAAGCCCCAGGATCTGATTCAGGTCGTCACGCGGATACTGGGGCATCCGGTCGATCTGCGCCGCTTGGACCTGGAGGCCTCTTCGGTGGCTATCACCGATGATCGGCCGATTAATGAATATTACTTCCTGCGCCGTCGTCGCGCCCGACGTGACGGCACCTTCGTCATGATCCGCTAGAGCGTTTGACATCCGTCGAGGGATCGAATATCCTAAACGCACGTTGCGCGTGATCCATGATTCATAATGTTCAGGCTGTTGTTTTGTGGTCCCGGCGAAGCCGCGAGGCGGATAAGATCGTCGGGCTTTTTACGCGCGAGATGGGGCGCGTGACCGCGCGCGCGACTTCGGCCGCGCGCTCGACCGCCAAATTCGGCGCCTTGACCGAGCCCTTCGTCGAAAGCGACATCGCCCTCTACTTGGTTCCGGGCCGGGGATGGGGAAAAATCGTCGGGGGCCGGATCCGCTCGAGTTTCCCCGCTTTGCGCACCCAGGTGGACCGCTCGACCGCCGCGTCGTGGGTGTGCGAGGTGGTTCAGCGCCTCACGCCCGAGGAACAAAGCAGCCCGGAAAAATTTTTCCTTTTGCATGAGACGTTGTCCGCGCTCTCCAGCACGCCTCGCCTCGGCATGATCCGTCTGGCGTTTGCCGTCCGGTTTTTGGCGATCGCGGGCTTTGGCCTGGATAATCGGGAACCTTGGGGCGACCTCGTCCGCGAACGCCCCGACTGGGCGACCGGCCTTTTGGAAGATCCGCTCGCGGAGTTGAGCGATAAAGAATGGCGTGATCCCTTGATCACCGCGGTCGAGCATCTGGCCGGCAGCGTCGTGGCCGACCACTTGAACCGGCCTTTGCATGTGAACCGGTTCCGTCAGATGGCCGGCATCGAGATATGACTTTTCAAGAAATCATCCTCACCCTGCATAAATACTGGGCCAAGCAAGGCTGTCTTTTGTGGCAGCCGTACGACATCGAAAAAGGCGCGGGAACATTTAACCCGGCGACCTTCCTCGAATGCCTCACGCCGCGCCCCTGGAAAGTCGCCTACGTGGAGCCCAGCCGCCGGCCCACCGACGGCCGCTACGGGGAAAACCCGAACCGGTTGCAGCACTATTACCAATATCAGGTGATCATGAAGCCCGCGCCGTCCAATATCCAGGCGCTTTATCTGGCGTCTTTGCGCGCGATCGGCATCGATCCCAAGCAGCACGACATCCGCTTTGTGGAAGATGATTGGGAATCTCCCACGCTGGGCGCCTGGGGGCTCGGTTGGGAAGTGTGGCTGGACGGCATGGAGATCACCCAGTTCACCTATTTCCAGGAGATCGGCGGCGTGAAGCTGGATCCCATCTCGGTGGAGATCACCTACGGGTTGGAGCGCCTGGCGATGTATTCGCAAAAGAAAAACAATGTTTTCGATGTGATCTGGACGGGCAAGACCACCTACGGAGAGATGCACCTGGAAGATGAGCGCCAATTTTCCAAATACAATTTTGAGCTCGCCGACGTGAACCTTCTGCGCCAATCCTTCACGAATCATGAAGCCGAAGCCAAACGGCTTTTGGCCGCCGCCGTCGTGAAGCCGGCCTACGAGCACGTCATGAAATGTTCGCATGCCTTTAATTTGCTCGACGCGCGCGGAGCCATTTCCGTGTCCGAGCGCGTGACCTATATCGGCCGTGTGCGGTCCATCGCCTGCGCCGTCGCCCAAGCGTACACGCAATCGTCATCCCCTGCGGTCACTGGCAGGGGATCCATGGATTCCCCGCCAATGACCGCGGGGAATGACGTAATAAAAAGATGACCAAAGAAGCTTTACTCGAAATCGGCTCCGAGGAACTTCCGGCGTCTTTCATCGCTCCGGGGATGCGCCAGTTGAAAACCTTGGCAGAAGAATCCTTGAAAGCGAGCGGCCTTACCTATTCCGCGATCGATACGCATGGCACGCCGCGACGTTTGGCGGTGGTGATTCATGGGTTGCCGGAGCGTTCCCCGGATCAGGAAAAAATCGTGACCGGGCCGCCGGCCGCGATCGCCAAAGATGCTCAAGGGCAGTGGACGCCGGCGGCGATGGGCTTTGCCCGCAAGCAGGGCCTTAAACCTTCGGATTTGACCATCGCAAAAGACCGGCTGAGCGCGGTGCTCCAGGTGAAGGGCGTCGCCACGCGTCAACTCCTGGCGGATCTTTTTCCGCAGTGGATCGGCCGGCTTGATTTTCCGAAATCCATGGTGTGGGAGCCGACGAAGTTTCGGTATCCGCGACCGATCCGCTGGATGGCCGCTCTCTACGGGTCCGACTTGGTCTCTTTTAGTGTGGCGGGCGTTCGCTCCGCGCGCTGGACGCTGGGAATCGGTCCGTGGGCTCCCAAAAAAATCCCGCTCACACAGGCGGGAAAGTACGCGATGCTTTTAAAAAATCAATGCGTCCTGGTGGATTCCGTGTCGCGACAGGAGACCATTCGCCGCTTCGCCGAGCAAGCCGTCAAGCGCGTTCATGGCAAAGTCCATCTGTCGGCCGCGCTCCTGGAACAGGTGGGAAATTTGGTGGAACACCCCGTTGCGATTCTGGGAAATTTTGATCCGGCCTACCTCGATTTGCCCAAGGAAGTCCTGATCACTTGTCTCGAGCATCATCAAAAATATTTTCCTGTCGAGCAGGCGTCCGGCGGCAAACTTCTGCCGCATTTTGTGGGAATCCGCAACGGAATGTCTGTTCATCAGGAGATTGTCCGGGAAGGTTATGAGCGCGTTCTCGCCGCTCGCTTGGCGGACGCCCGGTTTTTTTTCAATCAGGACCGCCGCACGCCTTTGTCATCCAAAGTGGACGCGCTCAAAGGCGTCATGTTTCAGGAGAAGCTCGGAAATCTTTACGATAAAAAAGAGCGTGTGAAAAAGCTCCTGGAAACGTTCGCCGGGACCCTGGGAGGCTTCACGGATCTCGAGAAAGCCAAGCGCGTCGCCGATTTGTGCAAAGCGGATCTTGTCACCGAGATGGTTCGGGAATTTCCGGAACTCCAGGGCATCGTCGCGCGGCTTTACGCGCAGGCGGACGGCGAGGACGCGGCCGTGTCCCGGGCGTTGGAAGAACACTATTGGCCGATCACGCTTTCGGGAACGCTGCCCTCGTCGGATGTGGCATCTTTCGTCGCGTTGACCGACAAGCTGGACACCTTGGCCGGAGACTTCGCGGTGGGCCTGATTCCTTCGGGATCGGCCGATCCTTACGGATTACGCCGCGCGGCGGTGGGAGTTTTGCGTATTCTTGAATCCAAGAGTTGGCCGCTTCATGTGGAATGGCTTGTGGACCAGGCGGTGGACGCTCAACCCGGTCCGTTGAAAAGCGCCGCCGCAGACGTCCAAAACAAACTCAATCAATTTATGTCGCAGCGGTTTGCGGCGCTCCTCGCGGAACGCGGTTTTAAGCCCGATGAAATCGAAGCGGTTCTGGCGACGGGAATCGGAGTGGTCCGCGAAGCTCTGGCTCGACTGGAAGCGCTTCACGCGATCCGGGCACGGCAGGAATTTGAGCCGCTCTCCGTCGCTTTTAAACGGGGAATGAATATTGTCCGGCAGGCGGCCAAAGGCGGAACGACGGATGCCGCCGCGGTCCAATCCGAGCTCTTGAAGGAGCCCTGCGAGCAGGTCCTGTATAAAATTTTGGAATCGACAGGAGCGGAAGTGACCAAGCACCTGGAAGCGCGCGCTTACCGGGAGGCGCTCGAGTCGATGGTCCCCTTGCGCGAGCCGCTTGATGGATTTTTTAACGGCGTCATGGTGATGGCCGATGATCCGGCGCTGCGCGGCAACCGTTTGGCGCTCATGCGGCGGCTGGTCGGACTTTTTTCACAAATCGCGGATTTTTCCAAATTGCAAAATGGGTGACCTCTGGCTCATCCTGGCCAACGTCGCCTTGCCCGTTTGCGCGGGGATCACATTTTTCGCACTCGCCCGTTACGCCTCCCATATCGCTCCCATGCGGATCTTGGTCACCGGCGAGAAGACCTACAAAGGGGCCGCATGGGGGTTTTCTTTCTTCGGGGCTTATCTCGTCACGCGTCCGCTGCAGATCCTGCTCGGGCCGTATCCCATGCCGCTCGTCGTCAACGGTATTCGTGAGTTCTGCATGATGGCATTGTTTGCGCCCGCCGTGTTTGTGGCGATGATGAGTCTTTGTTTCGGCTCGGACCGGATTCCTAAAAAACTCATCTACGGGATTTTCAGCCTCGGTTTTGTCCTGGGTTTTGTCTTTGTCGTGCTCAACGCCCGGGCCATGGGCGGGACAGAAGTGATCTTCCGCCTGGGTTCCTATCGCGCTTACGACGGCGTGTGGTTTAAAGCGCAGGATCCACACAGCGAGGCCTTGATGTCGATTCTTTTTGTCATCCGGTTTATCGATCCGCTTTTCCTGCTTCTTTTGGCCGGAGTGATCGTGTTTCGTCACGCGCGCCACTATCCCGAAGAAAAAGGGGCAGTCTATGACAATATGCCTAAGAAACTTTATTTTCTTTCCGCGGCGGTCTTTGCCTTTCCGGTGTCCATGCTTATTACAGGAATTCTGGTTCTTTTCTTTAAGATCCCGAACCAATGGTGGATCTACTATCTGGGAGCGTTGATCTCCGGTTTTCTCGAAGCCGTCAGCCTCAGCCTTCCGGTGCGCCGGGATGTTCAGGTCAGCGAGCATGCCCGCTAGGGTTGTAACAATCCACTAAATCCGGCTGAAAAAACCATTGCATTTGAATAGAACCACGCTAAACTAGTTTGGTCTATGAAGCTATTGAAGGTTCAAAACGCATCCCGGCATGTGGAGTTGGGCTGGAAAATCCGCCGTGCGGCATCTTGGACGGAACGAGCGGTCGGGCTTCTGTCGACCCCCGCGTTACGCGCGGGCGACGGACTTTGGATCAGCCCCTGCAAATCCATTCACACCTTTTTTATGCGGTATCCGATCGACGTCCTGTTCTTAGACGACGGAGGACGGGTCCTTTATCAGAAGACCTTTCAGCCTTGGCGGATCTCCGGCTGGCACGCGAAAAGTCACGGCGTTTTGGAGCTTGCATCAGGAACTTTGAATCGCACCGGCACGCGTGTCGGTGACCGCATTGAATTCAAGGAGCTCCAATAATATGGCAGCTGCCGCGACCAAAGGCTCGTCCAACCCGAAAGGTGTCGTCGACATTCTGCTGAACCGGAAACTCGTCACGGAGAGCCAGCTCCAGCCCGCGATCGATGAAGCGCGCAAGAGCGAAAAACCCCTTCAACAAATCGTCGTCGACCGAAAAATACTCGACAAAACCGTTGTCCTGAAAGCGCTGTCCGAAGAATGGCGCATCAAGGCCGTCAACTTGACCGATATCGAAGTCGATTTGGATGTGGTGAAAGTGATTCCCGAAGCCACCGCCCGCCGGCACAAAGCGGTTCCCTTCGCCAAGGAAGAAAATGTGCTTTTTGTGTCCATGGTCGACCCGCGCGACTTTTTTGCGGTGGAAGACATTCAGCTGCGCACCGGTTTTGAAGTCCAACCCTATCTGGCGCTCCCGGGAGATATCAGCGCGCTCCTGGATAAGGCCTACGGTGTGAGCGCGGCGTCGGCCGCCACCGAGGTCAGCGTCGAAGACATCATTAAGGGAGTGGCCGCGTCCGGCGGCGGAGACGGCAACACCGACGAGTTGACCGTAGGTGGCATCCAGGAAGAGCTTTCGGATGTGGCCGAGGTGCCTGCGGACGCGCCGGAAGTCGAGAAACTGGTGAACGCCATCATCCTGGGCGCGCTCCAGCAAAAAGCGTCGGATATTCATATCGAGCCCTTTGAGAAAAAACTTATTTTGCGTTACCGCGTCGACGGAGCCCTCCGAGAAGCGCCGTTTGCCTTACCGTACGCCTTTCGCAACGCGCTCTTGGCCAAGATCAAGATCATGACCAATCAAATGGACATCACCGAGCACCGCAAACCCCAGGACGGACGTATTCAGGTGACCGCCAAAGGAAACCCCATCGAGTTCCGCGTCAATATCGTTCCGACCGTTTTTGGAGAATCCTGCTGTATGCGCGTCCTGGACCGCTCGTCCATTCAGGTCGACATGAACAAGATGGGATTTTTGCCGGACACATTGGAAAAACTTAGAGAGCTCCTCCAGCGGCCGTTCGGATTGATTCTGGTGTGCGGGCCGACAGGCTCCGGAAAATCCACCACGCTCTACGCCGCTCTCAATTCCATCAATACGCCGGACATGAAAATTTTGACCGCGGAAAACCCCGTCGAATACAACCTGCCGGGGATCGTCCAGGTGAACGTCAATCAGGAGATCGGTTTCGACTTTTCGACTGCGCTGCGATCCTTTTTGCGGCAGGATCCCGATGTGGTGATGGTCGGAGAAATCCGCGATAAGGAAACCGCTCAGATCGCGATGGAAGCCGCCATGACGGGACATTTGGTGTTTTCCACGATCCATACCAACGACGCTCCGAGTGCGGTCGCACGCCTGCATGAGATGGGCGTCCCGAACTTTTTGGTGGCCTCCGCCATCGAAGCGGTGCTCGCCCAGCGGCTTGTTCGCCGGGTGTGCAAGGATTGCAAGGAACTGATCAAGCCCACGCCGGAAATGATCAAGGTGTTCGAGGACAATAAAATCGACATTTCGAAGGCGACCTTCTATAAAGGAAAAGGCTGCGGCACCTGCAATCTCCTGGGGTACAAGGGCCGCGCCGCCCTGCACGAACTTTTAATCGTGAACAATGAGATCCGGGCGCTCTGTCTCACCGAAGTGGCGGCCGGCCCGATCCGGGAACTGGCGGTCAAAGCAGGCATGCGCGGTCTTTTTCTCGACGGGCTTGTCAAAGTCACCATGGGGGTGACGACGCTCGAGGAGGTCTACACCGTCGCCTTGGCGGCGGAATAACGATATGGCCGATAATCTCACCATCGTGTGCAGCCACTGCAAAAAAGAGCTCGCCGCCGACGCCCATTTTTGTCACCACTGCGGCGCACCTTCGGGAGCGGCGAACTGGGCGGCCTCGGGAGACGAAAATTTTGTCAAAGGTCTTTTTAATTTGGCGCGCGGCCTGGCCTCCACTCTGGACGTCGACGCGCTCTTGAAGCGCATCGGTCAATCCGCCGAGCAAATGTTTTTATGCGAGGCGTCCGCTCTGATGCTTTTGGATGAGGACCAGAAACACCTTTTCTTTAAAGTGGCGACCGGCGAAAAGGGCGGCATGGTCACCAAGTTCCGCATCAAGCTGGGAGAAGGCATCGCCGGATGGGTGGCCGAAAAACGGGAATCCGTCATGGTCAATGATGTCTCCGGCGACGCCCGCTTCACCGGACAGCATGATCAGGCGTCCGGGTTTAAGACCAAATCGGTCCTCTGCGTTCCGATGCTGGCCGGCGGGGAACTGATCGGCGTCTTAGAAGTGTTAAATAAAAGAGTGTCGGAAGGATTTACGGAGGCCGACAAGAGTCTCTTGGAAAGTTTGGCGAGCCTGGCGGCCCTGGCGATCGCCAACGCGCGTGTCGTCGGAGGATTTCGGAATTTCTATTCGAACACGATCGAAATTTTGATCAGCGCCATTGAAGCCCGCGATATGCGGATGGCGGGCCACTGCTGGCGTTTCGCTCAGCGCGCCACGTCGCTCGGCCGAAAATTGGGACTGGATGGCCAGGTGCTGAAGGACCTTTATTATTCGGCGCTGCTTCATGATGTCGGATTTTTGAAAGTCGCCGCCGGCTGGAACATGTCACGGATTTTAGTGATGGAGTCTCCGCATATGGAGCAGACCCATCCGATGATCGGCGCCGAGATGATTAAAGGAATCGACATTTTGAAGGGCGCGGCCGGCCTCATCCTCTTCCACCATGAGTGCTACGACGGCTCCGGTTTTCCGCGCGGCCTCAAAGGCGACGAAATTCCTTTGGGCGGCCACATTTTGTCCGTGATCGAATATTGCGAGGAAATGCGGATGAACGGTTACGCCCTTGAACAAGTGCGCGCCATTCTCGAAGAGCAATCCGGAAAGAAATTCCACCCCGACGTCGCCAAAGCCTATCTCGACGTCCTCCAATCCGAAGAAGCCAAAGCCGCATAAGCCGGCCTCTTTCGACGCATCGCCGGATGGTATAATCCCCGCGTACTCATTTTTTCGAGAAGGAAGGTTCTATGCGCAAGAAAGTCACGGTTGTCGGAGCGGGAAATGTCGGAGCGAGCGCGGCGGCTTGGCTCGCGGAAAAAGGCACGTTCGACGTCGTTTTGGTGGATGTTGTCGAAGGCCTGCCGCAGGGCAAAGCGCTTGATCTGGCACAATCGGGATCCGTTACGGGTTCTGACGCCGTGATTACCGGCGCCAATGACTACGGCCCGACGGCCGGCTCCGATCTCTTTATTGTCACCGCCGGTATTGCCCGCAAGCCGGGCATGAGCCGCGATGACCTTCTTAAAACTAATACCGGCATTGTAAAAGCCGTTGCCGAACAAATTAAAAAAACATCGCCCAATGCTTTTGTCATCGTGGTGTCCAATCCTTTGGATGCCATGTGCTATGTGATGAAGCAAGTGACCGGTTTTTCGCGCGAGCGCGTGATCGGCATGGCCGGTGTTTTAGACTCCTCCCGCATGGCGACCTTTATTGCGCAGGAACTTAAAGTCTCGGTTAAAAATGTGAGCGCATTTGTGATGGGCGGCCATGGCGACACCATGGTTCCGATGCCGCGCTATACGACGGTGGCCGGTATCCCACTGCCCGAGTTGCTTTCCAAAGAAAAAATCGATGCGATTGTGAAACGCACGGCTAATGGCGGCGCCGAAATTGTGGCGCTCCTTAAAACCGGCAGCGCTTTCTATGCGCCCAGCGCCTCCGCCGTTCAGATGGCCGAAGCCATTCTCTATGACCGGCGGCAGATCCTGCCCTGCGCCATCTGGCTTCAGGGTGAATACGGTTTGAAGGATGTCTATGTGGGCGTCCCGTCCAAACTCGGCGCCAAAGGTCTGGAAGAAATCATTCAGCTGACGCTCACCGGGGATGAACAAGCCGCCCTGAACAAGTCTGCTGAATCCGTCCGCGAACTGCAAAAGATCACAGGAGTCTGATGCTGCTTGCGATCGACGTCGGCAACACGCATATCACGGTCGGTTTGTTTCACCAAAAGGTGCTCAAACACACGTGGCGTCTCAACACCTTCCGCCATTACACTTCCGATGAGCTGGGCGTCCATTTTCTTAATCTGCTCGCGACCAAAAACCTTGATGCGTCCAAGCTGACCGGTATCTGCATGGCCAGCGTCGTCCCTTCACTGGATGAGCCGTTTCGAATCATGTGCCGCAGTTTCCTGCGCCAAACCCCTCTCGTTATCGGTCCCCAAAGTAAGCTCGGCATCAAAAACCTCTATAAAAATCCGGAAGAAGTTGGCGCCGATCGGCTCGTCAACGCCGTGGCGGTGCATGCCTTATATAGGAAGGCCGCGATTGTGGTGGATTTTGGGACGGCGACCACGCTGGATTGTGTGACCGCCAAAGGCGAATATCTGGGTGGAGCGATCTGCCCGGGGATGGAGCTTGCCGGCGAGTGGCTGGCGACCCATACGGCCAAACTCCCGAGGGTGACATTTCAATCCGCTCCCACAAAAGCCATCGGCAAGACGACAAAAGAAAGCTTGCAAAGCGGACTTTTCTGGGGGTATATAGGTCTGGTTGACGGTCTTTTACATCACTTAACAAGGGAAATAGGTGTTCGGCCGATGATTGTAGCGACGGGAGGTTTGTCGACGGTGATTGGCCCGTATCTAAAACCCGTTCCGCGGATTCTTCCGAACCTGACGCTGGATGGGTTACGGGTGATCTGGGACATGAATAAACGTCAGGGGGGGAAATAATGAATTTTCGCAAAGGATTAGGGGTACTCTGCAGTTTGAATCTGCTGGTTCCATCGGTGCATGCCCTTACGGTCCCGCAGATCGAGCAAGAGGTGACCACGCAGCTCGCCAGCGATTCCACTTTAATCAGTGGATGGATGACCAGCAATCTGAAGAATGTCATTCCGTTTAACTCCACCTCCGGGAACGTGGTTCCGAGTCAGTTGAAGATATTCGGTTTTGAAGTAGGCGCGGAAGGTGTGGTGTCCGACACAAAAATGGATGTGGACGGTCTGCACAGCTTGCCGACGACTCTCGTCGATACGCATTCGATCGATATGTTCTCACGGCTGCCGTTTCCGATGGTTCTGGGCCATGCCAAAATCGGCCTCCCCTTTGGATTCGATGCCGGCATCCGCGTGGGCGGCATTCCCAAAACGACCGAAAACAGCGGCAGCCGGACGGGATCGATCCAAAATAAAGTCGTCGGTCTGGATCTGCGAAAAAAAATCATTGAAGAAGGAATGGCCAAGCCGTTTGGACTGACGATGGGACTCAATTATACGCACGCCGATGGATCCCTGGACCTCAACAATACGTATAACTCTCTCACCTATACTGACAGCCAAAATAATACGGCGCAGATAAGCAACGGAATGACGAACGAACATGCCGACTGGAAAACAGACAGCATCGGTCTGCAGGCCATCCTAGATAAGCAAATCCTGTTCATCACCCCGTACGTGGGCGTCAGCGTCAATCGAAATACCGGAAATATCAACAATTCCATTACCACGACCGGAACCCCGGAGATTACGCCTAGCGGCGGTTCAGAGACGACCGGAAGCCTTCTGAGTGCCACGGGTTCTTCAACGGATCCTGCGAACAAGTGGGATACCCGAGCCCTCCTGGGTGTCGAATTTACCTTCCTGCCGTTCATGAAGCTTGGCATCGGCGGGGAATACGGCGGCAGCAAGAACGTCGCCGGTGATATCGGTCTGCGGATTCAGTTCCGCTAATCCTCTAAATATCGCTTCAAAAAGAAAAAGGCCCCCAGGCACTCGGGGGCCTTTTTTACATCTATTTACCGTCCAAATTCACCGTTGACATTGAAGTGATTTGCCAGTACACCTAATGCGTTGTACGACACTAGCAAACTTGTCGTAAGACAAGGACGCAAAGCTTCCGGTCCATCGTAGCCTTGGCGAAGGTGGATAGCGGGGTTGCCGAAACAATGAATAAACGATTGCTGGCATCGGTGGGGAGCGGCAAGTTGTTCGCCAGAAGTCTGGCGAAGAGCTTGTTTTTTTTATGCCTTGGAGGCGTTCTCGTTTCCAATGCCGCCGCCGCGCCTGCGCGCGTGGACGACGTTCGCGGCACTGTGGAAAAGCGCTTGGTGGGAGGGCTGAACTGGGAAAAAGTAACCCCGGGTGAAAAAGTCGAAGAAGGGGCCACGCTCCGCACCGGCGCAAATTCCCAAGCCGATATCCTCACCGAACAAGGCCACCACTTTCACATCAATTCAGAAACCACCATCACCTTTACGACGCTGCAGGCCGACGAAACAAAAACGCGTTTGGAGAGCGGCCGGGTTCTCTCTCAGGTTAAAAAACTCAAGAGCAATCAGAGTTTTGGAATTCAAACCCCGACGGCGGTCTGCGCGGTGCGCGGCACGGAATTTGAGACCACAGCCGGCGAAAAGGGAACTTTTGTGGCTGTGTACAGAGGCATCGTCGGAGTTTCCGCGATCGGAACCGGCAACGAGCTGGGTATTCGCGCGGGCCAGATGACCGCGGTTCATAATGGCATGGTTGAGCCCCCCCGCCGCATCCCTCACGATCATCATGTGGCCGTAGAATCGGCCCTGGCACGGACCGCGCGGCATGAAGTCGGCCTGGATATGACCCGCAACCAGGTGATTGCTTCGGCGGCCATGGAGCGGCGCTTGTCCGATTATCAGGAAGGAAAAAGCCTCATCGATGCTTCCGGACAGCGCGTGCGTCTCCAAGAGTATATCGTCCGGCCTCAGCCCAATCAGTTTAAATTCGTCGTTCTCGATGAGCGCGGGCAATCGCAGCTGGACTATTTTTATTATCTCGGCACCTTTAATCAGAATCTTCCCGCGGACCTTTCTGTCGCCCTGAAGCAGCTTTCCGGCACGCTCGGCACGACCGCGCCGACCTACTATCTCACGGCCTATGAAATGGCGCAATCCAACACGCAGGATTCCGTTCATGACACGTCCACCGGCGGCCATCTGGTCAAGATCACGCAGGACGGCCTGGGCAACTACATTTTGACCGATCCGACCGATCCGACGAACGTGCGTACCGTGCCGGCCGCTCAACTCCAGCCGGATGGAACCTACAAAGTGTATAACCCTCTGGCTGATAGCTTTTCCGTCGTGTCGGCCGCTCAGCTAGCCTCCTCGACGCAATTCGGTGTCTACATTCCCGAAAACAGTACGTTCAAAGATTTGGCGCCGTCCGATACGCTCTGGGAAACGCGGTTCAACACTTACGAGCATGATCTCGATAACGTCCCCAAGATCACCTATACCAAGTCCAGTGGAATTTCCAATATCCTGAATTCGACCCTGGACGCGAACTACACCTACGCCGGAGGTTTTGTCATTCCTGTGGTTCAGGCCGATCCCAACAATGTGGATGCGACGGTCACGAATTATTATGGCGATGGCACCTTCGAGAGCTATCGAACAGTTTTGATTAATGACCAAGGGAACGTGGCCCCACTGAGCGCTTTCTCCGGTATTTCGTCCGGAGCGGCGTATAAGGATGAGCTGCTTCAGTGGAATTACGAGCAGCAAGTTTCAGCCAGCGAGTTTCAAGGGCGAAAGATTGATTTGGTGGTCGAACCGAAAATCTTTATTGAAAGCGGATTGATTCAGTGAAGAAACGGCAGCTCCTCATGCTGAGTTATGTGGTCTGTCTTAGTTCCTCGGCAGGAGCCGTAGAGGTGAATCCGGTGGTGAACGCGCAGCTCCTGGGCGGTCAATATTTCTTTAACGGCGCCGATCATTCTTTCGGAGCGGTGGCCTCGCTGTCGGCCGCTCCTTACATGAAATTTAACGACGCCTGGAGCCTCGTTCCTTTATATAGCGGGAACTACAACGGCACGCAGCAGGTGCAGGATCTCATCGGCGGGGGAACGCTGTTTCAGGAATCGCAGGACCATACCGGATCCTTAAAGCTGATACGCTCTTTTGACAGCGGCTGGAAACTAAAAGCGATCGGCGCCTACAGCGCTCAGTATCTTCGTGAAACAACCGATGAAAGCTGGGGCGGCGGCCTTTACGATAACCGCCGGACTTCCGGCGGCGCGGAGACGGAGTATTCCTGGGACAAAGATCGGTTTGTCCGATTTGCCTACGATTATTACGCGATCCGCTTTCCCAACTACACCAGCCTGGAATCGCAAGGTGACGCGCAGGGTCTCGGGCGCGAACTCAACGCCCCGGATGTCCTCGATACCCATAACAATGCTCTCACAGTGGGGTCTCAAATCGGGCTTCCCGGCAACGGCTTTTTAGAAGGAACCGCCAGCTACACCTGGAGCCATTTCAGCTCCGAGCATCTCGTGGATCTCTCGGGCGATCTCGTGTCCGGTCTGCGCAACGATGATATCGAAACGCTTTCCCTGCAGGGTACTTGGCCGATCGTCATGAACACGGGCTGGAAGGTTTTCAGTTCTTTGGGGTATACCTGGAACCATGTTCTCTCCAACCAGAATCACTACGACGCTCAGGAGTTTTTCTTCGATCCGGATTATTACGCGTATCTGACGCAAACCCTGCAAAACACCTGGACTCTCGCCGTGGGTGAGGATCCCTGGACACTCGGCTGGAATTGGTCGATTTCGCATCAACAGTATTCCGACCGGCTCGTGCAGGATGACCTCGGGAATTATGGAACGGATAAAACGCACGTGAACGGGTTCTTTACCGGTTTGACCTTCACGTACCCCATCGCCAAAGGATTTAAGTTAAACGCGATTACGCAGTTTGGATGGAACGATTCGAACAACCAGGACAACGCCGTGTATCAATATCACTACAACACGCAGACGTATCTTTTAGGGTTCAGCTATGCGTATTAAGCGCCTCCTCTTGGCGGTCGTTCCCATTTTATTCGCGACAAGCGTCGCGCGCGCCGGTGTCGCGGTTCTTAACCCGGCGATCGCCGCCGTCTATGTGTCCAGCATGGACGTTGCCTGGCAATCCACCACGACCGTCACAGGATACATGGTGAACGCCTCCACCATCGCTAATTTTTCAATCATCAACAGTTCCACCGTCGTTCCCGGAGCGGCCGCCTCCAGCGCCACGCTCGTGGGACTAAATCCGAACACCAGCTATTATGCGGAAATTGGAGGAGCTTCCGGGGGCACCACCAGCTACGTCACTACCGTGCCGGCCAGCACCTTCACACTGGCCAGTCCCCTCATAAATCCGCAGGTTTATCAGATCTACAGCACGAGTGTAACGGCCAACTGGTTTGCGTTTGCGGCGGGAACCGGGACCAACACGTCGGAAGGGTACGTGGTGGAAATGTCCAGCACGAACTTTATCGGCACGAGCACGATTTACTTCAGTTCGAACACCACGCCGGCGATCAGTACGCTTACCGTGAATGGATTAACGCCGTCCAGCACGTACTATGTGAAGGCAGGCGCCTTCAACGGAAACGGGACCCCAAATCTCGTTCCGCTCGGATCCATCATAACGACGGCGAATGGGGGGTTGGCCTCTCCCACAGGGTTCATGGGGGTTGCCGCCTCTACGTCATCCATCGTCTGGAGCTGGAACTTGGTGACGGGCGCTACGGGGTACAACCTTTATCTGTCGACTTCGCCGGCCACGTTGCTCGTGAGTACGCCCATTCTGAGCTATGTAGATACGGGGCTCTCCACCAACACCGCCTATGGATTGTTCGTTACGGCGGTGGGTGGCGGCATCGAGAGCCCGTTTTCCCCCATGGCCACCGCTTACACGTTTGCGGTGATTCCCGGCACTCCGACATTTTCCAATGTGACCGCCAGTTCTTTTACCGTGAGCTGGTCGACCAACACAAATCCTGGGAATACGGTCTATGAAGTCAGCCTCTCGACTGACGGGTTTGCCACGAGCGTTTCCACGCCAATTCCATTTGCCTCTGCTTTCACAGGCAATACGACGAACTTCATAAACTTGCTCTCCGCCACGACTTATTATGTCCGCGTCCGGGCGCAAAACGGGGGAGCTATTGCGACAGCCCTCAGTCCGGTGGGATCCACTGAAACAGCGGTTGCCCTGACCGCTCCGACCGGGCTTATGGGTGCCGCCGCCTCCGCGACATCTATTGTTTGGAGTTGGAATTTGGTCACGGGCGCCACGGGATACAACCTTTATTTGGCCAGTGCGCCGACCATTTTACTGGCGAGCACGCCCACCCTCACCTATACGGAACTAGGGCTTTCCACCAACACCGCCTATGGGGTATTGGTCACCGCGCTGAGCGGCGGCATGGAGAGTCCGTTATCGGTCGGCGCCACCGTGTATACGCTGGCGGACCTTCCCGGCGCGCCGATTTTCTCCGCCGTAGCGACAAATTCTTTGACCGTGACCTGGTCGAGCACGACCAACCCCAGCAATACTCCTTATGAAGTCAGCACATCGACGGACAATTTCGTCACCAGCATGTCCACTCCGATCCCCTTCGGCTCCGGTTTTACGGGCAATACGACGAACTTCACAAACCTGCTTTCCGCCACAACTTATTATGTCCGGGTCCGGGCGAAAAATGGGAACAATTTTCCTACAACCTTTAGTTCGATAACCTCCACGCGAACGCTGGGTGGTTTGGCCGCTCCCACGGGTCTGACGAATATAGCGGTGACATTCAACTCCATCAATTGGTCTTGGACGTTGGTCGGTCCGGCCACGGGCTACAACATCTATCTGGCATCATCGCCGACAACGCTCATCGGAAGTACGACAACCATCCCGTGGTTGGAAACAGGGCTCACCATCAACACCGCTTACGGAATTGTGATAAGCGCCCTGGGGCCCGGCCAAGTCAGTCCATTGTCGGCCAGCACGACCTTTTATACTCAAGCGAATCTCCCTGGAGCTCCGACGATCAGCAACATCGGCAGCAGCTCCTTTACGGTGACATGGGGCTCCGGCGGCAATCCCGGGTATACGCCTTATAAGATTGAAGTGGCTCCTGACAACTCATTCTTAAATGGAGTCTCCACGGCAGTCCCCTTCTCGGCCAATCTCACGGCTAACACCACCAATGTCATCGGATTGGCGCCCAACACTCAATATTTTGTCCGCGTCACCGCGCAGAATGGCAATGGAATTGCGAGTGCTCCGAGTGCAAACGTCTCGGCGACCACCAAGCAAAACGGAACGGGATCGGGAGCCGGAAGCGGTCTCGGGACGGCGAGTTTAGCACCTGCCAATGTGCCGGAAGGCGGGGTGATGACGACCACGATCACCTTCACGGTGCCTTCGGTCGGCATGAACGCCGGCGGCCGCCTTGAAATCGATGCTCCTTCAGGTTGGTGGCCGAATCCCTTGCAAAATACCAATTCCACGCAGGATGGTTATGTCAGCGTCACGAGCACAGCCGGGGTTTCTTTCAATCTGGCATTCGGGAACACTCTTCCCATGGTGGCGGTATCGTTCGCCTCCGGATTCCTCTCGGCTGGAACAACAATCCAAGTTGTTATCAATAATATTCACCCGAACTGCCCCGCCCCCAATCAAACGTCGATCGGTTGGGAGATCAAAAGCGCCATGAGTCCGGCGGACCCGTTGGGAGACATCGCGAGCCAGCCCAATGAGACCTTTGTGACCGGTCCATTCCAGTGGGTGGGTTATAACCCATGGAATCCGCTGACGGTCGTCGTCAATCAGCCGTCTCAAGCCATCGTCCTTCAGGCGGACGATAACTGCGGCCAGCCGGTTGCGCTCGGCGCTCCCATCACCGTCAATCTGACGGCTCTGAAGCCGGACGGCACCCCAGATGGGGGAGCGGCATTTTCCGCGGCATCCAATTTCAGCGTGTCCACCACGTCCGTCCTAATTCCCGCCGCGAGTTCCACGACCGTGTATTACTACCAGACACCCACCATCGGATCCGATCAGATTCGCGGGGACTACAATGGCGGCCAGCAAGTATGGCGTTCGGTGAATGTCCTGGCGAACCCGATTACGTTCAACAATGTCGCCGTCGATAACGGCGTTCCGGTGGCGGGACAAAAGAGCCTGACGATCTCTCCGGATGGAACCGGAACCAATAATTTTGCCTATGTTCGCTTCACGCCGTCGGACTCCTCCACGCAATGGCATGTGGCGATCTCGAGCGATAATTTTCAGACGCTGGTCTACGAGCGGTGGGGTAATGGCGACCCCCAGGGCACGGTCAGCTGGGACGGACGCAATGACAGCTTCATCGCCGGCGGGGCAGCCACCAATGTCGGCCCTCAACCCGTTCCCAACGGAACATACACGATCAAAGTGGAAATCATCGGGTTGGTCAGCGATACGTCTCTTTCGGTGAGCGTCAACAGCGCTCAGATCGCCGGGACGGTCAAGGTGAGCAACGTTCCTGTGGCGGGAGCCCAGATCAACGCCCAGGGTTCCAATGGTCCCGGATACAGCTCGACGGTGAGCGATGCCAACGGCAACTACACCCTTTACGGCTTACACGCAGGGACTCAATACAATCTCTACGCCACTTATATCAACCCTGTCAACCAATCTGTCGTTACGGGCCAGATCAACAATGCCGCGGCGGGATCCTCGGGGCAAAACTTCAATCTCACAACGCCAGATGTGATTCGCGTTTTTGCTGTTGCTCCCAGCACAGCTCCCGCGATTGTTTTCGGGAATATCAATATCCATTCGAGCGACTACAGCCAAAACTTTTTCGGAAACCTGCGTCTGGTGGCCGGTTCATCGACGACCGACAACGGCAATTCCTTCAACCCGTCGACCTGGACCGTTTTCTATGTGCCGCCCGGCTCCTACGTTCTTCATTTGACGATGCCCGGCTACGGCGCCAGCGATGTGACGGTCACCAACAGTTCCGACGTCGTGATATCGCTGACGCAAGAAGCCAGCGTGTATGGCTTGCTCACGCTGCCCGCTCCGGCGCCGTACGCCTTCTGGGCGTCCGTCAGCGGCTCGTTGGCCGGAAGCAATGTCCCCACCGTGTGGGGAGGAGCCTCCTTTAATGTCGGGCAGTCCAGCGCGGTCTACAACCTTTTTGATGTGCCACCCGGGACTTACGCGCTTCTATCGCAGGTCTACGGCTACGCCCCATCGTCGCTCACCAACGTCATCGTCGGGTCCTCCGATTTAGGGAATTCGACGACCGGCGGCGGCGCGGATTTCCCGATATTCAGCGTGGGCGGCACGATCTCCGGGACTCTGACCATCAATGGAGACACGTCCGGCATGCCCGGTCCCCTCATGCTTTATCTCAATGCGTACTCCCCGCAGCTGGGCTATAACGTATCGACTCAAGTCCAGCTCTCGACCAGTGCGACGCAAACTTCGACGTCGTATCAGATCGGCGGCGTAGCCAATGGCACCTATCAGATGTTTGCGCCCTATCTGCAGGGTTTTGACGCCACACCCTCCGGACCACAAAACGTCGTCGTGAGCGGCGGCTCGGGTTCGGAGAATATTGTCTTAACTCAAGAAACCGGTCAACTGGCCGTCACCGTCAAGCTTCCCAATAACAACAGCGATTACGGGAATGTGTATCTTTCTCTGCAAGGGCAAATCAATCAAGCCGGCAATCTGACCGGCGCGACCACATCGATTTTTCACTTGGGGACCGGTTTTTACAATCTGACGGCGGTGTACGGGACGACAGGAGCTCAAGCGCAAAGTACCGTCAATCTGACCAACGGCCAAACGGCTTCCGTGCTCTTGGACTTGAGCGCTCCCACGTTCGCTATTTCGGGGGCGGTTTCCGTTCAGAGCGGATTCTCCATGAGGGGGACGACCGGGACGCTCGTCACCGTGAATACCGTGACGGACCTTCTCGCCAACGCCACCAACCAGAATATCTACATCGGCGGGACAAATGCCATCGGAGTAGCGGGTGGTGGCGGTGCACTGAGCTGCGGGAATGTGGTGCCCATCACGACGTCCACGGCGCGCGTGGAAGCCTTCTCCAAATCTTTCAATTCGTTCGGCAATATGAACCGCAGCGGCTTCACCAACTGCTTCGGCGTCGGGCAATACAAATACGGCACCATTCAGGCGGACGGCAGCTATTCGATTCCCAATCTTTCCCCGGGTCTGTGGGAGATTGATGTCTATCCTTATTTTGACAACGGCCAAACGCCGGATGCCGCTTCCCAACAGCAGTTCATCACCGTTACGAGCGGGAATGTCGGCAACGTCAATTTCGCTTTATCGGGCGGAAATTCTGTCTCCGGGACCGTCAGCCTGCCCGCCGGCGTAACGGATAGCCGTCTCTTCAATGTGCAGATCCTGGATACGCAGGGAAATTCCATTCAAAGCACCACTCTGCAGCTGGGCACCCCCGGGTTGCAGGTCTCGTCCGTGACGTACCAGTTCAATAATCTGGCGTCGGGCCAATACAGTCTGCTGATCCAGGATCCCGGAACTTACGATTCCACGCTGAATCTCAACGTCATCAAATATGTTGCCGCACCCGTCCAGTTCAAAATCAACGGCGCCGATGTGACGGGCGTGAATGTTGCTCTCGGCAATGCCGCACGGATCATCGGGAGCCTCGGCATTCAGACCGCCAGCGCGAACGGCTCTCCCACGCTCACCCTGATCACCTCGGCCAACACCAATCTCCTGCCGAGCAATTTCATGATCAACGCCCAGGCCAATCCCTGGATTCCGGGTGGCTCCCAGAGTGCGAGTTTCAACCCCGGCGGTTCCGGACCGGCGATTGATTCCAACAATCACTTCACCATCGAAGGATTATCGCCGGGTACCTACGATGTGGTCTTTCAGCAGAATTCCTACGGGATCTCCGTTCAGGCGGCCGGCGGATTAAATCTGGCGTCCTATACCCAGGGCTCCGTCGCCGTGACGGCCGGGCAGACGGTGGACTTGGGAGTGATCACGCTCAAGCCCGGCATTTCTGTTTCCGGTAATGTCGTGGATACCTCCGGCAACCCGCTCAGCAATATTGCTGTCCGGGCTACGCCCTCCAACAGCCAGAACGGACAAAACTCGATCCAGACCACCACCGACGCGCATGGGAACTTCACGTTGAGCGGCCTGAGTTCCGATCTGAAAACATATGACATCGTCGCCGCGCCTCGGCCCGGCAACGGCGATTCGACCCCGCCCGCGCCATACGGTCAAGTCAGTCGCCTGGCGGTGGATATCACTCCGATCCCGGCGCCGACGGTGAATTTCATACTGACGCCCGCCAGCGGGCAGATCGTTGGCCGGATTGCGACGGCCGACAGGGGAAGCCTGTCGTATCCGGACGGGAATCAGAGCGGATTTCCCGCTGCGGCAATCTTTCTGCACCTGGAGGGAAGCACCTCGGACGATAACCCGCTCGGACAGGAATATGCCACCGCTCTGGATGGTTCTTACGCCATCGGGGACCTGGTGCCCGGTCTCTACGATATCACTGTTGAATCGCTGGGCTACCAGCCATACAAGATTTCGGGCATTGCGCTGGCCAACGGAGCCACTCAAAACCTGAGCGTCATCACGCTGCAGAGAGGAGCCGAGCTGGACGCCACGCTCGCTCGGCCGGATGGCTCGCTCGTCAACACCGGACAAATTCAGACCGTGGTGGCCGTTTCTCCGGATCTGACCAGCATCATCTTTGGCCAGGTGAACAAAGACGCCACGACCGGCAATATTCTCTCTCTCAAATTCAGCGGCTTCCAGGTGTCTCCTCAGACCTACAACGTTCTCTTGTTTGATCAGCAGAACAATATCACGACGCCGCCGGAAGGACGCAATCTGGTCTTTGTCAGCTCGAGCGAAGTGATCACGCGCGCGCTCACCTTCGAACCCTCGCCGCCGTTTGCCTTTACCGACGCCAAACGCGCGGGAAGTATCGGCACCGCGGTTAATCTGACCTACTATTTCAGCCGGCCGCTCCGGAATCAGGGCAATGATCAGGCTCCCAGCCACTGGTTTACGCTCAGCGGCGACCGCACCCAATTATCGGTCCTCTATACGCCGGCGGCGGGCGAACAGAATGCCACCATCGCGTTCAGCGCGCATACGGTGGATATCGATCCCACGACCGGAGTCGAGTTTGTCCTGTCGAAGACTCTCACGCTTTTGCTCGGACAGAAAGCGACGTCCGAGAGCAACATCAATCCGGCCCTGGGCGGCAGTCTCTCTTTATCGAGCAACAACGATCCGTCGAATGTCTCGATTCAAGGAAATTCGCTGCTTAACAGCAACGGCTCGGCGGCAGATGCCACAGTTTCCTATAACTTCACGCTGACCGCCACCGACGACGTCAACAGCCTTGCTTCGGTGTCGGCCGCCCCCTTGACCGCTCAAGGCGGCATGCGAACGGCGGCCATCGGCCAATTGATGGGCTATGGCTCGAGCGCCTTTGTTTCGGAAGCCTATCAGGCGATGGGTGTCGCCCGGACCGATGCCAGCATCAATCCCTTAAGCTCTTTTTATTCCATCCTGTTGCCGGCGGGGCTCTCGCACAGTTTGAATCAAACCGCCTACCTGACGCTCAGCTATAACACCACCGCCGATCCCGCGCAGATCAACGTCTATTACTTTGACGGAACCAAATATCTCCTGCAAAGCACCGGCCGCACGGTGGACACGGTCAACCACACCATCACGGTCGGCGTAAGCCACTTCTCCACGTTCGTGGTTCTCCAGAACAGCGCGTCCGTGGTGGTCGTCAACGGCGGCGTCGGTTCAGCGGCCGCCATCGAAGCGTTCAACTTTCCCAACCCCTTTGATCTGCAGCCGAAAACCAAAACCTTGAACCGGGGCGGATCGACAACCTCCATGAGCACCAACGGCACCATCATCCGCTATTTCATCCCTGGTTCCGAAGCGGTGGGCGCAGCGAGCATCGATATCTATGACGTCGTCGGTGAAAAGGTTCGCACGCTTGATTTGGGAGTTCCGGCGGGTGACGTCTACAACTACGTGGCCTGGGACGGCCAAAACAGTTCCGGTCACAACGTGGCCAGCGGCGTTTATATCGGTGAACTAAAGGTCGGCGGAAATAAAGCCTTCTTCAAGATGGCGGTGATCAAATGAGAGCGAGCAGCGAGCAGCGAGCGGCAAGCAGGGGAGGCAATGCCTTTGTTAAGGCGCTCTTGCCGTTCCTGCTCGCTGCTTGCTGCTCGCCGCTCGTTTATCCGTTCGGGTCCGACCTGGTGGGAACGTCCGGCGCCGAATTCCTTAAGATCG
>Ga0206852_1077_pt1 | contig 24107 bp, 14 predicted proteins | sample Alteio_BWOrgCont_14_FD_152849 | JGI IMG/M metagenome (GOLD analysis project Ga0206852, IMG submission 152849) | Enriched cells from forest soil in Barre Woods Harvard Forest LTER site, Petersham, Massachusetts, United States -... | ecosystem: Environmental > Terrestrial > Soil > Temperate forest >... | reverse complement strand
TTGTGGAGGCGCGGGTCGGGATCGAACCGACGCATAAAGGTTTTGCAGACCTCTCCCTTACCACTTGGGTACCGCGCCCCAAACACGCAATCTTAATCCAGAAAGGGAACCGGAGGCCAGCGCAGATCGCGCCTGGCAGGCTGGAGCGGGAGACGGGACTTGAACCCGCGACCCTCGCCTTGGCAAGGCGATGCTCTACCACTGAGCTACTCCCGCATGGTTCTTTCTGAGTATAACGGTCACCGCAAACCCGGTCAACGCAACCGCTACTCACCTGCGGCTGGCTCAGCGTCCCGGCGCGCCACCCGCGCCCTTCTCCGGATAATCCACCCGCACTGCGACAATCTCAAACGGATGCACCGGAATCGTCACCCGATCCCCATGCACCGGCAGCGCATCGCCTTCCGGCTTCTCCATCAGATTGGTCTCCACCGCCCCCGTTGCTCCCGGCGGCACGCGCAGCGAAAGATTCCCGCTCTTGCCCGCCCATTCATACAGATGGAAGATCAGCGAGTGGCTGTCCTCCGCCTTCTTCATCGCGGTCAGCACCACGTTATCCGGCCCCGCCTCCACAAACGAGTGTTCCGCCGGCAGCGTGCCCGTGTGCGCCTCCACCTGCATTGCCTGCAACGGATAGTTGTAGTTGTACCCATGCCGCACCGTCATCGCCTGCTTCCAGTCGCCGGCATGTGGATACAGCGCATACGTGAAGTGCTGATGCCCGCGATCCGCATTCGGATCCGGCCACACCGGCGAACGCAGCAGCGTCAGCCTCAGCAAGTTTCCCACGCCGTCATAACCGTACTTCGAATCGTTGATCAGGCTGAACCCATGCTGCTCGTTGCCCTCGTCGGCCCACCGCTGCGCGCCCACTTCAAACTGCGCTTTCTCCCAGCTGTTGTTCCGCGTCGTTGGCCGCTCGATCGTTCCGTAGGGAATCTCATACGTCGCAAACGGGCTGGTGGCCGACAGCGCAAACGCCGCCTTCAGCAGCACGTGCGTCTCGTGCCACGCGATGTCGTTCACTACCACTGCCTGATCCGCACCGTCCTCCAGTTCGATGTCCTGCACGAACTTCGATTTCTGCCAGTGCCGCGTTACCCGAATCACGCCCCGCATCGGGCTCTTCTCCACAACCTGCACCGAGTCGGCCTCGGTCAGCAGCGCGGGCGCACGATCCAGCGTGCCCGGATCGATGTTCCACGCATCGTAATCCTTCGGCGTGTCCTTAAAAGCCTGCAACTCGTTGCCGCACGAACCCGCCGCCAGCGTCTCAAACCCCGCCTTTTTGTCGTACAGGCTGGTAATGCATCCCGTCTTCGGATCAACGACCACCCGAAGATGCGCATTTTCCAGCGTCGTCCCCGTCACGTGCAGATCGCTTGCAAACGGCCGCTTGCCCGGCACCACATGCAGCACCGTGTAGCCCATCGACGGCACATCCCCGGCATGAACCAACAGATGGAACGTGGTCGTCGCCGCGTCTTTCTTCAGCACCGTCGACGGCAGCACCACGCCGCGCCCGTCCAGCACCGAAACATCCGTCGTCGCCGCCGGCATTTGCACGCGCACCGTCACATCGCCTGAACGCGCCCACGCCAGCGGATTGAAAACCAGCACCGGCACGCCTGCGGCGACATGCGTATCCACGCGCGTCGTGATCGTCTTCATCGCATTCGCAGAAATCTCGTTCGTCGACCACCGAACGTCGTCAAAATCCTTCTGCGCGTCCTGGTAAATCACGCCAATCCCCGATCCCGCCGCCAGATCGTGAAAATCGTTGAACGTGATTTTCTTCCACGCCTCCGTGATCGCATCGCCCGGGTACGCATCTCCGTCCAGCCATGCCAGCGACGCTTCCTTCTCCGCATTCAGCGTCCACTCCGGCGCCTCCCGCAAATTCCGCTTGTGGGCCGCCTGTGTCGTAAACACGCCACGGTGGTATTCGAAGTACAGCTCGCTCTTCCACGTCGGAATCCCCACCTGTCCCGGCACCGGCGTCGGCGTCTGGTAGCCCTCCGCAATGCTGCGGTAATCCCACGTCCGCGACTCCGGAGCCAGCTGCTTCTCCACCGACGAGAAGAACGTCCCCGCGACTCCGAACTGCATCTTCGGAACCACTTTGTCCGGATGCATCCAGTGCAGCCCTTCGTCCAGCATGGCGCGCGTCGGGCCGCCACCGTGGTCGCCCACGCCATACAGGTCCATCATCTCCGTCAGGCCGGGATTGTACTGGCGCGCCTGCGCCAAATCCGCCGATAGCCGCACCGGATTCAAATTCGTGTTCGCGTAGTCATGCGGAAAATACGTCAGAACCTTGCTGCCATCCGGCGATTCCCACCAGAACAGCTTGAACGGCAGCTGATTCGTGTCGTTCCACGCCATCTTCTGCGTCACAAAATAATCCACGCCCGACTTCTTGTAGATCTGCGGCAACTGCCAGTTGTATCCGAACGAATCCGGGTTCCACCCTATCCGCACATCCACGCCGTAATGCTGCTGGAACCACCGCTTGCCAATCAGCAGCGACCGCGCCGTCGACTCGCCGTCCGGCATGTTCAGATCCGGTTCCACCCACATGCCGCCCAATACCTCCCAGCGGCCTTCCTGGATGCGCTTCTTGATCTGCGCGTCCAGTTCTGGATAATCTCGCGCCATCCAGTCGTTGTAGTCCGCTGCCGATTGCGTGTAGGTGTACGACGGATATTCGTTCATCAACTGCAGCGCCGTGCCAAACGTGTTCTTGACCGTGCTCACCGTTTCCGTCCACGGCCACAACCACGCTGCGTCGATGTGCGAGTTGCCCGTCAAATGCAGCGTCGCCTGATCCATCATCGGCTTCAGCGCCTCCAGCGTCGTCTGCGCCGAGCGCAGCGAGTCGTCGAACCCCTGCTGATCCGCCGAATCCAGAGCCTTCACATCCACCTGGCCAATGGCCTTATTCAGCGTGGCCTGATCCGCTGTCTGGTTCGTTGAAAGGCTCGGCACCAATATCGCTGCCGACAGAAACTCTTCCCGCATGTCCTCAGGGCTGGGCCGATTCGCCGCAAACGTAATCTGCATCGGACTACCGCCAAAATGCTTGTGGTCCACCGTCGCCAGCATCTTCACCGCCACCAGCACGCGGTCCCCGGGCCGTGCCTGATCGAACAGCACAATCGGCTCCAGATCGTCGCCCATCGCCACCCGCCGTCCGTTGAAGTAAATAATCTGCGGCAGCGGGCCGTTCACCCACGCATCAAAGCGGAACCAGATCTGCGCTCCCGTCAGGTCGTATCCATTCAGCGTCTTCGGCACCTCAATCCACTGACGGAACCACAGCGCATCTTCGGGATACTCCCCGTTCACCCTCGCCGTTGGCCACGTCGAGTCATCCAGCGACGGGCTTTCTCCATGCGCCACATCGCCCGTGTGATACCGCCAGGTCCCCATCGGCAAATGGCTCAGGTTGCCCAACTGGTCCAGCGTTGCGCGTGCGCTCTCCGGCAGGTTCTTCGTCGCCTCATCCTTTTGCATCTGTGCCTGGCAGCCACCGCACGCCAGCAGAGCCGCAACCGCAATTTGTAACCAATACCGGAACACAACCAAACCTTTGATTTTCATTGTGATTCGTCCTGTAGCAGAGAAGAGCGGAAATGTTAACCCAGCCGTTGAGGATATCACTTTGGCAATGCCTTCGGCCCTGCCGCAGACCCTCGCCGCGAAACTTTTGCCACCGCGCCTGCACGCCCGTCGCCCTGTACAATTCGAGCGAATCTTCGCTGCCCTTGTGAAGAGAGGGAATCCTTTCATGAAGCGTCTTTTTCTGCTCATTTTCTCCGCTGTTCTGGTCTGCAACGCCCAGCAATTCACCCGCGGCATCGGCGTCTATCCCGGCGATCCCAGGCAATACGACGGCCCCAGCCTGGTCGCGGATTCCTCCTACCGCAACCTGGCTCTCCACCGGCCCGCGTATCAATCCAGCGCCTACGATTACAACCTCACCGCCCAGCTCGTCACCGACGGCATCACAGCGAAAATCCTCGGCCGCTACATCGTCGCCTCCACCAGCAGCAGCGGCGTCCTCCCCAAAACCGAGCGCGAAGTCTTCCTCGACGGCAACGTCACCTCCTCCATCGACGTTACCGGCGATCATCCCTGGGTTGAATTCGATCTCGAAGGAGGCGGCGATCCGCCCGAGGTGGACCGCCTCGACCTCTGGCTCCACCGCATCAACGGCCCGCTGCCCTCGACCGGCTTCACCTACATCGTCACCGGCTCCGATGATCACAATCACTGGTCCGAACTCGGCCGCCTCGCCGGAACCACCTGGCCCAGCATGAATTTTCAGGGCCCCAGCTTCGTTCAGACCATCCCGTTTACCGCACCCTCCGGGCATCGCTACTACCGCGTGCAGTTGTCGGCGGACGGCATCAAGTCCTGGGGCGTTGCCGAACTCACTCCATACGATCAGGGCAGGGAAGTCCACCTCGCCGGCCCCTTCAACTTCACCAGCGCCTGGATGTCCGCCGGCAGCGATGAAGAATGGGTCTACGTCGATCTCGGCGCCGTCTGCACCTTCGACCGCGTCACTCTCGCCTGGCTCCGCCGCGCCGCCGAAGGCTCGCTCCAGGTTTCCTACGACGCCGCGCAATGGCAAACCCTCCAGCCACTCCCGGCCGGTTCCGGCACAAGCCTCGACGACGACATCCACTTCGCCCACCCCGCCAAAGCTCGCTACGTCCGCATCCTCATGACCAAGCCCGTCAGCCCCGGCCAGAGCTACATCCTCAGCGAACTCGAAGTCTACGGACGCGGCGGCCCAACCCCTCGACCGCAAAGCGTCCAGCCCCTCCAGAAAGACAGCTCCCTCAGTCTCGCCCGAGGCGCGTGGCGTCTCCAGCGCGCATCGCTCGTCCAGGCTGGCGGCCAGCAAATTTCCCAACCCGCCTTTTCTGACGCCGACTGGATGATCGCCACCGTTCCCGGCACCATCCTCACCAGCTACCTCAACGACGGCGCCATTCCCAATCCCGACTACGGCGACAACCAGTACGCCATCTCCGACTCCTTCTTCTGCTCCGATTTCTGGTATCGCGACGTCTTCGTCGCACCGCCCGCCCAGGCCAATCACCACCTCTGGCTCAACTTCGACGGCGTCAACTGGAAGGCCGAGGTCTATCTCAACGGGCAGCCGGTCGGCCTCATCGACGGCGGCTTCGCTCGCGGACGCTTCGACGTCACCTCCCTCGTGCATCCCGGCGCGCAAAACGCTCTCGCGGTTCGCATCATCGCCAACGCCAACCCCGGCAGCACCAAAGATAAAGCCGGCCGCACCGTCAACGGGGGCGCGCTCGGCCGCGACAATCCCACCTTCCACGCCTCTGCTGGATGGGACTGGATCTCCACCATTCGCGGACGCGACAACGGCATCTGGAACAACGTCACCCTCACCACCACCGGCCCCGTCATGGTCGAGAATCCCGTTGTCACTACCACCCTCCCGCTGCCGGACACCTCCCAGGCCGACCTCATTGTCGAAACCACGCTGCACAATCAGGAGCCGCAATCCGTCTCCGGCACGCTACACGTCAGCTTCGGCGATGTGAATGTCGAAGCGCCTGTCACCCTCAACCCCTCCGGCACCTCCACCATCCGTCTCGACCCGTCCACCAATGCTGCGCTCCACCTCATCCATCCAAAACTCTGGTGGCCCAACGGCTATGGCGACCCCAACCTATACCCCGTCAAAATTGACTTCACCATCAGCACGGAGGTTTCCGACACCGCCTCATTCCAGGCCGGCGTCCGTCAGTTCACGTACTCCGAAGACGGCGGCACTCTCAAAATGTGGATCAACGGCCACCGCTTCATCGCCCGCGGCGGCAACTGGGGCTTCTCCGAGTCCATGCTCCGCTATCGCCAGCGCGAATACGACACCGCCATGCGCTTCCATCGCGATCTGCACTTCAACATGGTCCGCAACTGGGTCGGCATGACCGGCGACGAGGCATTCTACGACGCAGCCGATCGCTACGGCATCGTCATCTGGCAGGATTTCTGGCTCGCCAATCCCTGGGACGGCCCCAACCCCGACAACAACAGCCTCTTCCTCGCCAACGCGTGGGATTATCTGCTGCGCATCCGCAACCACGCCTCACTCGGCCTCTTCTGCGGACGCAACGAAGGCTTCCCCCCGAAAGAAATCGACGACGGCCTGCGCAATCTCGTCGTGATGTTTCGCCCCGGCTCCCACTACATCTCCAGTTCCGCAGATGGCCTCGTCAGCGGACACGGCCCTTACCGCGTCGAGCCTCTCCGGTATTACTTCGAGCACGCTCCGGTCAAATTCCACAGCGAAATCGGTAGCCCCAACGTGCCGGAGATGGACACCCTCCACCGCACCATGCCCGACGCAGCTCTCTGGCCGCAGGGTTATCAATGGCCGCTCCACGATTACTTCATCCGCAGCATGTACCCGGAAATGCACTTCCCGCCCAACGAAGTTGATTCGGATTACGGCGGCGCCACCAACATTGCCGACTGGGACAGCCTCATCCAGTTCGTCGATTACAACGCCTATCGCGGCATGTACGAAGGCCAGAACAAGAATCGCTACGGCCTGCTCATCTGGATGAGCCATCCCGCCTGGCCCTCGCTGCTCTGGGAAACCTACGACTACTTCTTCGATACTGACGCTGGCTACTTCGGCGCGAAGAAGGGCGCTGAACCGCTCCACATCCAGTGGAACGCCTCCACCGACGCCGTTGAAGTCGTCAACGACAGCGCCGGCAACCAGACCGGCCTCACCGCCCACGCTGAAGTCCTCAACATCGACGGTTCCGTCCGCTGGGAGAAGACCTCGCCCTTAGACAGCGCGGAAGACTCCAACGTTTCGCCATTCGCGATGCAATTCCCCGAGGGCCTCTCGAAAACCCACTTCATCCGGCTCACCCTCTCGAAAGACGGCCAGCCTGTCAGTACGAATTTCTATCTCCGCGGCCTCACCGAGAACGACTACACCGGTATCCGTGCTCTGCCTCCGCCGAAGCTTGAGATGAAGAGTCAGGTGAAACATCAGGGTGAAGCCTGGCAGCTCACCGCCGAAGTCCATAACACCGGAACCTCACCCGCGCTCATGGTCTGTATCAAGGCCGTGCGCGACAAGACTGGCGATCCCATCCAGCCCGCCCTCTACGATGACAACTACATCGCCCTCATGCCGGGCGAATCCCGCACCCTGCACGTCAGCCTGCTGAACGCCGACACACGAGGCGAGAAGCCGCGCCTGGCCCTCCACGCGTTTAATTCCGAGCACTAGGGCCCCGTATCTGAAGTTAGTAAAAAGACTATGCTGTCATCCTGAACGGAGTGAAGGATCCGCGGTTGCTCTTCCGCTGCCATTCAGTTGGAGGATCGTTGATGCAAATCAAGATAAGGCAGATGTTCATCATCGTCACTGCTGTGATTATTGGAACTGCAGTTCTCTCTGCGCCTGCTCCCGGCCAGAAGACTTCCCTCAGCATCAAGCTCTTGAAAGAAACGATCCAATCCGGCGACGCAGTCTACCTCCGCATCACAGAAAAGAATCTTACGAACGTTCAATTGTCCCGGGACTACTTTGCCGTAAATGGTGTCGACACGACCTACGACTATTACGTACAAGACCAGGCTGGTAACGAGGTACCAGAAAAGCGGATTCCGCCAGTTGGTTCATTTTGGACTCTGAGGATTCCCCCGGGGCGTGAGGAATCGAGGCCCCAGTTTATTGGCTGGATGTTCGATTTCACAAAGCCGGGAAATTACGACATAACGGCTTCAGAAAAGGAGGAGATAGGCGTCGCGCGGTCCAACACGGTGACACCGACCGTCACGAAATAGCGGAACTGAGAGGTCAGCGATAGCCTGTGACAGGGCGCAAGCTCCTCGACCTGGATGGTCTTATGTAAGCGGCAACTCCGCCGGCAAATCGCGGCCCTATTGCGGGGAGTTAGGCTCATCGGTCTTGCGAATCCGCACCAGGTTTCTGCTTTGCTCTTTCTGCTCCTGCTCAAGCCGGGCCGCAGTTGCCAGTTGTTCATCCGATTCCTGTTTGCGCCCCATGCGCGCCAGCGTGAGCCCGAGATCGTAGTGAGCCTCCCGCAGCGAATCGTCCTGGCCGACGGCCTGTTGCAGCAGCGCCAGCGCTTCCGGATAGTGTTTCTGTTCGAACTCCACTCTTCCCAGCGCCGCCAGAGCCCGGGCACCGTTCGGCTGGCGCTCGAGGGCCTTGTGCAGGTCCAGCGCCGCTGCATCGTAGTCTCCCGCGTCCAGATCCAGCAGGCCGAGCCGGTAGTACGATTCGCTTTGCTTTGGATCCAGCGCAATCGACCGCTGAAACTGCGCGCGCGCATCATCCGCTCGCTCCAGCGTCGCCAGCGCCATTCCCAGCGCACAATAACCAGACGAATCGTCAGGGCGCAATTGGACGTACTGCGCAAACTGCTGGCGCGCATCATCGACCCGGCCTCGATTCATCAACGCGAATCCCAGGTTGTACACGGCAAGAGCATCGTTCTTGCGCAGCTTCAGCGTTTGTTGAAACGCCTCGATGGCGTCGTCGTCTAACGACAGTTTGTGCGCTACCATTGCGAATTCATATTGGACGTCCGCATTGTCCGGCGCATCTTTCCGCGCCTCCATCAGAAAACCCAGAGCGCCGTTCCAGTCTCCCGCATCCGACGCGGCCTTCGCCTGATCCTGCAAAATGTGGACCAGGGCGCCGGCCACATCGGTCCGCGCGGGATCGAGGCGCAGCGCCTGCTGCAACTCGGGAACAGCCTCCTGCGTGCGGCCCAGTTGCATATACAGCAGGCCCAGGTGTGCGTGCGCCGGCGCAAAATCGGGTTTTGCCTTTACGGCCTGCTCAAATAGCTTCTCTGCTTTTGCTTCCTGGTGCTGCAGCACCCGCACCACACCGAGCAGGTCGAGAGCGCGATAGTCCCCCGGGTTCAAGCGCAGCACAGACTGCAAATCGCGCTCGGCCTGATCCAACTTGCCAGCGGAAAGTTCCTTCGCGGCATCCTGCAGTTCCGCGTCCGCGGACGGACGGCTTGCGGTTTGGGATAGCAAGGCCGCACCCGCGCCGAAACAGAAAATGGCAAGAAATAAGACGCGGCGCGTGTGAGTCGAAGAGGCCATTTAAGGATTCGTCTTCAGAAGATTCTCAACCGGCTCGGTAATGGTCAGGATCGCATCCGCCTTCTGATTCGTCAGCACCTGACGAATGCCGCTGGGCCAGCGAATGTCGATCTCGCGGATGGAATCCGCGCTGCCAAGTCCAAAATGCAGCCGTTTATCCGACGATGACTGATAGCTTCCCGTTGTCGTGACCGTCGCGAACTGCTCTCCCGCGGAGGTCAGCATGCGTACCTCTGCGCCGATAGCGTCGCGATTGCTTTTCACTCCGACCAGCCTGAGCGTAATCCAGTGGTTTGCAGTCGCCGTCTCATTCAGCAACACGTGGGCTGGCCCATCATTCGTAGTCAACACCGCATCCAGTTTGCCATCGTTATTCAGATCGCCGATCGCCATACCCCGCGCCGCCCACTGCTGCTGGAATACGCTGCCCGAAGCCGCCGAGACGTCAACGAACTTCTTTCCCTGCTCATTGTGCAGCAGAGCTGGAGATTCGCGGTAATGCAGATTCGGTTCGGTGTTCTCGATGGTGTCCATCACATGCGACTGCACGATCAACAGGTCCTTCCACCCGTCGTTGTCGTAATCCATGAAGCGTACACCCCAGCCCGAATGCAGCTGAGAGATCGGCGCCAGACCCTGGATGGAAGTCGAATAATCAAACGTGCCGTCTTTTTGATTGGTAAAGAGAGCGAATCGCTGGTGAGCCAAATCCGTAATGAAGATGTCCGGCCAGCCGTCGTTGTTGTAGTCGCTAAAGTCCACGCCCATTCCTGAAAAAGCGTGGCCCGCCCCGTCGAAACCTACGCCTGCAGCCAGCCCAACCTCTTCAAAGGTTCCGTCCCCCCGATTGTGAAACAGGTATTGCTGAATCGCATCGTTGGCGACCAGGATATCCATCCAGCCATCGTGGTCGTAATCAGCGATAGCAATGCCCAGGCCCTTGCCAGGCTTGTCGATGCCGGCCTTGTGCGACACTTCGGTGAATTTTCCGCCGCCATCGTTATGAAACAACAGCACCGATTCAGGCTTGAACATATCCGGATGGCAATAGCCGCGGGCTCCTTTGGAATCCGCGCAAACAATGTCGTCGAAGTCCCACTGCATGTAGCGCGCGACGATCAGATCCAGCCGTCCATCGTTGTCATAGTCCACCCACGCCGCGCTGGTCATCCATCCCGATCCCGCAACGCCCGCCGCATCGGTAACATCGGTGAACGTTCCATCGCCATTGTTGTGGTAGAGCGTGCTGCGCCCGTATCCCGCAACATAAATATCTTCGAATCCGTCGTTGTCGTAGTCCCCAACCGCGACTCCTGTGGAATAGCCATTTCCGGTCAGGCCAGCTTTTTCCGTCGCATCTTCAAAGGTGCCGTCGGGTTTCTGATGGTACAGACGGTTCCAGTACTTCGGCTCCGTCTTCTTTGGAATCGCCCCTTTGGGAGTGGGGTCAGTGATCAGCGCGCCGTTGGCCAAAAAGATGTCGAGCCGGCCATCGTTGTCGTAGTCGAACAACGCAACCCCGGATCCCATGGTCTCCGGCAGATACTTCTTCGCAGTCGGCGACGCTTGTTGGCGGAAATGAATGCCCAGCCGTTCCGTAGTGTCGACAAAGTTCCCGGCGGGCGGCGGCGCTTGTCCGCGCAAGGTCGAGCCCCACCCAACGGCAACGGCGATAACAAGAGCGGCGAAGATCGCCTGCCCAATCCTAAGGGGAGAGTTCTTCATCGCGTCCTACACCCTACACCCTATCCCCTACATCCTGGTATTTACTCCACCTGCACCGTCTTCGTCAGCGGCAACTCCGCCGACGAATCCCCCACCATCAAACTCACCGGTTCTGCCTCCACGCGAAACGCCTTCGTCTTCACATCCCAATACGCCAGCCGCGACGCCGGCAGCGCAATCTCCACCGACTTCGTCTGACCCGCATCCACAGTTACCCGCTGGAAGCCTTCCAACTCCTCGCGCGGCCGCGGCACCGCCGAGTGCAAATGCTTCACATACAACTGCACCACCGCATCGCCGCTGCGGCTCCCGGTGTTCGTCACGTCCACGCTCACCGTTACCGTTCCGTCCTTCGCCAGTTTCGGCGTACTCGTTTTCAGATTCGAAAACTTGAACGTCGTGTAACTCAACCCAAATCCAAACGGATACAGCGGCTGCCCCTTGAAATACATATAGGTGTAGCCATCGCGAATGTTGTAATCCATCCGTGGCGGCAGCTGATCCGCCGACGTCGGCCACGTCTCCACCAGATGTCCGCCCGGGGTGTAGTCGCCAAACAGTACCTTCGCCAGCGCCGTGCCTTCATCCTGCGAAGAATGCGCCATGTGCAGAATCGCCGGAACATTCGCCTCGGTCCAGTTGATGTCGTAAGGGAAGCTCGAGATCAGCATCACCACCGTCTTCGGATTCTTAATGAACACCTGCTTGATGATCTGCTCCTGATACAGGTCGATCGTCTCGCGGTCGCGCCCTTCGCGTCCATCGCTGGGAACGGTGCAGGGAAGAGTGATACCGCCGCCTTCCGTCGGCGAGTTATACCAGGAGTGCCCCTCGTCGCCGCACGTTGGATCGTTGCCCACCACCACCACCGCGACGTCCGAAGTGCTCGCCACCTTCAGCGCATCCATCTCGCCCGACGGCGTGTCATAGGCCGCATAGTTCACCTTCACATTTGGGCCCACCTCGTCCTGAATGCCCTTCAGCGGCGTCGTCGCATACGGCGGCGTGCCGCCATACCAATCCCAGTGCACGGAATCCGCCAGCGGCCCTATCACCGCAATCGACTTGATCGCGTTCTTGTCCAGCGGCAGAAGATTCTTGTCGTTCTTCAGAAGCACCACCGACTCCAGCGCCATCTTCTGCGAAATCGCACGGTCTTTATCCGTGTTCCACGGCTCCTGCGAATCCTTAATCTTCGTGTACGGCACCATGTCCGGCGGATCCAGCAGCCCCAGCTTGAGAGTGATCCTGAATTTCAGCCTCAGCGCGTTGTCGATATCCGTCTCTTTGATCGACCCATCCTTCAACGCCGCGTGCAGTTCGCTCTGGAACACATCGAGATACTGATTGATGCCCGCCTTCAAACAAGCCACCACCGCCGCTTCCTGATCTGGAAACAGCTTCCGCGGCGTAATCAGCAGTTTCACCGCACCGCCGTCGCTCGACAAAACATCCACGCCCCACTTGTCGATCAAAATGCTGCGTAGAATCGGATTTACCGCCATCGTTGTCCCGTTCCACGCGTTATACGAAGCCATCACCGCCTTCGCGCCGCCATCCATGAATCCCATGCGGAACGGCACCGAGTAGTACTCCCAAAACAGCCGCTCATCAAAGTCCGACGACGAACCGTTGCGGTTCGTCTCGTTCTCATTCGCCAGAAAATGCTTCAGCAGCGCCGCGGATTGCCAGTACTTCGGATCGTTCCCCTGCAGCCCGTGAATGAATGCAACCGCCATCGTTCCATTGAAAAAGGGATCCTCGCCATACACTTCTTCGCTTCGCCCCCAGCGCGGATCGCGATCCAGATCCGATTGCGGTCCCCACAGCATCAAAATCTGGCGGTTATATTTTTCCGTCTGTGTAATAAATCGCGCCTCGTAGCCTTCCACACCCGCGGCCTCCTGCACCATCTCCGGATCCCACGACTCACCCATCCCAGGCGGCTGTGGGAACTGCGTGGTCGTCACCGGCTGCCGCCCAAAGCGCGCCTCGCGCTGCACCACTCCGTGAATGCCCTCGGAACTCCCGATGTTCGGCACGCCCAGCCGCGGCACCCCCGTCTGCGTTCCCAGGCAGTCAATCTTCTCGTCCGTCGTCATCAGCGACAGCAAATTGTCGATGCGCTGCTCCGCCGGCAGGCTCGGATCGTCAAAGGGATAATGCTGCAAGTGCCACTGATCTACTTCTTTCGGGCGCGGCTGCTGCCGCTGCTCCTGCCCGAACGACGGAAGAACGGTAAGTATCAAAGGACAGATCAGGATGGCTATGCGCGTCTTCATCAAGGGAACAGCTTTCTCATCGCCGCTCCGACGCATTCGAAGCATGCCGGCGCGATGCTGGTTTGTGAAGCGCCCCAAGGCTATCACGCTTCCCGCGCCCTAACCCCCATCGCAGATCTACCGCTGAACATTTCCTTGGCACTCCGCGTACCTTCCCCTGTATCATCGGCCCGTTGGGCAATTTCACGGAGGTTTTGTTGCATGAAAAGGATGAGGAACTGGATCGTTCTGTGCGCCGCTCTGGTCATGGTTTTCAGCGTTCAACCGATCTTCGCCGCCACCGACATTACCGGTACGTGGACAGGTAACATCACCACGCCCGACGGCAACAGCTTCCCGCTGACCTTCAACTTCAAGCAGGACAGCGGCAAAGTCACCGGTACGATCGAAGGACCGCAGGGCGATCCGCTGTCCATTGATAACGGCAAAATCGACGGCGACAAAGTCACCTTCACCGTCTCCTTCAACGGCATGACGATTACCCACGAGGCCACCGTTACCGGCGACGAGATGAAGATGAACACGAAAACCGACAACGGCGGCATGCCGCCTATGGAGTACACCCTCAAGCGCGCTCCCGCTGCCCCGCCTGCTCCGGCCGCGCCGCCGAAGTAACCGCACGTTGAAAATCAGAACGCCCGGGAGCGGTCGTCGCTCCTGGGCGTTTCTCTTTGGGCGGACTTACTTTTGCGCAATCCTGATCAGGTCCAGCGCGTCCGGCGTCAGAGTCAGCGTGATCCGCCCACCGCGCAAACGATCCTCCATTGGCGGCGGCAACGCCGTTGCATGATTCAGCGCGTCCACCTGCACCGGCGTCGGATCCTCCGGGCTGCCCATCGCCGCATATTTGGGCAGCACGTTGCCGTGGTCCTGATCCACTGTCTGAATCGTCACCCGCGCGTCCGCCGGCACACCGCGAAAATCCAGATCAATCGTCTTCGTCGTGCCATGCTGGTCCGGATCGACCAGATTCCACACAGCCACCACCAGCGATCCATCCGCGGCCCGCGTAGCGAGTACATCTCTCGACGATGTCGCGAGCCTCTCGTTCCCCAGCTGGTGCAGCAGGCCAAATGCGTAGAAACTCGGCTTGTTGATGCCGCCCTTCGCCCGCAGCCCAAACTGCCCAGCAAACGGCCTCGGAATCAGCCCACCCTCCTCAAACACATCCGAGAACGTCCAGAACGACATCTCGTTCACCTGGCCGTCGCACTCGCGGATCGTGTTCGCAAGCGCCGGCCCAACGAAAATCGTGTCGCGCGACTCGTTCATGCCTTCCACATTCCACTCCGTCCAGAACAGCGGCAGCTTCGGCAGCGCCGAGGTATCGATCTCCTTTTTCACCATCGAAATCGCGGCGCACACGCGGTCGTCCATCGCTACCGGTTTGTCGTTGCCAAACAGATTCTCAACCGTGTCGTCCGCATATCCATGGGTAGACACAAAATCGATCGGCACATGCGCGACCGCTACATGTTTCAGGAAATCGGGAATCCAAGCGGCCGCAGCGGTTGCCGGTCCCCCCACGCGCAGCCGTGGGCTCACGCTCTTCAAATCGCGCGCCGTGTGGTCGTACAAGTAGAAATAACTTTCTTCACGCGGTATGCCGCCCCAAAAGTCGATGTTTGGCTCGTTCCACACCTCGAAATACCACTGCGAAACTTCGTCGATCCCATACCGCTCCACCAGATGCTGCGCCAGATGCGTCATCAACGCGTCCCAGTCCTCCATGCTCCGCGGCGGAGAAACATTCGGGTGGTACCAGAACACATGCAGGTCCAGAGGATTGAAAGCCAGCTCCGTCGGCATGAAGCTGATCTCCACCAGCGGACGCACGCCATTCTTCACCAGCCCGTCGTAAATTTCATCCACGTACGCGTAGTTGTAGACAGGATTGCCGTGCTCGTCGCGTGTGAAGACGCCAACCTCGTCGTCCAGAATGCCGTGAAACCGCACCCACTGAAAATCCGTCTCCCCATGAACTGCGCGCAGATCGTCGCGCCACGCTTCCCGCAGGCTCAGAATCGCATGCCCCGAACCAAACATCTGTTCCCAAAAGTGCGGAAATGCCGTGGCCGGCGCATTCGCGTCAATCGCCACCGTCTCCTGCGCCTGGCCGCGCTGCGCAGAAGCCAGCAGAAGCAATACTCCGAGAAGAATCCAGATCGCTCTGAGTCGTGTGGGGACAATACTTTTCATCGTGGCGCTCCAGCGGTTGCGGGCCCGTGGCAGAAGCATACTATTGGAGTGCTTCGGATCGTTTCGATGCCTGGAGTGGATGATGATTTTGCGACGGATTGCGATCGCGCTGGCGTTGGCGACTGCCTGGTATTCTTCGCATGCCGCGACGGATGCGGCGAAAGTATGGCAGGTGGGCACGTTCGACGGTTCGTCTGCTGAATTTGCTCAGGGAGAGCCGCATCAGCCGGTCGTTTTTGTCGTCGGCCATGATCGCCCGAGCACAGGATGGTTTGCATTTGCCCCGTCGGCCCTCCCAGGGAAGCCGTCGGACGAGAACACTGCGCCGCGGACCATAGTCTTCTCGGTCCCGGACAAGCCGGGGCCGGCCTATCGCCTGACGGCATCGCTCATCATCGAACGTTCCAGCGTCCCCGCGCTGCGCGTCGGCATCAACGGACGCACAGGACTGTTCTATCTCCATCCAAAACTGGACTACGCGATGGGCGACATGACGGCCGCCTTCGACCCTGCATATTCAAAGGCAGAGGTCACATTCGATTTTCCCGGATCATGGCTCAAAAGCGGGCGCAACCAGGTAACGCTGCAGGCGGTTGCGACCGCCGACGAAGGCGTGCCGGATGCCGGATTCAATTACGACGCGATTGGGCTCGAGTCCCTCGCCTCGCTGCCCGTCGGCGTCGATGCACACGCCGAACCCACCATCTTCTATCAAACGCACGGAGCGGGAATCGATGAACGCGTAGACGTCTTCGTTTGCTATGCGGAGCACCCGCATGCAGGCCACGTGGAACTCGCGATAGGCAGTCATACGTGGACGAAACCGCTCGCCGGTGGCCAGGATTTCGGCGAAGAGCGCATTCAATTTCAGGTTCCGGAGTTCACCGGCCAGACCGCGGCGCACATGACCGTGGATATGGACGGGCATCCTTCGCAATTTACTGAGACACTGCAGCCACAGAAGAAGTGGACGCTGTTCATGGTCCCGCATGTCCACCTGGACGTCGGCTACACGGACTACCAGGCCAAGGTATCGGCCATTCAAAGCCGCATTCTCGACGAGGCCATGGACCAAACGGCGCAACACCCAGCGTTCCGGTTCAGCACCGATGGCGAATGGAACCTTGAGCAGTTTCTCAAGTCGCGCAGCCCGGAAGACCAGCAGCGCGTCATTGAAGCGATCCGGAAACAGCAACTCTATGTACCTGCGGAATCCAGCAACGTGCTCACGGGATTCCCAACCGCGGAGACGCTGATCCGATCCCTTTACCCGAGCGCGGATTTCAGCCGCGCCCATGGGACTCCCTTCAACTACGCCAACATCACCGATGTTCCTTCGTACTCCTGGTCGTACGCATCCATCCTCGCGGCGGCTGGCCTCCCGTATTTTCTCGCCGGGAGCAACAACGATCGCGCTCCGGTATTGCTGCTGGGTCATCTCAACGAAAACTCGCCGTTCTGGTGGGAGGGCCCCGACGGCGGCAAGGTTCTCATGTGGTACTCGCGGCACTACATGCAAATGCAGTTTCTTTTTGGATTGCCTCCGCTGACCGAGACCGGCGAGGAGTTGCTGCCCACTTTCCTGGAGATGTACTCGCACCCCAGCTACCACGCCAGCGCGGCCATCATCTTCGGCACGCAGGTTGAAAACACTGACCTGTTCCCGCAGCAGGCCGCGCTCGCAGACCAGTGGAACGCGAAGTATGCGTATCCCCACATCGAATACTCCGGCTTCCACGATGCGCTGGCGGAAATTGCGAAGCAATTCGGATCGGATATTCCGACCATCCGCGGCGATGGCGGCCCCTACTGGGAAGACGGCATCGGATCGGATGCACTCTATGCAGCGATAGAGCGCGAGAACGAGAACCGCGCGCCATCAGCGGAGAAGCTGGCCACCATCAGCGCGCTGGTCAATCCGCGCCTGGCCGTCGACACGAAAGATCTGGACGCGATGTGGGCCAGCATGGTGCTGATGGACGAACACACCTGGGCCTCGTGGAACAGCGTATCCGATCCCACCAGCCAGGAAGCGGTCGAGCAACTCCGCGTCAAGGATTCGCGCGCAACAACCGCCGCGGCGACACGCGACAACCTTCTCCGCAGCAGTATGGCCAGCCTCGCGGATTCGATTGCAACCGGCGTCAACAGCATCATTGTCTTCAATCCGCTGAATTGGAAACGCGATGGATCTGTGAACATGGATCTCGACAACAGAATGGAAATCGCCGACCGCGCTACCGGCCAAACCGTTCCTTACCTCGTTCTGAGTCAAGGCCCGAATTTCAACCGTGTGGAGTTCACGGCGAAGGACGTTCCAGGCGTGGGATACAAAGTGTACGAATTGCGCGACGCCAAGGCTCCGGCTCCAACGACTGCAACCACGACTGAAACCACACTAGACAGCCCCTTCTACCGCGTTGTGCTCGATCCGGCAACAGGAAGCATTCGCAGCATCTTCGACAAACAACTCAACAAGGAATTGGTGGACCAGGGAAATGCATGGCGTTTTGGCCAGTATCTCTACGTCAGTGGAGGCGACGAGGAGCCGAACAGCATCCTCCAGTACCGCGCAATCTCTCCGAAGCCAGTGTTACAGGTTCATCCCGCACAGAACGGGCGTCTGATTTCTGTCGAGAAAACGCCGTGGGGCACGCGGGCGCAGCTTGAATCTTCAGCAGAAAATACTCCGCGGATCCGCACGGAGATTCGCCTCTACGACGGCGAAAAGAAAATCGAACTCATTGAAGACGTCGACAAGAAGCCGGAGGTGAAAAAGGAAGCCGTGTACTTCGCCTTTCCATTTGCCATGACGCATCCGCAATTTCAGTACGAGATTCAGAACGGCGTCGTCGATCCAGCGAAGGATATGTACCCCGGCGCGGGCCGCGAGTGGTTCTCGGTCCAGCACTGGGTCTCTGTCCAGCAGGACGGAGTTTCCGCGACCGTGATGCCCCTGGATGCATCGCTGCTAACCCTGGGCGACATCAACCGCGGAGATTGGCTGACGGAGTTCGGTCGGCGACCGGGAGCCGTCTTCTCCTATGTGATGAACAATTACTGGCATACGAATTATCGCGCCGAGCAAGGCGGAGATTTTCGATTCCGCTACGTCGTCACGAGCGCAGCGCATACCGACGCGCCCGCGTTAAGTCGCATGGGCTGGGAAGAGGCAACGCCTTTAGAACAAGATGAAATCAGCTCGCAGGACAAGGCGCTCAATTTCCCGCGCCCGCTGGATGGGCTCAAGAGCAGCTTCATCTCCATCGACGACCCGGATCTCCTCCTGGATACCTGGAAGCCGGCCGAGGACGGCAACGGAACGATTCTGCGGCTGATCGATCTGGGCGGAACTCTGCGGACGGCGACAATCGCAATGCCGCTGGTCGCAATCGACAAAGTGACTGCCACCGATGCCGTGGAGCGCGACGGCAAGCCAATCGCTCCGACGGGCCAGCACACGTTCAACGTGGACATCCGCCCCCATGCAATCGTAACCGTCCGAATCGTGGGCAAGCCGTCGCTGCATGCGCCGGCGGAATAGCCGGCGACCTCGTCCAGGAAGTATCTCCGGCCTCTCTGGGGGCCGCGATTCAGCCAATACCGCCCATCGGATGCAGGACCGGAAAAACCGTCCTCCTGGCTTCACCTCGAAATGGGAAGAAATCGCCAATTTTCGCCATGGCGTACATCCTGAGCCCTGAAAATCGGCATCAAACGAGTGGTCGGCGCACCGTGCTGATCAGCGTGGATGTGATGCAGCCCCGGGAACTGGCAGAGCGGAGAACAAAAAGCAAAAGCGCTCTCCTTCTCTCCTTGTTGCCGTGAAGATTATTTCGTTGAACGTTGAAGTTTTCACTCGGTTCTGCCGATTTCTCAGGGTGACGCAATTTCGACGGGAGAACTCCCATGTACGCTCACGGGAATGAGTTTCTGCCTCAGTGCCTCGCGCTCGCGGCGATCGTCCTCCTTCTGCCTCTTTCGACCTGGGGTCAATGGGACGCGCGACCTCCTGGCCGCCTCGCTCCTCTTACTTCCGGGACAACTGCGGTTCCCCTGGTAGCCACCCTCGAATCCCTCTCGGTCAGCGCGTTGCCAACTGCTCTGCCGCTCTCCGCGTCCCGCGCCCCAACCTTCAACGTCACCACGGCGTGGGCGATTCGCTCCAACCGCACCATCCTGCGCCTTTCGGGTAACTCCGGCGCGCTCGCCGCCTTGGACCGCGATCCTCTTTCTGTCTCCGTGCCAGACAAAACGGTCCGTCTTCCGCTGCACCCAACTCCCGCCATGTCGAAAAATGAGACAGACTGGCCCGGTATCGCCCAGCCCATCGGTTCTACCAGTTATCCTGGAAGCCGAACCGATAATGTCGAATTTGTTATTGACCGAAACGTTATGGCCAGCTCGGCTTCGTCGCATTTCGCGATCTTCATCCTTGCGCAGGCGCTCTGACTAGTTCCGGTCGCCGTGCGCTGACGTCCGCACCAGGATTGCTCACCGCCCCCCCTTACGCGCGGGCGCCTGGCCAACAGTCGTTCATCCGCTTTAGTAACTCGCCTACTAATGAGGATGTCGCTAATAGATTTCTGGCATCCGAAAATCACCCCGTTAAGCCATTGATGATTCAGTTCACTGCACAAAGTAGTTACCTCCGTACCATGATTGTGGCAACGAATCACCCGAATTGTTGGTATATGGTCATCAACAGCCTGGCAAATCTACTGAAGCTATTTTGGACGTTGGTTCCCGGTTTCTGTTCCATGCCAGCAATTCTGTTGGGGAGACCTTTACGATGACGCGTCTTGCAAAACTTATCTGTGCCGGGCTGATCCTGGGCCTGGGTTCGTTCCTTCTGTCCGTTCCTGCGGCCTACGCTGCTCCGCTGAACTCCAACACTGCAACCGTTGGCCTCACGGCCGTTCTGGGTGAGTCCCTGACCGTTGCTGCGACCCCCAGCGCCGGCGTCAACTTCACGTTGGTTTCTGGCGGCACCGCCACCGGCAGCGCCCCAGTCGTGATGACCACCAGCTGGGTCATGAGCGGCGCTCGCGGCAGTGTGACCCTCACGGGCTACTTCTCGACCGCCGCTTCCGCACTGATCGGACAGGCCACCTCGCCTGCGTCCATTCCCACCTCGGAAGTTCTCGGTCAGGTCACCACGGGCGCGCCGACCACCTTTACGGCGTTCACGCAGTCACCGACGGGCAGTGCGCTCGGCACCGCTGGCGCCAGCCTGGTTCTGTTAACGCAGGCCATCAGTGGCACGAACCGCGCCTCCAGCCGCACGGACAACCTGAACCTCGAAATCAACCTGACCAGCCAGCCGCAGCTGCCCGCCGACACCTATACGGGCACCCTGAACCTGCAGGCTCAGGCTCTCTAATCCTCGCGGCAGCGCCTTCCCCCGCGGGAGGGCGCTGCCCGTCTGTTCGGGAGGCATTGTCGTGCTGCGAAGATACCTGAGCCTCGCGCTCCTGTGCTGCGGATGCTGTGCTTGCGCGCAGACGGTCTCGCCCGTCATCGTGGAGTACAAAGTTAAAGCATCCGGACGCATCGCTCTCACCAACAACACGTTGCTGCCTATGGCCGTTGTACTGCAGCCGAAGAGCTTCAGCATCAACCCCGATGGCAACGGCGTTTATGTGCCCCTCGATCCGGCTATCCATCTCAAGCTCTCGTCCATGAGCTTCCGCATCGATCCCGGCCAGACGTATTACGTCTTTTATTCGGCGAACGCGGATAAGTTACCCGCCTGGTTCACCATTTATTCGGTCTTTTCGTCCCTCCACCATACGGGCGGTCTCGATGTTCGGATCCTTCTGCCCCACACCGTGTATCTCTATCCGAAGAAACAGCTTGGCAAGGACGAAATCGTCGTCGATCAGTTGGCATGGAACGCGACCAGCGGCAAGCTCATCTGCGATATCGAAAATCACGGCCCCGACCTCGATCGTGTGCAGCAGGTGCGCATCGAAGCGGGCTCGCAGTCTGAAACAGCCGCGGGCTTTCCTCTGCTCCCCGGCAGTAAACGCCATCTTGAACTGACGTGGAGCGAGAACGAACCCCCACAGAACATCCGGTTCCAGCTCGAGCACTCCATGGTGCAGCAGGCGGTCAGTTCCGGCGGACAGTAAGGCGATGGGCAGGATGAAACGCACAGGGAAAGGCCGCAGGTTTCGCATTTTCTCCCTGGCCCTCTTCGCCTTCTGGACCATCCTCCCCCTGCGTGCACAGGTCTTCGAGTTGAACGGCGGCGCGTCCAGCCTGTATGACGCACAGGGCGCCACCCTTACCGCTCGCGGCCCCAGCTTCGACGCCTCACTCGGGGCTGGCCTCGTCGACGGCAAATTCGTCGGCGGCGCTAACCTCACTAAAAAGATTGGGGACACCACCTATGTGGCGGGTAGCGACTACATCCACTTCAGCCTGCCTACCGATATTTTCGACTCCAGCGCCTATCTCGTTGCTCTCGGCGCTGGCGCAACCACCAGGCTAGACAACACCGATATCTTCGTCTTCGCGGGCGCAACTTCGTCCGACTTCAACAGTCCCTTCGTCGACGGAGTCCGCGCTGAAAGCCCCTCCGGAATCCTCTTTCTCAAACGCCGCCTTGCCCCGAATCTTGAACTTTCATCGAACATGGTTTTCTCCAGCCTGTTCACGGCAATCCAGAGCGTGCAATGGAAGCCTGCTGAAAAGACCCATCTCGCTGTCTCTGCCGGAGTCGGCGCCAACCAGCCCTACGCATCCGCCAGCTTTGACTTCCTCCGTCCCTGGATCGACCTCAAGGCCGCCTACATCGATGCCGGCAGCCAGTTCAGCCGCGTCGCTGTGGACGCACCGCTCTTCAGCGAACCCACTCGCGAAAACGCCGTCGTCACCGTGCATCCCATGAAATATTTCAGCGTCAGTGGCGGCCGCCAGAACTTCCTCTCGCCCGTAGATAACTCGACCCAAACTGTGCGATCCACTGTCAATTCACTGGCCGGCAACGCGTTCATCCAGGGCACAAGCATCTCCGCTTCGTTCTACCACTCCACCTATCTCGGCAACTGGAACAACGCAACCGCGTACACCGCCGGACGCAGCTTATTCTCCCGCGTTCGCACCACCGCCAGTTATCTCGAGAGCCGCCCGAACGACGCGGCGAAAACACGGGTCTTTTCCTCCAACATCACCGAGACCCTCAATCCGCGGCTCGACGTCACCGAACTCATCACCCGCTCTCAGGGGCAGACCACGGTTTCTTTCGGCGGCGGGTTCTTGTCCAATATCGCCAGCGTTAGCGCGCAGTACCAGACGTACTACGTTCCCGAGCGGAACAAAGCGCCCTTCGAACAGGCGCTCATCATGGACGTTCAGCTTCACCTTATTCACGGCGTCACGTTGCATGGCGCAACCTTCGTCGCGCCGGACGGCAGCCTGCGCTACACCGGGGACGAGCAAACCGTCGTTGCGCGCCAGGGATCCTGGGGTGCGCCCTCCGGAGAGCCCACGCTCGCCCGAGGGGCTATCGGATCGAGCCTCCTCCGCGGATCTGTCATCGACGCCGGAGGTCACCCCGTTTCGGGCGCCGCCATCATGATCGATAAGTTATTGGTCTACACGAATGACGATGGGGTATTTTTCGTGACAGAAGGCAGGCCGCGCACGCATATTGTGAAAGTGCTGCCCGATCAGTTTCTGAACGGATCCTCCTGGCGCGTCGTCTCCGCGCCCCCCGAGATCCGCAGCAGCGCCGACAACAACGCCCCGCCAACGACGATTGTCGTGGAGCGCGCCGTTCAGGGCGGGGGATAAAGGCGCCCGTCGCCGCAAGTACTGAATCAAGTTTGGAGTTTGCCGAAGAAGGAAGCAGAATTCAGGGGAATGATGGGCAAGGGAATGATCGGCGCAGTCGTTCTGGCAGGCGTCGTCACGCTGTCGGCTGCGAATGCTGTCGCCCAGGTGGTGCGCGTGGGCCCGGTCAGGCCAAGGCCTGCTACCTCGGTTAGTTCGCTTTCGATTTCTGTCACTCCGTCGAACGTCAGCTTCCAGCTCGTCTCCAAAGGTGTCGCCACCGGCTCCGTTCCTGTCGAGATCACCACCTCGTGGGGCGGCACCCTCTGTTTGCTCACCTGCACCATCAACGTCTACGGCTATTTCACCAGCGCGAATGCGGCGCTCTCCGGAGGATCGCCCATCGTCAATATCCCTTCCTCTGAAGTGCTTGGGCAAGTCACCACCGGCATTCCTACTTCCTACACCGCCTTCACGCAGTCCAACCCTTTCGGCGGTGCAGGCGCCAGCCTCGAGTTAGTTTCCCAGAGTTTTTTCATCATCTCTGGCGGAAGCTCGCGCACCGACCCGCTCCAGCTCGAGATCGACCTGACCAGCCAGCCCCAGCTCCCCGCTGGCGCATACTCGGGCACGCTTTACATCCAGGCCCAGTCGCTCTGATTCGCGCCTGATTGCTGCGTCGCTCCCTCTTCGAACCATATCGCTAACCCCCGGAACTGTCGTTCCGCGGCAACGAAACTCACCAGTACTGCGTCGCCACGATCTCCTCGATTTCCTGAACATCCCGGACCTTCACGTGGAGCACGATCTGCAGATTCTTCTTTTGCCACCCTGCAGGAGCTTTCCGAGCGATCTCGTCCATCTCACGGGGATTGGTGAGAAATTCGGCGGCTGCCTCAGTGCCAGCACTACCGATGCCCGCTGACGTAATCAGAACGTGCCCGTCCTTCGGGTCGAACAGCC
>Ga0206852_1075_pt1 | contig 24337 bp, 27 predicted proteins | sample Alteio_BWOrgCont_14_FD_152849 | JGI IMG/M metagenome (GOLD analysis project Ga0206852, IMG submission 152849) | Enriched cells from forest soil in Barre Woods Harvard Forest LTER site, Petersham, Massachusetts, United States -... | ecosystem: Environmental > Terrestrial > Soil > Temperate forest >... | reverse complement strand
CGTATGCCGATATTCCCATGGTGATTCTGGTTAACCATGGATCGGCTTCCGGGAGCGAAATTTTTGCCGGCTGTTTGCAGGATTATCACCGCGCCGTCATCATGGGCGGCGAATCGTTCGGCAAGGGCAGCGTGCAATCGGTGATCCCGTTGGCGGACGGAAGCGGCCTGCGTCTCACGACAGCCAAGTACTACACGCCTTCCGGCCGGACGTTCCACCGCGATGAAAAGACCGGCAAAGGCGGCATCACGCCGGACATCGTGATCGACGTTCCGCGGGATGTTGAAATCAAGCTGCAGGCGCAGGAAGAAGAAATTTTCGGCAAGCCTCCCAAGACCACGTCGAAAGCGGACGTGAAAGCGACAGACACGGATAAGGATAAAGACAAGGACAAGGGAAAAGAGGCGCCGGCAGCCGATGAAGCTCTAGATCGTGCCCAGGAAATCCTTAAATCCCGTGAGATCTTCATGAAAATGAAGGAGTCATGACCCATGAGCGTGGCGGAATTCTCCGCCGCCTTCTTTTTCTCATCGTCGTGGGGTATGGATGTTGGTTCTTCTATTCCCATGCATGGTCCCAAAATAATCCGCAACGCTTCGATGGGCGCCTGGAAAATGCCGTCAATCAGGAGCTCACCCGCCTAGGCATTACCGACCGGGACGTGCTTTCTCAGGTTCGCAAAGAACATGCGTTTTTCCGGATTTTCTCCTGGGTGGAAACTCAGCGCGTTCTGCAGGTTCCAAGCGCGGACCGCGCGCTGGACGTTTCCCGCGCTTTGCAGCGCGTCGCAGAGCGTTTGGGATGTTCTTTTTCGATGGACCAGGCCTCCGCAGGCCTGGAGATTCGGATCAAACATTATTTTTGGGTGATGCAGCGCTTCACCCTTGTGACGACCGCGGCCCCGCTCCCGATAAGCGAAAAACGTTCGCAAGGTCCCGAAGTGGCCTTTGTCATTGATGACGTAGCCTATGAGACAGCGTCGATGGACCGCTTTGCCTCCCTCGGTGTTCCGCTCACATTCGCGATTCTGCCGCGGGAAAAGCATTCCAAGGAGCTGGCTGCAAAAGCCAACGCGATGAACTTCCCCGTGATGCTCCATCTTCCGATGGAGCCGCTGGACAGGGTCCATAACGACCCGGGCCCGACGGGACTTTATCTCAAGATGTCGGACCAGGAATTAAAAACGCAATTTGATAAGAATGTGGCGAGCGTTCCGAATTTAGTCGGGATCAATAACCACATGGGCTCCGCCTTTACAGAAAGCGAACCCAAGATGACGCTCGTTTTAGAGTGGGTCAAAAAGAAAGGAGTCTATTTCTTAGACTCGCGCACGTCCGGGCATTCCGTGGTGTGTAAAGTGGCCAAGCGCTTGGGTGTTCCGTGCCTGGCGAACGAGACGTTCTTGGACAATAAAGATGATGTGAAGGACATCGAAGCACAGCTGGATCTCGTCCTCAAGTTGGCCTTGCGCGAAGGGCAAACGATTGCGATCGGGCATTACCGTCGAAAATTCCTTGTTCAGGCGCTGGCCGACAAATTGCCGGAGTTCAAGGCCCGCGGCGTTCGCGTCGTGGCGCTCCCCACGCTTTACCACCAATGATTATTTTAGGGATTGAGACATCCTGCGACGAAACCGCCGCGGCGCTCGTGAAAAACGGGCGTCAGGTCCTTCGCAGCACGGTGGCCTCGCAGCTCAGCGTGCATCGACCATTTAAAGGCGTGGTGCCCGAGCTCGCCAGCCGCGCGCACGTCGAGCGGATCAACGAGGTGATCGAACAGACTCTTCATTCCCGGAAAGAACGCGTGGACGCCATCGCGGTGACGACGGGGCCCGGCCTCATCGGGTGTCTGTTGGTGGGCGCCGTGACCGCGCGCACGCTGGCTTGGGTACGGAACATTCCCGTCATCGGTGTGAATCATCTCGAAGGCCACCTGTTTGCCGGACTGGTGGAGCATCCGGCGTTGAAGCCTCCTTTTCTCGGACTCATCGTCTCCGGAGGACATACGGAGCTTGTCATTTTTAAAGGATACGGGCGCTATGAGACGATGGGCCGCACGCGCGATGACGCCGCGGGGGAAGCCTTCGACAAAGTGGCCAATCTTCTTGGATTGCCTTTTCCCGGCGGCCCGGCGATCGACCGCGCGGCTCGGCGCGGAAACGCTTCGGCGATCGCGTTTCCCAGGGCCTGGATTGCCGGGACCCATGACTTTTCATTCAGCGGAATCAAAACGTCTGTGGCCAATTATCTTCACGGGACCCCCGTTCGCAAGCGAGCAAAGGTAAACGATATCGCCGCGTCCTTCCAGGAAGCCGTCGTAGACGTGCTGGTCAAAAAAACGATGGCCGCCGCGAAGTCTCAAGGTCTCGCCTCTGTGGTTGTGGGCGGCGGAGTCGCCGCTAACAGCCGGCTTCGCGAAGCGTTCCAGACTGCCGCCCGGCATTCTAAAGTGCGCGTTTATCTTCCCGAGCTTTCGTTCTGTACCGATAACGCCGCCATGATCGCGGCCGCGGGCTATTACAAGCTCAAGCACGGTCTGGCCGCCCATAGTAAACTTGAGGTCAACGCCAATCTTGAAATTCAGAGCTGGGCCGCCGCTTAAACCGTTATGGTGACGGAAACTCTTTCTTTATCCCGTCCGATCCGTTTGGGGTCGGTGACACTTTCTCATAATGTCATCGTTTCTCCGATGGTGGGGGTGACGGATGCGCCTTTCCGGCGGTTATGCGCGCGCGGTGGATCCGCGCTGATGTGCGGAGAAATGCTCTCCTCTCAAGCTATTAAGTACCAAAGTAAGAAGACGCTGGCGCTGTTGAAATTTTTTCCCGATGAGCGCCCGCTCAGTTCGCAGATCATGGGGGCCGAACCCGCCGTCATGGCTGAGGCGGCCAAGGTCATTGAAAGTTACGGCGCCGACGTGATTGATGTCAATGCGGGCTGCCCGGTGCCGAAGATCGTCAAAACGAAATCGGGGTCGGCGCTTCTGAAAGATGAAAAGCGCTTTGCCACGATCCTGTCGGCCATCGTGCAAGCCGTCGCGATTCCCACGACGGTAAAAATTCGGATCGGCGTGCGCGAAAATGAATATTTGGCGCCGGCCTTGGCCAAACTCGCCCAGGAATGCGGCGTCGCCGCTGTAATCGTTCATGCGCGGCCGGTGTCCAGGCGCCATTCCGGACGGCCGGACTGGGAAGGCCTGCGGCAGGTGGTTGAACAGGTGAAAATTCCGGTCATCGGAAACGGCGGCGTCAATGTCCCCCAGGACGCCGTAAACTTTTTGAAAATATCCGGCTGCGCGGGGGTTTCCATCGGCCGCGCCGCTATTGGAGACTCCGGAATTTTCAATCGCATCCGCCATTTTTTAGCGACCGGCGAAGAATTACCTCCGCCCAGCCAAGGCGAGAAATTAGAAACTCTTTGGCAGCACGCCCAGTGGGCGGCGGAATTCTTCGGCGAACACACCGGCCTCTTGCGTCTGCGAAAGATCGTTCCTTATTATATTGCCGGCTTTCCGAATGCCACCGCGTTTCGATCGCGGGCCAATCGGATAGCGACCCTCAAAGAATGGGACATCCTCATTGAAGACACGCGGCAAACACTCGTTTAAAGATCTCGGCTTCGCCAAACCCGAACCTCACCGCATGAGCCGGCAAGGTTTTCCCGAGGCCATTTATTGTCCGGGGAAAACCGACGCTCAAATACTTTCGATCTTCGAGAACCTGCTGGAAGGCCCCGGGCCGGTCATCGCGACAAGAATCACTCCGGAAACAGCGAAAGCTCTTGTGATGAAATTTCCGACGAGCCGGCACTATTCAACCGCACGGCTTGTGATTGCCAAGCCTGTGAAAAAGAAAACAGGCAAACGCGTGGGCGTTGTAACCGGCGGCACCGCGGATCTCCCGGTCGCCGAAGAAGCGGCGATCACCGCCGAGTCTCTGGGCCGCGACGTCATGCGTCTTTACGACGTCGGCGTGGCCGGCATCCATCGGCTTATGGCGCATCAGCCGGAGCTATCGAAGGCCGGCGTGGTCATCGTGTGCGCGGGAATGGAAGGGGCTTTGGCGAGCGTGGTGGGCGGACTTGTCGCGTGCCCCGTGATCGCCGTTCCCACGTCGGTTGGGTACGGGGCTCATTTTGAGGGCCTCGCGCCGCTCTTAACCATGATGAATTCCTGCGCGTCCAACGTAAGCGTGGTCAATATCGACAACGGATTCAGCGCGGGCGTGGTCGCTTCCTTAATAACCAAATGAAAACGTACATCGATTGCGGGTCGGGCGTCGCGGGGGACATGGTGTTGGGCGCCCTTATGGAATTGGGGCTGTCCGTTGATGAGCTCAATAGAACGCTTCATCGCGCCATTCCGATGGATCAGTGGAAAATCGTCGCACGGCGAACAGAGCGGCAGGAGTGGCCCGCCCGATCAGTTCTGGTAGAAGGTGACAGATTTTTTGGTTCCGGTGAGAAAATGAAGCAAGTCGTGCGGCGTTCTCATTTGCCTCCAACCGTGAAAGCCAACGCCCTCCATATTTTTGAGCGATTATTGTCTGCGGAGAAGCGCGCTCACGGCGGTCATTCCCAGGGCCGGTTTGATCCCGAGGGCCTTGGGCTTCTGGATACGCTGGTGGATGTGCTGGGATCCTCATGGGGTTTTTGGCGCATGGGACTGGACTCTCCCACGGCATCTTCCGTGAATACGGGCCGCATCGCGCCGGCGACCACTCAGATCTTAAAGGAATGCCGGATCCCGACGTACAGCACACAGTCGCAGCTGGAGCTGGCCACTCCGACGGGCGTCGCGATCCTGTCCGTTCTCGTCAAAGAGTTCGGCCCGATGCCCCAATTAGATATTCGCGCAGCGGGGTATGGAGCGGGACAAAAGGATATTCCCGGGAAACCCAATGTTCTGGCCATTTATCGCGGGACACCGATCGATGCCGAAGCGGATATTCCGCGCGAGCCGGTCCTTTTGCTGGAAACCGTCATCGATGATATGGATCCGCGGCTTTATCCGCATGTCTCCGAGCTTTTGATGAAGAACGGCGCTCTGGACGCCTGGTGGATCTCCGCCGGGATGAAAAAAGGGCGCCCTGGAATTGCCTATTCCGTCTTATGCCGGCCCAAGGATGAAAAGCGATTGGTGCGCCTTCTTTTCGCGGAGACCACCACCCTAGGGATCCGGCGGGTTCCGCTCGAACGCTGGACGCTTCCTCGACGGGCGGGGGGGATGCGAAAAGTCGCTCAGTTGCCTTCCGGTCGCGTGAAAAGCCAGGTGGAGTACGAAGTGGCGCGCCGGAAAGCGGCCTCTCTTTCCATGCCGCTTCGAAAACTGCTTAAATAGCTGTTCGTAAACCCATGGCCACCACCCTCAAAGACCAACTTAAAGAGAAAGACAAGGAGCTTTTGCTCCTGCGCGCTCAGCTGGAGCATCGAAGCGACAAAAAATCGCGTCAGATCGAAACGCTGGCACGGATGTCGCAAACCATCGCGCAAGGCATCTATATCCGCGAGATTCTGCAGCTCATCGTCAGCATGACGGCCGAGATGATGGGATCCAAAATTTGTTCGCTCATGCTTCTGGATGAAAAGGGCCGCGATTTGAAAATTGAAGTGACCCAGAGCTCGAGCGAGGAGTACAAAACGAAACCACCCGTCTCGGTGCGCGCGAGCGTTTCCGGGCGAGCGGTGATCGAAAAAAAGCCGATTGTGGTCCCGGATGTCGCCAGCGACCCGCAGTACACTTACCCCGATATCGCCCGCAAGGAGAACCTGCGCTCGCTTCTCGTGATCCCGATGATGATCAAAGACAAGCCCATCGGGGTCCTGAACTGCTATACCGCTGAAGTGCACGCCTTTACGGACGAAGAAATTCAGCTCGTCCAGGCCGTCGCCAATCAGGCCGCCGTCGCCATCGAGCATACCCGCGCGATCGAAAAAGCTCTGGCGGCCGAAGAAGCGCTGGAAACGCGCAAAGTCATTGAACGCGCGAAAGGCATTCTGATGCGCCATCAAGGTCTCACCGAAGACGCTTCTTTTCGTCTGATCCAGCGTCAAGCCATGGACCGTCGAAAGACCATGAAGGAAGTGGCCGAGGCGCTCATTCTCTCCGAAGAACTCCAACGCGGTAAGTGACGCCGCTCCTCGATTTTTTCCACAAACTGTACCACTTCGATGATCTCATCCGATGGGGCGGCCATTTTGTCCTCATCGCTGTTGTTTTTGCGGAAACGGGCGTCATGGCGGGTTTTTTTCTGCCGGGCGATTCGCTGCTCGTCACCGCCGGACTTTTCGCGGCGGCAGGGCAATTGAACCTCTGGGTGCTGCTGGCCGAATTGTGCGCGGCCGCCATTCTGGGGGATTCCTTCAGCTATGCGATCGGACGCCGGCTGGGCCCGAAACTTTTTTCACGGGAAGATTCCTTGCTCTTCCATAAGAACCATCTGCACCGTACCAAACATTTTTATGAAAAATACGGCTCCAAGACGATTGTGATCGCCCGCTTTGTGCCGATTATCCGGACCTTTGCGCCGGTCGTGGCCGGGGTCGGAGAAATGAATTATTCGACGTTCCTGGCCTTTAACGTCATCGGCGGAATCGGATGGGTCTGTTCGATGATTTTTGTCGGCTACTTTTTAGGTCGTGTCATTCCGAACGTCGATCGACACGTGCATAAAATTATCCTGGCGGTTATTTTTCTTTCCATTCTTCCGGCGATGATCGAATTCTGGAAAGAACGCAGGACGCAAAAAGCGCTCGAAACATGACGGCCCGGCGCTGGCGCTTTCCGCTTTTTTTATCCGGACTTATTCTTCTTTCCCAAGCGTTTCCTTTGCCGTCGCCGGTTCGCGACGCCGCGACCCTTCAGGGAGTGACGGGGTTTACGATGCATTATCCTCTTGGGCATCTTTTGTTCACTCCGTTCTGCGGTTTGGCGGATGTCCTCACCGTCCTCAGTTATCATCAAGGCATTGTCATGGGGATCTGGGTCGTGACCCTGTTTTTTATTCTTGGCGGATGGCGCCGTGGCGGGGTTTGCTTTTTCCTACTGCTCGTCTTTGTGGCCTGGGGTGCGCTCATCCCGCGCCCGATGGGCAGGCTTGTGGCCGGTGATCCGGACGTTCTTTTGATCGATTTTCACTCGCATACGCGTTATTCCCACGACGGCCGGCCCATGTTCACTCCGGAGCGAAACATGGCTTGGCACCGCGATCAAGGCTACGCCGCATCTTTTATTACCGACCATAACCGCGTGGAAGCCTCCCAAATCGCCAACCGGGAGTCTGAAGCCGACTGGCCAAAGACGGGCTACCGCTCGCTTCAAGGGGAAGAAGTCAGCCTGCAAAAGACGCATCTCATTATTCTGGGGAGCCATGAAAAAGTGGATAACCGGCCCTATGATGGTGATTTCGCCAAGATACCGGGATTTGTTGCGGACATGCATAAGAAAAACTATCCCGTGATCGCGTCCTTGCCCGAATATTGGCTTTACCATTGGGGCGCCGGAGTCCAGGATTTCGTCAAGTGGGGAATGGATGGCTTTGAAATTGTCAACAGCGCACCCAAAGCCCTTGATTTTCCGCCCGCCTACAGAGTTCAGATTGTAGATTTATGCCGGAGTCAAAATCTATTTATGACAGGCATTTCGGACAACCACGGCTATGGATACGCGACCGCTGTTTGGAACGCGATGACGCTACCCGGTTGGCAATCGCTGGGATCGGAGCAACTCGAAAAAGCCGTCCTTCTTCAGCTCAAAACAAAGCGTTTCCATGCCGTCCAGGTGCTTGAGCGCGTGAAATTTTTTCCCGAGACCTCTCTGCAACTGGCCTTTAGCCCTCTGGGTACTTTTTGGATTTATTGGCGATCTCTGCAGCCTGTTCAGGCGATTGCCTGGGTGGTCTGGCTATGGCTCATAAGCTTTTTGTATCCTGACCACTATGAAGTGGCTAAAAAAATTAACTAAAACAGCTCCGAAAAAGACTTCTACCAAACCTAAGATCCCTTCGGTTTCCAGCTATTTGGACGAGAAAAAAATTGTTTTCTTCCCGGCAGGTCCTTCGAAGAGACAAGTTATCGGGAATTTAATCGGCACGCTGGACTTAAAAGATCCCTCGGCCGCAATTAAGGCAATCCTATCCCGGGAAGAGATGGGATCCACCATCATCGCTCCCGGCCTCGCCCTGCCGCACGCCCGCATGGAAGGGTTATCCAAAATCGAAGCCGCGATCGGTATCTGTCCCACCGGCGTCACCGACCTTCATGACGGCGGTACTCCCATCCGGGTGTATGTTTTGTTTCTGGGGCCGGCGGACAATATGAAGGAACATCTCTCTTTTCTTTCGAATGTCTCCGCCTTATTCCAGAAGGAGGGATTCATCGACAAGCTGACCAAACTCGCTTCCCCGCAGGGAGTCCTCCACGCCATTCGCCAGGCCGAAAAGTCAAATTAATACTGCCCCGCTCATTTCGTTCATCATTCCGGCGCATAATGAGGCTTTCGAGATCGAAAAGTCATTGACGTCGATCTTTGATTCCGCGCGCGCCGTGGACAAACCCTTTGAAGTGATTGTGGTCAATGACGCCTCGACCGATCGGACCGCCGTGATCGCCCGTCAGGCGGGTGCGCAGGTGCTGGATGTTCAATTAAGGAAAATCTCCGCCGTGCGCAATGCCGGCGCGCGCGCAGCGAAAGGAAATATCTTTTTCTTTATCGATGCCGACACGCAAATCACCGAAGCGACACTCCGTGCCGCTCTTTCGACTGTCGAACAAGGCGCGGTAGGAGGCGGAGCCTGGGTGACATTCGGAGACCGCGTAGGTCTGGCCGTTCATTTCGCCATCAATCTGTTTAGCTTTTTCTATATGCGCTTGCTGCGGTGGGCGGCCGGTTGTTTTATTTACGCGCGGCGCGAGGCTTTCGAAAAGGCCGGCGGGTTCGACGAAACACTTTACGCCTGTGAAGAAATCTTTCTTTCGATTGCGCTCAAACGCCAAGGTCCGTTCGTGGTTCTGCGCGAGAGCGTTACGACCTCCAGTCGTAAAATCCGCATGTATTCTGCCTGGAGCATTATTCCTCTCACCTGCCGCTTTCTGATCCATGGCCCCTCCATTTTCCGTCAGCGCAAAGGCTTGGACTGGTGGTACGAAGGCAAGCGCGAGAAGTGACCAATAGAAATAATTAAGATATGAGCATGAAGAAAAATATGGGGAGAGCGATTGTGGAGGTCGGCTTCATCATCTTCCTTTTTTATTCCAATCTTTTGATGGGTGAATTTGAGCGTTCGGGGGCCGCCCAAGGGAAAAGCTTGATTTGGGCGATCCGAGATATTTTGACCGGCCCCAATTTTCTCATTGCGGTGATCGCCGCTTTTATCGGGTATATGTTGGTTGAATTTCTTCGGAGGAGATTGTAACGGAATCGACTTGTATTTTCGACCTATCGGATATAGGCTTATATCAAAGGGGAAAGGCAGGTGGCATCTATGAAATACGACATCAAAGATCGCTACGAAAAATATGTCATCTTTTCCGCGGAAGCCGATACGTTCAAGCAGGCCGTTGAATCCGCTTTGAAGAAGCACATCAATCTTTCCCGGGCGGATCTTTCCCGGGTCGATTTATCCGGCGTCAATTTGTCCCGAGTGGATCTCATTAAAACCGACCTCTCCCAGTCCAACTTATCGAAGGCCAATCTCTATGGGGCGAATCTGTCCAGAGCCAATCTGGCCGAGGCCGATTTGTCCGGCTCGAATTTATACGCCGCGGATTTGACCGGCGCCAATCTCACCAATGCCAATGTCTCCAAGTCGGATCTCTCGGGATGCGATTTAACCGGTTCGAACCTCTCGGGCACTGATTTTTCCGGGTCCGAAATGCTCGGCGCCCTTCTTCCTCATCCCTCGCGTATAGCCGCCTAACCTGGTTTTTTTTGTAAATTAGGAGTCGCCTGATGACTCCTTCTCGACGATATAACATTCTCACCCGCTACGGGTTTGCCATCGCCGCCTTAGGGCTGTCTCTGCCGCTGACGAAGTGGGCGAATACTCTGTCCGAGAATACGTTGTCGGAAGTTTTTCAGGGAGCTGTGGTGCTGAGCGCCTTGTATGGCGGTTTCGGCCCCGGCATGCTGGCGGCGGCCGGCTCGATCCTCGCCCTGGATTATTTTTTTATCCCGCCCCTCTACACGCTGAATTTAGGAGTCAAAGATCTATTCCGATTGGCCATCTTCGGCGGCGTGGCTCTTTTGACCAGTTCGCTCAGTGATCGTCTGAAACGGGCCAAGGCCGATCTGGAACGGTCGAGCGCGGAATTAGAAAACCGCGTTCAAGAACGTACGGAGCAGCTTTCGCGCGCTAATAAAGAACTGGTCGGAGAAATCGTGCAGCGCACGGAGGCGGAAAAAGCCATTCTGGAAATTTCCAACCGCGAGCAGCGCCGTCTGGGCGAGGATTTGCACGACGGACTCTGCCAGCAGCTGGCCGCGATCAAACTGCTGAGCGAAGATGTCACGGAAAAGCTTTCCGAACGCGCGGCGCCCGAAGCCAAAGAAGCCGAACTGATCGAGTCGCGCGTGCGTGAGGCTCTGGCGCAGGCCGACAATATCTCCCGCGGGCTCTACCCTGTGGAACTGGAAACAAACGGTTTGATGGCGGCCCTGCAGGAAATGGCCGACAAGATTTCCCGGGTCTACCCGGTGACGTGCCGGTTTGAATGTGAAATGCCGGTCCTGGTCCCGAATGTCACCCTGGCCACGCATTTGTACCGGATTGCGCAGGAAGCCGTCATCAATGCTATAAAAGGTGGCAAAGCGACGGCGATTACGATCCGGCTTCGAACCCGCGGCTTGCGGGGCGTGCTGATGGTGGCCGACAATGGGATTGGGTTTCAGAAAACTTCCGCTCGTCAAGGGATGGGCCTTAAAATGATGGGTTATCGGGCCCGGATGATTCTCTCATCGCTCGCTTTTCGGTCAGGATCCAAAGGGGGAACCATCGTGCGATGCCGGTTTCAAATGGAAAATAAAGTTTCGGGATTGGAGAACGAATCGAATGCCGATCTCTAAGGGATCTTCCGCCGTGCGCAAAGTACTGATCATCGATGACCATGCTGTTTTCCGGGATGGATTGGCGCGGATCATCAATCAGGAGAAAGATTTGACGGTCTGCGGCGAAGCCACCGACGGCGTGGAGGCGCTTGAACTTGCGCCGCGGTTAAAGCCGGATCTGATGATTGTCGATGTGACTTTAGAAGGGATGACGGGGATTGATTTGACCAAAACTCTCCGGGAACGCTTTCCGCAGGTGCGCATCCTGGTGCTTTCCATGCATAAGGAAACGTTGTACGCCGAGCGCGCTTTGCGGGCGGGAGCCAACGGCTATATTATGAAGCGGGAATCAGGACGGAAGTTGTTGTCCGCGATGCGGCATGTCCTGGGCGGTCAAACCTACATCAGCGAAGATATGAACCGCGTACTGCTCGAAAAAGTTTCCGGACAAGGGCGGAACGCGGATGCCGCGCCGATGGATCGACTGAGTGACCGGGAGTTGGAAATCTTCCGACTTCTGGGGCAGGGGTATGGAACCAGGCAAATGTCGGACCATCTGCACGTCAGCGTCAAAACGATCGAATCGCATAAGGAACGCATTCGGGCCAAGCTGGGCTTCGACACTAATTTTGAGTTGGTTCAACACGCCATCCACTGGGCTTTCGGCGAAACTCACCCCAGAACGGCCTAAAAAACAGCCTACAAAATATTCAGCAATTTGCTGATATTCTTAAAAATGAAAGCGTGATACTCTAATCACGCCCAACGAAGGGTTTGTACCCAGTGGCATTGAAGCCTTGATCGCCAAAAAACGGTGACCAAGGTTTTTTCATTTATATAAAGGGGACATCGAAGTCCGGATTCTTGCAGACAGTGGTGCTGCGGAAGTCTGGGCTTTTTTTATTTCGTTCAAAAAAAATACAAGCAAAGGAGAAATTAAGTGAAAAAGTTTATAACCAAAATGAAAAATCCGGAAGACCGAAAGTATTTCTTCACGGCTCTGGGATCCAAACTTCTCGGAGCGGCAGCGGTATTCGCCTTTTACTTCGCGGTAAAGGCTGTCCTGCGCGGAACCAACGCGTGGGCGGATACAGCGGCCCCGGCAGTACCGGCTTATGTCAGTCCGATCAACACCGTGTGGGTGCTCGTCACCGCCTTCCTGGTGTTCTTCATGCAGGCCGGCTTCATGATGTTGGAAGGCGGATTTGCACGCAGCCGGGAAACGGTCAACGTCATGCTCGAAGGAATCATCGACACGTGCCTCTGCGGGCTTCTCTTCTACGGTTGGGGATTTGCCTGGATGTTCGGCGCGGGGAATGGGTTCATTGGCAACCAGTATTTCTTCCTGCATAACATTCCGGACACCTATGGAACCACGGGAGTGCCTACCTTGGCCATCTTCCTGTTCCAATTCGCGTTCGCGGATTGTACCTCGACCATTACGTCAGGCGCTATGGTGGGACGAACGGGCTTTGTCGGCGATTTGCTTTACAGCACAGTCGTCAGCGGCGTCCTTTATCCTATTCTGGGACATTGGGCGTGGGGTCCGGATGGCTGGTTGAATAATATTCATCCTGCCGCGTTTCATGATTTCGCCGGATCCACCGTCGTTCACACGATCGGCGGCATGATCGCCTTGGCGGGCGCTGTGGTTCTCGGTCCTCGGCTTGGACGCAAATTCAAGCGCGACGGCGGTGGCCCCATGCCCGGTCATGACATGACGATCGCATCCCTCGGCACAATCATCCTATGGTTCGGATGGTACGGGTTTAATCCCGGAAGCACGCTGTCGGCCATGGACACGCTTGGAATCGCTCGCATCGCGACCAACACCACGTTGGCCGCCGTCTCAGGCGGAATCGCGGCGATGTTCTATGTGTACCCGCGCAGCAAGATGTGGGACTGCGGCACGACCTGCAACGGTCTTTTGGCCGGGCTTGTCGCGATCACGTGTCCCTGTTATTGGGTCTCGCCCTTCGGCGCCATCTGCCTCGGTGCCATCGCCGGTGTCGTGGTGGTGTGGGGCACGGACTTGCTCGAATACCTGCGTATTGATGATCCCGTAGGAGCCTGGCCGGTTCATGGTCTGGCCGGCGTTTGGGGAACATTGAGCTTGGGGCTTTTTGCGACCGGGCAATACGGCGCTCCGACGCCCACCGGTGCGGATAATTCGGCCGGGTCCATCGTGACGGGCTTGTTCTATGGCGGGGGTTTCACTCAACTCAAAGCTCAAATGATCGGCAGCGCTTGCATCGGCGGCGGAGCTCTTCTGACGGGCTTTATCTTGATGTATCTCGTCAATCTCACTGGGACGCTGCGGGTGTCCAAAGAAGGTGAACTGCAGGGCTTGGATGTTCATGAACATGGCGGCAGCGCTTATCCTGAACTTCCTACAAGCGCATAAATTAAAGGGGAATGTATGAAAAAAATTGAAGCCATTATCCGGCCTGAAAAACTGGAAGTGTTGCGACAGCAGCTGGAAAAAGTGGGTTATCCCGGAATGATGGTGACTAAAATTGAAGGTCACGGCAAACAGGGCGGCGTGAGCCATCAATTCCGCGGCACGGAGTACAAGATGTCGTTTCTGCCCAAGGTCAAAATCGAACTCGTGGTGACGGACAGCCAAATGAAAAAGCTCATCGACACCATCACCGAGGTCTGCCGTTCGGGATCGGTCGGAGATGGCAAGATCTTCATCACGTCGATTGATAACGCGGTTCGCATCCGTACCGGCGAATCGGGCGACATAGCCGTTTCGTAAAAGTGAAGGGTGAGGCCCCCCAGACGTCTGGGGGGCCTTTGTCCTTAAGACCATGATCCGTTCCTTAGCGAGCACCGCACCCCAATCCGTATTTCATTGGCAGCCGACATCCCGGCATCACTACCGATTTTCAGACGGCTCCGATAGTTACGGAACCTTATCGCTATCTCTTGAGCCCTCGGTTCTTTTCGAACCGGCCGGCTGTGAATTTTACAGAGGCATGGCCGAGACGGCGGACAGCCGGTATTCTTACAAATGCGTTTTTAAAGACAACGAATTCCAGGGGTGTATCGCGATCGAAGAGAGAGCAGGCAGGCTTTTGGCTTTTTTTGAAAATCCGTCCTCATGCATGATTCACCGAAGGTTTAGCTGGATCATCCTTCCCAAAGAGCGCGTTCCCTGGCTGTGGCTGCCGGGCGGAGAAAAAGGCCGCGGAATTGTTCGCGCAGGAGGACATCGTATTCTCGAACTCCATAGTCCCGCTCCGAATGCAGGAGGGACCGTACGTATTTATAGTCCCGAGCTGTTGAATAGTCCTGACGGGCTTGCGCTTATTTATTTTTGTGCTTATCTCGCGATAGGTCCGAGCTGTTAATCGTCGCTAGGGAAGCATGGTCGAGAGGATAAAAAAATTTGTTTTTGGCAAGGCGAAAGACCCGTTAGATCCCAAGGTCTTTCATAGCCTTTCGCTTGTCGCGTTTTTTGCCTGGATCGGCCTCGGAGCCGATGGCCTATCTTCTTCCTGCTACGGTCCCGAAGAAGCTTTTTTAAGTCTGGGACCCCATTCTCATCTGGCGCTTTGGCTCACGCTGGCCGTCATCGGCACGGTTTTTCTTCTCTCCGCCAGTTATTCCCAGATCATCGAAGCGTTTCCCTCGGGAGGCGGGGGATACCTCGTCGCCACGAAACTCTTGGGGCCGGTGCCGGGGGTCGTCTCCGGTTGTGCGCTTTTGGTCGATTATATTCTGACCATTTCTATTTCGATTGCCTCGGCCATGGATGCCATCTTCAGCTTCCTCCCGCATGGGCTTTTGGAGTGGAAATTTGTCGCGGCTCTCTTCTGCTTGCTCATTTTGATCATCCTGAACTTGCGCGGCGTCAAGGAATCGGTTCTTTTTTTAACGCCGATCTTCCTCGTTTTTGTTCTGACCCATATTTTCTTTGTTCTTTACGGAATACTTACGCATGGCAGCGGCCTTCCGATACTGGTCTCGGCCGCTGTGCAGGATACACGGACCGGTGTGCATGACTTGGGATTCTTTGCGGTGGCCCTGATTCTATTCCGAGCCTTTGCCCTGGGAGGCGGCACGTTTACCGGAATCGAGGCCGTGAGCAATGGCGTGCAGATTTTACGCGAGCCCCGGGTGGCCACCGCCAAAAGGACCATGTTCTATATGGCGGCGTCGCTTTCGTTTACGGCTGGCGGTCTTTTAGTCAATTATCTTCTCAATGACGTGAGAAGCGTGCCCGGTCGAACTTTGAACGCCACGCTGATTGAAGGGTTTACTCTTCACTGGCCGGGAGGTCACGCGCTCTTTTTAATCACGATGATTTCCGAAGGAGCGCTCTTGATCGTCGCGGCGCAAACGGGATTTCTCGACGGCCCGCGCGTCATGGCGAACATGGCGCTGGACCGCTGGCTGCCCCGGCGATTTACGAACTTGAGCGAACGCCTCGTCATGAAGGACGGCATTGTGCTGATGGGTGTGATGGCCTTGGCGATGCTCTGGTACACACACGCGTCCGTGCGCATTCTCGTCGTCATGTATTCCATCAATGTGTTTCTCACCTTTACGCTGTCTCAGCTGGGCATGGTCCTGCATTGGATTCAGACTCGGGGGAAAGGATGGATTCACGGTTTTTTAGTGAATGCCACCGGGATGACCCTCACGTTTGGAATTCTCATCATGACGGCGGTGATCAAGTTTAAAGAAGGAGGATGGGTTACGCTGGTGGTGACCGGCGCCTTTATTTTTGTATGCGTGATGGTGCGGCGGCATTACCACGAGACGCTCATCGCGCTCCGCAGCCTCAATCAAATATTGAGTGATCTTCCGTTGCCGGAGGTCGTCACTCAGCCGTCCATCCAACCGCACGCCCCCACCGCTGTCCTGATGGTCGGCGGGTATAACGGAATTGGGATCCATTCTATCCTCGCCATCCTGCGCGTCTTTCCGGGGCATTTCAAAAACTTCGTCTTCCTGTCGGCGGGCATCATCGACAGCGGCCGTTTCAAGGGGCGCGCCGAACTCGACGCCCTGATGCGCAGCGTCGAGCAGGACCTGGCCAAATACGTGAAGCTGGCCAACAAGCTGGGTCTCTACGCAGAGTCGAAAGCGGGGCTCGGGACCGATGTCATTGAAGAGCTGGATCTTCTTTGCCAACAGACCGCCCTGGTCTGGGATAAGAAAGTTTATTTCATGGGTCAACTGGCTTTTGAAGGGGAAACGTGGTGGACGCGCCTGCTTCACAACCAAACCTCCTTTGCCCTTCAACGCAAACTGCTTTTTAACGGTATGGAAGCCGTCATCCTTCCGATTCGAATTCCGTAACCAACCTCACCCGTTCTCATTCATTAACGACTCTCTAATGGTCTGGTAATGGCGGCTTTACGCGCTCAGCCGCTATCCTAAAGGTTGCAAAACCATTCCATGAAAATTCAAAGGACTCTTCTCATCATTGAAGATGAGCAGGCCATCATGCACTTTCTGCGTGCTTCGCTGGAACGTGCGGGCTGGGACGTTCTGGAAGCCAGAACCGCGCGGCTGGGCTTGGAATTGACGGCGTCCCGTAAGCCCGACGCGATCCTTTTGGATCTGGGTCTTCCTGATGGAGACGGAATCGACGCCCTTAAGGAATTGCGCCGGTGGACCTCGGCTCCCGTCATTATTATCTCCGCTCGCGGAAAAGAAAACGACAAAATCGTTGGGCTGGACGCCGGCGCTGATGACTACCTGACCAAACCATTCGGCCTGCCGGAGCTCCTGGCACGACTTCGGGTGGCGGTGCGGCATGCCGAGCTAGGGCCGGAAGACGCGCCGCCGATTTACGAACATGCCGGGCTCAAAGTTGATCTGGTGGCCCACCGCGTCTGGCTCAGAAAAAAAGAAATCCATGTCTCGCCGATCCAGTACGAGGTGTTGGCCGTTCTCGTGCGAAACGCGGGCCGCGTCGTACGCCACGAACAATTGATGAAAGATGTGTGGGGGGAAAAACGGGACGTCACGCCGGAAGCCCTGCGTATTTTTGTGCATCAGCTCCGGCATAAGATCGAGCCCGATCCCGTCCGGCCGCGTTCCCTTAAAACGGAGCCGGGCGTGGGATACCGCCTGGAATGTTCAGAGGACTAATATGAAAAACTCCAAGACATTGCTCGTCATTGAAGATGAGCCGGCGATCGTCCGCTTCCTCAGATCGTGCCTGGGCGCATGGAATTTTCTGGAAGCCGGAACAAAGGCGATAGGTCTTCAATTGGCGGCAGAGCACCGGCCGGATGTCATTCTTCTGGACTTGGCGTTGCCGGAGGGCGGTGCTCTCAGTTTTTTGAAGGTGCTGCGACAATGGGCGTCGGCTCCGATCATTCTTATGGGGTCTCATGGTCAAGAAAACGTCCAGGTCGCCGGTCTTGAAGCGGGGGCAAACGACTTCCTTGTAAAACCCTTTACCCCCCAAGAACTGCTCACTCGCTTGCAACTCGCCCTGCGCCATACGGACAAACAAGGTCCCCGCTTACCCATTTATGAGCACCGGGGACTGCGGGTGGACTTATATGCGCACCGCGTATGGCTACTTAATAAGGAAGTTCATTTGTCCCCGACTCAATACGAATGTCTGGCTGTTTTAGTTCGCCACGCCGGGCGACTGGTGACCCAGAGTCAGTTAATGAAAGCCGTGTGGGGCCAAACGCGCGAGGTCACGCTGGATGCCCTTCGGGTATTTATTCACGAGCTGCGACAAAAAATCGAAACAGACCCGGTGAAACCGCGCTGCCTCAAGACCGAGCCAGGATTCGGATACCGGCTGGAATTGCCTGAAAAAAATATTTTCAAAAAAAGTCCCGGAGTGATTCGCACTGATTTATCCGTTCAAAGCGCTCCGCATTAACGGTTTATTAAGGACTTCGCAATGGTTCGATTTTGGATTCCGAGATATCTTAAAGCGAAAGGAGACGACCTATGAATCTGGCGATTTGGTTGAGTACTTGTTTTTTGGGAGGTTTGGCGGTGTTTGGGCTCTGTTATTGGTTTCTAGACGCATGCGACAAAATTTGAGGTGAACTTCATGATCTATGTAACGGCAGCTGTTTCATTGTTCCTATTGATTTATCTGTTCGCGGCCCTCATACGGCCGGAATGGTTCTAAGGAGATAACAATGTTTGGAATCTGGTTTCTTCCGCTCTCTCAACTGGTCACCACAACTCTGTTGGCGCTTCCGTTAAGCCTCTACATGGCCAAGATCATGGACGGACAGTACAAAGCGCCCGGCTTCCTGCGCTGGTTTGAAAATCGGGTGTCGAGCGGCGATCAGACCTGGAAGCAATACGCGGCCTCCTTGATCATCTTTAATGCCGTGCTCTTTGTCTTCAGCTACGTCGTCTTGTCGCTTCAGCCGCACCTGCCGCTGAACCCGCGGGGGTTAGGGATGCTTTGGCCGACTACGATCCTTCATACGGCCATTTCCTTCTGCACGAACACGGACCTGCAGCATTATTCCGGGGATGTCGCGTTTTCCAACTTCAGCCAGATTTTCTTCGGGTTGACGAATTTCTTTCTATCGGCCTCCATCGGCTTTTGTTCGCTGGCGGTGATCGTTCGCTGTTTCCGCAGCGACAAGCATATGGGGAACTTCTTCTTGGATATGTGGCGGGTGGTCATGTACTTATTTTTACCGGTGGCTTTTATTTTCAGCCTGTTATGGATCCAGCAGGGCGCTCCCATGACCTATCAGAGCGCTTACACCGTTTCCACGCTGGAACCCGGCGCGATGGGCCTCGACAGCAACAATCAGCCGAAGCAGCAAACCATCGTTGTGGGCCCGCTAGGAGCCTTTGAGCCGATGAAACAGCTCGGCACCAACGGCGGCGGATTCTTCGGCATGAACTCCGCGCATCCGTTTGAAAATCCCACAGCGACCACCAACTTTTTATCCTGCGTGGGCATGATGCTCTTCCCTTACGCGCTGGTCTTCATGTACGGACGCATGCTCAAACGCATGAAACACGCCTGGGTGATCTTCTCCGTGATGATGACGCTGATGGTCGGTACGATTTGGTGGACGATTGAATTCGATACGCTCAAGCCCAATCCCGGACTGACGGCACATCCCGTGGCTGAGACTTATCAAGTTCTTAGTGCAGGCGCCCCGGGCGGCAAACGTGACGTGGTGCTGCCGGCCGTCGCCGGCTTGCCGGTGGATCAGCATTTGGGAAATCTCGAGGGTAAGGAAATGCGTTTCGGCACTTCCGCCGGAGCGACGTTTGCCGCGCAAACCGTGGACGTGACCTGCGGAGCGGTCAACGCCGAACATGACAGTTTGAATCCCATTGCGGCTCTTTCGCCGATGGTCGGCATGTGGCTCAACTGCATCTACGGCGGCAAAGGGGTCGGCATGATCAATCTGCTGCTCTTCCTTGTTATAGGGATTTTTGTGGCCGGACAGATGGTCGGCCGAAGTCCCGAGTATCTAGGCAAGAAATTGGGAGCGCGCGAAATGAAGCTGGCGATGATCGCGCTCTTGATTCATCCGATCATGATTCTCATGCCCAGCGGATTATTTGCCGCCACCAACTGGGGCTTAAAGGCCGTTTCAAATCCGGGCCCGCATGGGTTCTCGCAAATGCTGTACCAGTTCTCATCGGCCTCCGCCAACAATGGGTCGGCTTTCGACGGACTGGGCGTCAGTTTCGGCTTGGCGAACAACGCGAGCCCATCCCCGATGGCCATTCCATGGGATTTGGCCACGGCATTGGTCATCATGATGTCGCGTTTTATTCCGATCATTGCCCCGATCGCGCTGGCAGGCGGCCTCAGCATCAAGAAGGCGGCGCCGTTTGGCCTCGGAACCTTGCGCGACGATACGCTAACTTTCGGCGGTCTTTTGTTGGCCACGATTCTTATCATTGGCGCGCTGCTGTTTCTCCCGGTCGCCGCTCTCGGACCCATTGCCGATCATTTGGGTCCGATCCCGTTCGGCGGCTAAGTGATTGATTCGATTCAAATAAGGAGCGATTGATATGAAACAAATGAGTGCTTTCAATACGACAACGGCTGAAGTGATGCCGACGCAACCCATTGCGCAGGGGCCGCGGCCACCGCGCCGTGTAAAAGTCAAAGCGCTTCTCGCGCCCGAGTTGGTGTGGAGCGCCCTCAAGGAATCCTTCGTGATGTTGCGCCCGGATATTCAATGGAAGAACCCGGTGATGTTCGTCGTTGAAGTGGGCGCTTTTTTAACCTTGGCCTATCTCATCCAGGCCGCCACGGGACATTCGGAGAGCCAAGTCCCGATGACCTACTTTATCGCTCTGGATATCTGGCTTTTTCTGACGGTGATTTTCGCCAACTTCGCGACGGCACTGGCCGAAGCACGCGGTAAAGCTCAGGCCGAATCTCTTCGGCGAACGCGGCGCGATACCATCGCCTGCCGGATTCGCAAGGATGGCCAGTTCGAGGCGGTCTCGTCTACGCACTTGCGGCCGGGCGACCGCGTGGTTGTGAAAACAGGCGAAACCATCCCGGGGGATGGGGAAGTCATCGAAGGCGTCGCTTCGGTGGATGAATCCTCCATTACAGGGGAATCCGCTCCCGTGATCCGCGAATCGGGCGGCGATCGCTCGGGTGTGACCGGAGGAACGGTTGTCCTATCGGACAGGATCATTGTTCGTATCACCGTTCTGCCCGGAGAATCCTTTCTCGACCGGATGATCAGTCTGGTCGAAGGAGCCACACGCCAGCGGACACCGAACGAGATCGCTTTAGTGCTCACGCTCTCGGCGTTCTCCTTGATCTTTCTGATCGTGGTCATTCCGCTCTGGCCCATGGCCTGGAATGCCGAAACCTATATGAGCGGCTATCTCGGCATTACGGATCACCTCCACAGTTTGGGAACGGACGTTCCGACCCTCGTCGCTCTGGTGGTTTGTCTTATTCCCACCACCATCGGCGCGCTTTTGGCGGCCATCGGCATCGCGGGCATGGAACGGGCGTTGAGCGCCAACATCATCGCCAAGAGCGGTAAAGCCGTCGAGACCGCCGGCGACATCGATGTCGTGCTGCTCGATAAGACCGGGACGATTACGCTCGGCAACCGGCGGGCCGTGGAATTTATTCCGGCCGAAGGCGTCACGGCGGAGGCATTGGCCGATGCCGGCCAGCTCCCTTCGCTATCGGACGAAACGCCGGAGGGCCGCAGCATCGTCGTTTTGGCCAAGGAAAAATACAAGATCCGGGAGTGGGAAAAAGACGACAGCGCGCATGCGACCTTTATCGCTTTCAGCGCCCAAACCCGTATGAGCGGCGTGGACCTGCACGATGGGCGCCGCATTAGAAAAGGGGCGGCGGACGCCATTGAAGAATATGTCAAAAAACAAGGCGGTGTTTTCCCGGCCGGCGTCAGGACGTCCGTTGAAACGATCTCCAAAGCCGGAGGAACACCGCTTGTTGTCGCCGACCGACAAACCGTTCTAGGCGTGGTTCACTTAAAAGATATTGTGAAGGGCGGGATCAAAGAACGTTTCGCTCACTTGCGTAAAATGGGCGTTCGAACCGTCATGATCACAGGAGACAATCCGCTGACGGCGGCGGCCATCGCGGCAGAAGCCGGCGTCGATGATTTTATTGCCCAGGCCAAACCGGAAGATAAGCTCGCGTACATCCGAAAAGAGCAAGCGGAAGGCAAACTGGTCGCCATGATGGGAGACGGGACGAACGACGCGCCGGCGCTGGCCCAGGGCGATGTAGCGCTCGCCATGAACGCCGGCACTCAGGCGGCCAAGGAAGCGGCCAACATGGTCGATCTGGATTCCGACCCGACCAAGTTGATCGAAGTGGTCGAAGTCGGGAAGCAACTCCTCATGACACGCGGAGCGCTTACGACCTTCTCGATCGCTAACGATGTGGCCAAATATTTTGCCATCATCCCGGCGCTTTTTGCAGGGACCTTGCCGTGGCTCAAAACGATTGACGTCATGCACCTGCATTCGCCGACCTCGGCCATTCTCTCCGCGGTCATCTTCAACGCGCTCATCATCCCGGCGCTCATTCCGGTCGCGTTGAAAGGGGTGAAGTATAAGCCGATGGGCGCCGATGCGCTTTTGCGGCAGAACCTGCTGGTCTGGGGAGTGGGCGGCGTCATCATTCCTTTTATCGGAATCAAACTAATCGACGTTTTGATGGTCGCGCTGCATTTGGCGGCCTGAGGAGGAGAATGGCGATGCTAAAGAATATTTCCAAGAGTCTCTGGTTGTTAATGTTCACCGTGCTCATTTGCTGCGGAGCTTACCCGTTGGTCTTGTGGGCTTTCGGGCAAGCCTTCTTTCCTTTCCAAGCCAATGGGAGCATGGTGAAAGGACCGGACGGGCAGATCGTCGGATCGCTTCTCATCGCGCAGCCTTTCACCAAGGACGAGTATTTTCAACCCCGGCCTTCAGCGGCCTCCTATGATGGTTCAGCGTCCGCTTCCTCGGCTTTGGCAGCGTCCAATTATGCATTGCGCGACCGCGTGGCCAGAGCTCTCGGTCCCATTGTGACCTACCGGAGCGGCTCTAATGCCGGAAAGCCCGTGGCGCCGGATGTGGAAGCGTGGTTCCAGAAAGATATTTATCAAGGCAATCCGCATCTCGTGCAGCAATGGGCGGACACGCATAACAGCATCGCCCAGGGCTGGGTCACAGGCGATCCCACGCACGCGGCCTATGTCACGGAGTGGCAGAAAACCCACCCTGCCGTAGTCGCCCAGTTCATCAAAAATAATCCTTCCATTCCACAGCCTCAGCCCTCGGACTTGGCGGTCGTTTTTTTTGAGACCTATTCGGCGGAACATCCCGGAACCTTTCCCTCGGGCGTCACCACAACCGGGAAAGACGGAAAACCGGTCACGACCGTCCAGCCGATCAAAGCGGGCTCGGATATTCAGACGATCTTCTTCGATATGTGGCGGCAGGATCATCCGGATGCCGACCTGAATGATGTGCCCGGGGACCTGGTGACATCTTCCGCGTCGGGACTGGATCCGCACATTTCTTTACAGAACGCCGAGTTCCAGCTGGACCGGGTGGCGCCGAAATGGGCGGCCGATCTGAAGCGTGATCCGGTTACGGTTCGTACCGAGATCGAACAAATTCTTCAGGAAAATTCCTCTGCGCCCTGGGGAGGCCTGATCGGCGAAAAGTTTATCAATGTGCTGCAGGTCAATCTTGCGCTGCGCACAAAATACGGGACGCCGTAGATGTTAGAAATAAAAAAAGGAGGTAATGTATGTACATAGGAGTGTATACGTTCATCGCCGCCGTCATTGTTGTAGGAGTGGGCATTGGTTTCTGGCTGCAGGAAAAGCTCGAAGCGTCACATCAAGACGTCCGGCTCCCTTCCGTTTACGCCATGGAAGCCAAAGCCTAAGCGGTGCATTCAAGGGGGTGATCGCAATGAGGCGATCTGTTCTCACATCATTGTGCATTGCCACAGCACTAGTTGCGACGGGGACTCAGGCCTATGGGGTGTGGCCCCCTTCGACCTCTTTTGAGGCGGAGCGCGAGACATCACCCCAGGGCACTGAGGCTGTGAAGAAACCGGCTGATCTTCATCGTCATGTTCAAGCGCTGATGAACAAGCTTGAAGAGGACAAACGTCGTCTGGACGCGGTCATTCAGGATTTCAAAGACGATGAGGCCGCGCTGAAGAAATTGTCCGAAGAGATTTAAATCGCCGGCTTGCCAGGGTGTCCGCCGTTTGATTTACTGTTGCATTCTTTCCAATGGCTAACCAATCCCATCCGAGAACGTCTTTGTTCTGCGGTTTTGAAACGGTAGTAGTCTACGACGGGAAGCGACGAAAAAATACCATTCTAAAACCTACTCTGTCAACCTGCCTGCCGGCAGGCAGGTACGAGAGGCGGCTAAAATCCCGCCTGGTAAAGATGAATGATTTCCGTCGCAAGTCCCGCCAACGTCGCCAAGGTCAGGGTCACCATTCCGCCTATCCGATACCAGTCTGCCATTGTATTCGGCTGCATGTTCCCCTCCTGAAATAGCGCCCCTTTTCGCCTTAAAAAAAAGAGGCCTTGGTTCAATGAACGAACCAAGGCCTCTTTGCCAATCTGAATTTGCGTCCGACTCTGGACTAAAAAATGATACCAAATTCAGCACTTACCGTCAATAACTATTACAGAGCGTAAACGCCCTTTTCGCCCGTGCGCACGCGCATCGCGCTGGCGGCTTCATAAACGACGATCTTGCCGTCGCCAATGTTGCCGGTGCGCAAGGTGTCAGCGATGATGTCCATCGCGCGATCAACATCCCAGTCCCGCACGAGGATTTCGAGTTT
>Ga0206852_1073_pt1 | contig 24569 bp, 18 predicted proteins | sample Alteio_BWOrgCont_14_FD_152849 | JGI IMG/M metagenome (GOLD analysis project Ga0206852, IMG submission 152849) | Enriched cells from forest soil in Barre Woods Harvard Forest LTER site, Petersham, Massachusetts, United States -... | ecosystem: Environmental > Terrestrial > Soil > Temperate forest >... | reverse complement strand
CCTCGTCAATGCGTTGGAGTGTGTTAGGTTTTAAATTCATTTTTTCACCACCAAGGCACAAAGAGCACAATGGCAGCAGCAAAAGAAGAGGTTCATTTCTCCGTGTCTTTGTGGTTAATCTGGAAGTTGGTTTGAAATTTAGCGGTCGCACTCGCCCATAACGAAGTCGAGCGAACCGAGGATGGAGACGACGTCGGAGATCATCGCGCCGACGCAGACTTTCGGCAGGATCGAGAGGTTGCAGAACGACGGCGCGCGGATCTTCAGGCGCCACGGCACGCCGCCGCCCTTGCTCACGACGTAAAAGCCCAGCGCGCCCTTCGGGTTTTCCGCCTCGAAATAAACCTCGCCCGCCGGCATTTGCGGGCCCTCGGTGACGAGCATGAAGTTTTGGATCAACTCCTCCATGCTCGTGAGGATTTTGTCCTTCGGCGGGGCGAAAATCTTGCGCGCGTCCTTCGCATACCACTCGCCGCCGGGGAATTTCGCGACCGCCTGTTTGAGGATGCGCACGCTTTGCCTCATCTCCTCGCCGCGCACGAGATAGCGGTCGTAGCAATCGCCGCTCGCGCCCACCGGCACGTCAAATTCATACTGCTCGTAACCGCTGTAGGGTTTGTCCTTGCGCAAGTCGAGCGGCACGCCCGAGCCGCGCAGGTTCGGCCCGGTGAGACCGTAGGCGACCGCGTCTTCCTTCGAAATCACGCCGACGCCCTCGGTGCGGTCGAGGAATATTTTGTTCCGCGTCAGCAGTTTCAAAATCTCTTCGAGGATCGGGAGGAACTGGTCGCAAAACGCATCCACTCGGTTGATCCAGCCCTCGGGCACATCGCGCGCCACGCCGCCGATGCGGGTGTAACTGGTGGTAAAACGCGCGCCGGTCAGCTCCTCAAAAAGTTTGTAGAGTTTTTCCCGCTCGGTGAACGAGTAAAGAAACACCGACCACGCGCCGACATCGATGCCGTAGGCGCCGAGCCCCATCAAATGCGCCGAGATGCGCGCCATCTCGCACACGATGACGCGGATGGCCTGGCAGCGCGGCGGCAGCTCAAGTTTCGCGAGGCGCTCGACTGCGATGGCGTAGGCGACGTTGTTCGCGAGCGGCGCAAGGTAGTCCAGCCGGTCCGTGTACGGCACGAACTGGTTGTAAGTCATGTTTTCCGCGATCTTCTCGTCGCCGCGGTGCAGGTAGCCGACGACCGGCTCGGCCTTCGTCACGATCTCCCCGTCGAGCTCCATCTGCACGCGCAGCACACCGTGCGTGGACGGATGCGACGGCCCCATCGAGAGTGACATTTTTTCAGTCTCAAACTCCGTGGCCGCCGGTACGCCAGCCTGCGCGACGGCCAGTGCGTGAGCCTGGACGGCGCCCAGTGTACCAGCCTGGGCGGCAGCCATCTTCGCGGCACTATCGGGAAAGGTGTGTTCGGCGGGCATCGGAAATTTTAACAGAAGATCGCAAAGGGACGCGAAGCGCAAAAAGCCATCCGGCGATCAAAAGTTGCGTCGATCTTGGCTTGGAAAATGGGTGTGAGCATAAAAAAATCTCTTCGTTACCTTTGCGATCTTCTGTTCAAAAAATCATTCTGGTTTTTCGCGGCGTTCATTCCAGCTCTCGTCTTTCGCTTTGGGCTCGGCGTCGCCGAGTCCCATTTCGCCCGTCGATGCCACGAACGGCCCTCCTAGCATCGGCGCGGGGATCAGCTTGGCCTTGGTCTCCGCCGCGATTTCGACGTCGGGCAGATCGGTCTCGATGCCGGCGAGCGGAAATTCTTTGCGCAGGGGAAAATACGGATAGCCCTCCCACATCAGGATGCGGCGCAAATCCGGGTGCCCCTTGAAAATGATACCGAACATGTCGTACGTCTCGCGCTCGTGCCAGTTGGCCGCAGGCCACAGCCCGGTGGCGCTCGGCATCGCTGGTGCGACGTCGTCGGAGCAGTCCGCCGCGAGGCGGACGTAAGTGTGCTGCGTGGTTGAAAAGACGTGCCAGACGACGGTGAAACGCGGTGATTTCCCGGCGCTCCAGTCGATGGCAGTCACATCCGTGAGCATGTCGTAGGCAAACTCGTCGCGCAGGTATTTCAACACGGCCAGTGCCTCGGACGCGGGCACGTTGAAGGCCGGCCAGTCGAGGCTCTCGCGCGCAGCGGTTTGCGGAAACTTTTCCTTCAAGGCTGTCGTGACGTCGGCGGCAGTCATGCGAAAAAAGCGTGAGGCTCAGGCGTGGTTGAGATTGGCGAACGCCGGCTCGCGCCTGACCTTGGCCTGGAGCTTCATGAGTGCATCGAGCAGCGCCTCGGGCCGCGGTGGGCAGCCGCTCACGTAAACATCGACCGGGACGATGCGGTCCACACCCTGTAGCACCGCGTAGCTGCGATACATCCCGCCCGTGCTCGCGCACGCGCCCATCGCGATGACCCACTTCGGGTCGGGCATCTGGTCGTAAATGCGGCGCAACGCGCTGGCCATTTTGTAAGTGACGGTGCCGGCGACGATCATCACGTCGGCCTGGCGCGGTGAAAAACGCATGACCTCGGCGCCGAAACGCGCGATGTCAAAACGGCTCGCCGCCGTGCCCATCAACTCGATGGCGCAGCAAGCCAGGCCCATCGGCATGGGCCACATCGAGTTGGTGCGGATCCAGTTGATGACCGCATCGGCGCGGGAGACGACGACGTCGCCCTCGATTTTGCTGTTATAAGCCAGCTCTGTATTGGCGGAGACCATGTCGGAAAACGTTGCAGTGAGTCAGAAAAATGATCGCAACCTACCACCCGGCCCCCGCCGCGCAAGGAGCTTTTCGCAAAATTTCCCGTCGGCAAACAACCCGAGGCGCAAGCGGGCTTTTCCGTTGACCAAGGGAGGCGTTTGCCTTGCGCTCAACCCTTCAACCCGCGGCGTACGGCCTAACCGCCCCGCCGCTCGTGCACCCGGAGAGGTGACAGAGTGGTCGAATGTGCATGATTGGAAATCATGTGTACTCGCAAGAGTACCGGGGGTTCGAATCCCTCCCTCTCCGCCATGCTAAGCCTTGGCGCAGCAGGGCATTCAACCCTGATTTTGCTGCTACTCTGTCCGCATGTTTTACGTCTACCTCCTATCCTCGCGGCCCGGGCACAAGTCGCCCAAGCCGTCAATTCAGGGTTGGCGTTGCTTTATTGGCAAGTCGGTGACCGGATTCGCCGGGAAGTAATCCAGGAAAAGAGGGCCGACTACGGAGACGAGATTATCCAGACACTGTCTGGAAAATTATCTTGCGACTCAGCTTCTGGATGGAAGCCGGGTTCGAAGCCCGGCTCATGCGGAGTGAAAGGCATGCCTCACCAAGGCTACGCAGGGCCGCGGCTTTGCCTTGCAGATGCGGCAAACTTTTTTTCAAATGCGGGTCATGCCCAAATTTGGAGCCCACGCGGGCTTGGTCGCTTGGTCGGAAAACTTTGGCCGGGGCTTGGTCTCTGTCACCAATCCAGTCCGCCGCCGCTGGCTGACTGGCATAACCTTAGGTCTGGTTCTCGGCATCGGCCTGGTGGATTATGCGATCGATATTGGCGATGAGATTTCCCTGCATCTTTTCTATTTTATACCGGTTTCATTGGCTGTCATTGCCAAGGGCTGGCGGTTCGCCGTCTTGATCGCCATGGCCTGCGTGGCCGTAATGCTGGGCGGGGACATCCTGGCGGGAGCACATTATGCCAGTCTGTTCATTCCCTGTTGGAATATTCTCATTACGTTCGGCAATTATCTCATCATCATCTGGCTGCTCAACAGTTTGCTCATGCTGCAGCGCGAAATGGAAGAGCGCGTGCGTCAGCGCACGGCAGCGCTGACGGAAGAGATATCTGAACGCGAACGGCTGGAAAAAGAAATCATGGCGATTGGCCAGAAGGAACGCTGGTCGATCGGGCATGACCTGCACGACGGGCTCTGCCAGCACCTGACGGGAACAGCGTTCGCCGCGCGCGTGCTGGCGGAGGAATTGGCCGAGCGGCGCGAGCCCGCGGCCGCGAACGCCGGGCGGATTGTTGCCTTGATCGAGGACGGCATCGGGCAGATGCGTCGCGTCGCGAAGGGCTTGTTGCTCGTGTCCGTGGAGGAAGGCGGTCTGATGACCGCCCTGCAGGAGCTGGCGGTGACCTCCGCCGAACAGTTTAATCTCAAGTGCGAATGCCAGGGTTCGGGCGAACCGGTCTTGCCGGATACGGTCACGGCTTCGCACCTTTTCCATATCGCGCAGGAGGCGGTTCGCAACGCAGCCCGGCACGGCCAACCGGATCGCATCATCATCACCTTGCAGGCCGGCCTGAACGGCCTTACTCTGACTGTGAACGATGACGGCATTGGCATCAAAAGCACGGGTGGGCCTGCCCGCGGCATGGGGCTGCGCATCATGGCACACCGTGCGACCATGATTGGGGCAGCCTTTTCCGTGCAAGCGGCACCCGGAGGCGGAACCAAGGTCTCCTGCCATTTGCCCCGGCTCGTTGCAAATATATGAATTCCTCAGCTTCCAAAAAAAAATCCCAACGCGTCTTCGTAGTCGACGATCATCCGCTGGTGCGCGAATGGCTGGTCAGCCTGATCAAGCGCCGGCCCGATCTCGAGGTTTGCGGACAGGCGGAGGATGCAGCCACGGCGCTTGCTTCGATGGCCAGTACGCTCCCCCATGTGGTGATTGTGGACCTTTCATTGAAGGGCGGCTCGGGTTTGGATCTCATCAAGAACCTCAGAGTGCAGCATCCCGCGGTTCGGATCCTCGTGCTCACGATGCACGAAGACGCGTCCTACGCGGAACGTGCGCTCCGGGCCGGAGCACGGGGCTATGTCATGAAACGCGAAGCCACGGGCCGGATCGTCGAGGCGATCTACCAGGTGTTACGGGGGGAAATTTATGCGAGTGCAAAACTGCTGGCCAGGCTGGCGGAAAGCATCGTCGATGGCTCCTCGGGAAAATCCGGACCTCCGTCCGATTTGCTGAGCAACCGCGAGGTGGAGGTTTTCCGACTGCTTGGCGGTGGCCTTGAAACCAGGCAGGTCGCCGAACGGATGAAGTTAAGCATCAAGACGGTCCAGTGCTATGCCGCACGCGTAAAAGAAAAGCTCCACTTGGACAATGCCAGTGAGCTCATGCGTGAGGCGGTAAAGTGGGTGGAGGCAGAGAAGCGGGAGTAGAAGATTGCCTAGGAAATGCAGGGCATTACCCGGCAAAAAATTCGGGCTTGGTCTGGCAGACATTCGCATCGGATTTTGCTATATTTTTAGGTTCTACCACCCAAAACCTACTCGCCCCCAATATGAACCCATTTCCCCATAGATATTTGCCAGCCATTCCCCTGCTTGTGGCCATATTTGGCCTCGGCCTCAATGTCGGCGCGGAGACCGCCCCTTCCACTGCGACAACGATTTTGCCCGAGGTAGTGGTGACGCCATCCGCTCAGACGGACTTCAGCTTGGGGACCAGCACGTACAACCTGAGCCGCAGCCAGATCGAAACCATCGCACAGGGCTCGAACTCAACCTTCAACCAGGTTCTTCTTCGCGCACCGGGAGTTTCCCAAGACAGCGTCGGGCAGGTGCACTTCCGCGAGGAAGACCCCTATTATCAATATTACATCAATGGCATTCTGCTGCCCCGCACCATCAATGGCTTTGGCCAGGATGTGGACACCCGTTTTGTTGATTCGGTTTCCCTGAAAGTGGGGGCATTGCCCGCCCAATATGCCTGGGGCAACTACGGCATCATTTCCGTCCAAGCCAAGACCGGGGCCAGCCTTCAGGGCGATGAGGTTTCTTATTATGGTGGCAGCTATGATACCAGCCATGTCGGCATATCCTCCGGCCGATCATCGGGAAATACGGATTATTACTTCAACGGCAGTTATCTTCAGGACAGCCTTGGGATCGAAAACCCCACTTCCAGTGCCCGCGCCATTCATGACAACACCGATCAATACAAAGCCTTTGGTTATGTTTCCCAGAAGTTAACCGATACGAGCAGCCTCATTTTTATCTTCAGCGGTTCCCATGCCAAATTTCAGATTCCAAACAACCCGGACCAAACCTCCGTTTTGGAATTCGGCGAGGATTTTCCCGTCGCGAATTCATCGCTCCTGAACGAAACCCAGACCGAGCAATCCTACTATGGGGTTGCGGCTTACAAACAGACCATCGGCGATCTTTCCTTTCAAATCGCCCAGGTGAACCGCTATAGCAGCGTTTTGTTCAATCCGGATGAAAACGGGGACCTTTATTTCAACGGGGTGGCCAGCCGGGTGTTTCGCGACATCATGACCAACGGGGTGCAAGGAGATTTCACTTACCAGGCGGGCGATGCGCATACCATTCGCGGCGGCCTGCTTTTCGACACCGAAGCGACTCGTGATCACAACACGGTGGCCGTTTTTGCCGCCGACGACGTCGATCCGGATAGCGGCCAGATCATCGCCGACGAGCCGCCTTTTACCATTGAGGACGACCACTTTAAGCGAGGCTACGACTCCACCTTATATTTGCAGGATGAATGGAAAATTTCCGACCGCCTGACGCTCAATTTCGGCGGGCGTTTTGACCAAGTGGATGCCTACGTCCACGAAAACCAACTCAGCCCCCGCATCAGCGCGGTGTACCAAGCCTCAGGCAACACGGCTTTTCATGCCGGCTACGCGCGCTACTTCATCCCGCCGCCGCTCGAGAATGTTTCGCCCACCAGCGTGAGCGAATTTGACGATACAACAAACGCCGCCGATCAAGACACGGACGATCCGGTAAAATGCGAACGCTCCAGTTACTTTGACGCCGGTGTCATCCACAACTTTTCGCCTGAATTTACGGTCGGCTTGGATGGCTACTATAAGCGGGCCACCAATCAGATCGACGACGGACAGTTTGGTGCCGCCAATATCACCTCGCCCTATAACTATGCCAAGGCGACGATTTACGGCGGGGAAGTCTCCGCCACTTATACCAAAGGCGGTTTTTCCGCCTACGGTAATTTCGCGGCCGCACAGACCTGGGCGACCGACATCATTTCAAGTGAATTTGAGTTCGATTCGGATGAACTCGCCTACATTGCCACCCATAATGTCCACCTTGATCAGACGCAGTTTTATACCAGTTCGGCCGGCGCTTCCTATACCTGGAGACAAACCACCGTTCACGCCGACGTCATTTATGGCAGCGGCATGCGCGATGGTTTTGCCAATACCGGAACGCTTCCCGCCTATCATCCGGTAAATCTTGGCCTGGAGTATCGATTTAAATTCTCAGATTCAGGCGAGGCAACCCTTCGTTTCGATGTCACCAACGTGTTCGACCAGAGCTATGAACTCAACGACGGCACCGGCATCGGCGTCGGTGCGCCGAGGTTTGGGGCGCGTCGGGGTCTCTACGCCGGTATCTCCTCCGCTTTTTAGAATTTGCAGGGTAAAAATTCGATTGGGGGGCACTCTTGCAGACTCTTTTCTGCAAGAGTGCCCGAAAAATATTCATTTGGCTCGCTTCTCGCCATCATAAAAAACAACCGCGAATCTCGATCAACACGCAGCAACGAATTAATGCTCAGCGGGTTGTCTATTTGACGCGACAATGCCCGGAAAATTGAACGACGCAGTCGCCCAATATCGAGAGGCGCTGCCCCTTAACCCAGTCGCAGCGGTAAGAACCGACTGGGGTCAGCCAGCCGGGTGAAATTCGCCGTGCCCTAGAAGCTTATCGTTGTGGTCAGGCGGAAGGTAATCCCCGGATAAGGGGCCACCGTCAGGCGGCTGGCGGGCTCCCAGCCGAATTTCTGATTGAGAACATTGTCCACGTTCAGGCTCACCCGGTACCTCGACCAACTGTAGGCACCCCCGGCGTTGGTCACATGCCAGGCCGCAATATAATAGCCTGGCTGGGTGGGCGCGCCGGTGGAGGTAAACGCGGTTCCAGTGGTGGCATCATTCTCGGGATTTTCGCCCGGCGACTTGCCGGAAAATGACTCCGCGGCGAATATACTGAAGCCCTTCAGTGCGCCGCTGTTGACGTGGTAGTTTACAAGCAGACTCGCCAATCCATCCGGAATATTGCGCGCCGGCCGGCCTTCGAAGTCGCGGTATTTCATGCTGGTGGCGCTCGCAATGACCGAGAGGCTCTTGGTCAGCCCACCCTCTACGCTGAGCTCGTAGCCGACGCTGGTGTTGCTCGTCAGGACAGTCCCAGGGACGGGCACCGGAGAGCTGAAGGCCGCCGGGTTTTGCGAAATCACATTGTTCTGGGCCATCTGGAAGTGATCGGCATTGATTGAGAGCCGATGATCGAACCACTCGGTCTTGATTCCGAACTCGTTACTCCTGCCCTGTGACCAAAGCGGAACCGTGGTCGTAGGGGTGGGATTGAAGGCGGACACCGACGCATTGCTTGAGAAGGTGTAATATAGCGAGATGTAGTCCGTCGGCTTGATCAGCCCGCTGAGGAACGTGCTGTCCTTGTAAGCTCTCAGCGGGAGAGACGCCGCCCCGGGCGCGGGCGTCGTAAAATTCGGGGGCGTGAAGTTGTACGTTTGGACATAAGCCCACTCGCGTACCGCGCCAACGTCGGCGAAGAAATGGTCCTGAAAAAAGCCCCACTTGGTGATGCCGTAGAGTTGAGTCTGCGTATCCTCGACCTTGGTTGAGGTTTTCGGGGTGAACGTACTGAGGGGCGGCCGGGGCACGGAATAATCGCCGGCGAATAGATTAGCCGGCGGCATGACAAAACTAGACGAATGGTTTACCGGCTGATAATCGTGCTGGACGCTCCAGCCAGTTACCGGTTGAAGCGAAATTCCCGCAAAATGGAAATTGGCTGCGTAGTCGTTCTCGACTTGATACATGTCGTTGAAGGTTGAGCCCCAGGCCCAAGTGATGGGAACGGCCATGGGGTTAAAGACGTTCGCTTTTAATCCGATCACCTGTCCGGTGGCTTCGTTGAAAACCTCCGCGTTAGTGGTGGTGCTCGGGTCGGCGGAATTGCCCACGTTGTGGTGCTCGTAGAACTGGCCGCCCAAGCGCATGCTGATCAGGTCGAAGATTGAACCGGTGTAAACAAGCTGGGCCGTGTTGGTGCGCTCTTGGGTACTACTGGCTGTGTCCATGCCGTTGGTGCCGTTGTAAGTGATGCCGGGAGTCGTGGGCTGGCTGGGAAGTGTTCTTCCCATGATCGAGTTCACCGGATCGTAGATCAGCCAGCCGTTGTCATTGGGGGCGGAGGCGTTGCCGAAAGCTTGAAAGTCCACCCCGAAATACTTGAAAGTGATCTTGTTGGCCTCGCTGAACTTGTACTCGAATTCCACCGCCACGTCGGCTTTTTTGTAGTGGCCCGGAATGTAAGTGCGCGTGTCCTGGTCCGTGGCCATAAAGCGATAGGCCAACTTGTTATTGCCGAACATCGGAATCGGACCCGTGACGTCGACGGCCACCTTCTGGGCGCTGTAGTTGCCGGCTTCGAGTTGGGCGGAACCCTGCTGGATGTAGAGCGGCGATTTACTGACGATGTTTATCGATCCGCCAGGGGTGCCGGTCGGATTGAGGACGGCATCGGGACCCATCACGAGTTCAACCCGTTCCACAAACAAAGGCTCAAAGGTGTCAATCGTGGTGTTGATGGCGGGAATCAACGTCATGGAGAAGTTGTCCACGGTGCGGGTCTCGCTTTCGAATCCGCGGAAGTTGAAGCGTTCTTGGATGCCGCCGTTAGTCCCGGCTCCGCGGCCGTTGCTGATGCCTGGCATGTAGCGGGCGGCTTCGTACGCGGCGTTTGCGCCGAGATCCTGGATGAGTTCTTTCGGGATGACATTGATCGACACGGGCGTGTCGATCAAGGCGCCGGCCACACGAGCCAGCGACAAAGCGTCTTCGACGTGGTAGGGATCGCCCGCTGACGTAGAAACGGTGAACTCCGGCAATTTGACCGCTTCTTCTGTCGTGGGAACCGTGGTGGAAGCGGATTGGCTGTAGCCCGTCAGAGAGAGGGCAAAAAGCGACAACAGAGGCGCGATTCCTGAACGTAACAGGTGTTTTTTCATTGGTATTTGGACAGGTTCAGCCGCGCGGCGCGCGACCGAGAGGTTCCGATGCGGGGTGGTAGGGTACAGCGTCCGGTCCCCAAGGTGATTAAGGCCGGCCTATTTCCCTAGACGAACTGCCGGCGCGAATGGAGTAGTTCCAAATTCGAAATTTTTCAGAAAATCGCCGGAGGGCCGGCCCTGAACGAACCCATCGCACTATCCTGATCTGCTGGAGCGCAACGCCGAGCCTGCGCCAGGCCGAATTCGCAAGTCTTCCGGCAATCATCCCACTGCGCCTGCGCCAACTTTGCGAGACTTCGACCCCAACCGGGAGCGGCCTGGCTATCGCCCCGCCCCTTTGGGCCAAGCAAACTATGTCTGCACTATCTCGCGACTAGGTTCGAGGCGGAAGCGGGGCCGAAAGGGCGAAGATTGCGTTCGAACTGGCGTTCCAAAGGGAGATGGCCGGTATCTCCCCGTTAAAACCGAGCATGCTTAGCGAGGCAGTATCCAAGGCAAAATGCCGGCCCTCGTGAACGGGCAGCCCGATCCAACGCACCGCGAGCGCACGCAGGAAATGTCCGTGCGAGAATAGGGCCACTGTTCCATCCATCGGGCGGAGGCCAGCCAGCACCCGGTCCGCGCGCTGGGAGATTTGCCCGGTTGATTCACCCTGCGGACAGCCGTTTTGAAAAACATCCCACCCCGGTTGCTGCGCATGAATCTCCGCCGTTGTCCGGCCCTCGTAGTCGCCATAATCCCATTCATGCAGATCCGGCTCCACCTGGGCCACTGCGCCGAAACCGGCCAATTCGCAGGTCCGTCGGGCGCGCTGGAGGGGGCTGGTCAGCACGTGGGTGAACGTGATTCTCTGTAACAGCCCGTGAAGATGGGCCGCGCCGCGTTCACCATTTTCCGTGAGCGGCAGGTCGGTGCGGCCAGTATGCCGGCCGGTGAGAGACCACTGGGTTTCCCCGTGGCGAATAAGGAAGATCTGCGCAGCCATGCCATGATTCTCTGAATGGGATGGAGCCCCGGTTCCAGTTCCGAATTTCGGCATGTTCTGGCCGGACCTGCCAGCCCATGGCTATCGTGCCAGGTTTTCGCGTTCCGCCTGTTGGGAATACTTTCCCTGGACCGCGAGGCCGTTGCACCTGGCGCGGTGGTGAAGGGCCGCCTGTGCCGCCGCCACGTTGGCCGGAGCGCCTTTCCAGGTCTTCAACGCAGCGTCCTGCAGCGCGCGGCCGAAAGAAAAACTCAATTTCCAGGGGACGCCGTTCGTCTGGCAGATGGCGTTCAACCGCCCTGTCGCGGCCACATCGCTTTGCCCGCCGGAAAGAAATACGATTCCAGGAACCGCGGACGGCACTGTCCGGCGAAAACAGCGCAACGTGGCTCCGGCTACTTCTGCCGCAGCGGCCTGCTGCGGGCAGTCTTTGCCCGACAGCACCATGCCCGTCTTGAGCAACATTTGCTCAAGGACGACGCGATGATCAAAGAGCGCGGCAAACACCGTCTTCAGCGTGGCGGCCGTGACTTCCTCGCAACACTCGAGGGTATGGTTGCCATCCATTAAAATTTCCGGCTCCACGATTGGCACCAGTCCGGCTTCCTGGCTCAGCGCCGCGAAAAGCGCGAGCACACGCGCATTGGCTTCGAGACAAATCCGCGTCGGCAGGCCTTCGCCGATGCCAATCACCGCACGCCATTTGGTGAAGCGCGCTCCGAGCACCCGGTAGGTGGCGAGTTTTTCGCGCAGTCCGTCAAGCCCTTGGGTAATTTTTTCGCCGGCGAAGCCGGGCAACGCCATCGTGCCCCCATCCACCTTGATTCCTGGAATGACTCCCTGCGCCGCGAGCAATTCAGGCATGAAAGCATCGCCGGAAGTTTTCTGGCGGATCGTTTCGTCGAACAGGATCACGCCGCTGATGAATTCGCCCAGGCCGGGAGTCGTGAACAGCATCTCCCGGTAGGCCCGGCGGTTCTCCTCGGTGGATGGAATATTAAATTCTTTAAATCGCTTCCCGATGGTCGGGAAACTTTCGTCCGCGGCCAGAATGCCTTGGCCCGGGGCCAAAAGCGCTTGCGCCGTCGATTCGAGTGTGGTCGGAAGGTTCATAATTGGCGTCGGTTTATTTTCTCATCAGAGAGGGTTCACCGGCCCCGCAGGAAACGGAGTTCGGTTTGCAGGCGTTCGACCTCGCGCCACAGGCCGCAAAGCAGCCGGAGCGTCCGGCGGTTCACCCCGTGGTGGCGGCGGTAATGCTCGAAACGGCGCAACTCGTAGAGCGTATCATCGTCGAAAACCAGTTCGGTCTCCGGCCGCGCCCTCGCCTCGCCGAAAAGGCCGAGCTGGCAGTAATACCGGAGCATCTCCGGATGCACTCCGGCCAGGCGGGCGGCGGCCTCGAGCGAATAAGTCGCCGGACTGGCCTCGGCCACACGAACCAGCACCAAGGAATATCTTCCGGACTCACTCATGGTTTTCGCTCCTTGGTTTGAACTTGGAGATACGGGCCAGTTGCTCCCACAGGGCGCGTTCTTCCGCCGACACCGAGCTCGGCGTTCGAATCCGCACCGTGGCATAAAGATCGCCACGTGTGGCGTCCTCCCGCGGCAGGCCGAGTCCGCGCAAACGAAGCTGGGTTCCAGCCGCGGTGCCGGGCGGCACGCGGAGCGAGGTGGGGCCGTCGAGCGCGGGGATTTTCGCCTGCACCCCGAGCACCGCTTCCCACGGCGCGAGGTCGAGGTCGCAATAAAGGTCGGTCTCTTGCACGCTGAAATCGGGATGACGCGCGAGGCGCACCCGCAGATAGAGATCCCCCGCGGGGCCGCCGCCCTGCCCGGCTCCGCCCTGGCCGGCCAGACGGATGCGCTGGCCTTCGCGCACACCGGGCGGGATGCGGACCTGATACGTATCCGATCTTTCGATACCGCCGTTGCCGCCCGGCCGCCGCAAGGTCACTTTGCGCCGCGAACCGCGCAAAGCCTCCTCCAGCGTGACGAGAAGATCGGCTTCGACGTCGTGGCCTTGGTGCGCAAGCCCCTCCTCATCGCCATCCGTGCGGCCCGCCGCCCCGCGGAAGGAGCCAAAGCTGTCACGCCCGCCACCGAAGAACGATTCAAAAAAATCGCTGAACCCGGTGCCACCGAATTCGAAATCGGGCTCACCCCGGGATGCATGCGCCCGGCCGCGATGGTTGCCGGAGGTGGCCGGGCCATGGCCGCCTTCCTGCCAGTTTGCCCCCAGTTCGTCGTAGCGCCGCCGTTTCTCGGGGTCGCTCAGAACTTCGTAGGCCTCGTTGATTTCCTTGAACTTTGCCTCCCCGGCCACCTTGTTTTTGGCCACATCGGGATGATGGACACGCGCAAGTTTTCGGAAGGCCTGCTTGATTTCCTCGGCTGAGGCCGTGCGGGCCACGCCCAACGTCTCGTAGTAGTCTTGGAATTTTACAGCCATGAGATGCGGTGCTCGCGATTCACCCTGGCGTTAAACGACCCGGAGCAGGATTTCTCCACCCGCGTACCCGCGCCCATTTGGTTCCTGGTCACGGGTTGCATCAGGAAAAGGAAGCGTATTTTCCACCATAGTTTTGAGTCTATTGGCCTCGGCCAGTTTTGCAATCCCACCCACCACCTTCATGGTTCCCATGCTAGGACTTGCGGGCGCCCGCATAAACTTCCCGCGCCTTCGCGAGAAGTTGGCCCTCGGTCAGATGGTGTCCATCGACAACCAGTGCGCCGATAATCCGCTTGGCCGTTTCCGGATGATGGAGTTTCACCCACTCAATAAACTGGTCCATTTCACTGCTCGTTCCCGTGCCGGCTCCGAAGATGAGGATCTGGCCGGCAACCTGCAGCGCCTTGGCCACTGGTTCGAAGAAACTGTTCGGATCCGGCTTTTCCTGGCCTCTCGAAAAATCTTTCGAGTTATGGGCATGGCGAAAATAGTCTTCCGGCTTGTGCGGCAAAATTTGCTCTGGAATGCCGCCGTTTATCTCAGCACGGAAAAGACGGGCCTCATGGTGATCAATCACAAGCAGCCAATGGGACTCTTTTCCATTCGTCGCGGGCGGTGTCGTCTCCGATCGCTCGAGAAAGCGACGCAGGGCCATGATCTCGTCCATCTCGGCGACATCTTTTGTGCGGGGCGGATGCAAAACCAGGACTTGCCCGTTGCGCGTCACCTTCAGGTTGCCGTTCGGTTGCTCGACGACTTCGGCCAGATGGTCAAACAGGGCGCGAACATTGCGCCAGTCCAGATTGTGCGAGACCGGATGTTGGAAGATCGTATTGTAGGTGCGCAGATGCGAACCGGTGAGAGGCGCAGTCGAATTCATATTTTTGGAAGACTTGAATCGGCGGGCCAATGAGCAGCCCGCTTTCTTTGACGGGTGTCATTTTCAGCAGTTAAGGATGCGCTCAAAGTTCTGCCCGGACTATGGGGTGTAACCCGCGCAGGCTGCTGATGGGAGCAACCATGGTTTGACTACCCCATGACGGGGTCGCCATGGGCTTCCCCCTTTCCTACAGCGGGCTTGGGATGATTTGGCTTAGTTGATCGGTCAACGCGGTTCAACGATTGGACTTCTATCCTTCGGCGGTATATTCCGGCATGATGGTTCGTGCTGGCCAACCAAGCCAACCGCACGAAACTAAAAAGCTCCCTTGATATGAAACGCCGCCGTCCTCTCATCATCGCCTTTTTCGTGCTCGTGGCCGTGATCCTCTACTTTGTCACGAGTGTCCACCGGCACAGCCTTCTGCTCACCGGCATCGTGACGACCGACAATGTGATCGTCAGCTCGGAGATTCAGGGCCGCCTGCAACAATTGTCCGTCAAGGAGGGCGACCCGGTCGAGCACGGCCGGCTGCTCGGCCTGATTGCACCCCAGGAATGGAAGGCCGGCATGGCGTATTATGAAAACAGCGAGCTCGGCGCCGAGGCCGACTTGAAATACGAACAGGCCGCCACCGACAGCCAGATCAAGCAAGCCGAGGCCAATCTCGCCTCGTCCGAAGCGCAGGCCGCGCAGGCGGAGGCCGACTTGGAAAACGCCCGTCTCAACTTCAAGCGCGCCTCCGATCTGCGCCAGGGCAGTACCAATTCCGAGCAGGAATACGACCAGGCGCGGACGGCCTGCGACAGCGCGACGGCGCACGCCGACGCCCAGCACCAACAAGTCCTTTCTGCGCAAGCCGCCGTGGAGCTGGCCAAGGCCAACGCCGCCCAAGTCGCCATGCGCCGCGCCGCGCTCGCCGCCGCCACCGCGCAAAAAGACAAGGCTCAAGTCCAGCTCGACTATACCGAGATTCGCGCGCCCATCGACGGCATCGTGGATGTGCGCGCCGCGCTCGAGGGCGAGGTGGTGAACGCCGGCCAGGCCATCGTCACACTCATCAATCCCGACGATCTCTGGATCCGCGCCGATGTCGAGGAGAGCTACATTGAGCAAATCCACCTCGGCGACCGGATGACTGTGCGGCTGCCCTCCGGCGCCGAACGCGAAGGCACGGTTTTTTTCCGTGGGATGGACGCCGACTACGCCACGCAGCGCGATGTCAGCCGCACCAAACGCGACATCAAAACCTTCGAAGTGCGACTGCGCTGCGACAACCGCGACCGCAGCCTCGCCGTGGGCATGACCGCCTATGTCCTGTTGCCGCTGAAATAGGAACTCGCTTCTAACGCCCAATGTTCGACGTCGAAGTTAACCATCTCACCAAGCGCTTCGGCAACTTCTGCGCGGTGGACAGCCTGAACTTCACCGTGAATCACGGCGAAGTCTTCGGCCTGCTCGGGCCCAACGGCGCGGGCAAATCTACGCTCCTGCGCATGCTGACGACGCTCGTCCCGCCCACTTCGGGCACGGCGCGCATCAACGGCTTCGACATCGTCCGCGAAGCAAACGATGTCCGCAAATCCATCGGCGTCATCCCGCAGGCCCTGACCTCCGACCTCGACCTGAGCGCGAAGGAAAACATGGGCATCTACGCGAAGCTTTACAGCATTCCCCGCGAGAAGGCCCGCCGCGTGATCGACGATTTGCTCGCCGCCGTCGATCTCACGCCATGGGCCGACAAGCCGCTGAAGATGTTTTCCGGCGGCATGCGGCGGCGGCTGGAGATCGCTCGCGGCCTCGTGCACGCGCCAAAGATTTTTTTTCTGGATGAGCCGACGACCGGCCTCGACCCGATCTCGCGCGTGGCGGTGTGGGAAATGCTCTCGCAACTGAAACGCGAGCGCGACCTCACCATTGTCGTGACCACGCATTACATGGACGAGGCGGACAAGCTCTGCGACCGCATCGCCATCGTCGACCACGGCAAGCTGGCCGCACTCGATTCGCCGCTGAAATTAAAAGCTTCGATCCCGGGCAAAAACATCCTCGAAGTCAGCTTCTCCGAAGTCCCGCCGCAGTGGGCCGAAACACTCCGCGCCCTGCCCGCCGTGGCCGAGGTCAAGGCCGAGGAAAATATTTTCCGCATCTCCTCGCACAACGGCCCGCTCACCACCGTCGAGCTGCTGGCCGCAACGCGCTCGGCCGGCGTCACCATGGCATCGCTCTCCGTACAGAGCACCACACTCGACGATGTTTTTGCCCACTACACCGGACACCAGTTGCGCGATGCGCTGCAAACTCCGGATGTTTCCAAGAGCCCGTACATGCTCAGGCCACGATAAACCAAACTCAAAAATGAACCGGATCTGGGCCATCATCGAACGCGACCTGCGCCGCTTCCGCCGCAGTCCGATGCTGATGTTTATGTCGACGCTGATGCCGATCGTGCAACTCGTGGTGCTCGGCTATGCGTTCGGCGGCCAGGTCAAGAACCTCCGCGTCGGCGTGGTGGACCAGGATCACGGCGTGCCGGCCGTGCAGTTGAAGGAAATGTTCCAGGCCATCGCAGCCAACGCGCGCACCTTCGACACGGTCGCTTATTCCGACGTGGGTGCCGCCGTGCAGGATTTGCGCACCGGCCGCATCAACGCCGTGCTCAATATTCCGCCGCAGTTCTCGCGCAAGGTTCTCGCCGGCGCCAGTCCGAAGATCGCGCTGATCGAGGACAACACCGACCAATTTTCGTCCTCCGCGCTCAGCGCCTCGCTCCAGCAACTGCTCGGCGCCTACGGGCAAAAGCCCTCTTCTGTCCGCCTGTCGGCGCAAGCGGCGCTCTCGGTGGTCGAAATTTATCCCTACGTGCCGTACATCCAATATCTGCTGCCGGGTACGATCACGCTGGCGATCTTTGTTTCCGCCATGATCGGCGGCGGCATCATCTTTATCGACGACAAGGCACGCGGCCTGCACGAAGGCTATCTCGTGACGCCGATCAGCAAGTTCGAGTTGATCCTCGGCTTCAACCTCGCGGGCGTGGCCAAGGCCAGCCTCGCCGGCGTGGTGCTTGTGACCGTCGGTTCGCTGATTGCCGGCGTCCCCGATCCCTTCAACCTCATGCGCCTCGCGCGCCTGTTTCTGCTCGTGATCGCCACCTCGCTGGCCCTGATCAGCATGATGTTCCTGATCATGGCGCGGATCAATGATCCGCTCCTGCCGCGCGCCATTTTTGGCATGTTGAACACCGTGCTGTTTTTCCCGAGCGGCGCGGTCTATCCGATCAACGCATTTCCACCGTGGATGCGCGTTATCACGAGCATCGATCCATTCACCTATGCCGTGCACGGCTTTAAGGAACTTCTGCTGAAAAACACCGGCCTGGGGGCCATTGGCTACGACCTTTTCTTTCTGCTTGGCTTCACGGTGCTGGCCATGGGTGCGGCCACCCTGCTCTTTCGCCGGACGTTGTGAGCATCTGGCTTCCGCCTTTTTCCAACCGTCAACGGGGCGACTTTCCGATTTTTTTCGTCAACGCCACGGCTCCTGTGGCGCAAGCGACACCAAGATAGACGCCCGCGATCATGTCCCCGACAAAATGGTAGTCGGCGCCGAAGAGCCCAATCGCGACGGCCAGGACCGGCACCGCCCACAGCCATCGCCACCGGCGGGTCCGTTGCCACAGAACCGCCATCGGAGCCGTGATCATCGTCATGTGCCCCGATGGGAATGACCCCCACCCCGTGCCACCGTGGAAGAAATGGAATCCATATGCACCATTTTCGATCCAGGAGGGATTATTGTCGATCCAGCTTTCCGGCCACGTCCGGCCAAAAACAAACTTTAGCGGCTCCTTCATCACGAACGCGATCAGCGTGGCGAGACCACACGCGATCAGGGTTTTGCCCCAAGCTTGGGGCCGCCAGCCGAAAGCGGCGGCAACGCCGGCCGCGACCAGACCCGCGATGGCCGTCGGGAGTATGGGGTCGACGAGATGGGTGGGCTCCGGGAAAAACTCAACCCCATGCAGTGTCGCGTGGATCCACGTGGAGGCCGGCCGGTCAACGAAAGCAATGGATAAGCTGATCAAAATGACAGCAGACAATGTCGCCCAGTAAAACCGGCGCCGGGGATTCAAATCAGTTGGCATGTCCATGGATAAAAAATGAAATTGCAGGGGGACGACTTGCACCACGCGAGGCTTTTCAGGCAGGGCGTGGAGTTTCGAGATCTCTGGCTTGGTCAACATGGCGCCAGCAAAAGTCCAGGCAAAATCGGAAGGAGGGCAAAAGAAGCCGGCACGGACGGAAAGCCGATGATTGAAAAACTCCGCCGGATCGGCTTAAAAGCCTATTGGGTCACTGTGCATTGACTGCCATGCGAAACCCCGCGACACCACCCCCGCCTCGCCCGCTTGTATCCGGCGTGCTCATCGCCGTGGGCCTGGGCTTTGTCGCTTTGCTGGCTTACGCCAACTCCTTCACCGGCGAGTTCGCCTTGGATAACAAGCTGATCATCCTGCAGGATCCCCGCCTCACCGCTTTTACGGCGGAACATCTCAGGCAAGTTTTCAGCCAAGGCTACTGGTGGCCGAATATCACCAGCGAGCTGTACCGGCCGCTGACGACGCTGTCCTATCTGCTGAACTATTCGGTTTTGGGCAATGGCCCAGCCCCGGCGGGTTATCATGTCGTTAACTTTCTGCTGCACTGGGCCAATGCAGTGCTGCTCTTCGCCCTGATCCGGCGGATCAGCAGTTCGGCCAGGCTGGGCGCCATCGCGGCAGTCCTTTTCGCCGTGCACCCGCTCGCGGTCGAATCGGTCACGAATATCGTCGGACGAGCCGATCTGCTGGCCACGTTCTGCGTGCTGCTGGGCGCACATTTCTATTTGCGGGCCACGGGACCGGCACGCATCGGGTGGCTCCTAGCGCTAGCGTTCATCGCCACGGCCGGGGTGCTCTGCAAGGAGAGCGGAGTGATGATCGTCGGCTTCATCCTGCTCTACGACTTTATCTTCCAATGGCCGCGGTTCGAGGGAAATGCGCGCGCACGGCTTCATCTCATCTGGAAAAATTTTGCGCTGCGCAGCTATTGGGCCTTCCTGCCCATGCTCTTGGTTTTCGTCTATACCCGGCATCGGTTTACCGTGGAGTCGGACATCCCGTGGCAATACTTTGTCGATAATCCGATTGCGCGAGCCACGCGCTTTCAGGGTTTCCTGACGGCCATGAAAGTACAAGGGGCGTACCTCGCACTGCTCCTCTGGCCCGCCCATCTCACCTGCGACTACTCGTACGACCACGTGCCTTTGTACGGCGAGGACAGCACGGGGCAGGATCTCGCCGCCTGGCTCTCGCTGGGAATCGTGTTCGCCCTGTTGTTCATCGCCTGGCGCTTCCGCCGGAAAAACCGGGAAATCTCCTTCGGCCTTCTGCTCTACACCGGACTGATGCTGCCGACTGCGAACATCCTGACGGTCATCGGCAGCATCATGGCGGAACGATTTGTTTACCTACCGGCGGTGGGTTTTGTCCTGGTCGTGGCCGTGGGCTTCGACCGGTTGGGCCGATGGCTGGAGACGCGGCTCGCCCACCTGCCCCGGCTCAGGAGCGCGGCTTATTTTGTGCCGATCGCGCTTGCCGTCGTCGCACTGGGCATCCGCACCTATGTCCGCAATTGGGACTGGAAAAACGAACTTGCCCTGTGGACCAGCGCGATGCAGGTGGCACCCGACAGCTTCAAGACGCACAAGAATCTAGCCGAGTCCTATTACAACGCGGATTCCACGGAAAAAGGCTTGGACGCGGCCATCGGCGAGGCGGAAAAAAGCCTGGCCATTTTGAACCGCCCCGACATCGACCAACACATCGAACGACAGGACCTCACCCTCTTCTTTGAGCTCGGCAGCTATTACGGACTCAAAGCCCGCCTCTGCCGCAAACGCGGCGCAATTGACGACACCAGACGGTACGATGAAAAGGCCGTGACCATTTATCGCCGAGCCGTCGAGGTGAATAAATGGGTTGATCAGGAGTCGCATCGCATCCGTCTGGCCAGAGGAGCCAAGCCGGAGGATCTTCACCCCGTCGGCCGGCATGATGTTTACCGCAACCTGGCCCTGACTCTTTGCGACCTTGGCCGCTACGACGAAGCGCTCGAAAACATCCGGGCCTCCATCCGCCTCTCACCTTCCGACGCGAGCCCGTGGTTTATCGCCGCCGGATGCCTGCGCGTGCTCAACCGCCCGTCCGAGGCGGCTCCGTGCGATATCATGGCCGTCCTGATCAATCAAAATTATATCAACGCATGGAAGGATCTGTATGAAATCTATGCGCAATCCGAATCCTCCAACAATCCGGTTCAAGTCACGCCGGACGGTCATTTCAGTTTTGCCGTCGATCACCCCCGGTTCCGGCGGGATCTGATTGCCGCCTGCGCTGATTACGTCCGGTTACTCCGCGACGACCATTATTATGAGGAGGCCAAGAAGTTTGAACAATTTGCCATCAACACTTATGGCTGCCCTCCGGAGGCACTCAACTAAGCTGCGCTGATTGCATATTGCGATTACCCCCATTTTTTGGGTCGGCTTTGGCAATCACTAACTCATAGGGCCGCATCAGTTTGCCAAAGGCTCGGTCCCGCATCGCGCTACATTCTTTGACAATTGCAAGTTTATTACTAGTCAATTCACCTCCCCCCAAAAACCCATGATATACCCTAAGTTCGTATCCTCGCACCTCGCGCGCGGCTTGAAATGCCATTTCCAAGGATTTCTCGCCTGCCTCGCCCTGGCCGCAATCGCCCAAGCCGCCACCCAAGCAACGCTCTATGTTTCGCCCACCGGGAGTGGAACTACGTTTACCCAAGCCCAACCCGGTACGCTCACCGGCGCACAAAATAAGGTCCGGACCATGACCACGGGCATGACCGGGGATATCATCGTCTATCTGGAAGGCGGCACTTACACGCTGACCTCGAGTTTTCAAATGCTGGAAAATTCATCAACACATGATTCCGGCACCAACGGCTTCAATGTCATCTATGAAGCCGTGCCGGGACAAACTCCCATCATCAGCGGCGGCCAGGTCGTCACCGGCTGGTCGCTCTTCGACAGCACCAAAAACATTTATCGGGCTAGCGTCGGCACGGGGGTAAATTCGCGGCAATTATACGTCAACGGCGCGCGGGCGATGCGCACACGGGGACCGAGCCCGGCCGGCCTGACCAAGACGTCGGCCGGTTTTACGACCACCGACACCACCATGCAGAATTGGATCAACCAGTCGGACATTGAATTCGTGGAAAGAAGCACCTGGAAGCATCTTCGCTGCCCGGTCGCCTCAATCGTCGGCACGACGATCACCATGCAAACGCCCGCCTGGACCAACGAGGCGACCTCCCCCGACCCCGGACATCCTTTCAATGGCAACGGCCTGAAAGAAATGGATGCCCCGATCACCTGGCTTGAAAACGTTTATGAACTGTTGACCGATCCCGGCCAGTGGTACCTCGATCGCAGCGGCGGCTATGTTTATTACATCCCGCGCTTCAACGAAAACATGACCACGGCCACGGTCGTCCTGCCGGTCGTGGAAAAGTTGATCGACGCGAGCGGCGGCAGTTTCACCACGCCCATCCACAACATCGTATTTTCCGGCATCACCTTTGAATACGCGACGTGGCTCTGGCCCAGCACCAGCCAGGGTTATGCCGACAATCAGGCCGGCATCCTTTGGGAGAACTCGCCTGCCACCGCGGTCAAGGGAACGGGCAATATTTCATTCCAGACATCGAGCAACATCCAGCTCATCAACAATACCTTCATCCACCTCGGCGGTGCCGCCATCGATTTCGGCAATGGCGCCCACACCAACACCGTCATGGGAAATGTGATTCAGGACGTCTCGTCCGGCGGCATCCTGCTCGGCGGACTCTTCGATTATAACACCACGGATCCGAACCAGATGACCGATGGAAATGTGCTGAAGGACAATTACATCTCCCGGATTGGCGTGGAGTTCGAAGATGCCGTCGGCATCTGGGTCAGTTATGCCAAGAACACCGTCATTCAATATAACGAAATTGATGACACGCCTTACACCGGTATTTCCGTCGGCTGGGGCTGGGGCACCAACAGCTATGCCGAGAACAACCAGGTCCTGAACAACCACGTGTACGACGTGATGGACACCCTGCTGGACGGCGGCTCGGTCTACACCCTGAGCAGCCAGCCGAGTTCACTCATTAACAATAATTACTTCGAGAACTCCGTCAGCACCCGTGGCCATGGCATCTATCTCGACGAAGGCACGACTGACTACTCGTGCAATAGCAATGTCGTGCAGAAGCCGGGCGGCAACTGGCTCAACATCTGGACCACCAGCATCCAGGACAACACCATCAACGATACCTGGACCGACAGCAGCAGCATCCTGAACGATGGCACGAACAACACGATCACAAATACGGTTCTTGTTTCAAATGACAACTGGCCGAGCGGCGCCGTCAGCGTCATCAACGCGGCCGGGCTGGAAGCCGCTTACAAGGGCATCGTGCCCTCGGCCCACGAGGTCAACGATGCGGACATCACCTTCGACCATGTGCCCAGCGACTGGGCCTATTCCTCGCTCCGCGACGTGGGCGATTACGGAGGGGATGTTCACACCTCCTCTGCCAACGGACAATACGTCCAGTATACGTTCACCGGTACGGGCATCACCTTTGTTTCGGAAAAAAATACGAACATGGGCAATGTCGACGTTTACATCGACGGTGTGCTCCAAACCACCGTCAACTGCCACAGCGCGACCCAGGAGAGCCAGCAGAATGTCTTCAGCATTTCCGGCCTCACCTCGGGCAGCCATGCGATCAAACTCGTGAACAATGGCGGTTCGCTTATGACCGTGGATGCTTTCATCGTCAGCACTGCGACGTCGAACCAGGCCGCCACGCCAGTATTCAGCCCCGGCGGCGGCACCTACACCAGCACGCAAATTGTGACGATCACTTCGGCCACCGGCGGCGCCTCCATCCGCTATACCACCGACGGCAGCACGCCCACGGAAACCCACGGCACGGTCTATTCCAGTCCCGTGAGCATCAGCGCCACCGCGACCCTCGAAGCCATTGCGTATGAAAGCGGTTTCACCGACAGCAACGTAACCAGCGCCGTTTACACCATCGGCTCCCAGCAGCAGGCCGCCGCGCCCACGTTCAGCCCGGTCGGCGGCACGTATTCCAGCGCCCAATCGGTAACGATTGCTTCAACCACCAGCGGGGCTTCCATCCGCTATACCACCGACGGCAGCACGCCCACGGAAACCCACGGCACGGTCTATTCCAACGCCGTGAGCATCAGCGCCACCACCACCCTTGAAGCCATTGCGTATGAAAGCGGTTTCACCGACAGCAACGTAACCAGCGCCGTGTACACTATCGGCGCCCAGCAGAAGGTCGCCGCGCCCACGTTCAACCCAGTCGGCGGCACGTACTCGCGTCAACAATCCGTCACGATCGCTTCCACCACTAGCGGCGCTTCCATCCGTTATACCGTTAATGGCAGCACGCCCACGGAAACCCACGGCACTCTTTATTCCGGCTCGGTGAACATCACGAGCACTACCACCCTGGAGGCCATCGCCTACAAGAGCGGCCTGACCGACAGCACGGTGACCAGCGCCACATACACTATCAAGCGACGAGGCGGCTTTTGATTACGAGCCTTTGCGCCGCTATTAGCCCATAAATAATCCCACCGTCAGCCGGCGGCGTGTGAGCACAACTCCACGCCACCGGCTCCGGCCAGTTCTCGCAAAGGGTTCAACTTTTGCAGTCAGTTGCCGCTTATCGCGTTCTCTGGGGTGAAAGCCGGGGGATCTCGTCCGTGTTTCAATCATCCAGGATGCCTGCGCTGCACAGTTGCCAACTCGCCCGACCCGGTTGAGATTCGCTCCCTTCATGAGCGATCTCGACGAGCTTTACCAACAGGTCATCCTCGACCACAACCGCCGCCCGCGCAACCGCGGCAAGTTGCCCACCGCCAACCGCGTCGCCCATGGCGACAATCCGTCCTGCGGCGACCAGTGCAGCGTCTTCCTCCGGCTCGATGGCGACCGCATCGCCGACATCTCCTTCGACGGCGAAGGCTGCGCCATCTCGCAAGCCAGCGCTTCGGTCATGACCTCGCGCCTCAAGGGCAAAACCACG
>Ga0206852_1071_pt1 | contig 24925 bp, 15 predicted proteins | sample Alteio_BWOrgCont_14_FD_152849 | JGI IMG/M metagenome (GOLD analysis project Ga0206852, IMG submission 152849) | Enriched cells from forest soil in Barre Woods Harvard Forest LTER site, Petersham, Massachusetts, United States -... | ecosystem: Environmental > Terrestrial > Soil > Temperate forest >... | reverse complement strand
GAATTTGCGTGTTCGTGAAGCCGTTCGAGTTGGAGTTGTTGCCGGGAATCTGCCAGACCGTCCCGCCGTTGTTCTGCTGTATATAGAACTGGAAGGTGTAATTGCCGGGGCTCGCCGGGTAGGTCCAGGTGAACGTGGGCGTGGTGGAGGGGTTGGCTGTGTTGAGGTTCGGCGAAAGAGCGGTCACCACGTCGGCCGGTCCGAGGACAGCAGTTACGGGCTGCGTGATGGTCTCGGAGGATGTGTCGCTATAGGTGATGTTGAAGACATAAGAATCACCCACTTTGGGTACGGTGGTGTCGAGGTAAGGATTGTACTGCCACTGCGGCGTGCCGCAGTTCTGGCAGTAGTTGCTCAGGTCGACCGGATGGAGAACATTCGGCCCTGAGGTGAGAGTGACATTCACGGGCAGCTTGCTCCCGTTCCCCGATCTGATGTTGAAGTTAATGCCGTAACTGGTGTTGCTGCCGCTGGGATTGACGTTCTGGTTATAGGACGTGGTGACGTTCACGGTACTCGCGTCAGTGGGAAGAGTTAAGTCCTGATTCGAAAGCGGGCCAGACACGGTGATCGACTGATTGTTGCCGTTGTCGGTGTTGGAGATGTCGCCCAAGTCGATCAGGCCGCTGTGGTTCTGATCGAGGATGGCGAAGTTGAAGTAGTCGGTGCCGTTCGGAACCTGGACAGTGTAAGCATTCGGCGTCGAATTCGAGGGGCTGGCAATGATCGTGGCGTATGCCGTGTTGGTGTCCTGGTTAAAGAACCCCACATACAGCGGCCCGGTGGGTGTGATGCTGGAAGGAATGGTGACTGTGCCGGTAACCGTGTTGTAGCCGGCGCCGGAAGGCGTGCCGATGGTGACCGTTGTAGCGCACGTGGTGGTATTGCAAACGACGTTGGGACCGCCGTAGTAAGTCCACGGGCCCGGCCCGATTGGATTCATGCCCCCTACCCGGAAGTAATAGGCCTGCCCGTTCGTGAAGCTGCCGGACATGCCCGTGATCCCGTTGTTGATGATCCAGACATTGGCGTGGCCGCCCTTCGCTCCAAGGGTGATGCTGTTGGAGCTGCTGAATCCGGTGGTCGTGGTGCTCCATTGAATGACGTACGAGGTGAACACCTCCTGGCCGCTGCTGTTTTCAACCGAGCCGCTGCCGTAACTGATGACCGCGCCCAAATTGGTGGGGGCAACTGCCTTCAGTCCCGGAACCTGCGTGGGCGCAGAAAGCGTCGGATTAACCATGGTGATGGCCGCACCGGTCACATTACTGGTGGAAACCACAAGGGCAGTGCTGCCGCTGGGGTCTTCCGTGTTCGTTTGTCCCTGACCGAGAGGGTCCATCCATGCCGTGATGATGTAGTCTCCCGGGGGCACGCCACGGATGGTAAAGGCTCCGCCACTGGAGAGGGTCGCCTGCGGGATGCTAACGCCCGGATTGCCGTTTCCACCACTGCATCCGGAAGGTTCGAGGTAGATGTAGGTGGTGCCGGTGAGCACGCCGCTGTAGGTGACATTACCGGAGACGGTATAGCCAATTGCCGTGCCGAAGTTCTCGCCCGACACGGAATTGTTGTTGATGACAACGCCGGTATAGGTTGCGGGATAGAAGACGGATTCCGCGCCCGTGATCGACGGCGTGATGGTGTAGGTTCCGTTGGGAATATTGGAGAACGAGTAGTTACCGTTGCTGTCCGTGTTGGTGACCTGCACCGGAGTGGAGTTGATGCTGACCGCAAAGGTGGGGTAGGTGGGCGGGTTACCGTTGCAGCTATTGAAGTTGAGCAGCTGGATCTGCCCGCTGACTGTGGAGACGTTATTCACAGCAATGCTGTAATCCTGGGTCGCGGTGTGTCCGTAATTGTCCGCTACCTGAGCCGAGAAGGAGATTGGGCTGTTGGCGGGTGTGGTGGAAGTCGGGGTTCCCGAAATGCTGAGAATGTTGTTGCCCGCGGTAGAAGCGCTGAGGCCGTCGCCAATGCTGATCGACGGTGTAGAGTTCGTGATCTGATTGCCGTCTACCGTCCAGGTGAAGCTGGGCCCGACGCCGCCCAATGCGGTGATGGAGCCGTTGTAGAACTCGTTGACGGTAGCCGATGGGAGCGAAGACGGTTCCGGCGCGGGGAGAGTAAGGGGCGCTGGATTGGTGATGACGATGGTGTAGGGCGCCGACACGGAAACGTTGGTGGTGGTGTCAGTGACCTTCACGGTGAAGGTAACGTTGGTAGCTGTGGATGGGGTGCCGGCTATAGGCAGCGAGCTGCTGATGTAGCCACACGGTGCGTTGGGAAGAGGCGACTGGATGTTATTGGACGGCAAGCCGGTGACGGTCCAGCAGTAGTTGCCGCTGCCTCCGGACGCCTGCACCGTACCGGAATACGGCACGCTGGTGGTTCCAGTGAGGGGCAGGGCGGAAGGATTCAGCTGGAGGCCGCTGTAGACAGTGAAGGTGAATGGAAGCGAAGCAGAGGCACCGGTTGTGTCGGTCACCTTTGCGGTGAAGCTGACGGTGCCAGGCCCGTTGGGCGTTCCGGAAACCAGGCCGGAACTCGAGAGGCCGAGGGCAAAGCCCGAGAGATTGCTTGACGTGGCGGTCCATGTGAGCGTGCCCGTGCCGCCGGTCGCCGCCAGTTGCTGCGAGTACGGAGTACCCGTGACGCCGTAAGCCAGTGGACTGGTAGTGGTAATGGCCAGCGAAGCGTTGATGGTGATGGAGAGCGTGGTGTTGGAGGTGTGGCTGGCCGAGTCAGTGAGTGTGACCACGACGCTGCTGTAGGTTCCCTGCGTGGTTGGTGTGCCGCCCAGCAGACCAGCAGCCGACAGAGTCATGCCTGGAGGCAGACCGGTGGCCGTAAAGGTGTAGCCGGAACCGGTGCCGCCCGAGGGCGTGAGGGTGGTGGATGGATACGCTTCACTCACGGCGCCAGTGGGCATGGTGGTGGGCGTGAAAGCGAGCTTGGTTTCGATGACGATCGAGAACGTCGCAGAGCCGATGTTGTTGGCGGAATCCTTCGCCGTCACGACGACGCTGTAGGTTCCGGCTGTGGTGGGTGTGCCGGCGATGAGGCCGGCGGTCGAGATATTTACGCCTGCCGGCAGTGACGAGCCGATGGCAGCAGCCCACGTCCAGGTGTAGGGAGCGCCTGCGCCGCCGGTGGCGTTCAGTTGCGTGGAGGCATACAGACTATTCGGATAACCGCCTGGCAATGCAATCGGTGTAACGCTCACAGGTCCATTGATCGTGAACGACACGTTGGACGCGATGTTAAAGCCTGCGGTATCTCTAAGCGTCACGAGCGGTGAATACGGTCCGGCCGTGGTCGGCGAGCCGGTAATGGCACCCGAGGCGGAAAGGCTCAGCCCAGGAGGAATCTGACCCGACCAGGTCCATGTGTACGGCGGCTCTCCGCCGGCACCCACGGTCTGTCCGGTAAACGTGGAACCCACGGTGCCGGTGAAGCTGCCGGTGTTGTCCTGCAGAGCCGTATAAATGGTGAGTGTGAAGGTTGTGGTTGCGGTGTGCGAGAGCGAGTCGGTGACCGTGACCGCAAACGAGGCGGAGCCATTGATGGGCGATGCACCTGTGGTGGTGATTGCGCCGCCGGCACCAAGCGCCAGGCCGAGACTCTGCAGGGCCGTGGTGCCAGCACCGTTGGTGGACCAGGTGTAGCCGGAACCAGATCCGCCTGTGGCGACGAGTTGCTGAGAATAGCTATGCGGCAATTCTCCCGCAGGCAGCGCGGCGGGCGTGCTGATGGCGAGGGCGCCTTCCACCAGAATGGAGAATGTTGCCTGCGCGGTGTTGTTGGCGGAATCCTTCGCGGTGATGACGACGCTGTAGGTGCCGGATGCGGTTGGCGTTCCGGAGATGAGGCCCGCTGTCGACAGATTGAGCCCGGGTGGCAGCGAAGAGCCGCCGCCCGCTACCCATGTCCAAGTGTAGGGCGTGCCTGCGCCGCCAGTGGCAGCGAGTTGGGTCGATGTGTAGGCCGTTCCCTGGTAGCCGGTTGGCAACGAAGTGGTGGTGATGCTGACCGCGCCGTTGACCGTGATGGTGAAGGTCTTGCTCCCGGTGTTGTTGGCAGAGTCTTTCGCCGTGATGACGACGTTGTAGCTGCCAGCAGTGGCTGGCGAGCCGGTGATGACGCCTCCGGTCGAGAGGTTCAGGCCGCCGGGCAGAGATGAACCTGTAGCTGCTGCCCACGTCCATGTATACGGAGAGCCGGCACCGCCTGTGGCGGCCAGAGTGGTTTGCGTGTAGGCCGTTCCCACGAAGCCTGCGGGGAGCGAAGCGGTGGTGACGCTGACGCCTGCATTCACGACGATGGCGAGCGTTGCGGTGGCTTTGTGCGAAGCGCTGTCGGTCGCCGTCAGAACGACGCTATAGGTTCCCGCGGTGGTCGGCGTACCGGTGATGATGCCCGCGGTGGAGAGGTTGAGGCCTGCGGGGAGCGATGAGCCGGTCGCGGCTGCCCATGTCCACGTGAAGGTCCCGGTGCCGCCGGTGGCGGCGAGTGTGGTCTGGGTGTAGAGGTCTCCCACGTAGCCGGTCGGCAGCGAGGTAGTCGTAATCGAAAGGCCGGCCTCGATGACGATGGAGAAGGTGGCCGACGCGGTGTTGCTTGCGGAATCTTTGGCCGTGACGTCGACGCTGTAGGTGCCTGCCGTCGTAGGCGTTCCGGTGATGAGGCCGCCCGTGGACAGATTGAGCCCGGCTGGCAGCGAAGAGCCGCCTCCGGCAACCCAGGTCCAGGTGTAGGGCGTGCCCGCGCCGCCAGTGGCGGCTAGCTGTGTCGAGGTGTACACGCCGCCTGCAATGCCGCTGGGCAACGAGGTGGTGGTGATGCTGACTGCGCCACCGATGGTGATGGTGAAGGTCTTGTTCCCGGTGTTGTTGGCCGAGTCCTTCGCGGTGAAGACGACGCTGTAGCTGCCTGCGGTGATCGGAGTGCCGGTGATGACGCCGGCTGCTGACAGAGTGAGTCCGCCGGGCAAAGAGGAGCCGGTTGCTGGGACCCACGTCCATGTGTAGGGCGAACCTGCACCGCCGGTGGCGGCCAGAGTCGTCGCAGTGTACGCCGTGCCGGCATAGCCGGTGGGCAGCGAGGCGGTGGTGATGCTGACCGCCGCATCCACGGTAATGGTGAGCGTGGCCGTGGCTTTGTGCGAAGCGCTGTCGGTGGCGGTGATGACGACGCTATAGGTGCTGGCTGTAGTTGGAGTGCCGGTGATGACGCCTGCTGCGGACAAGGAGAGTCCCCCGGGCAAAAACGAGCCGGTCGCTGCCGCCCATGTCCAGGTGTAGGGGGCGCCCGCTCCGCCGGTGGCCGCAAGCGTGGTGGGAGTGTAGAGAGCTCCCACATAGCCAGTGGGCAGGGATGCGGTCGTGATGGTCAGATCGGCTTCGATGTCGATGGCGAGGGTGGCTGATCCGGTGTTTCCTCCGGAATCTTTGGCGGTGACGACGACGCTGTAGTTGCCGCCGGTGGTGGGGGTACCGCTGATGACGCCGCCTGCAGAGAGATTCAGCCCGGCGGGGAGCGATGATCCGCTCGCTGCGGCCCACGTCCACGAGTAGGGCGTGCCCAGGCCGCCGGTGGCGGCGAGGGTGGTGGATGTATAGGCGGTGCCCGCGTAACCGGTCGGCAACGAGGCCGTGGTGACACTGATGGCGGGATCGATGGTGATGGCGAGGTTTTGTTTTGCGGAGTCGCTATAGGCATCGGATGCGGTAACGGTGAAGCTGCTGGTGCCCGCCGCGGTCGATTTGCCGGTGATGGCGCCGGTGGCGGCCATGCTCAGGCCGGCGGGGAGACTGCCTGTGGTTACGGCATAGGTCAGGGTTCCCGCCCCGCCGGTGGCTGTGACCTGACCCGCGTAAGTGTCGCCCGACACGCTGGATGCCAGCGATTCGGTGGTGAAGGTGATGCCCGGAGCCGCAGTGACGTCGATGGTGAATGTGCCACTCGCGGTGAGCGCGGTGGGCGAGCCTGAATCCGTTACCTGGAGCGTAAAGGTGAAGTTACCGGAGGCGGTCGGGGTGCCGCTGATGGCGCCGCTGCTGGCTCCCAGAGTTAAGCCTGTGGGGAGATTGCCCGATTTCACGGTCCACGTGTAGGGCGAAACTCCGCCAGAGGTGACCACGGTGACGTTGTAGGTTGAGCCAACCTGACCGCCCGCCAGCGCGCCGAGCGCCGTGGTGATGGCCGGGTTCGTGGGAATGTTCAGCGTGACGCTGCTGGTCACCGAGGACGTCTTGACCGAGGTCGCGGTGATGCTGACCGTGAAGGCCGTCGTCACCGTGGAGGGCGCCGTGTACGTGACGCCGGTCGAGGTATTGCCGGAAAGCGCGCCGCAGGCCGCTCCGGTGCAGCCCGACCCGGTCAGCGTCCAGGTCACGCCCTTATCGGTGTTGTCGTTGTTGACCGTCACCGACAGCGTGACTGAGTCGCCAGGGTCGATGTTGGTTGACGCGGGAGTGTTGATGGAAACACTAACGGGCTTGCTCGAACCACCGCATCCAGTTAAGCCAACCACCAAAAGCAGAAAAACGGGAAGAAATAAAGGCAGAAAACGATGGCGCACAAAGGCCTCCACAAACAACCAAGGGAGATGGATTTAGAGTGCTGCGCGAAGTTACAGGCACCCGGGGTACAACGAGCAAGCGAAATCTGCCCTATCTATGACCATTTCGTGTGATTTCGTTTACCTATAAGTCAACGTTCGGCGGGTGTAGACTGGCGTCGCTCCCCTCCAGGAAGAGTTCGCAGTCGTTGATTCCTGTTGAAAGTGGAATATGGCGATCAGTACTCGTGTCCCTGGAGGCATGCTCCCTCCCGATTCGAGCCCCTCCGGCAACGGCAATGGCTCAGCGCATCCGCCGACTCCGGGAAGCGCCGCAGCACGTCTCGATTCGTGGAAAGACATTGCCGCGCATTTTCGTCGGGACATCCGCACGGTGCAGCTTTGGGAGAAGAGGGAAGGCCTACCCGTCTACCGCCAGGAGCATGCGGGACGGGCGACTGTTTATGCGTTCCGCGAGGAGCTGGATGCGTGGCTCCAGGCACGCAGCCAATTGAAAGCGCCGGTCCCCGCCGTGCAGGAAACGCTACCGGCAATGCAGGAGACACCGACGGCAAAGCTGGATGCGGAATCAGTTCTGACCCGGCGATTTTCGGCGCTGGTTTTGCTGTTCGCCGGCCTGGTCGTGGTCACTACAGTTTGCGCTGTGCTCTACGTACGCCACGTGGAAGGGACCGCAAGCCAGCTGCAACCGTCGCTGGCCTCCGGGATGCTCGCGGTGCTGCCCTTTGAAGACCTGACCCCGCAGCCGGCAACGCGGAAGCAGCCTACGGATTTCCTGGTCGACGGGCTCACTGATGCGGTGATCACCGACCTCGGCCGCAGCGGCCAGTTGGGGGTGATCTCCGGCAGTTCCGTAATGCAGGCGCGCGGCCGGCATGAGCCGCTGCCCCGCTTCGCGGAGCAGTTGCACGCTACCACCGTTCTTGAAGGCGCGATTGCGCGCGAAAATGGCGCCGTACGGGTGACCGCGCGTTTGGTCGACGCAGTGCACGACCGCCAGCTTTGGGCCGCAACCTACAGCCGCCGCGAACAGAACCTGATCGTCCTGCAGGACGAAATCGCCGCCGCGATCGCCACCGCGGTCACGCAGAATCTGACCGGCGGCACGCCTGCCGTCAGCTTTGACGCTCGCCCCGTGAATCCGCAGGCGCGCATGGCGTGGCTCACCGGCCGCTATCTCTGGAACCAGCGCGACGAGCCGGACATGCGCAGGGCGATTGATCAGTTTCATCAGGCCATTGCGCTCGATGCCGGCTACGCACCTGCCTGGGCCGGCCTTGCCGACAGCTACAACCTGATGGCGGTCTGGGGATCCATGCGGGCTTCTGACGCCTTTCCGCAGGCCCGCACGGCCGCTCAGCAGGCGCTGGCGCTCGATCCCGCATCCGCGGAGGCGTGGAATTCTCTGGCGTTCGAGGTTTACCGGTACGACTGGAACTTCGCGGGCGCCGATTCCGACTTCCGCAAAGCTATCGCCATGAATCCGAACTACGCGATCGCCCACCAGTGGTACGGCGAATTCCTCGGCGACCTTCGGGAATTCAACGCAAGCATCGCTGAACTGCGCCGCGCCAGGGATCTCGACCCTCTCTCCGCCATGGTCGGCTGCGATCTCGCCGAAGGGTATTTCCACGCCGGGCGCTACGCCGAAGCGGAGGGGGAGGTGAACCGGATTCTCGCCCTCTATCCCAACTTCATTCCCGCACACAGCTATCTTGCGGCGATTGCGAGCGCGGCCGGCGATGCCGCGCAGGCGGAGAAGGAGGCGGTGCTCGACTCGCGCCTGACCAACGACCCTCTTCCTGCTGAGCTGATGCGCATCCATGTGGAAGGCGCGACCGGCCAACAGGCGCAGGCGCGCAAAGATGCGGCCGCGCTGCTTGCCACCAAAACCGGCGCCGCTATGCTTCCCTGGCAGAAGGCGCAGCTGTATTTTGGCGTGGGGCAAATGGATCAGGGCTATGCTGCGCTGGAACAGGCGTATCGGGATCACTCGTGGTGGCTGGTGACGCTGATGGTGGATCCGGGGTTCGACATGGTGCGCAATGAGCCGCGGTTTATTGCGTTTGAAAAACGCGTCGGGCTGCCGGCGGAGAAATGAACGGACGAAGCGCATAGGCCGCCCCGTTTAGGGAATGTTCGCGGGATGTGCGGCGTGGTAGTTTGTTCGCGTGGATACCACGCTCACCGGTTCTCGCAAAGTTCACTCCGCGCCTGCTGCTCGGTTCCGGTTGTTTTTTCGGGGGTGCATATTCGTTGGTATTTTGATCGCGTGTTCGGCGCATGCGTGGCCGGTGTTCGGCCAAACCGACGATGTGGCCCAGCAGATCGCGCGGCTGCAGGGGTCCGATCCGAAACTTCGACTGTGGGCTGCCGATGCTTTGGCAAAGTCGGGTGACCGGCGCGCGGTTGAGCCGCTGATTGGGGCGCTGCACGATCCCGATCCGCAGGTGAGGTTGCTTGCAGCGATGGGCCTCGGCAGAATTGGCGACCCGAAGGCGGTTGAGCCGCTGATTGCGGCGCTGGGAGATTCCAACGAAGACGGCAGCATGGCAGCCGGCATGGCTCTGGGGCAACTGCGGGACCCGCGAGCAACTGCGCCGCTGATTGCTACGCTGCACCACGGAGAGCGTTTCACGGTGGTTTTGGCTCAGCTCGGCGCGGCCGCATACGAACCGCTGATCGCGGCCCTGCACGACAGCGATCCGGAAATGCGCAAGAATGCAGCTCTAGCGCTGGCGGAAATGCGCGATCCACGATCGGCCGACGCGCTCATCGCGGCATTTCACGATCCTGTTCCCAAGGTTCGCGAAGCGGCGGCGTGGGCGTTAACTGCTAACTCCGATCCCCGAGTTCCGGATCTTCTGGTCCAGGCATTGCGTGATCCGGACATGGAGGTGCGAACAGCGGTTGCCGGGCAGCTTGGGTGGAAAAAAGATCCACGGTTTGTGGAGCCGTTGATTGCAAATCTGAAAGAAACAAATGACGCGCTGCGCATCCAGGCTTGTATTGCGCTGGGGCGCTTGCAGGACCCACGAGCGGTCGGGCCACTGGTTGAAACGGCAAAGAGCAAAAACTCCGATCTCGCGTCGCAGGCGGTTCGGGCGCTCGGGGAGATTGGCTCTCCGGCGGCGGTGGACGCGCTGATCGTGATTGCGAACCCCCTGGTCTCTCCCGAGAAGGCAGGGCTTAGCCATGCGCCAACACCGGGCGACGCGAACGGCACGTGGGATCTGAGTCAGGCGGCGATCGATGCTCTGGGAGAGACAGGCGATTCGCGTGCGATCGCTTATTTGGCTGCCGCCCTGCAAAATCCGAACGCGGGCGTTCGCACAGGGGCGGCTGAGGCGCTGGGAAAGTCGAAATCGCCGGAAGCGGCGGCAGTTTTGACAAAGGCAGTCCAATCTTCTCAGAACCCCGGGGCGTCCGAGGCGCTCACCTATGCGGGTCAACCAGGCGCAGTCTCGGTGGACGCTCTGCTGAGCCTGCTGAACGATCCGCAAAAGCGCGATCGGGCGATTGAAGCGTTGGCCAATACGAAGGACCCGCGAGCGGTTGAGCCATTGATTGCGTTGCTGCAGACGCCGTATAGCGGAAAGCCGCAGCCTTATGGGAATGGCATTGGGCAAGCAGCGAACGATCCCAATCCGGTGCGCCCGATGACCTACTATTCCGTCGCGGAAGCGCTGGGCAGAATGGGCGATCCGCGGGCGGTCGCTCCACTCATCGAGTATCTGCATAACGGGCCGGTTCAGCGCATGATCGCGTCGGATGCGCTGGCCGAATTAGGACCTCCGGCTGTCGGTCCTTTGATCGGATTGCTGCACGACTGCAACGAGCAGACGCGGAGGCTGGCGGCCAAGGCACTTGCCAGTCTGGCATTCGCGCAGACAGAGGACCATCGAGCGAAAGATGCGCTGGTGGCTGCTCTGAAGGCAAAGGACATCGCTATTGTGGCTGGAGGCTATCAGTATTACGTCAGTCTGGGGGCACCGGGTTCACAAGGCATGCTGGCGGCGGCGCTGGACCAGTTCGGCGATCAGTTGATGGCGGAGTGGTTCCTGAACTGCGGCAATGTAAAACTCGAAGATGCGGCGCGGGCCTGGGCGGAGAAGCGGCATACCGGTATCGAGCAGCACGTCTATGGGGTGGTTTGGGGCAAGATGCCGACTCCGGACAAGGACATGCCGCCGATGCAGTGACGACGCGTAGCACACGCAGCAAGAGCGGATTCCCTGACGGGAATCCGCTCTTTTGCCTGGGCCCGTTCTTAGTTGCCTGAGGTCACCGGATCGAATTGGGTTGCGTGGTTGCCGTGCGGTATCGCGGCTACGCAGGTGGGACTGCCGTTCGCGGGGAACGGCGAATCCTGCACCGTGTTCAATGCCCCGGTGTTGGGGTTCAATTCCGCGCCCGTCACGTAGGCGCTGGTGAAATCCGATGTGTAGACGAAGAGGCCGAGGGCTGGTTCCACCAGAATGCAGGTGGGGAACGGGGCCTTGGTGCTGAACGACGACGAGGCTCCGAGAGATGGCGTTCCGGTCGACTGCTGGATGGAATACTCGGTGATTGTGCCTACGTTGTAATTCGTGACGTAGATGTATTTCCCGCGGGGATCCACGGTGACGTTGACAGGAAACGTTCCCGCGGAGAAGGGCCCGTTGGTGAGCGGATACAGGACGCCAGAAATGATTTGATACGCGATCAGCTGATTCTGCACGCTGTCGGTGGCATAGAGGTAGCGGTTGGTGGGATCGATAGCGATGCCGGTGGGCGTCGATCCGGCAAGGAACGGGCTGCCGGCCATTGGTGTCAGCGCGCCGCTGGAGGCAACCGAGTAGCCGGAAATCGTGCCACCCGCGGGGCAGCCCGCCGGCGTCGCCGGAGGGTTGGCCGTGGTCGGAGGCGAAGTGGTGACCACGACAGCATTTGTGTTGGTCACGTACGCGTATTTGCCATCCGATGTAACCGCGACGCCGGTTGGGAAACACTGCAGCGCCGCAAACGAGGAGCCGGCGGTGCCAACGGGAGTTCCCAGGGTTCCATCGGAGTTGATGGGATACACCATCAGTTCGCCGGGCCCGGGAGTCGCATCGCTGAAGCCCGCCTGGTAGTAATCCAACACGAACAGCAGCGTTCCCGCTCCGTTGATGGCGAGCGCCACCGGCTCTACGCCGGGCGTGGTGTAGGAGTGGCCAAAGGCGAGTTCGCCGTTGGTGGCGACGGTGAACTGCGCGATGGTGTTGGTGGCGTGGTTGGCCACGTAGAGATTCTGCTGGTTCGGCGACGCCACCAGGGCGACCGGATCATCGCCGTGGGTTGAGGCCGCCGGGCCGACTGCGGTGAGCGTGCCGGAATACGAGTTCACGTGATAGGACGTGACTTCGCCGCTGGTCGATGTATTGCTGTTGTTCGACGTGACGAACAAATAATCGATGGTGTCGCCGGGGTTGCACGAGGTAATGCCCAGCCCGATCCCCAGACATGCTGCGGTGGCCAGAAACCCCTGACCGATTCTCATCAACTTCATGCTCTTCCTTCGTCCCTGTCGGGAACCAAAGATCGGGATCGCTCCCGCTTCATTCTAAAATCCGGCTCTTGCTCCGGAAAATCCTGGCCGCTGCCTACAATCCGTTCGCATTGCCGTGTTTGTGCTCGACCGCCGCCACGCAGGTGGGCTGCCCCGAAGTTATGTAGGGCGAACCCTGGTTGGTGATGAGGCCGCCGTTTGCGGGATTCAGCTCTGCTCCTCCAACCGTGCCCCCAATGTAGTCGGCGCTAAACAAGAACCGCTGGAGGCGAGGATCGACGATGACGCAGAGCGGACCCGGCGCACCGGCCGTAGTCGTGGCCAGCGCCACCGGCGTTCCCGAACTCAGTGAATACGAGCTCAGCGAGCCGTCGTTGTAATTCGATATGTATAAAAACTTACCCGCGGAACTGGTTGCGACTGTCCCGCCCATCGGCATGTTGCCGGTTGCTACGGTCGAGGCCAGGGTCAGCACGCCATTGTTGGACGTGTAGGTGTACAGCTGATTCAACTCCGCGTCCGTGACGTAAATAGTGTCGCTGGACGGATCCGCCGTAATGCCGGTCGGCTCCGAACTGCTGCCGGTCGACAACGGGTTGCCCACGGGGGACAGCGTGCCTGCCGAGGCGACTGCGAAACCAGAGAGCGTGCCCGAATTCGGGCAACTGGCCGGCAACGTGGGAACTGTGCCCGTGACCGGCGGCGATGTCGTCACCACGACCGCGTTCGTGTTCGTGACATACAGATAGCTGCCGTCCTCTGTGATCGCCAGGTCGCTGGGGAAGCATTGCACGGTGAAATAATTCGCCGCTCCCACGGCCAGCGCCGTACCGAGACTGCCGTCGCTGTTGATGGGAAACGCGACCACCGCCCCCGGTCCCGGATTTAAATCCGTGTACGAAGGCAGCCCTGGCGCTGCCGGCGCGTAGTAGTCGAGAACATACAGGACGGTTCCCGCCGGATTTATAGCCAGCGCCACAGGCTCGGTACCGGGCGTGTTCACCGTGTGCAGCGGGTAGAGTTTTCCGTCGGTGCCGATGGCAAATTGCACGATGGTATTGTCGTCGTGGTTCGCTACATACAGATTGAGTCCGTTCGGCGAGGTCACGTCGTACACCGGATTGCGGCCGCCTGAGGGATACGGCGAGTCGGCCAACTGGTGAAGAGCGCCCGATTCGGAATCCAGGTAATAGGCGTTCACCTGGCCGGGGCTCTGCTTGTTGCTGGTCGCGTAGACGTAGTCCACGGTGTTGCCAGCGCCACACGAGGTGATCGCCAACGCCACGCTCGCGATGGATGCGGCGGCCAACAGCCGCTTGCCGATATTACTCAAAATCATTCGCTCAGTTCCCGCTCGCATCAGTCAGTGTGGTTGTCGGCCAGGCACCAGGTCGGCGTGCCGATTACGGCGAAGGTGGATCCCTTTTTCAAATTGGTGAGCAATCCGGTGTTCGGATCGAATGCGGCGCCGACCATGGTGCTGCTCCCCGCGTCCGCCGTGTACATGTACTGGTGCGAAGGATCTTCGAAGATGCAGACCGGACCCGAACCCGTTCCATAGGTCTGCGGAACGCTCAGCGCTCCGGAGCCCTGGGTAATGGTAAAGAAGGAGATCGCGCTCTGCGCCTGATTCAGTCCCAGCGCGGTCGTATTGGAGACGTACAGATATTTCGAGGAGCTGTCCGTCGTAAGGGCGGTCATGCCGCCGGTGGCAGTGTCGTTTGGCGCAGACGGGATCGAAGCCGCGGTCAGCAAACCGTTGCTGCCCTGGGTGAAGATGAAGATGTTGTTCGTGCCCGAATCGAGAACGTAGATATAGCCGAGGCTCTGCGAGGCGTTAATGACCGTGATGTCGGTCGCCCCGATGATGGGCTGAGCGCCCCCTGGAACCAGGGTGAGCTGTCCGGTGGTGTTGGCCTCAGCGTAGGCGTATACAACCTGCGTCGCGCCGCTGGCCGGGTCGCTGGCTTCCGCCGTATAGAGGTAGCCCGAACCCATCAGGAAGTCGATCGCTCCGCAGCCAACGGGGAAGTAGGACAGCGGCGTGCCCAGCAAGTTCTGCTGCTGCTGATTCGAAACCAGGAACAGGCGTCCCGTACTGGGGTCGATGGAAAATACGGTGATGTCGCCCGCTGGCCGGTAGACATGGTTCGTCGAGTCGTAGCAGGGGTACGCCGTGCTCTGCGTCGGGGACGCCGGCGTCTGGTTGTCCGTCGAACCCGGCTGGTACTGGTCGAGGACATACAGATAGTTGCCGTTGTTGCTCATCACCATCCGCCTCGATCCAAGACCCTGGCTCGGATACGAGAGCTGGAACGACAGGGACCCGTTGCCGCCAACCGAGAAGATCGAAATGTTGGCGCCGTTCCACTGCAGGTCGCCCGCGGAGTCAATGACCTTGGACGTGCCCTGGTTCAGCACATAGACGTAGCGGCCCCCGTTGCCCAGTACCGCACGAATGGGATTGCTCCCGTTCGAGCTCTGGACGCCGCCCGACGCCAGCGTCAACTGCCCGGTGTCGTTGTCTTCCTTGTATGAGGCAACCTGGTTGTACTGGGAACCGGTGACGATGACGTACGCCTCGGTAAAGTTGTAACTGCAGGACTCAGTCCCAAATGCCAGAACCAGGGACGCCACCATGGCCAGAGCAATCCGGCCGACATTGCTAAACTTCATGCGCTTCCTTCAAGGCCGGCACGCCCCGAAGGACGTGCTGGATAAGCTGTAGGGATGTTCCCGGTCCATTGTAAATGGAAATCCAGGGTTACGCTTTAGACGTCGCGAGCGACGATTCGGGAGTTGGGTGGGGGAACGGTCTGCGAGGCTGATGGAAGGGGTGCAGGACCGGCCCCGCGCCGGTCCCCACCCACAGGTTTCCGCCGCGCTACCAAACCCGGCAGGCGTTTTCCGGCATCATCGGCTGGCCCGCATGGCAGCCAAAGGCTTTGCCGAATTCGTCGAAGTTCTGTACGACGCCGTCCGTACGGAAACGGCCCGGGCTGTGGGGATCGGTTTTCGCCGACACCCGCGAAATCTGATCGGTCCGGTTCTCGCACCAGATCTGCCCAAACGCGATGAAATACCGTTGCGCTTCCGTGTAGCCGTCGATTTTGTCGTCGATGGTCTTGCCCTGCTGGGCCAGAGTCGCCAGCAGCGCCTGCCACGCCACGTGGATGCCGCCGTTGTCCGCGGTATTCTCACCCAGAGTCAGTTTGCCGTTCAGGTGTACGCCATCTACCGGCTCGAAGCCGCCGTATTCCTTGACTTCGCAGTCGAGTTTCGCTTCAAACGCCTTGCGGTCGGCATCTGTCCACCACGGCTTCACGTTTCCCTTGCCGTCGTATTTGCTGCCCTCGTCGTCGAAGCCGTGGGTCATTTCGTGGCCGATGACTACTCCAATGCCGCCGAAATTCACCGCGGGATCCTTGCTGAAGTCATAGAACGGGGGCTGGAGAATTCCCGCCGGGAAATTGATGTCATTCATCCCGGGGTTGTAGTAGGCATTCACCGTGGGCGGGGTCATGCCCCACTCTTTCTCATCCACCGGCTTGCCTACCTTGTTCAGGTCGTAGTTGAACTCGAACTTCGAGGAGTTCCGCAGGTCCGACACGAAATCCCCGCGCGTAATTTTGAGCGGAGTGTAGTCGCGCCACTTGTCGGGATAGCCAATCTTCTGCCGGAAGTCCGCCAGCTTCTCTTCGGCCTGCTTCTTGGTATCGTCGGTCATCCACGGCAGCGACTGGATGTCCTGGCCCAGGGCCTTTTCGAGCGCGGCTACGAGCTGCTCCATGTTCTGCTTGGCCTGAGGCGGGAAGTTCTGCTTCACCCAGTCCTGGCCAACCGCCTCGCCCAGAGCGCGGTCGGTGACGGATGTGCAGCGCTTCCAGCGCGCCGTCTGCTCAGCCTGCCCGTTCAGCGTTTTCTGGAAGAAATTGAAGTTGGCGTCCGCGTATGACGCGGAAAGCCACGGCGCCACGTTGTTGATGGCGTGGAATTTCAGATACGCCTTCAGCGCGTCCAGCGACTGGTTCGTCAGTACCGTGTTCTCCGCTGTGAAGAAGTCCGGCTGCCCTACGTTCAGGGTGTCCACGGCGGGTGCGTGAATGCCCGTGAAGTACGCCTGCCAGTTGAAGGTCGGCTCCAGCGCTTCCAGTTGGGTGAGCGTCATGATGTGGTACCGCTTGTCAGGATCGCGCATCTGATCGCGGGGCATCGACCCCTTTGCCAGTTCCGTTTCGATCCCGATCACCTGCGTCGCTTCGGTATCCGCCTTGCCGTCGGAATCGCCGGTGAGCTTCATGATCGAGGCAATGTAGTCGTGGTACTGGCCGCGGATGGTGGCCATTCGCTCGTTGGCTTCGAGGTAATAATCGCGGTCGGGGAGGGTGATGCCGCCCTGTCCCACGCCCTCAATCTGCTGGGATGAATCCTTCTGATCCTGCTGGACGCCGAAGCGGAAGAGTGACCCCGTCCCGTTTTGCGCTTCCAGCCACGCTACGGTGGCGGCCAGTTCTTTCTTGTCCTTCATGGCCTCGATGCGGTGAAACACGGGCAGGAGGGGCTTGTCGCCCAACTGCTCCGCGATGTCGGTGTTCATGCAGGCCGCAAAGAAATCGCCGTATTTGCGCTGCAGGGGCGAGGTCGGATGGTCGGCCGCGGCCTTCAAATCCACATAGAGCAGGTAGCGATTGCGCTCGGCCAGCTCGTTGAAGCGGCCCCACCGCGACTGATCGCCGGGAATCGGATTGGCCTTGCGCCAGTTGCCGCAGGCGAAGGCGTAGAAGTCGACGCAGGGATCGGCGGTTTTGTCGATCGCGCTCAGGTCGAAACTGACTGGAGCCTTGGGCTCGGTGGGAACATCGGAGGCCGGAGTGTCGGCGGAAAACGAAAGTTGCTGGGCAGAAACAGCGCCAGCGCACAGCAACAACGCTGTGGCCATCCAGGCAGAGCGATTGACGCGCATAGATTCCTCGGATTCCGGAACTTTCCCGGCAAGATGAAGAGCAGAGGCCCGGTTCGCCGGGCTCTGCTGATGTCCACAAACGATACCACGCAGGAACGCGGATTGCGATACGTTACATGGCGTCTGGTGAACGGCGAATTCCCCTCCCCATTTCCCGACCTTCCGTGATACCGTGACTCACTGCCTCGAAGTCTTTTCCCCAAAGATGCCAGGTGCAGTCGACCCAGCGCCGCCACTGTGGTGCCAGAGGAATTTCCCTCTCCGCCAGAGTTTGAAGACGGGTCTTTTCCGGCAAAACCGCAACAAGGGCCCGCTTTCAATTCCAAACTGCCTGGAGAATTCTTATGTCCGCTGGTGTTGTCACACGCGCTCCCGTCTCATCGCCCCGCCGCACTGCGTGGCGGCGTCCTAAATATCTGCTGGGTGCGTTCATCGCGTTTATGTACGGGTACGTGATCGTTCACAACGAGAGATTCCTGATCAACAACGCCGACCCGGAGTGGTCGCACATCGCCACGTTCAAGTGGTTCCTGCTGCCGCACGGCCTCGCCGCCGGATGCGCGCTGCTGCTCGCGCCCTTCCAGTTTTCTGAGCGCCTGCGCGGCCGCTTCACCAAGATGCATCGCGTCATGGGCCGCTTCTACGTCGGGGGCGTTCTGCTCGGCGCGCCCATGGGCCTGTACATTCAAAACTTCGAGAGTACGCACATGTATCCGGGAGATCCTGTCCAGTTCTCTCTGGTGATGGCCACCGCGGCCGACGCGGCCATCTGGATGTTTGCCACCATTATGGCGATGGTCTTCATCCTGCAGCGCAAGACGCAACTGCACCGCGTGTGGATGAGCCGCAGCTATGCCTGCGCTCTCATTTTCCTGGAGGTGCGGGTCGTTGGCGGCGTCTTCCACATCGACGACAAATTCACGGAGATCATCGTGTGGTTCGGCGTGGCGCTGGCTTTTCCGCTGGCCGACCTTGTTCTGCAATTGCAGGAGACGCTGCGCACGCGAGCGGTCGCCAAACCACCCAAAGCTATAGGGCAGGCCCGCCAATCCGTATAATCCACGCACGGGAGACGAGCCATGTGCTTCTCAGCGACAGCGAACTTTGTGGGCAGCGGCGTTCTGGGAGCTGTCGGCGTCGTCACACTGACGAAAGTGAAGCATCGCCGCGAATTGCTGTTCGCCGCATTACCGACGCTCTTCGCCCTGCATCAGTTCATTGAAGGTTTTGTGTGGCTGGGGCTGGACGGGAGACTTCCCTCCACCGTAACGCACAACATGGGCGCGGCCTACATGCTGTATGCGCAGGGACTGCTGCCGATCCTGCTGCCGCTGGGCGTGCTGCTGTTCGAGCCCAACGGGCCCGCGCGCACGCGCATGGTGCCGTTCCTCGCCGTCGGGGTGGGGACGGGGCTTTACATCCTGTGGGCGCTTGCCGCTTATCCCACCGAGATTTACATCCAGCAAAACAGCATCGTTTATATCAATCAGGCGACGAACAACATCGCGGTTGCCATTTTGTACATTGTGGCCACGTGTGGGTCGCTTTTCTTCTCGAAGGTGCGGGCGATGGTGTATTTTGGCGCGGCGAATCTGGCGATTCTGCTGGCTGTGAGCGCGGTCAAGCGGTACGCCTTTACCTCAGTGTGGTGCGCGTATGCGGCTGTGGCCAGCGTGATTGTGCTTGGATACTTCTGGAAAACCATCCAGCACCGGCCGCTGCGGTACTCGTTTTCGCTGTAAGGGACCTAATTCATCTTCATCCCTGGCGGCATTGCGGAGTGATCCATGTTGTCGTGTCCCTGATCGTCGTCGTCGACTGCCCAGATTTTCTTTGGGTCGGTTTCGTAGGGATACACGTGGACCATCCATCCGAAGACGTGGGGCAGAAACACGCCACCCTCGGCTTCGCAGTCGGCCCGGGTGTGGATGGAACCCATGAGACCGAATTTCGCGTGCGGACCAAAGTATCCAGCCCACTGCCCTACCGGCGCTTTGCAGAAATTGACGTGCTGGTGCCAGCGCGCGACGCTGAGCGGAACCCGCTGGTTGATCTCGTCCTCACTGGCAGTCACGCGGCCGGTGTACATCACTCCCACTAGCTGGTAGCCGCCATCCGGCGTCTTCTTATAGAGAAGCGAAGTTGGCTTGAGCGGATCGAATGTGGTGAGCGCCTCGCGGCCGTATTCGGCGCGGGTGAAGTGATATTGCGGCTGGGGAATATTCGGCGCAAAGATTCGATAGCCGTCGGCCAGCGCCTTGCGGTAATCCTGATACGGCTCCATCGCCTGTTTGGCCGCGGCCACAATGGCGTCGGCCTTCTGCTGATCGCCTGGCTGAGGCGGACGCAGCTTGGTCATATACATGTGGCCGGCCATGTGCGCCATGCCGCCCATGCTGTCACCGCCTGTGCTGTTGGGCGCGGTCTGGCCCACCAGCGGAAACGCTCCAGCGAAAATCGCAGCGATGCCGCAGAGAATCGCAGCCCAGCGCATGCGAGAACCTGTTCGGAGATTCACGGAAGCACCTCCCGAGAGCCACCTTCTATGTTGTGAATACGGTTAGATCGCGATCCAGGTTCCCGAGCTCCGGGCCGCCCTAGAAGATCTTCAAATGGATGGTCAGGTATTTCTTCGGGTCTTTCCGGATCGCCCCAATCAGTTCGTTGCTCGACTGCGCCACCTGATCCAAATGGTCGTAGAGCGCGCGATCTTTCAGCACCGCGCCAATCGTGCCCTGCCCGCTGTCCACCTGGGTCAGCACGGAATCCAGCTTCGTCACCGTGTCGCTCAGCTTATTGGCGAAGTTCGGATCTTTGAGCAAAATTCCCAAACTGCCCTTGCCGGCGTTGGCATCTTTCAGGATTTCGTTCAGATTTTTGGTCGACTCGTTCAACTGGTTATAGAGCGTGTCGTCCTTCAACAGCTTGCCGATAGTGCCCTGGCCGTTGTTGACGGAGGCCACGATGTCGTTCATCCCTTTGGTGGCCGTTTTCAGATCGTTGTACAAGGTATCGTCGTTCACCAGCTTGCCGATCGAGCCCTTGCCGCTGCTCACCTCATCGACCAGGCCCTGCAGTTCATTCAACGTTTGCAGCGCCTTGTCGTAGACCGTCCTGTCGTTGATGAGCGCGCCGATGGAGCCCTTGTCGGTGGTGAGCGCGTCGGCCAGTTTATCCACCTTCTTCAAGATCGTGTCCATCTGCTCGATGGTTCCCTGGCTGGCCTGGATCACATCCTGCAGACTTGGCGTCTCAGTGGTGGGCAACTCCTCGTTATTCTTCACCGGAGGCCCAACCGCCAGGCGGCTGTCGATATCCACCACCGTGTCGCCCAGCACGCCAACCGTCAGGAGGCTTGTCCTGGAGTCGGCGCGGATGTCCTTCGCCTTCTCCTTGCCTACCCGCATGATCACTTCCACCGGCGTCAGGCCGCGCGAAAGATCGATGCGGATGGCTTTGACGTTGCCGACGGTCACGCCCTCCAGATTCACCGGGGCGCCGATTTTGAGGCCTGCTGAATTGACAAAGTAGGAGCGCAACATCACGCGTCCGGACCAGAAACCGCCGGTCGTTCCCGACATGAGAAAGATGAGAGCGACGAGCACCGCGAGGGCGATGGTCACCAGGACTCCCACTTTCAGTTGTGACCAGCGCATTTCCTGTTGACCTGGCAAAGGCTCCCTCGGAAAGACAAATAACGCTGCGCAGAGGATATCAGACCCCCGCGCAAGCGCTGCGGCTCATTCGGCACAGAACAGAGTATCCAGCGTGTAGCGTATAGCGTATAGCGTCAAGAAAAATCGTGCGAAATTTTTGAAAAAATGCAGCGCGCAGCTGTTAGCTGCAGGCCCGCAGCAAACGTCCGTCCCCCGCCATCTGGCCCATACGCTGTCAGTTAATGCGCCGGATAGGCGGTGCTGGCCCCGGTCCTTTCGTTCTTCACCGTAAGGGTGCCGTCCGCATCCGCCGTTACCTGAATTCCGTAGCCGGGATCGGTTCCCTGCAGGTTGGCCAAGAATTCGGGGGCTGGATTGCCTGGTCCCGCTTCGTCGGAATAATGCAGCTGGTATTCCGCCGCGAGGCCGGGGATCGCGCGAATCGTCTTCACCGTCGGGGCTGATCCGCCCTTTTTGGCGCCGTTATCCATCACCGCGACGCGGGGATGAACCTCGTCGACCAGCGCGGGGCTGGAGCTTTGGTACCAGCCGTGGTGTGACACGACCAGCAGGTCTACTCGGCCGAGGCGGTTGTCGGGGCACACCAGGTCCATCTCCTTGTCCCAGGTGAGGTCGCCCAGATCCAGAATGCGCACCTTGCCGAAAGCGATCTTCACGCCAATCGACCGCGCATTCTCGGTCTGGTCCGGTGGCCGGGTTTCGGAAACCTTGCAATACGGATTGGGCTCGCCGCCCGTCTTCAATGAACGCGGGAGCAGAGCGCCATCCGCGGAGACGACCCGCACCCGCATCCCCTCAATCGGCAGCAGGTCGTCGGGTTTGACGACGATGTGGTTGTACTTCCCCGTTGCCAGCACCTTTTGATAGCCCCCGTAGGCGGCGGCCGTTGGGGCGTCGCCGGGCTCGCGCAGGGGCCCATGGTCGATAAACGTTCCTACGGGAATTTTCGCCACCAGCTGGGGCACGCCCCCGGTGTGATCCACATGATAGTGGGTCAGCAGCACGTAGTCGATCTTGCTCAGCCCCGCTGCTTTCGCCGCCCTGGCGATGCGAAACGCGTCGCGCCCGCCGTTCCCCGGCCATCCCGTGTCGATGAGCAGCGAATGTTTCTCCGGCGTGACGAACAGGGTCGACTGCCCGCCCTCGACATCGATGAAATAGATTTGCAGCTGGCCGGTTTCCGGAGCACGCGCCGCCTGCTGCGCCCCCGCTGCCGCGATGCAGAGGGTGAGCGCCAGGGAGCCGCACCATCCTGCCAGACTGCCCTTCGAGGTGAACCCCGTAGTCTTTCCAGCTTTCATCACGCTGCTGTACTCCTGAAGGCACACGCCGCTCAGCCCAGAGGCAGGACCGGCGCCGTTCCCCAAGCATCATAATCCAGCCGGACCCCTGCAGGGGTGGCTTCGCGATCATTGGTCAAATGCTTTGGCGGGTCGTGCGACTTGATTAGCGGAAGAGAAAGCCCAGGCTGGCTGCGAGTAATCCGGCGATCCCGAAGGTCATCCCCAGATACCAGTAGCCGCGCTGGCGCGTGAGCAGGGTGATGGAGGTGATCACCAGGCCGATCTCGAGGAGAGCCTCGCCCAGATCGAAGCGGTCGGCCTTGTGTTCAGCCAGTTCCACCTTGTCCTCCAGACGCTTTGCCTCCGCTTCGCTGTCGCTCAGGTCCTGATCCCACTTTGCGAGATGGCTCTTGTAGCCGTCGGTCACCTTGTTGGCCACGCTCTGATCGCGCACTTGCAAGGCTGCCAGCAAATCCGCAGTCAGCCCCGTGTTGTACTGGCGAATCTTTTTCGCCTGGTACAGATTCCACTGGTCGCTGGCTTTCGCCTGAAACAGCACTGCCTCAGTGTGGGTGCGATGACCGAGCACCGTGACGATGGCCACGAGCACCGCCAGCACACTGATGGTGAAGCTGACGGGATGCAGGCTGCGATCGCCGGCCGCGTGTTCGTGCTGCTCTTCGAGTTCCTGGGCTTCGGTGGGTTCCATGGCTGCTTCTCAGAACCATACATCAGAAAGACGCGGTGCAGAAAGCGGTTCGAAGCTGAAGCCTGAAGCCTAGAGCCTAGAGCCTTGAAGACTGAACGCTACACGCTGCTTTTGTCTGGCGGGTTCAGGGCTGGCGAGTCTCCGGGGCGCAGCCGCTCAATTTCCTGCTGCACATGGCTGCGAAATTCCAGCGGGTGCGCGATGCGGTGGAACGGCTCCGACGTTCCCCCCGTGCCAATAATCAGGATGGATCCGTAGCCCAGCATCCGGCCAAAGCCCGGCTCCGTGACCTCAATGGTTTCCACCTTATTCAGCAGCATTTCAATGGTACGGCGGCTGGCGAGGCCGGTCTTGATGACAACCCGCCGGCTGGTGACCGCCATTTCCGTCGCGTTGCGCCGCACGCTGCCCATCACCATGACCAGCAGACCGATGAACAGCGCGACCGCCCCCGCCCCTTCCCACATGTGCAGATTGGAGGGCGGCATCTGCTGGTGCTGATACGCATAGAACAACAGATATCCACCCAGCACCAGGAACACGAGCCCCAGGACCAGATGGCCGAACATCACGATCCAGTGCAGCCGGGTGCGGTACACCACATGCTCTCCGGGAACCAGAGTTTTCTCGATATAGCCCATGCGCAGCCTCCTCGGCCGATCTCGTCAGTCCGCTCTTGCCGGGCCGGACCTGTCAGTCGATTCACCCTGTCAGATGCCGAATCCAGAGCTGCGCGGATTTATTGTTGCGCGCGCCGCAGGCTACAGGTCGTCCAGTTCTTTCCACGAGGCGATGGCCAGCAGGAGCACCATGATTGCGAACATCAGCACGCACAGCGTCATTCCCTGGACCTGCTGGCCGCCCACAGTGGCGGGTGGACCGCCCAGGATCGCCAGCTGGATATCGGTGAAGCCCCGCATTTCAATCAGCGCCGCGACGAGGCCCATCCCCGCCGCCGCTCCAATGACCAACCGCTGCGCCTTTCCCAAAGCCACCACCAGCACCGTCGCCAGCGCTATGTAGACGAATATTCCGCCGAACAGCATGGTGTTGACAAAGGCCAGCCAGCGCAAATCGTGCAGGCCTTGTGCCGACAGCAGCACTGCGGCGGGCAGGTTGCCCGTGAGCATCCCGGTTACGACATCCCAGGGCGACCAGCGCGCCTGCCCCATCACGGTGGGATTTGTCCCGATCAGCGGTACGACAAACGTGACCAGGCCCACCACCGCCAGCAGCAGAGTCATGGAACGGGACCGCGAACCGAGCCTGCTCAGGGCAGGGTCTTCCTTCACCAATTCAGAAGGCTTTTGCAGCTCTCGCAGCGTTGGCAGCCGGCGAGCGTAATTCGGCTCGCGCGGATCTTTTTGCAGCTGGTAGGCCATCGAAAAATTGACCCCGTACAAGGACGATCTTTTTGTTGATCGCCATCATAACGTCACACCGGCGAATCCCAAATAGTCCAAACAGATACCCCGGACCGGAAAAGTACACAGCAACGCAGCCTATCCGCTCTCCAAAACGTCCAACGGGGAGCCAGTTCGCCGCTCGACCGACGGCCAAACTGGCGTCCTAACCGGCAATAGATAATAGTTCCTTTATGCGCGTCACGCTGCTTGCTTTCGGGATCCTTCGCGATCAATTCCCCGCCACCAGCCCGCTCGATCTCTTGTCTTATTACTTCAACGTTGAACGCGTGGCGTTCGCAGCGAAGGCCGATCACTGTGAGCAATTTAAGTCGGACTGGGATCGGTTGGAGGCAATCTTGAAGGAACTGACAACGGCTTAGTTGGGACCGCTACGCCCTAAACCCTACACGCTGCTGCTAAGCCCCGTGTGCGCTGCATTGCATCACGCCCATGTATTGGCGGAACGGCCCAACCTCTTCCCGGTATTGAATGGCCATCACCCGAGCTATCTGGTGCAGATGATTCAGATCGTGCGCCGCCCACGCTGCAAGTAACTCGCCCAGCGTAATCGTGCCCAGCGCAGGATGCCGTCCCCGTTTCGCTAAATCACCGTCTGTTAAATTCCAGCCGCGTAGCTCGTCGAGGTTAGCAGCGCGTTCACGCGCCAAGTCGTCAAGTAACTCACCGACTGACTTACCTTCCACCGCCTGAACATGACCCCACCGATCAAAAGGGTCGAAGGGCCGTGTCTCACCAAACTCCAGAATGATGCGC
>Ga0206852_1039_pt2 | contig 24953 bp, 24 predicted proteins | sample Alteio_BWOrgCont_14_FD_152849 | JGI IMG/M metagenome (GOLD analysis project Ga0206852, IMG submission 152849) | Enriched cells from forest soil in Barre Woods Harvard Forest LTER site, Petersham, Massachusetts, United States -... | ecosystem: Environmental > Terrestrial > Soil > Temperate forest >... | reverse complement strand
TGGAAGGGAACCTGGACCATGATTGAGGCCCATCCCTGGATGGGCACGGGATTCGGGACCTACCAAGCCGCTTTTCCCCCTTACCGCACCGAGGCGCTGATGCTGAAACAAACCCAGCGCAGTTACCAGGTGGACCACGCGCACAATTGGCTTTTGGAATGGACGGCGGAAGAAGGATTCGTGGGGTTGGCCCTGCTCTTGGCCTTTTGGGCCGCGGTGGTGGCCCAATGGTGGAGGCTTTATAAGGCCAACGCCATTCCCCGGGCTTTGGGGGCGGGGGCCTTCGCGGCTTTCGAAGGGGTAGCCGTGGACAACTTTTTTGACATCAACGCGTCCCTGCCTTCGACCCTGATACCGCTTTTCTTTTTGGCCGCTCTGCCTGTGGCGCTTTCAGCGCGCTTCGCCCATCTTCCCGGTTTTCCGGTGAGGTTCTTCACTTGGAATATCGCCCGCTTTCGGGTTTACCTGGCGCCGGTGACTTTGCTGGTCGTGATTTTGATGCTGAACCAGATCAACCGGGCCATGATGGGCCAATTGGCCGATATCCAATTGAAACAGGCCGAGAGTTTGTCGGAGCAAAAGGCTTGGGACCAGGCTTTGCCGATTTATAACAACGTCATTCGGATTCAGCCGTCCAACTTGGCCGCCCTTTACTTTAGGGGTTCGGTTTATTTGGATCGTGGCAATCCGGACGACCTGCCTTTGGCCCTGGCGGATTTCACCGCCGTTCAAAAATGGGAACCGGATTATGTTCTGGTGCATTACAAGCTGTCGCAGGTTTACGCAAAGATGGGCAAGGAAGAGGCGGCGGACAGCGAAATGACCCAGGCGGTGAAGCTGGACCCGGAACTGATCTTTCAGGAGAAAAACTTTTTAAAGGCAGAAACGCTGGTGAGTCAAAGATTATATAAAGAAGCCTTGCCGCTTTATCAAAAATTGGTTTTGGATTATCCTGCCTGCGTTCCACTGCTGATCAACACCGCCAATTGCATGGTCGAACGCGGATTGACCGATCAGGCCCTGAGGCTTTACGACAACGCCATCGCTTTAGACCCTGAAAATATCGAGGCCCTGTTGGATGAGGCCGCTGTGGCGGTGCAGGTGAAGGATGAAGCGCGGGCGACGAAAGCGGTGCGAGCTTTGATGCAATTGGAGCCGGGAAACGGGGAAGTTTTGAGGTTGGAAGAAGAATTGAAAACGATGTAGTAGTTTTAAGGGTGTCATTGCGAGGAGCGTCGTTCCTCAGTTTTAGCGACGAAGCAATCTCAGTTCATGGGTAATTAATAAGTCTTTCGAAGTTGAATAATGTAACCGCTGGAAGTTTATTTTAAACTGAGGTTGCTTCGTCATTATCGCCCGCCTATTCGGCGTGCATTCCTCGCAATGACATCAATTAATATTCAATTAAGGAACCATTTTGATCAAGATCGCCGTATTCGCCTCAGGGGGCGGGAGCAACCTGCAGGCTCTCATCGATGCCCAGGAAAATGGGCTTTATCCGAAGGGTCAAATCCGCCTGGTCTTTTCCAACGTACCGGAGGCCCAGGCCCTGCAAAGGGCTGAAAACCATAAGATCGAGTCGGTGGCCATCGCCAGCAAGGGTTTTCCGGGAACCCGGGAAGAGTATGACCAGGAAATCCTACGGCTCTGCCAGGCCAAGAAAATCGATCTGATCTGTCTGGCCGGCTACACGCGGATTATGACCCCGGTTTTGATCAAACCTTATCTCTTTAAGATGATGAATATTCACCCGGCGCTTCTGCCCAAGTTTGGCGGGCCGGGCATGTACGGGCATTTTGTGCATGAGGCAGTGGTGAAGGCCAAGGAAAAGGAAACGGGTGCCACGGTGCATTTTGTGACGGAGGGGATCGACGCGGGCCCGGTGATTTTGCAGGGGGACGTGAAGGTTCACCCCAACGACACGCCTTTGACCTTGGCGGAGCGGGTTTTGAAGGTGGAACACCAGATTTACCCCGAAGCGGTGCGGCTTTTTGTGGAGGGGAAGATTAAGGTAGATGGGGACCGGGTGAAGTTGAGTTATTGAGATAACAAAAGAAAAAGGAAAGAGAAATGGCCGAAGATAAAGTGAAAATTAAACGGGCGCTCTTGAGTGTTTCCGACAAAACCGGGCTTTTGGAATTCGCCAGAGTGCTAGTGGATAACGGCGTGGAGCTGATCTCCACCGGCGGAACCGCCAAAGCCATCAAGGAAGCTGGATTGCCGGTAAAGGACATCTCCGAGTTCACCGGATTCCCCGAAATGTTGGACGGGCGGGTGAAGACCCTGCATCCGATGGTGCATGGGGGACTGCTTTCCTTACGCGATAACCCGGAACATATGAAAACCATCGAGGAACACCACATTAAGCCCATCGACTTGGTTTGCGTGAATCTGTACCCCTTTGAGGCCACCATCGCCAAGCCCAGCGTGGAACTGCATGACGCCATCGAGAATATCGACATCGGCGGGCCTTCCATGATCCGCTCGGCTTCCAAAAATTACCGCAGCGTCACGGTGGTGGTCTCCCCGGCACGCTACGCCGACATTATTCTGGAAATGAGGGAGAACGACGGCGCCACGACCTTCAAACTGCGCCAGGAACTGGCCATTGAGGCTTTCGGCAATACGGCCCGCTATGACGGCATGATTCACGAATATCTGCATAAAAACCTTTCGGAAAAGAAATGGCCTGATGTTTTTACAATGTCGGGAGTGAAATTGCAGGAAATGCGTTATGGCGAGAATCCACATCAGGACGCGGCCTTTTACAAAGAAAAGTCCAACAGCCTGCCGACCATCACCAATGCCAAACAACTACAGGGCAAGGAACTTTCTTACAACAACATCATGGATGCCGATGCGGCGCTGGCACTGGTGAAGGAATTCAACGAACCGGCGGCGGTCATCATCAAGCACACCAATCCTTGCGGAGCGGCGATTGCTCCGGATGTTTTTAACGCCTTTTTGAAGGCCTTTGAAGCCGATCCCCTTTCAGCTTTCGGGGGAATTGTGGCGGTCAATCAGCCGGTAGATGAGGGAACGGCCAAGTTGATTCTGGAGAAGTTAAGCTTTTTTGAAATCATGCTGGCGCCCAGCTACAGCCCGGAAGCCTTGAAGCTGTTTGAGGCCAAGAAAAACCTGCGGGTCATGACCGTGGAAGGATTAGGCACGGTGAAAGAACCGGTGCCGGGCCACCATTTGCGCCGGGTGGAGGGAGGTTTTTTAGTTCAGGAATTCGACCAAAAAATCGAGGACATCAGCCTCCGCCGGGTAGTGACCCGGCCCCAGCCGGGCAATGAACTGGCCAAGGATTTAAATTTCGGCTGGAAAGTGGTCAAGCATGTGAAGTCAAACGCTATCGTGTTGGTGAAAGACGGCGTCACGATCGGCGTAGGGGCGGGACAAATGAACCGGGTGGGATCGCTGGCTATCGCCATTCAGCAGGCGGGCGAAAAGGCCAAGGGAAGTGTGATGGCCTCGGACGCGCTCTTGCCCTTTCGGGACAGCGTGGACGCCTGCGCCAAGGCGGGGATCGCGGCGATTATCCAGACCGGTGGAAGCGTGAGGGACGAGGAAGTCATCGCGGCGGCCAACGAGCACGGCATCGCGATGATGTTTACGACCTATCGGCATTTTAAGCATTAACCGTGACAGCGAAAACTTGGAGGGCTCTGTGGATATTCTAGTTATCGGCGGCGGGGGGCGGGAGCACGCGATTTGCTGGTCCCTTTCCAAATCCACCCGTAAGCCCAAGCTTTACTGCGCACCGGGCAACCCCGGAATCGCCGAACTGGCGGAGTGCGTTGATATTCAGGCTGAAAATATTCCCGCTTTAGTGCAATGGGTTCAAGACCACAAGCCGAACCTGGTCATGATTGGACCCGAATTGCCCCTGGCTTTAGGCCTGGCCGACGAGTTGTTAAAACTAGGCGTCATGGTGGTGGGGCCGACGCGGGCCGGCGCCCAAATGGAAGCCAGCAAAGACTTCACCAAACAGCTTCTTTTCGAAAACAATATTCCCACCGCTAAAGCGGGCACCTTTACTGATTATGAAAAGGCTCGGGCCTATTTACAGATTCAGGGAGCTCCCATTGTGATCAAGGCCGATGGATTGGCCGCGGGCAAGGGCGTGACCGTTTGCGATACTTTGGAACAAGCCGAGGCCGCCTTGCGGGTGGCCATGCTGGATAGGGCTTTCGGCGAGGCGGGGTCAAAAGTGGTCATTGAGGAGTTCTTACGAGGCGAGGAAGCTTCGGTGCTGGCCTTTGTGGACGGCGAGACCATTGTGCCGATGGTCAGTGCCCAGGACCACAAAAGGGTATTCGACGGTGATAAGGGCCCTAATACGGGCGGTATGGGAGCCTATTCGCCCGCGCCGGTGGTGACGGACGCGATGAATGCCGAGGTCATGGAAAAAATCCTGAAGCCTACGTTGGAAGCGTTGAAGAAGAGGGGAATCATTTACCGGGGCATTCTTTATGCCGGACTGATGATCACCGCTCAAGGGCCGAAAGTCATTGAATATAACTGCCGCTTTGGCGATCCTGAAACCCAGGTGATTTTACCCAGGCTTAAAACCGACCTGGTGAACATATTAATGGCGGTGGCCCAGGGCAAGCTTTCTCATTTGAAGGTGGAATGGGACGGAAGACCGGCGGCCTGTATAGTGCTGGCTTCCGCCGGATATCCTGGACCCTATCCCAAGGGTAAGCTGGTTATGGGTTTAAAAGAAGCCGCTCAAGTGAACGACGCTTATGTTTTTCACGCGGGAACCACCATGGTTCACGGGCGGTTAGCGACATCCGGGGGCCGGGTGCTTTGCGTGACAGGTGTGGGAGATACTATCGTGGAAGCTTTGCAAAGGGCCTATCGGGCGGTTTCCTTGATTCATTTTGAGGGCATGCAATTCCGGAAGGACATCGGCTGGCGGGCGATTCAGCGAAAGTAAAGATTCATGCTGAAAAAATGGCCATTCTCTGAGAAAATTGAATGAAGGGCTGGAAAGTTAAGGAACTCTCACTTAGATTGGGCCTTGAGTTTGAAGCTTTAATGATAAACGGGGTAAAACAACTATGAGCGGCGGCAAAAAAGCGGAAACCAAAGTTCTGCCTTATTCTCAAGCCAATTTACTACAATTGGCCGAAGTGCTCAAAAATGGCGGGATCGGTATATTCCCCACCGATACCATTTATGATATCGGCTGTTCAGTGAAAAAGCCCGAAGCCTTGAAGCGCATTTTTGCTTTGAAAGCCCGCAGTTTGAATCAATCCCTTTCAATTCTAATTTCCAGGCCCGAAGTAGCTTTGGAAATTGCCGATTTTAAAGAAAAAGACCTCGAACTTCTGAAGAAAATCTGGCCCGGACCCTGGACCCTGATTACCAAAGCCCGTGCGCACTTGCCGCCGGGAGCGGTGGGACCGGACGGCACGGTGGCTTTACGTTGTCCTAATCACGGGATCGCCCTGGAATTGCTCCGAAACGTCGGCGATACCTTGGCCGTCTCCAGCGCCAATTTTTCCGGTATGAAAAGCCCTGTCAGCTTTGAAGAAATCGACCCGGATGTTCTGGAACAAGTAGATAGCGCCCTGGATGCCGGTGTCTGCCCGCTGGGCGGCGAGACGGCGGTGGTGCGCATCGAGAACAAAAAACACCGGATGATCCGTACCGGATGCGTCTCCAAAGACGAAGTGGCCCGCGTGGAAGCCCTTTTGACCCAATTGAATCACGAATAAACCTAACTGCCGCCGGTCTTTCAGAGGAGCGGATCGTTGTCTAAAAAGATCGTCTTTGTCTGTACCGGCAACACCTGTCGAAGCCCGATGGCGGAAGTGATCCTGAGAAAATTAGCCCATGACCGGAAGGTTTCCGTGGAAGTTCAATCCGCCGGATTGGCGGCCTTTCCGGGACTGCCCCCTGCGCCGGAAGCGGTGGAAGCCTGCCGGGAAAAGGGAATGGATTTATCAGCCCACCAAAGCCAGCCTCTGGGCAAGGATTTGGTATTGGGAAGCGACGTGATTTTAACAATGACGTCCAAACATAAAGAGATGATCCTGAAGAAAATGCCGGCCTTGGAAGGCAAAGTCGAACAGCTTTCCAAATTCGCGGGGGACGGGGAAGTGGATGTGGAAGACCCGGTAGGACAATCGGTGGAAGTTTACCGCCAGACGAGAGATCAATTAGAGGAATTGATTCAAAAATCGCTGGATCATTTAAAATAAAAGGGAATTGGGAATATGAAAATCGCCATCGGTTCGGACCATGCCGGGTTTGATCTTAAAAAAGACCTCATTGAGCATTTAAAAAGCCAGGGGCATGACGTGCAGGATTTCGGCGCACCGAACGCCGAACCATCCGATTATCCCAAGTACGCTTTGCCGGTGGCGGAGTCGGTAGCCGATAAACGATATGACCGGGGTATTTTGATTTGCGGCAACGGCATTGGAATGTCGATTGTTTCCAACAAGGTGCCGGGTATCCGGGCCGCGCTGGTGACAACTGAGAAGATGGCCAAGGATACCCGGCAGCATAACGATTCCAATATCCTGGTGCTGGCGGGCCGGGATCTACCGGAAGATCAAAATGTGAAGATCGCCGATGTTTGGCTTTCCACCGCTTTTTCCAACTTGGATCGTCACGCGCGCCGGGTAGAGGAGATTAAAGAGATTGAAAAAGAAATTTACAAGTCCTGAGGTCATGATGCGCCGACGAGCCTGGAGTCTTTACGCCTTTCGTGGTTTTGCCCTTCTCGCTTTAATTTCTTTTGTGTCCGGATGCGCCCTTTCGCCGGATGATAAGGTGACCCGGGAACAGCTGCTCAAACAACAAGCCCAAAACTTTGTGAGCCTGGCGGTTCAAGGGGATTGGGACAATCTTTTTAAATTAACAGATGGAAGTTTTGAAGGGGTAGACCGATTCAAAGTTCATTTGACTGAGCCCTGGGATTCTTCAGCGACCTTGACCGGGGGAAGCATCGCCGCAATGTCCTGGGTCAGCGATTCAACGACCAAGGTTAAAATCAATTGGGTCTTTCAAGAAGGCTCGGTGATGAGCTATTCCAGCGAGACTTTCGCCTGGGTTTGGAAAGACGACACCTGGAAATATAAAGGCCGGGTTTTACGCTGAGACGGGAGTCGTAGCCGATGGCGCAGTCGGCGCGGCAACGGCTGGGGTCCGGCGGACAATGGCTCTTTTTTGAACCTTGCCGGAGCGGATACAGCGGGTGCAAACCAAGATGCGTTGCGGCTTACCGTTGAGAATGACCCGGATGGTCTGCAGATTGGGCATCTGACGGCGGGTATGGATGCCGGTGATGTTTAAGCCGATACCACCCGATTTTTTAGACTTACCACGGCGGGTGATTTTTCTCGCCTTAATGGGTCCCTTAGCGCAAATGTCGCAAACCTGAGCCATGAAATCTCTCCTCAAACTTCGAACGTTTATTTTGAATGATAGCCGCCACTGGGCGGGAACTCTTTCCTCTAGGGGAAAAGAGCGGTTATTATAGGCAAAGCCATTCAAAATACACAAGCTTTTTATGCCTGAATGAAGGGGAAAAGCCGGTTTCCCCCGAAACTGACCTATCGGAAATATCATTGCTCCATCCCAAAATTCAAAATTTATCAAAACCTTTGCGCCTGGAGCAAAAGCAGGATTACACGAACTATTCAGTGACCGGAGGTTTGGACCGCTATGTCATGCGGGCTTGCGATGAACTTTTAAGGACTTATCCGGGTGAGAAGGATTTTGAGAATTACTTGCGAAAGACCCGGGCCGCTTTCGGCCAATATATGGCTTTAACTCTACTCGAACGAAAAGCACTTATTATCGAAACTTTGGCGGAGTTAGAAAAATGGGCCGCTCAATTACTGACGGTGAAAGTATCGACGTCCAAACCGGTTGGATTAAAGCTGGATGACCTACTTATGTCTTTTGTTCCTGCGGAAAAAACCAGGGCCTTTCAACTGACCAAACTGAAGACCATCCGGGATTTACTCACCTATACACCCAAATGGATTTTGAACCGGTCGGTGTTTACCCCGATTGCCCAATGCGTTAGCCGGGAAGAGCCTTATTTTATCAAGGCCAAGATCAACCAAATCTCACAAATGCGTCGAGGGCCCCGGGAAATGATGAAAGTAGTGTTGGAAGACGGAACAGGGGTTTTAACCTGGATCTGGTTTAACAGGCCGTACCTTAAAAAAGAACTTTATAACGGCCGATGGGTAGTTTTGCACGCGATTCCTGAAGTTTCTAAATGGGGGAAGCAAGTCATCGGTCAGGCGGAAACTTTTGAGTTTTTAAGCGATGAGGAAATGGAAGCGCTGGACGAGGGAAAAACGCTGGTGATGTATCCTACCACACCGACCCTGACCCAGCATTTTTGGCGGACATTGATGGGAAAGGTTTTGGAAAAGGCCCTAACTCAAATCCCCAACATCACTCGGAACCTGACAAATGGCGAAGCCTTGGGTTTGCGGGACGCTTATCGGCAGATTCATCAACCGGAAAGTTTGGAGGCTTTTGAAAGCGCACGGCGAAGACTGGCTTTCGAGGAATTGCTGGTTCTACAAACGTACTTGATGGTCAAGAAAAACATCACTGCCGGACGGCAAAAAAAAAGGCAATATTTCTTTGAGGGCGAGAAGATTTTAGCTTTTCGAAAGTCCATCCCCTTTCAATTGACGGGAGCGCAGAAAAAAGTTTTGAAGGAAATCCGGGAAGACTTAGCTCGGCCTCACCCGATGAACCGATTGCTTCAGGGTGACGTTGGGAGTGGAAAGACACTGGTGGCTGCCATCGCTTTTCTTTACGCCGCCGATTCCAAATTGCAAAGCGCCTTTATGGCCCCAACTGAAATCTTGGCTTACCAACATGCCCAAACGCTTCAAAAGCTAGTGGGGCCGGTGGGGTTGAGGGTCTCTTTACTGACCAGCGACATGAAGGCCAAGGAAAAACGTCAGGTTTTACAGGAAATGGCTGATGGACTGGTGGATGTAGTGGTGGGAACCCACGCGCTCCTAGAGAAAAATATTGTTTTCAAGAACTTGGGGTTCTTGGTCATCGATGAACGACATAAATTTGGGGTGCTTCAAAGGGCGGCTTTGGAAGAAAAGGGAAAATGGCCTGACGCTTTGATGATGACGGCCACGCCCTTTCCCCGGGCCTTGGTTTTAACCGAATATGGCGACACCGATTTGTCTGTTTTGGGTGAATTCCCCAAGGGACGCAAACCGGTGAAAACGGCCTGGAAATCCGAGACTAAAAAAGAGGAAGTCTACCAATTTACCCGGGAAAGGGTATTAAAAGGGGAACAGGCCTTTTGGGTTTTCCCCGTGGTGGAGCAATCCAAAAGCTTTTTAAAATCGGCGACCCAGATGTATCAATATTTTAAAAACGACGTTTTTCACGGATTTAAAGTGGGACTGATCCATGGGAAAATGAAAAAGGAAGAGAAACAAGAAGTCATGCGCGCCTTTGTTGACAAGGAAATACAGATTTTGGTTTCGACTACCGTGGTCGAAGTGGGAGTGGATGTTTCGAACGCGACCATTATGGTGGTCGAACATGCGGAGCGGTTTGGATTGGCCCAACTTCACCAATTGCGGGGTCGGGTAGGCCGGGGGAATGACCAGGCCTATTGTTTTCTCATGACGTCACCCATGATGTCGTCGGACGCCATTCAACGCATGAAGATCATGGTCGCCACCACCGACGGGTTCAAGCTTTCGGAGTTTGATTTGAAGATGCGGGGGCCCGGAGAGATTTTTGGCCTCGCCCAGTCGGGCCGCCGGGAAGGCGGGATCGTGGATTTGAAGCGGGATGTGGCCATTGTGGATGAGGCCAGAGGAGCCGTAGCGAGTATCCTGGAAACCGATCCGGGACTTACTTTACCCGATCATCAATATTTGCGAAGCAATTTGGAGACGAAATATCAGTATCTTTTGGACTTGGCTCAGATTTCATAAAGAGGATGTCTTGAGAGTTATCGCTGGAAAATATAGAAGCCGCCAGTTAAAAGCGCCGAAGACCATGAACATCCGGCCAACATCGGATAAGGTCAAAGGCGCGCTTTTTAATATGCTGGAACCATTGGAAGGGTGCTCGGTAGTTGATTTTTACTCCGGTACCGGCAATTTGGGAATTGAGGCTCTCAGCCGCCGCGCCGAGAGCGTGATTTTTGTCGATAACGGATTTGAAGGTCTCAAGTTGATAAAAGAAAATTTAGAAACCCTGGGTATTGTGACCGGACCGCAGGGCCCGGCCAAAATTATGAATTTGGAAGTGGGACGGGCTTTTCACAGCTTGTACCAAGAAAAACTAGAATTCGATATCTTGTTGGCGGATCCGCCTTACGAAGTGGGTGTTTTAAAAAGAATCCAGCATCTGCTGATGCAATATCCTATTCTCAAGCCGGGCGGCATTTTGGCTGTTGAACACGAGGCGAAGGACACGGAGTTAGAACCCGATTTTCCTTTTCCGCTGGTTCGGCAGAAGAAATACGGAGATACGCTATTATCGCTGTTTAAAAATGCTACGAATCTGGGGCCGGTTGGCTTAGACTAGACCCACAAGAGGTGTAACTTGGCAAAAAAAATTATCGGTCTTTATCCTGGTTCTTTTGACCCTATTACCAACGGTCATCTGGATATCGCTCAGAGGGCATTAAAGATTTGTGATGAGTTGCATGTGGCGGTCGTGGGAAACCCATCGAAAAGAGCCCTTTTTACCGTGGAGCATCGAGTCCAGCTTTTAAAGCAAACTTTGGGGAAATCACCCCACGTTAAAATCTCATCTTTCAACGGTTTGTTGGTGGATTACGCCAGGCAATTAAAAGCCAATATCATTTTTCGGGGTTTAAGGGCTGTTTCTGATTTTGAATATGAATTTCAAATGGCTTTGATCAACCGAACCTTGAATTCCCAAATTGAAATCATGTTTCTGGTACCGAATGAGAAGTTCATTTTCCTTTCTTCCAGTTCCATCAAGGAAGTAGCCAAGTTTGGGGGAAAACTGAAAGGCTTTGTCCCGCCGATTGTCGAAAAGGCTCTACGAAACATCTTTAAGGGTCATTCCTTGAAAACCACTAATCATTCTTCGTAGATTACATTGTGATTGATCCGATGAAAATCAAGCAAGAACAAGGCAAAACAGGGGTATTTCCTTGACACTGTTGAAGACGGCTACTTATAATCCCCCCTGTTTCTTGGCCGGAATTTCGGCCTTTTTTATGGAGGAAGCGCGCCAATGTTGAAAGTCGAATTGCGCTCTCTGGAAAAAGAAGATCTCATTTTAGAAGAGGCTGGGCCAGCGAATCAGCTGGGTATTGAGTTAACCCCCGGGTTATGCCTTATTCCCCTGGAAATTTATTGTTCGCTTTCCAAAAGCGGGGACTTCATCCTTTTAAAGGGGTGGGTCAAGGGGGCTATGCGCCTTTCTTGCGGCAGGTGCCTGGCGGAGTTTGACAGCCCTTATAAGTCTTTTTTTGAGTTTCAATACCGCCGGATGGAAGACAAGGCGGCGGAAACGGATCAAGAATCCGAGCTTTTATTTTCAGAGGCCGAAACGATTTATTTTGAAGGTGAAATACTGGATATTGCCGATGCTGTTCGGCAAACCGTTGTGTTATCCGAGCCAATGCGGGCCCTTTGCCGGGAAGGTTGCGAGGGTCTTTGCGGAGGATGCGGTGTTAATTTAAACCAGGAACCCTGCCGATGTGGGGAGCCTCCGACGGATGCCCGTTGGGACGCCCTGAAAAAATTGAAGTTTTAATGTCAGTTGGTTGGGTAATAACCCAATGAGAATTTGTCTGGCCGTTCAAAACCCCGGCTAAATCGGGTTTAATAAAAGCTTTTGAATACTATCGCGGAACCTGGAAAGGTTTTTGATTTTCGGTCATCCGTCGGAAAATTTTGGAGGAAATCATGGCTAATCCTAAACGGCGGCATTCGCGTCAACGCCGGGATAAGCGGCGCACGAATTGGAAGATCAAGACCAAGTCGCTATCCGTTTGCCCCCAATGCAAAAGCGCCAAACTGCCGCACCGGGTTTGTCCCACTTGCGGATATTACAAGGGGCAAGAAGTCATCGCCGTTGATATCGCCTAAAGCCGCTTAATTATGACGATCAGAATTGCACTGGATGCTATGGGCGGGGATTCGGCGCCACGAGAAATCGTGAAGGGCGCCGTCATGGCTGTTCAGGATGCTGAAGTTCTACGGATGGCAAATCAAGATCTGGAAATTGTCCTGGTGGGTCGTCAGGAAGATATCGAAAAAGAGCTCTCCCATCTCGGGAAGTACCCTAAAAAATCAATTTCTATTGTCGATGCCCGAGAAGTGGTCGGAATGGGGGAAAGCCCCGCCCAGGCCTGTAAGCAAAAACGGGATTCTTCCATTGTTCGCTGTTCTCAAATGGTTAAAAAACGAGAAGTAGTAGCTTGTGCTTCGGCCGGTAATTCGGGTGCGACCATGGCGGCTGCTTTGATGACCTGCGGACGGATTGACGGAGTTTTGCGGCCGGCGATCACGACCATGGTTCCGAGTGTTCAAGGTGTTTCGGTTTTGGTGGATGCGGGCGCCAATGTGGATTGCAAAGCCAAGCATTTGCTTCAGTTTGCTTTGATGGGTGACGTTTTCGCCCGGACCGTTTTGAATTTTAAGAATCCCCGAGTCGGCTTGCTTTCCATCGGTGAGGAAGAAACTAAGGGAAATGAGCTGGTTTTTGAAACCCAAGCTCTTTTGAAAAAGGCCCCGTTGAATTACATCGGAAACGTGGAGGGGCGGGATATTGTCAACGGGAACTGCGACGTGACCGTTTGCGACGGTTTTGTGGGTAATGTCACCCTCAAGGCTATCGAGGGTGTGGGAGAACTGGTTTATAACCTTCTTAAAAAAGAAATGCAGTCTAATTTGATCTCGCTGGTCGGCGCTCTCTTGGCTTCTTCCGCTTTTCGAAGGTTTAAAAGAGCCATTGACTATAAAGAATATGGGGGAGCGCCCCTTTTGGGGATTGACGGTATTAGCATGATCAGCCACGGAAAGTCGAACGCTTTCGCCATGAAGAACGCGATTCGCGCCACCCTGCGGTGTAATAACGAACGAATGAATGAAATTCTCAAAGAGCAAATCTTAAATCACGGGCAGGTAGTTGATAAGCCCGAACCAAAGACAACCTAGGAGCCGTGGTGAGCGAAAAGATCAGGGCGGGTTTTTTGGGAACGGGTTCGTATCTTCCTGAAAAAGTTCTTACGAATAAGGATATTGAAAAGATTGTAGAGACTACTGACGAGTGGATTGTAACTCGCACGGGTATTCGGGAACGCCACATGGCGGGGGAAATCCAGGCCACCTCGGATTTAGCCGTCGAAGCGGCTAAAAAAGCCCTGGCCGATGCGAAGGTCAATGCTTCGGATATAGACCTTATAATCGTGGCCACGATTACTCCGGATATGCCCACTCCTTCGACTGCCTGTCTGGTTCAAAGCAAGTTGGGTGCGGTGAAGGCCGCGGCCTTTGATGTTTCGGCGGCTTGTTCCGGATTTGTTTACGGCTTATCTATTTCAAAGGCCTTTATTGAAAGCGGGATGTACAAAAAAATTCTTCTGATTGGGGCCGAAAAGTTATCGGCTTTTGTGGATTGGCAGGACCGGACCTCTTGCGTTATTTTTGGCGATGGGGCGGGCGCGGCGGTGATCGGGGCTGTTTCGGAAGGACAGCACGAAATTCTTTCTTCTTTCATGGTGGCGAACGGCAATGACGCGGACCTGTTAAAAATTCCAGGAGGCGGAAGCCGGACGCCTTCCTCAGAAAATTCCGTTCAAACCGGAATGCACTATCTCAAGATGCAAGGCAAAGAAACTTTCAAAATTGCCGTTAAAGTGATGGCGGAAGCCACCCTGGAGGCATTGCGATTGGCCGGCTTGACCATGGATCAAATTGCCTTGATTATACCGCACCAAGCGAACCTTCGAATCATTCAAGCGATCGGTGAGCGTATGCAACTGCCCGACGAAAAATTAGTGGTGAATTTAGACCGAGTAGGCAATACCTCCGCGGCTTCGGTGATTATCGCTTTAGATGAATGCGCTCATAACGGACGTCTAAAAAAGGGTGACAACATCGCCCTCGTGGCTTTTGGAGCGGGTACCACACTAGCTTCGGCCGTCGTAAGATGGTGACAATATGACCAAACGGGCTTTTGTTTTTCCAGGACAGGGTTCTCAAGCGGTGGGAATGGGTAAGGATTTGGCTGATACTTTTCCCGAATGCCGGGCGCTTTTTGACCAAGCGGATCAAGCTTTAGGCTTTTCGCTTTCGAAAATTTGTTTTGAGGGCCCGGAGGATGAACTTAAAAAAACTGCCAATACACAGCCGGCCCTTTTGGTGACTTCAATCGCGGCTTTAGTAATGCTGAAGAAGAATGGTTTTTCTTATGATGTGGTCGCGGGTCACAGCTTGGGTGCTTATAGTGCTTTAGTAGCCGCTTCAGCCCTTTCTTTTGAGGATGCGGTGAAATTGGTCCGTAAGCGCGGGGAATTGATGGAACAAGCGGGCCAGGGCAAGGGAACGATGGCCGTGATCTTGAATTTGGACGAGGAGAAGGTTCGTCAAGCCTGCCAGGAAGTCTCTTCGGTGGGCATTGTGGAACCAGCTAACGTTAATTGTCCGGGACAAATCGTGATCTCGGGCGAAAAAGCCGCGGTCTTGGCGGCTTGTGAAAAAGCCAAAACGCTGGGCGCTAAACGGGCCATGGAGTTGCAAGTGAGTGGACCCTTTCATAGTTCGCTCATGAAACAAGCGACCGAAGGCCTGGAAAAGGCTCTTCAAACGGTCAAGTTGTCAGCACCACAAATAACTTATTATTCCGACATTGACGCTGTGCCGATGAGTGATCCGATCGAAATCGGAAAAAGTTTAGTGCGCCAATTGATTGCTCCGGTTCAATGGATGCGAGTGATTGAAGCCATGAGTCGGGACGGAATCGGGAATTTTGTAGAAGTCGGGTCGGGAAAAGTTTTGAGTGGATTGATTAAAAAAATTGACCCTGGGGCCGTTGTTTTTAATGTTGGAAATACCCAATCTTTATTGGAAGCGCAAACATGGAAATAAATTTTAAAGACAAAGTTGTGGTTGTCACCGGTGGTAACCGTGGGATCGGCAAAGAAATCGCTCTGACTTTCGCTCGTCATGGAGCTTCGGTAGCCATTTGTGGCACTAACGAGGAAACAATTAAAACGACGGCCTCAGAAATTGAGGCTTTGGGTGTGAAATCCTTGGGCCTCAAGACCGATGTTTCCAAAGGAAACGAGGTTGAAAATTTCACCTCCCTAGTGCTAAATACCTTCGGCAAGATAGATGTTTTGATCAATAACGCGGGAATCACAAAAGACAATCTTCTTTTACGCATGGGCGAACAGGAGTGGGATGATGTTCTTTCGGTTAATTTAAAGAGCGCTTTTTTAATGACGAAGCTCTTTGTGAAGCCGATGATGAAGGCGCGGGTGGGAAGGATCATTAACCTGACCTCCATTGTTGGGATTCGGGGAAATGCGGGGCAAGCCAATTACGCCGCTAGCAAGGCGGGGATTATCGGTTTAACAAAAACTGTGGCCCGAGAATTCGCCAGTCGGAATATTACTTGTAACGCGGTCGCTCCGGGATTTATTCAAACGGATATGACGAACACGCTGGGAGACAAAGCCAAAGAGGAATTAATGAAAGAAATTCCTTTGGGGTTTTTAGGTGAATCGAAAGATGTGGCAGCCGCCGTGCTTTTTTTGGCGTCAGAGGAGGCTCGGTATATTACGGGTCAAGTTCTTTGCGTTGACGGTGGAATGGTGATATAAGAAGAGAAATTGGTTTTGTGGATTTTGCTGGGGGGGTTGGGTCTTGGAACCCTTTAAATTTTATGGAGGTGAACAATGGCGATTGAAGATAAGGTGAAAGAGATCATCGTTGATCAATTGGGAGTGGAAGCGGATCAGGTTAAGCCGGAAGCTTCCTTTATCGACGATTTGGGTGCCGATTCGCTCGATACGGTTGAGTTGGTCATGGCCTTTGAAGAGGAATTTGATTTAGAAATTCCCGATGAAGATGCCGAAAAGATCAAAACGGTTGGTAATGCCATTGACTATATCAAGTCGAAGGCAACGGAATAAATTTATCCCCGATTCCAGGAGGAATCCTTGAAACGTGTTGTTATCACCGGCTTGGGCGTGGTTTCGCCGACTGGAAATAGTCCTAGCGAGTTTTTTAAAAATATTTGTGACGGACAAAGCGGCATTGGAACAGTCACGCGCTTTGACCCGTCTCGGGTTGCCAGTAAAATCGGCGGTGAGGTGAAAAACTTCGATCCGGTTCAATTTGGCGTTGAAAAGAAGGACGTTAAAAAAACAGATTTGTTCGTTCAATTCGCTTTGGCGGCCAGTCTGCAGGCGGTGAAAGATTCGGGAGTTGATATGTCGAAAGAAGATTCCGCCCGAGTGGGGGTTCTGATTGGTTCGGGCATGGGTGGTCTTTCGACGTTGGAAAAACAACACAGCCGTTTGATTGAGGATGGTCCGGATCGGGTAAGTCCCTTTCTTATCCCGATGATGATTATCAATATGGCTTCGGGTATGGTTTCTATTTACATAGGCGCCCGCGGCCCCAATGTAGCAACAGTTTCGGCCTGCGCTTCCGGCGCTCACGCGATTGGGGAAGCCATGCGCTGGATTCAAAAGGGCGACGCGGACGTGGTCGTTGCTGGTGGAGCCGAAGCTTGTATTACCGAGCTGGGATATGCTGGGTTTTGCAATATGACCGCGTTGTGCATGAATTCCAATGAGAACCCAACGAAGGGAAGCCGTCCCTTTGATAAAAATCGCTCCGGGTTTGTGATGGGTGAGGGAGCCGGTATTGTTGTTTTAGAGTCTTTGGAACACGCTCAGGCGAGAGGCGCTAAAATTTACGGCGAGGCAGTTGGATATGGAATGACCGCAGACGCTTACCACATGACAACTCCGGCGGAAAACGGAGAGGGTGCTGCTCGATCCATGCAGCTCGCATTGAACGATGCCAGATTGAAGCCAGAAGAAATTGGCTATATCAACGCCCATGGTACCTCCACGCCTTATAATGATAAGTTTGAGACCATGGCCATTAAAACAATCTTTCAAGATTGGGCCAAAAAAGTTCCCATTTCCTCGACCAAATCCACGACGGGTCATTTATTAGGGGCCGCCGGTGGGATTGAATTTGTGGCTTGTACCTTGGCAATTCAAGAAGGAGTTTTGCCTCCCACCATCAACCAGGAATTTGCCGATCCGGATTGTGATTTGGACTACATTCCCAATGTTAAGCGAAAAGCTTCTGTGGAGACTTGTATGTCCAACTCTCTGGGTTTTGGCGGACATAATGTCTCACTCATTGTTCGAAAACTTACTTCCTAAAAAGAAAATTAGAACCGCTGATCGGGCTAGGGTCCAATTGGATATGGAATCCGTACGGTTAAAACAACTTCGTCAATTTTCTAAAACACTCAAAATCCCGATGAGTGATCCAAAATTGTGGAATGACGCCCTTACTCACAAGTCTTATACCCACGAACGAAAAATGAGCCCAGAATTGAATAATGAAAAGCTGGAGTTTTTGGGAGATTCTGTTTTGGGATTGGTGATCAGCGAGCATGTCTTTGATTCCTACCCCGAGGCCACCGAGGGTGGACTGTCCAAGGTGAAAAGCGTCATTGTAAGCGCGCAAGTTTTAAGTGAAAAAGCCAAATTGATTCATTTGGGCGATTACCTCCTTTTGGGAAAAGGAGAAGAAAAATCGGGCGGAAAAAATAGGCCTTCCTTGCTGGCGGACGCTTTGGAAGCTTTAATCGGTGCCGTTTATCTTTCCAATGGATTGACCGCGGCCCGAAAATTGGTTCTCCAACTTTTAAAAGAGGATGTGGATAACGTATTTACCGGACGTATGGAAAAAGACTACAAAACCTTATTGCAGGAACATTTTCAGAAGACCCAAAAAATCGCTCCTCATTATGATATTGTCAGAGAATGGGGTCCCGATCATAACCGCAATTTTGAAACCGCGTGCGTGGTGAATGGAAAAACATTAGGCACGGGTGTGGGGAAAAGTAAAAAAGAGGCGGAACAATTGGCGGCACACGAGGCTATTGAGAAGCTTCAAATCGTTGTATCGATTCCAAGCGATCATAAAATTTAAAGTCGATATCGTATTGACTCGATTCTGATAAGGGGGACCATGGCAAAAACCACAGGCTCAATCGTATTATTCATGATTTTAGGCGCCATTTTTGGCGGATATATTGGTGAATTGGCTGGGTTATTAATTCCGACTGGTTTTTTTCACGATTTGCTTACCAAAAGTTTTGATACAGGTTTAGATAGTATGGTTCTGAATTTAAAAATTATTGTACTGACTTTTGGATTTAAAATTTACATCAACCTTTGCAGTATCGCCGGGATGATCGTCGGTTTTTATTACTCCCGGTGATTCAATCACTCCTTCTTGCTTCTCAATCTCCACGACGTAAAGCGATCCTTCAATTTCTTGAAGTTCCCTTTCAAGTTGTTATTCCGAGGGACGTATCGGAAGAACGGCGATCCAATGAATCTCCTTTGAATTTAGTTCGACGGTTAGCTTTAGAAAAAGCAAAGGCCGTTCAGCGGATTTATCCTACTAGGTGGGTATTGGGAGCAGATACGGTTGTGGTTCACGGTAGAAAGATATATGGCAAACCCCAAAAACATAAAGACGCACTAACTATGTTGATGAAACTGCAAGGTGGTTCGCATCGTGTTTTGACCGGAGCCGCTTTGGTGGGCCCAAAAGGGAAAAAAATATGCCATGTAGGACAGGCACGAGTTTACTTCAAAAAAATATCGATTGAACATATGACAAGATATGTCAAAACGGTGGAACCTTATGATAAGGCGGGTGGTTACGACATTCGCGGAACCGCCCGTTTTTGGATTAAACGTTTAGAAGGGGACTACTTTACCGTGATGGGATTGCCAGTTCCTTGGCTCATGGAATCGTTTGGTAAGACTGTATTTCGATCGTAAGCGAATAAATTAACTTTAACATTTAGTTAAGATAAGTTTTGACGTTTAATTTTTTTCGCTCTTCTTGAAGAAAATCTTTCACCCATTCTTGTTGTTTGACCGCCACTAATCGCTCTGCGGCTTCGGCTCGGGTTTTATTGAGTTGATCAGCTGACAAGGGGCGGTTCTTGGCTTCGGTTATTTGGAAGAAGTAATGATTATCTCCAGTGGTCAAAGGTCCTTTCCAGTCTCCCACGTATTGGTCGGCTAAACCCTCGCTCAAAATACCCGAATCCTTGAGTCCAGGAATACCACCTCGTTGATCAAACCAAGTTGTCGTTTGAGTTTTCAAGCCCAGATCGGAAGCGACTTTGCTTATATCTTCATTTTGTTGGAGCTTGATGCTTATTTGTTCTGCCAAGGCGGTGATTTTGTCCAAAGCTTTTTCTTTTTGGTATTGTTCTAAAACTTTAGTTTTTACTTCATTAAATGTGCTTTCGTAAGCTTTTTCATAATCTTCTAATTGGACAATGTGATATCCGAATTGAGTTTTGAAAGGTTTGGAAATTTCCCCTTTTTTTAACTGAGTAAAAATTTGATCCTCGAATTCTTTAACCGTGGCGCCTCGGGGAAGCCAGCCCAATTCTCCGCCTTGTTTACGAGAACCAGTATCTTGCGAATATTGCTGCGCTGCTTTTTCAAAGCTTAGTTTTCCCGATAAAATTTGATCGCGATAGCCGGTTAAGGTTTTTTGGATTGTTGCTTCTTCAGCTGGAGTGGCGCCTGAAGGAAGTGTAATCAAAATATGGCGAGCTTTGGCTCTCTCAGGATGATCGAATTGGGATTTGTTTGTTTGATAGTAATCCTTTAATTCAGAATCAGTCGGAGTAATGTTTTTTTCAAACTTCGTGGTATTCAGCACAAGATAATTGGCTTTTAGTTTTCGATTTAGCAAGGCGGCATAGTGGTCTATTTCATCGGCGGAATAAATGACCGCATCCGATAAAATTGAATTTATTTTTTGGATTAATATCTGTTGTTTTTGATCATCTTCGAATTCCTGGGGTGTTAGTTGGTTTTGTTGGAGTATCTGGAAATAACGGGTTTCATCAAACTTTCCGTCCGAACCTAAGAAATAAGGCATGCGTTGGATTGAAGCCGCCACTTCCTCAGTGGAAACCGTGATGCCCAGTTTTTGGGCTGCTTGGTTTAAAATAGAGTTGTCAATTAACTGATCCAATACTTCTTGTCGTAATTGGTTGATTTCAGCGGGATCTGGATTTTGATCCGAGCTGGAATAAAGTCGATTTAAGGTCGGTTGATAAATTTGATTAAGCTCGTCATAAGTTATTTTTTGATCTCCCACTTTAGCCACTAGATTTGGATCTTTTTCGTTTATTCCTTGGTATTTGGTCCCGACAGCCAAAAATAAAAAGCCAACCACAAAGGCAAAGATGAGTATCCAAAGAACAACATGCATTGTCTTTTTATCCCGCAAAGTTCGCATCATGAAAACTTCCTCCGGTAATTAAAGTCGTAAATTTTGAGTGGCCATTTTTTATAATATTTTGGGGTGTTTTTAAGTCGGCGCATTATATCAAGTTGCGTTGAGATGACAACGTTATCTTAGAAGTGAGTTCATACTGGGTGCGCCAATACGCTTTTGGGATTGCGTTGACAGTCAAAAGGTTTATCGTGATATAATCCTAAAAATCATTTAATTTAGGCTCCATGATCAAAAAGAAAACTTATCTTCAGACACTTTTCTGTTGGATATTTGCTTTTGTTCTTTTTAAACCCTGCCTTTCTTTTTCGGACAGTGTTAGTACAACCGGTGATCAATTCTTACAAATTCCAATTGGAGTACGCGGCCCTAGTATGGGTGGCGCTTTTACGGCCATCGCTGATGATATCAGCGCTGCTTATTGGAATTCCGCCGGATTAGCCCAACTTCAAACCGGTGAAATTAATCTATTGCATGTTTCTTATTTTGAAAGCATTGATTATGAGTTCATTGGTGGAGCTATTCCTTTGGCTCCTGGAAGTACCCTTGGGTTAACCGCCGCACTGGATTCGGTTCCATCCTTTAACTCAACTGGAAATCCAACGGCTACCCCTGGCAGCGCTATGGATTGGGCTTTAGGCGTCGCTTTTGGACAAAGTTTTGGTGAGAATTTTTCATTAGGTTTGGGTGCGAAATTTGTAAATAGCAGTTTGCTGAATTACGACGCCACTGGTGAAGCTCTCGACGCGGGAATGCTTTTATATACTTCCGACAGAGAATTCACACTGGGGTTATCTGTCCAAAATATTGGTCAGATATCCAATTTTAGTCAAAACGGCTCGGCGGAAGAGTTGCCTACGACTTATCGAGCGGGTTTGGCTTATCGTTTTGATCCCGAAAAGCCCACTCATTTTGTATTAGGGGCTGACCTTGAGAAGCCAGTTGATGAGGATCCAATTTTTCACTTGGGGGGGGGAAGTTTGGTTGGGGCTTCAAGGGATTTCAGTTGCATTTCGCGGGGGGTACAGCTTTAACCCTTTAAATAGCGATTTAGGAGGTAATACCGGCGCTTCAGTGGGGGCAGGGGTTCAAATTGCGCCTTTTGAGTTTGATTACGCTTTGGTCCCATTTGGTATTTTAGGCGACACGAATCGATTTTCTCTGACGTATCGCTTTGAAGAAAATCCAGGACAAAAAACGTCAACGGAATCAGAGAATAAAACAGTTGCAGTGGATATCAAGTCCCAGTTGTCTGATTACAAAACCGGCGCGCTTAAACAAGCCACATTTGAAATTAAACCCCAAGCCCGCACGGAGATCAAAAATTGGACACTGGAAATTAGGGATCCCAGTGGTAATTTGTTAAGGACTTATAGTGGAAAAGGAGTTCCTCCCAAACAAATCGCTTGGGATGGTAAAGACAGCTATGGAAACATTGTGCCGGGAGGCATTTTCGCTAATTATAACTTCCGAACTGAAGATGTACGGGGACAACAAATGGTTTCGAGCAATCCCTTGTTTAAAATCAGTGGAGTTTCTGGAAATCAGATTACTCCTGGGGTGATGACTCCCGCTTTAGCGGCTATTCTCGCTCAATCTCAACCAGTGACCGCTCCGGTTCTTCCTCAAAATCTTGAACCGGTTGGAGTATCGAGAGCATTTAAAATTCCGAGCATAAATTTTACAGAAAATTCAAGTCATATAGATTCAACCTACAATGATTATTTGGATTCAGTTAGTAAACTGATTCAAAAATATCCGAATGCCCGTGTTTATATCGAAGGACGTTCTTTCCGTGAAGGAACAGACTCTGAGGCGCTTCAGTTATCACAGGATAGGGCGGACGCCGTACTACGCTATTTAGTCGAAAAAGGAAAAGTTTCTCCTGAAAATCTTTACGCTCGGGGTCATGGACAAGAAGAGATTCAAGCCAGCGATGAAGAAATTGCCGAGTCTAAAAATCGTCGTGTTGATATTGTTATTCTGACTAAATAATTTTTTAGAAGGGGTTTTGAATTGAGCAAAATAAAAAGAATGTTGATAAGCCTTCTCGTGTTGAGCAGCTTAACAATCTTAGAAGGATGTAAAAGGGCGAATCTTTACGAAACAACTTCGTCACTGGAAAAAGCGGGACAATACAAGCAAGCCATCCAACTTTACCAAAGTTATTTAAGGCAATACCCCACTTCAACATTAACTTCTGAAATTTATTACCGCATCGCCAAAGATTGTGAACAAAATTCAGATTATTCAGGCGCATTGAGCTGGTATGAAAAAATAATTTCCGAATACCCGGAAAGTAATGAAAATCTTCAGGCTTTACTCAATGAGGCGGATCTTTATCGGGACAGATTGAAAAATAATTCAAAAGCTGTGGATTATTCTCAGCGGGCATTGGATCATTATTTTGAGAATGGTCAGGTTAAAGCCGATGTTCAATTTTTAGTAGAAGCCCAATACCAAAGTGCGACTGCGCTTTTTAGTCAAAAGAACTTTAAACAGGCCAATCAAGTAGCAATGGGCGTTTTTGAGTCGTTTCCCAGTCTATTTATTAATCCCGATACGAGGGCAAAAGTTGAGGGTTTGGTTGATCGTACCCAACGGGTGGAGGAAGTGGCTCAAGCAGATTCAAGTGCGATTTCTTTAAGGAATGAAATACCGTTTAATAAAAGTTTCGATACGGATTTTGAATCGAATACCTCGACGGCTTCCGATGAAATTTATTCACCATCGGGAACTTGGGTTGTTTCCCGAAAAAAATGGTCAAATTCTTATTATTTGTATCTTGCGAAGGTTGCTCCTAAAAGCGATAAATTGATTTTCAAAATTATTCCACATACTTCGGGAGCCAATTTGCCGGATTGGTCGCCCGATGATCAATGTTTGGTTTATTTGAGGGCGAATGGCTCGATTCGTCGACTAGATAAGATGGATTTAAGACTTTATAAATCGCAAAATCTTTTTCATTCCAACGATGCCAGTTTGGGACTTTATCCCGCGTATCATCCCTATGGCACAAAAATAGCTTTTGTTTATGGGGGAAATGTTTGGTTGGTTAATGCTGACGGAACCGACAAAAGTTTATTGAAAACAAATCAAAAGCTTGACTATACTGCGCAACTAACGTGGTCGATAGATGGGACTATGATTCGTTGCCGTGAAAATTCTAAAAGTGGTAATTCCATAGACGATTTGTTGATTCTGGATGTGAGTAAGTCTTCTATCCCCTGAAGTTGCAAGGAAACAATGTGAGAAAAATAATAGTGATATTGTTTATGGGATTTATTTTTCTATTTCCGATTCGAAAAAATTGGGCCCAAGACGCTACCACGTCGGCACTATTAGAAGCGGTAAAAGCTAATCCCAATTCTTTCGACGCTCACTTTAATCTTGGGGTTTCCTATTTTAATAATCGTCAATATGATTTAGCGGCCCCCGAGTTTAAGCGTGCCCTTGATTTAAAATCGGATGACGGTCAATCTAAAGAAATGTATGAAAGTAGTTTGGGCATTTCGGCTTACCTCAAAAATGATTTTGTCACGGCTATCAATCATTTGCAGGAAGTTTTAAAGATAAACCCCAAAAATCCAAACGCTAATATGCTTTTAGGAAATGCTTATATTCAGACGAATGACTATAAAAATGCTGAGGCCTTTTTTATAAATTATCTCACCGAGTTTCCAGATAATTCGGATGTCCAAAAGGACGCTAACGAAGGTCTTGCAAAAATTTATATGGACCAAAAAAACTACCAAGCGGCTCAGGAGCACTTGAAAGCCTTGACTAGGCTTTTGTCACGTTCAAAGGAATCTGATCGATATTTCAGTGGGTATCAAAATCTTGGTGTCGCTTATTTTGAACTAAAGGATTACGCGGATGCAGTGGATGCTTGGGAAAAGGCTTTGTTGGTTCATTCTGACGCACAAATCGATAAATTTTTAGGTTTTTCTTATTACAATTTGGGACAGTTTTCAAACGCAATCGAGCACTATGAATCGTCTCTTAAGCTTAATCCGGATGATTCGGAGACTTATTACAATCTAGCAGTTGCCTATAACGACAACAGTCTTTATGACGAGGCTGCCGTTGCTTTTGCTCAAGCCTTTAAAATCAACCCCAAAGACTCAAATGCGGCCGTAGGTCAGGCACAAGCGATTGAAGCGGCCGTTAATTCTCATATGGAAAAGGGAAGTAACTATTCTTTGAATAATCAGTTTAGTGATGCTATTGGTGAATGGCAGAAAGTGTTGGTCTACGAGTCCGATAATAAGCAGGCCCAAGATTTCATAAACGATGCCAAAGGTAAATTAGATGTGGAAGTTGAAAAACATTATGAAACGGGTAAATCCGATTATCAAAAGGGAGACAGTTTGGCCGCTTTAAATGAGTGGAATGATGCTC
>Ga0206852_1070_pt1 | contig 25400 bp, 21 predicted proteins | sample Alteio_BWOrgCont_14_FD_152849 | JGI IMG/M metagenome (GOLD analysis project Ga0206852, IMG submission 152849) | Enriched cells from forest soil in Barre Woods Harvard Forest LTER site, Petersham, Massachusetts, United States -... | ecosystem: Environmental > Terrestrial > Soil > Temperate forest >... | reverse complement strand
AGGCGAAACGCCCGCCTGATCCAAAAGGGTATCGCCACTTCAAAAAACTCCTTCCATCCTCTCATTCTTGTCGTTCCGGTGGCAAAATTATCCTCATGCATTATTTTTATCAATGAGGAGGTGATGATAAAACCCGATATGCCAAAAAACAGGTCAACCCCTGTCCAGAACTGCAGCATGGATTGAAGCTTTTGGCCCAAACTGCCGAGTTTGGGGAGCAGGCCCCAAATCAAATGGGCGCACAGCGTGAACGATATGGCCACGGCCCTAAGCACCTCGATATCCGTATTCTTGGATGAGTCCGTTTTGTTCATGCGTTGCAGTTGGCAATCCCGGCGTTACTTTGAAATGGTTTTGGCAGAAATTGCCGCCAAAGCAGGTGTGCCAGACAAAAAATCCGGCACAAGGTTCGCCGATGCGCGTGACTAATTGCCACTACCGCAGATCAATCGCCAAGTTGCTTCCCACAATCTCCTGGCGAAAGCGATATCCTTGCAGTGCGCGGTAAAGGGACTGCGCACAGCCTGGCGCGATACGATCATGCAGTTCAATTATTAGCACCTTTACCTGGTCAAGCCACGCGGCGCCGTTTTGAAATATCTCGGCCTCGGCCCCTTCCACATCCATTTTTAATAAATCGAGGCGTTTGCATCCCTGGCGTTCGATCAGCTGGGAGATCGTATAGGCCGGGATGTTTTCTCTCCGGGAATCATGCGATTCGCTCATTCTAAAGGCATTCGGTTCATCTTTTGGATTGGCCACCTGCACCCACGATGGGTGGGACCACACTGCGGCTTGCAGGCATCTGATGTGATTCCACGACCGGGTGTTTCTGTCCAAAAGATCGAGATTAACTGTCGCGGGCTCGACGGCCAGAATGCGCGCCTGCGGCCAACGAGCCGCAAAGAAAACGGACGCATATCCAATGTTTGCCCCCAGATCGAGAATATGCATCGGTTCAAAACCGGCAAAGGGCAGGTCATATTGCCGCATCAAAAAGACTTCTTCGAACGTTTCGATATCGGATGTGCCAGTGCGAGCCCAGAGCGGATATTCGATTCCGGCCAGTTGCATTCGGACGATCGAGCCTGGTCGCGTATGCATTCGCGCAGCCTGCAGCCCCGTTCTCAGCCCAAGGCGGCTAATGTAGCGTAAAACCCGTTTAGGCGTGCCTGTTCTCATGCCCGCCTCTTGACTGCCATCGGGGAAAAATGTTCGGCGCGATAGGTTTTAATTTTAACCCCTCCTTAAACTTTCCGGGGATGAGTGTTTGAAAAATCGATGGCTGAGACACCGGCTTTTTTGTCCTTCCGTTACCGGCTTTGCCTGGGTCGGGGCGATTTGCGCATTTCACGGAACTCTATGGTCATTACGCTATCTAAGGCGCCGTTCGAAAAAATGCAGTTTCATCTCACAACAGAATAAGAATCCATAACAGTTCGTAGGTGAATGGCTAGCGGAAGCAAATTTGTCTCCTAGACGACACTGGCATGAAAATAAAAATGATTGATGCCCGGCCGGGCGATGGCCGGAGAGACGCAGGGTCGGAAGCCAAATTGGTTCGCCGGGCTTGTTGGCTCGTGCCGATTCTCCTGATTTTGGGCCGCCCTGCTTACGCTGCGCCATCCGAATCGGATGCGGTTCCTGTTTCGCAGCCGGCGGCCCACCCCGAAATTTTAGAAGAAACCAATACGGGCGAAGCGCAAGATTGGAAGTTCGAAACCCTGCTCGCCACGTCACTGACCTACGACGATAATATTTTCATTCAACCGACGGATAAAAAAGAAGATTTCTATGTGAACATTGACCCAAGTTTTGCCTTTGGCGTGGGAAATTTTAGAGACGCACTGGCCTCGTTCGCGGCGATCCCTCATTTTTTGGTGAGAACCGGTGAAGAAGACCTGCCCTGGAAAAACTTTGCCTATGTCAGCTACGCTCCTGATGTCATTATTTTTTCAAAATATCACAAAGAAGACGATCTGAATCATGATGTCAGACTGGCCGCCCAAGAAGAACGGGATCTCTGGACGGTAAAGGGAGATATCCATTTTCAGACAGAATCGGAGCCGGACATCGATGTGGGCCGCCGGATTAACCAGACTGATTACACCGCTGATCTCAATGCGGCCTATGCTTTGACCGGGAAATTGACGGGGGGATCGGAATTATATGGAAACCACACCAATTATTCCGGAGGCCTTGCATCGACCGATGGACGAGCCACTGGTTATTTGGATTATCAGGTTGCACCCAAAACGGCAGTAGGGGTGGCAGCAGCCGGCGGCTACCTGGACGTCGCGCAGGGCGCGAATCAACCCTATGAGCAGGCTTTGCTGCAAGTAAAGTACCTGCCAACGGACAAGTTGTCGTTTAACGGCCAAGCCGGGGAGGAGCTCCGTCAGTTTCAGAGCCAGGTCCAGAACCGGTCCCAGTTTGTTTTTGATGTGAGCGGGAGCTACGATCCCACCGACAGCACTGAGCTTACGCTGAGGGGTAACCGGGACACCGTGGCCTCGGCTGAATATGCGGACGAAGACATCGTGGAGAGCGTTTATCAAGCGAGCATTCGGCAGAGGTTCCTGCAAAGACTCTATCTCTCAGTTGCCGGCGGTTTTGCCCATGACAATTACGAGAATAATGAGCCAAATGCAAACGTTCAGCGTCGCGACGATTATTACTTTTATCAAACGGCTCTTTCGAGTGACATCACCCGGCACGGAACGATTCAGCTATCTTATGAACATCGGGAAAATAATTCTTCGCTCGCTGCATTTGGATTCGCCGAGAATCTGTTTGGATTCTCGGCCTCATTTCTTTTCTAATCCGACCCATTTTGGTCGGAGGATTAGTCCGTGGCTGCTTTGCGGGCAAGTGGCGCTGTTCCTTGCGGGCTGTGGTACGACGCCATCAAAACCGGAGCCGGTGACCGGCGCGGAATCGCCGGTCATGAAACTCGTGGCCAGTGAGGATTATCAGATTTCTCCAGAGGACGTCCTGGAGATCGACGTGTTTCAAGAGCCGGATCTTAAGTCAATTTTGCGGGTGTCCAATGATGGCACCATTATCTTTCCATTGATTGGCACCATCAAGGTCGGAGGAACAACCCCCCAAGAGGCTGCGCAAACGATTAGAGAACGTCTCGCGCACGGGTATTTGCTCGATCCACAGGTGAGCGTGATCGTCCAGGAGTTTTCCAAGCGCAGTTTTACCGTCCTCGGTGAAGTCCAAAAACCGGGCTCCTATGACATGCCCGACCAGCAGGACATGACCCTGCTTCAGGCCATCGGCGTAGCTGGAGGCTATACCCGGATTGCCAATCCCGCAAGAGTGATCCTGATGCGAATGGTTGACGGAAAGCAAACGACTGTTGAGCTAAATGCCAAAAGAATGGCGAACGGCCATACGGAATCTGTGATCAAGGTGCTGCCAGGCGATGTCATCACGGTGTCGGAAAGCCTCTTCTAATTAATCTGCTTCCCCGCCATTGCCTCAATTTATTGAGTACAATTCTGCTGATTGCGCTCATGCGATTGCGCATAGCGGTTGTCTGATGGGTTCCAAACTTGGTTATACTGGACAATGCATGATATATTTCCACGATCGTCCAGAGTTTTCTCCGATAGTCAAACTGCTGCCGAGCTATCTGCCGATGATTGATTTCCGACGGCGATTGCAATCTCTCGTGCCAACGGGCGATGCAACGGGAAAACCCTTCCACATCACCGGGTTTCGCGCTCCATAAGTGCGAGAGCGGTTGACTTAGCAAATCGATATTCCCGGGCGCTTCACTCAAAATCATCGGCAAATTGGCTGAGATGGCCTCCAGCACGGCCAGGGAAAAGCCTTCATACTGCGAGGTTAAAATAAAGCCATCCACCACCCGGTAAAAATCAGCCGGCGTTGACATATAGGGGCGCCGGAAAACTCGATGACCCATGCCCAGTCGGCCGATCAGGGAATCCAATTGCGAATCCAATTCCCCTTGGCCGATGTGAAAGAGCGAGATGGATTTTTCTTCAGCCACTTTGGCAAAAGCTTGGTAAAGGGTGAGGGGATCCTTCTGGGGCGCGGAGCGTCCGATGAAACCGAGAATAGGTTGATGCAATGGCAGTCCCAATGCCTTACGCAGCCGGAGTTTTTCCGTGAGCGAGGCTGGCGCAAATAAATCCGTATTAACGCCGTTCTGCCGGAAAAAGACGCGCTTCGGAGGAATCTTCAGGCGCTGGCAAGCGAAGGCCTTCTCGTCAGCTGAGACCGCAAACGTGTAAGCTGTCCGTCCGAGAACGCCTTCAATCATATTATAAATCGAATCCAGTTTGCCTGGTACCGGTCTCATGCCGACATATGCATGGGGATGATAGAATTGCACAGCCCTGATCCCGAAAAACCCCAGCATTCGAGCCAGAACCCCCGCCTTGGAGCTATGGCTGTGGATGACATCAGGTTTTATCGTCCGAGCCAATTTTAGCAGCGAAAAAAACGCGCCCCAATCGGAGAGCGCCGGCCGGTTGGAGGTATGCAGATTCACCGTCTGGCCGCCGTGCTCTTCAACCCAATCGACCAGTTTTGGCAAACGGTCGCATCCCCTTCGGTCGGAATAGGCCAGATGCACTTCAATCCCTCGTTCGATCATAAAATGACAGAACGTCTCTACATAGCGAAAAACACCGTCAACTCCCGGTTCAGTAACTTCCAATACTTTCATATGATGCTCCTTTCATGGTTGCGGGCTCGGCTGGCTCGGCGAGTTCGTGATAGATTTCAAGCAGTTCGGATACATGCCGGTCGGAAGTCCACGGATTGCTCCAGTACCAATCGTAAGCCGCCCGGCCGAGGTCAGCTGCGTGGCTGTAATTTGCATTTAATTTTACCATTTGCCGGCTGAGCGACTCCACTGAACCGTGCATAAAATGAAGTCCATTGACGCCATTGCGGATGTAATCCGTGGCGGCACAGCGGTCTGAAACAATGGCAGGAACACCCGCGGCGGCAGCTTCGATGACGACCAACCCGAGTGTTTCATACCACAGGGGAGAAAAAACAATAGCCCGGGCCGTCCGAAGGTATGGCCGAATCTCCTGCGGTTGCAGCCAGCCGGTGAAGCGGGCCTGTGGACAGATTGAGCGCATGGTTGGCATCAGCGCGCCATCACCGATAAAGGTCGCCGCCACCCCGGATGCCTGCACTGCCAGGGCAAAAAGGACAGCGCCTTTTTCATTGGAAAACCGACCGACAAAAAGAAAATCCCGATTGTCTGCCACGGGCGCAGGCTCTGATTTTATACAATCGACCGGATTACGCACTATTCTCATTGGCGTTGCGGCTGGCAGGTGAGGCCGCATGATCTTCAAACTGAAATCGGAGACGCCGATGTAATATGAAACTTTATCCGGCACTTTCAGAATCCGGTTTTGAATCACGGCGCGGGTGTTCCGCCAGAGCTTATGGCCGTAGTTCCGGCGATCGCAGTTGCAGCGCCAGCACGACAGAGAAAGCGGCGTCCGTTGGCAAATCTCGCGCTGGGGATGCACAAAAAACACTCCGCTGGGGCAGGTGATAAAGAAGTCGTGCAGCGTGACTATCACCCGAAATCCCATCTCCATGGCAGCGGTGAGAACGAATGGTGAAAGTGCCTGGCTCCAGGTGTGGGCATGAATCACGGTTGTTCGAGGTGATTTATGCGAAAGGACTTCGCGCAGGGCACGCACGGCCCGAGCATTTCGCCACCCACTCACAAAGGCCTGCATCCGGTTTGAATTTTTCACGATTTCCGGCTGCCCGAGGCAGATCACAGTTAAGTTGGACACATCGAGCAATTGTGGCGCAACCGGACCGACCGCAGCGAAATAGGTCACGGCCACATCGCGCGCGGCCAAGCCCACCGCCGATGCGAGCGCAACCGCAGTGGATCCGCCGGTCAGCGAGGCGTAATCGTTCAGAATAACAACTTCGAGTGATTCACGGTTCATTGTTGGAAGGTGTTGCTTTGAAGCAATTGATAGCTGGTGCAGAATCCCCGGGTGCGCGTTCTTTCCAAATATCGGGGCAGATTGAATGCACGATAACGCCAGCGAGCGAATCGGGCGTTCCACGGGGTGACTGGAACCGGCAAATGCCGTTTAACGATTTCATCCTGTTCGTGCTGGGTCACGGCGGTGTTTCCCGATAGTTGGCCGGAGCGAAGGCGAAATTGGGCCACTCGTCTGGGATAATAGCGAAATTTGGCTCCCGTAGCAAAGGCCCGCAGCCAGAAATCCAGATCTGCGCAAAGGCGGTAGCGGAGGTCAAAGCCCTCCAGTCTGCGGACAATGTCGCGACGAAAGAGCATGCCCTGTTGCATGAGCGGACTGACGCCCTGTTGCAGCAAAGCCGGAATCCAAGCCGGGTTGCGTTCGGTGCTCACGCGGGAGATGGCCCTGCCGTTTTCATCAATCAAGTCCACGTCCCCGTAAGTTACAGGTTCGGGTGCGACCAAGCGCATGTGCCGGTAAAAAGCCTCGCTGAATCCCGGCAGCAAGATGTCGTCGTCGTTGATATAAGTAAACCAATCCCACCCTTCGTTGACCTTGGTCAATGCCGCATTGATTGCGCCGTAAATACCGCCCGATTTCCCGCCATCCGGCACCACGCAGGCATGGGGAAAACGCATCTGCAGGGCCTGTAGCCTTTTCTTTGGTGCGGAAATGACATGCAGGATGTCGAGTAATTGCGTCGCAACCGAGTCCATCGTTTTATCCAAAAACGCGGATTCACCGAGAGTCGGTGTAACGACTAAGATGCGATGGTAACGAGACATCACCGGGCCTCCTTGCTGATCGTGACGTGAACCGCCGTCGCGTCGTAATCGATGTTCGCCGTGGGCCCGGGATCGACCGAAAAATCGAGTTGCGTGCCGCGATGCACAGTCTGAATAAAATCGAAAGTTTGCACGATCGGCCGGCCACTCCCCCCACCGAGGAGCTGCCTGAACTTGCGCTGGCCATCGACGAAAATGCTCACACCGACTCCGTCGCCCTGGGTTCCGCAGCGAAACTGCCCAGCGATCCGCACGGGGCCGGTATAGTTGCTTACCCAGCGGCGCACCGCCGGGATCGGCATCTGGCCCTCGCTGGATGGATGTTGCTCACTCGCTGTTAGCGCAAGAAAAGGATATTTGCCTGTCCACGCCTGCGTCCAATCGGTAATCTTGTAAGTAGGTAGCAAACTGAAGGCGCAGGAATTGCCGATAAAGGCGCCGTAAGACCACCCGTTGCCGCCTTGGTTGGTCGAAAAATCAAGGTTAGAATCAGCCAGGAGCGTTTCAGTGGCTAGCGACGCAGCTGGCAGTCCGATCAGTGATCCCGTCACGAAGAGAGGGGAGTCGTTCAGATTCAAAACATCGGTTGCGGCGGCAGCATTCCCTTGTATGTCGACGACCGCTGTCACGCCCTTAACCGCCACAACAAATGGTTTTAACGACCAGATTACCCGAACCATATCACCCGATGGCCGGGCAAACACCAAAGAATAGAGATAACTCGGTGTTGCCTCGCGTCTGATAAAACTCGCACCGCGGAGCTGCTGAATCATGGTTGCCATGGCAACATAAGCTGGCTTTGGCGAACGCTTCACATCGTCGCGGATCAATCCCATCTTAAGCCCATTGTCATCGTGCAATAGATACCAATACACGCGCTTGACATCCGCTGAAAGCAGGAGCGCATAGGCCCGCACCAGAAATTTCGCTTGGATCATATTGTCGATCGCCAAGTCTCCTGGCGCTAGGCTGGCTTTTGTGTCCCAGCCTATTTCCGTCACCCAGATAGGCTTGGGTTTCCCGCCATTATATTTTCTTACCAGATTTTGCAGGTTGGCGATATCCACCTCCAACCCCTCTGGCGGCAATTCGTACCGGTATGGATGCACGGCCAATGCATCCATCGAAGCCAGTCCGCCTCCAGCCAACAATTTCTCCCAATAGGGCACAGGGATACCACTGGTTGCTCCGGCGACAACAATTACATCCGGCCTCTCATGTTTAAGTGCGGCATATGCGACCCGCAACATTCGCAGGTAGGTTACCGCCCGATCCTTTGCGGCCGGCCCCTTGCAGAAAGTGCCGTTATATTCATTCCATATCTCCACCGCCTTGATCTGCTTTCCATAATGCCGCAGTACCTCGACGGCATAACGGGCATAAGCGGCGATTCCTTCTTCTGTGTAGGGCGTCTCCCCCCCGTCATAATTGTTGTTTTCAAAACTTAATATAATCAACGGAGAGATATTGTTTTTTTTCAGTTCGGTCATGTAGCGTTCGTACTGGCCGGGAAAAACGAACTGTCCCTTTTGAGGCTCCACGGTTTGCCAGTACAATTCATCGCGCACATCAGGCACGGCGTCTTGTGTGATGAGAGATATCCACGACGCATCCCATCCCTGTGCGAAATGGGTCATGACGCCAAATCGCTGGTCTTCAACGGCAGGAGACACAGGTGCAGCGAACGAGAGCACCCCGATTGCGGCCGGCACCGCGGTCAGCAGAAATTTAGCACGACTTTTCATATATTACCTGGATCGAGTTCGCGCGTTACCTGTCCAGCGGGTTGGGCTTGAACGATTTCCCGGTATAACGCGGCATAGCGCTTGGCTTGCAGCGTTATGGTAAATTCCCTCCCGACCCGGGCCAGTGATTGGCAGCCGAGCGTCCGCCGCAGCATCTGATCTTCCAGAACCGAACGCAAGTTGCGGGCAAAGGCGGAATCATCGCCAGTGGGCGCAAGCAGGCCGGTTTGTCCATCGACCACCGCTTCGCCTACACCTCCAGCGTTGAATCCTGCCACTGGCGTGCCACAGGCCATCGACTCAAGAATGGTGTTGGGAAAGTTGTCCTGCAACGAAGGGATGGCGAAAACGTCGGCGGCGCTGTAGGCGGAGCGCAAACTTTCGGCATCCCGCATGGACCCCAAATGACGGAAAAGTGGCCCGGTCAGAAATGAAGTTTCTCCACGGCCCAGCGTCACAAGCAACAGGTCGGGAACAGCCCGGATGGCATCGATCGCTTTCAACAAGAAGTGGAACCCTTTGCGGGGATCCTCGATTTGCTCCGCCACGAATAACACTATCTTGGCTCCGGCCGGGAGATTAAATCGCCGGCGGGCCTCAGCTTGATCAACCGGGTAATAGTCCCGTGAATCGACCCCGTTGGGAATGATATGCGTGTCAAAGCGCTGGCATAAGGTGCTGCGCCCAACTTCCCGGGCCAGCCAGCGGCTTGGACAGACAATGGAGAAGCGGGCAGGGGAAATGCGTGCGAAAATAGTCTGTTTGCGAATCATTATCCTCCGGGTCATGTCATTCTCTCCAGACGACGTTTTTAGCTGCGGACAAGCCCCGCACTGCGCCGTATAACGTTTGCATGCCCTGCTATAGTGACAGCCGCCTGTAAACGCATTCATGTCGTGAAAGGTCCACACGACCGGAACCCGGGCGGTCAATTCGGGCAGTGTGCGATAGTCGAGAAAATCGGCGACCCAATGCAAGTTCACGAGATTACATGGAGGTAATTGTGAGACCAGGCGCCATCCGGTCAGCGTCCACTCAGGAGTGAAATAGGCGCCGGCTTTGCGGGGTCGAGGACGATGCCACCGACGGCCTAGCCTAAAAAAGGCGCGGCCAAGGGCGGCGGGCGCCGGTGTGACCGGGTTATATTCCAAGCTGTCTTCATCCGCGCTGCATCGCTGTGCCACCAGCATATGAGACTTAACTTCTTCCTCTGCGAGCGCACGGTGCAAACGATGCGCGGCCTTGGCCGCACCGCCGTGCACAGCGGTGGTGCAGATTTGCATAACCCGCAGATTGTGAATCTGCGCCAAGTCGGGCCGATCGTTTTGATGGCAGGCCGGTTGGTCGTTAGCGCTGATTTTGTTCATAAATGCAATCTGCTTGTAATGTTAGTGGCGATGGTTCGGCCAAAGCGGGGTGGGCTTTGGGCCGTCCATGAATCAGGCGAAAAAACCGGATGGTTCCGGCGATATTGCCGAAGAAAAGATAGGGTAAAAATCCCACGATCATTCCGAGCACGACGCCTTCCTGCGCGTAGCGGTGCACCAACAAATACATCAAGGTCGCACTCGCCACGATGCTGACCACCGAATAAACAGTCAGCTGCCGCACTTCCGAGATACCCGCCAACACATACCCAAAAGGCTGTTGTAGAAAAAACAGCGCATTCCAGAGGAAAAGCAGCCAGACCAATGGCTCGGATGGAAGTGCGGCCGTGCGGCCGACCCACAGGGCAAGAATCGGTTTGGCAAACAGGGCGCCGACCGTCATCGGCGCGATCACGCACACAACGGTGAAGCGCAGGGAAAAAAACAGCGTCCGGCGAATCCAATCAAACTCTCCGCGGGCCTTCGCCTCCGAGTAGGCTGGCCAGAGCGGCAGCATGAACGCGTTTTGAATGATGGTGAAAAGATTAAAAATTCGCTGGGCTAAATTGTAAGGTGTGACGGCCGCTGCACCGAGGCTGGTGGAAATTATCACCTGTGGCAGGGAAATCAGCAGCAGAAGATGGACTTGCTGGATGCCAAAACAGGCGCCTAAACCAAACAATTCGCTCATGGTCGCCCAACGAAAACGAAACGTGCGAAAATTGAACCAACCCAATTGGATGAGCTGAAGCGAAAGCAACCCGGCATAAGCCAGAATTAACGGGAGCTGCGCGGCCGCAATGAATTCAGTCAGACCCAGGTGGAAATGGGCAACGAGCAGAACGCCGGCTAGCGAACCTGCCCCGCCCAACGCCTGGGTGATATTGTGCATCCAACCTTTTTGTCTGCTGTAAGCCAGACGCTGTGCCAGCCCGAGCGGGAAATTCGCGCAGAAAAGCAGCAGTGAGATCAAGATGGCATGGGGCGCCTGGGCTCGGACAACCGGATCGGTGAGATTGAAAAGTGCGGTGAAATTAAGCGCCGGCACAATCAATCGCACTGCCGCCGCCAGCAAAAGCCCCAATAAACAAAGAAAGACCGCGACGCTTCCACATAGCTCCCGTGCGACACCCTCCTTTCCGGCAGCGAAGGCTTCGGCGAGCTTGTTCTGCGCACCTTGCCCCATGCCGAAGTCGGCAAACATGATCATGGTGCCGATGCTCGTCAGCGCCATCCAAAGCCCGAAAGCTTCGGCGCCAAGCATCTTCACTGCGATGGGAACTTGCAAAAGTTGGCAGCAAATTCCAAGCGTCCTGGCCGCCACGGAAGTGGCAAAAAACAAGCCCACGGCCTTGGAACGTCCGGAAAGCCCGGTGAAGCGTCGCCGGAGATGTAGGAATGGATTCATGGGCGGGATGGCATTGCCGGGTTCGAGTTGAACGCATCCGACTGCAACAAAAAGATCAGGCCGCACGCCATCGCGATGGATACACGTTGCGCCCCGGAAAAAGGGCTGCAGAACAAACTCCATAGTGCCGAGAGCAGAACCAGCGTGCAGAACGGAGTAAAACGCTGCCAGCGGTGAAGAAATACAATGGCGTAAAGAGCCCAAACCAGCCCTGCGCCAAAAACAAAAAAGAACGCTCCGCCAAACAAGCCGCCTTCAGCCAACGCCACCAGGATTTGGGAGTGAAGCGCCACGGCTCCTGGATCCTTGTTGGGATCGGCAAAGCCGCCGACATGCGCTTGCTTGGCCGCCGCATGGCGGATCAGCATGAAATTATCGTAGACATCGGAATTGCTGAACCAGGAGCCATGTCCAATCAGCGGTGATTGCTCAAAGGCCTCCAGCGCAGCGGTGGCCATGGCCGAGCGTTCGATGTCAGAACGGGTGGCCCGGGCGCCATTGCCCTGCGTTTGACCATAAATCCACAGCACTGCGCCCACCGCGCCGATCATCATCAATGGCGCAAGCCACAGCCGGAATCGCGTGGGCGCGATTTGCAAGATCGTCAGCATGCCGACCAACAGGCAAAGTCCGCCCACGCTGCGATAATCCATTATGAAATGAACCATTCCCATGGCACCGGCCGCGATCATGGTCGCAACCGCCCCCGCAAACGGTACGATAAAAAGAACCAAATAGGTGAGGGGAGCGCCGATTCCGAATTTCCACATGTCTCCAAACAATGGGCCGACGATCAAAGCGCTCGTGACCGCGCCGAGGCATTGTCCCAACTGAAAAATAAAAAAATTTCTGCGTGCACAGCCAAATAGATAAGCGATGGCAACAATATCAATAGCGAGAAAAACCATGCGGCTCCAGCCCCGCGCCATATCGAGCGGAAAACTGTGCCGGTAAAGATCGGAAAAGATATAGCTGCCAAGGGCAACAAATTGGGCGATTAACAAGCTCCATAAAAATCGGCTTTGCAATAATGGCCCCGGCCATGTGTTATTGAAAACCACACAAAGCAGGGCCCATCCCGCCGCCGCCATCAAAATAATCTCACCGACTGGCATTTCGCCCACGACCGAAACGGTGAAGAGCGTGAAGAACCCGGCCAGGAATGACATCCAGGCCGAGGGCGACAGCCAGATGCAGCCCGGCGGATCTTCGTCTATGGATGCATTTATATCCCGAGCTCCGGGCAGCATAATCGGTGGGGAAATTGGCACAGAAGAATTCATTGCTTATCGTTTTGCCGTCTCAACTGCCCACTCAGTCACTGCCATGGTGGCTTTCTGACGAACGATATCGTGGAATATTTCTGCGACTTTTCGCCCTGCAGCATCCCAAGAAAGCCGCGCAGCGGCGGCTTCGGCCGTTCGCAAAGCAAGCTGGTGATAACGGACCGGATCACGCATGTATTTCATGATGTAATCCGCATACTCCGCGCCGCCGGCCTCGAGCGGAAATAATTGGCCGTTGATATCGTCGACGATGGCTGACGGAATTCCACCTATGTTGGTGGCTAGGCAGGGAACACCGAAGGCACTGGCCTCTGGAAAAACCAGCCCGAAGGCCTCGGCTCGCGAAGGCATGATAAAAAAATGGCTGCGCTTAAATATTTCGCCAAGCCGCCGCCGGTCTTCAACTGTATCCTTCCCGATGAAAGATATTATCTCCACGCAGGCAGGTAAGCGGCGCGACGCCGGTGGTTTGCATCCGACAACTGTCAGTCGTGTGTTCAAGCCAGCCGCGTTTAGTATCTGGGCTGTTTCGACCGCGACATCGACGCCCTTTCGCTCCCAATCCACGCCGACCAATAAAAGGTTGCATTGCGACATATCACGCGCCCACACCCCGGCCCTGGCTTCCTCGACCGCCACTGGTTCCAGCAAATTTCCTCCGAAGGCAACGACAGAGATATTGGATGGTTCAATTCGATAGTATTGCGCAGCCGTCTGCGCAGCCCAGTCGGATGAATAAATCGCGCGGGTGCAGCGACCCAAGGCTTCTTGCTCGACCGCGTGACCCGCCCGAATGCTGGGCGGGGCCAAATTGGTGAACGATTCATAAAAATCGAGCATGCCGGCAAAGCAGGCATCGGTCCAAAACACGATGGGTAAATTAGTCTCCAAATATGCGAGCATCCAGGTGCTCGGACTGAATACAATATCGACAGCATGCTCTGCCATCTGCCGTTCCAGCTGTCGGGCATAATTCTTCAAAAACTTGCTCTCACAATATCGCAAATAGCGCTTCCCGCGCAACCAACGCCAATAAAGAAATCTGGTCCATCGCACGCCACCACCCGTGTCTTCGATGAGCGGCATCGTGACTATTTCAAGGCCGGCATTTTCGAGTGCCCGTTTAATGAAAAAGGGCAGCCCCGACCATGACCTGATGTTGTCAGGATCGAGAAAACGGGTGGTGGGAAAAGCGACGCGCATGGCTAAAGATAATATTAATATGTCTTGACCAGGCTGTTGCCGGCCGGTGCGCGGCAACACTCGGATGCCCGTTCGAGGTATTGATTGCAAAAGGTTCGCCAGTTCAGCCTTTGCTCGAATTCTTGAAATGCCTGCCGGCATAGCTGTTCATAGCGTCCGCGATCTGAAAACGACCGGACGACCGCTTCCGCATAGTCGGCGGCGTCCGCCGCCAGCGGAAACAGCAATCCGTTCCAGTTGTCACGAACGATCGATGGAATCCCGCCGGTGGCCGTGGTTACCACGGGAAGGCCAAAAGCGTTGCCCTCGGCAAAGATCATCCCGTAGGCCTCGGCACGGGATGGCACAAAGACGAAGTGTACGCCGGCGAACAATTGGCTGAACTTATTAATCTCCGTCGGGGTGCGGGAACTTATCACCCCGTGCTGCCTGATCCAAGGCAGGTCGCGATGATGGCGGGGCACTCTGCAGCCGACTACATCGAGCTCCACCCGGTAACCCAATTGCATCAGTCGCTTGGCTGTTAACACCACCATCTCTCCTCCTTTGCGTCGCCAATGCCGGCCGACAAAAAGGAACCGCAGGCAGTTTCGCGGACGGGCTTCAATCCATTTCCAGACCTGCTCACGTCTGTTTTTCCGCCCTAGATTGGCGCCAAAAGGAATGACCATAACCCGGTCTGGCGCCGCTCCGTAAAAATCGATGGCCGACCGCGCCGCCCATTCCGAAGGATACACGGCCAGACTTGCCCGCGACAAAGCCGCCGCCTCCTGGCGGTGGCCTTGCTGGAAATATTCGTGTGATATACTGGTAAAATCCTCATAATAATCGACCATGTTCGCAAACGTTGCGTCGGCGCAAAATGTAATCGGCTTTTCGGTTTGAAGCCAGGAAATCACCTCGGAACCAGGACTAAATATAATATCAACATCTTTTCCGCATGTTTTTTTGTGAAATTCGTTGGCAAAGTAGGCCAGATGCTCCGGTTCACGATCCCAACGATAATGGCGACCTGCCAGACGATAGAACATCTTCTTGACAACCCACTTTGGGGACGGCCTGGACCGCAGTGGGAATACCGGCTCGATTCCCACCCCTAGATCGCGGAACCCGGCGAGAATGGAGGCCGGCCGGCCGGATTGAACCAACGGGTTTGCTGCGTTTCGATGAAAGAAATAGGCGATTTTCATCTTTCAATATTAACACGCATTTTTCTTTTTGAAGAGGGTCATGAGCATGATCTGGAAGTCCAGGAGCGGCCCCCAATTTTCTATATAATATAAGTCACAGCGGACGCGCCCGTTTAGATCGGTATCTCCGCGAAACCCGTTCACCTGTGCCCAGCCCGTGAGGCCGGGTTTGATATGGTGTCTCGCATTGTAGTGCGGGATTTCCTCCTTGAAAATCTTGATGAGTTCAGGACGTTCAGGCCGCGGTCCGACGAGGCTCATTTCGCCTTTGATCACATTCCAGAATTGCGGCAGTTCATCGATATTCCAGCGGCGCATAAAGGCGCCGATGCGCAGCCTTCGCGGGTCATCTTTCACCGTCCACCCGACCTTGCCGTCTTGCTCGGCATTCATCTTCATGCTGCGGATTTTGAAAATCCAAAAGGGCCGCCCGGCCCGGCCCAGCCGACGCTGACGATAGATGATCGGGCCGGGGCTTTCCAGATAAACCAAAACCCCGAAAAAGGCTATGATCGGAGCACTTAGGATAAAGCCGACAATGCCACCGACCAGGTCGATCAGTTGCTTCAACAAGGCATTTACTGGCGAATCAAACGGAAGATGCGAAATGCCGAGAACGGGCATGCCACTCACTGTCTGTATCTGCAAGCATGGCAATAGAATTTGAAAGCAACTAGGAATGACTTTGAAATCGACCATCTCTTTTTCGCAAAGATTGGCCAGGGCTACCGTTTCATCGGTCGAAAGGTTCATATCTGCCAGTATGACCAAGTCGATCGAATGCACGCGCAGGACCTCGGCGATGCTTGCATGGTCCCCTAATTTGCGAATGAAAACATCGGGACGACTGGCATCGCTTGCCCGCTCGGAGGGAACGTAGCCAGATATTCTATACTGCAGTCGGCCATGGGCGGCAATCGCACGCACAAGCGATGTCGCATGCCCCGACCAGCCCACAAAAAGGATTCGCCGCTGCAATCGCCGGGCGATGGATTCGCCGTGGACAATTTTGCATAGTAAATACCGCCAGAGGGTAAACATCGTAGTCGTGATGAAGAAGGCGATAATCACATAAACGCGGCTTACCTCCTCCTCGTAACGTAACAGCCAGGAAAAAGCCATGTAGGCGAGGAGCCAGGTCAGCGCAGATTTGATAATCACCGGCACGGTCTGGCGAAGACGGAGCATCCGGTGCAAGTCGTATAATTTGCGGTGCGGCAGGAGCAAAATAAACAGTATTGTGCCGAAGGCGACGTGGCCCGAATAGTCCGTCCAATGGATCACATGCGTTCTCACGCCGAAGTGCGCCAAGGTCGTCCCGAAACGCAGCCAACTGCTAAAGACGAGGGATAGAAAAACGACGATAGCATCGCCGATCACCCCGGCTAGGAGCACCTGCGTCAATATATGCCGATTCTCTACCCTATGCTCAAAGGGGAGTGGGACCGCTTTGGCGATTGTGGTTTGGTCCATCATGGCTCGTTCCTTTTCTTTCCTTTAGGGCGGGCGCATGAGCTGGACCTTTACTATGCGCTCCCGGTGATGATTGTCTCAGATCTTGCATTTTTTGGGCATTCCAGCGGGAATGCGATTTGATCGGGAAAGTCACGCTGATCTGGCAGCACCGTTATAATAATAATAGTGGGCGGATTGACGCCGATCGACTTTGTTCAAAATAACGCCGGTTGCGGTGCGGTGCGCCACCTCATCGAGCAGTTTGAGTGCCCGCCGGGCCAGGCGCCGGGGCGTGTTTCCGGCAGAAATGACCAGGCAGACCGTCGGGACATTTCTTGCAATGTAGAGAGTGTCGCTGACTGCCATCAGCGGGGCTGTATCGATGACCACCCGGTCAAAGTTTTCCCGCGAGCGCTGTAAGATGTCATGCAACCCGTCTTTTCCGACCAATTCAGCCCCGCCGGGTTGGCATTTGCGATCGCCCAGACAATAGAGATTCTGGATAGAAGTTTGTTGCACAGCCGCGGGGAAAAGATCGGGCTGCCTTAGGCAATCAGTGAGCCCTGGCTTTTCATTCCAATCAACCAGGAGCCGTTGCAATCCCGGCCGCCGGAGATCGCCGTCGATCAAAAGAGTCGCCAAGCCTTGCTGGGCAAAAGCTGCCGCCGTATTCAACGAGCAAAAGCTCTTGCCTTCCCCGGGCACAGCGCTGGTAAAGAGGATAAACTTTTGCTCATCATTGCTCGGCAGCAAAGAGAGTGCGGTTCGCAATGAGCGAAAAGCTTCCGCCTGGGCTGAGGCTGGATCTCTTAACACGGCCGGCCGCGCCTTGAGACGCTGGTGGCGCGATCGCGTCACCGTAGTCAGTACAGGCAGCCCAAGGAATGATTCGGCGCGATCAACGGACGACACGGTGTTGTCGAGGGCGCGGGAGAACAAAGCCGAACCGCAGCCGAGAAACAAACCGACGGCGGCTGAAAGGGCCAGCAACAATCTTTTGCGGGGCCGGACCGGATTCATGGGAACCAGCGGTTGGGCGATGACCCGGATGTTGACGCCATCAATATCGTTGGCCGATGCAGTGCGATGCGTCACATCCGTTTGTTTAAGATTTTCCAAAACTTTCTGATAGACGCTGGTATTGGCTTGGACCTCGCGTTCGAGAGTGTGGTAGGGAATGGCGATGCGATCCAACTCCAGGGAGGTTTTCTCCTGTTTGGCCAGAGCCGACTCCATGGATGTTTCGGTGGCTTTAGCCGATTCATAGGACTGGATAATAAGGTTGCCAGCTTTAAGGATGCTGGCGTGCAAAGCGGAACGAATCTCCTCGAGCTGGCTTTGGGCTTGGATCAAAGTGGGATGCAAGGGGCCGTAACGTTTCGCCAGAGTGGCCACTTGGGCCTCTTGCAGGGCGACTTGCTTGCGCAGATCGATGATTTCGGGCTGGCTGGAGATGCTGCGGATACTGAGGAGTAGTTCCGGATCAGCGTTAGCCAGGCGGCGGATTTGCTCCTCATCTGGTTCCAAAGCCAGGCGTGTGTTTTGGGCCGCTGTGACCTGCTGACTCAGATCGCGAAGCCGCTCGACTACGATATTTTGCTGCTCTTGCAGCGAAACCGCATTATATTGGTCGCGATAGGCGGCAAGTTTTTCCTCGGATACCTTGAGTTCCGCGCTGATTCGTCTGGCTTCAGCGAGGAGAAGCTCCCGGGCGGAGGCCGAATCCTTAGCTTGTTCATCCAATGATTCCTGGAAAAATTCATCGATCACCGCTTGGGCGAGATGCTGGGCGTTTTTTGGATCCGAATCCTCGACCGTCACAGAAATGAGGCGACTTCCACGCACAAGGTTCACGGAAATTTTGGACATAAGTTTCTGGACCAATTCAGCATCGGAGTAAGACCGGCTGGACGGAGGCGGAGCAGGCTTTAGCTTGTTGATATCGATGAAGCGATCCACCCGGATGAGCTTGAGAAAATCAACCGTGCTCTCCTGTAGCCACTTAACAAATTCAGGGCTTAAAAGAGTCCCCCCAGCCGGTGTCAGGGTAAAATTCAGATCATCCGCGAGGTGATTGTTTTTGATGACCTTTAAAAGCACCGATTGGCTGGCGATTTTCAGTTCGATGGTCTTGAGGATATCGGATGAGTCGAGATCCAGCGGTGGGCTGGTCGAATTCTGATCCGTGTCTGGCGCCACCTCCAGCATCACGGTTGAGGCATAAACCGGATGCACATGGCCTAAGTAGATGGCGACGGCCCCGGCGGCAAGCAGCATGCAGAAAAATATCTTTCCCAAATTATTTCGGAAAAGATGGATCATGTCCCATAAATCGATAGTTCCAGCGCCGGATAGTTTCGCATGATCGGCTCCAGTGGCGGCAAAGGCCTTTCGGCGGCTATTGACTTGGTCGAGATTGCTTCCGGTTTCCATTAGGTAAATTCCTAACTAGATTATGGCGGTTAATTTGCTGTAACCACGTCCCAGGTTTGAGCGGCCTGATAGAACGCTTCACTTGCAGTTTGTTCCGCGTGGTGGAACGCATTCTGAAATTTAATGCCGGCTGAAAGATTTTCATAAATTAACTTATGAATGACCTAGACTGCGTAGCGGAGGAGCAGCTTCAGTTAGTTGCGCGTGATTAAGGTATTGGGAATTTCGAGATGGTAATGTTCATGCTGGGAGCGTGAACGTGGTGCCGCCGCCAAAAATATGAGAGGACAGCTTTACAGGCAATGTGACGCGTAAAAAAATCGCGGAGACGTTCGCTTAAACAAATTCAAGCTTAATTATCTCAGGTGGGCAGTTTATCCGGACAGGAACATCCGTATAGCCGATGCCCGCACTGACGATAAGTGCTCGATTTGACTCCCCTGCGAATTCGCCTTCGGGATATTTTCGTCCGAGGGTGGGCAGATAAAGCGGGGAATCGAGCAGCCTGACTTGTCCCCCATGGGTATGCCCAGCTAAATGAATCAAATCAGGTTGTGTATAACGGTCCCACGTGTCCGGCTCATGTCCGAGGACAATTTTCAGTTTGGGTGTTTGCAGTAACGATAATCTCTGGGTTGCCCGCAGCGCAGAGGGGAATCCGATAAACGTGATGTCGTTCCAAGTTTCTGTCCGGTTGCAAAGCACGGTCAGGCCGGCTTCCTGTGCTTGTCGCAGTATGCTGCCGGCAAACTTATCGGTTAAATCGTGATTTCCAGGGGAAAAAAAAGTGGGGCATCCTGGTGACCAATGGGAGAAAAATTCAGAAAGATCCGTTTTTGGAGTTTGGGCCAAATCGCCTCCCATTAAGACGAGATCTGGCCTGTGCTTGTGCACGATTTCATTGAGCAGGATTGCCTCATCTGGGCCAAAAAAATGTCCATAATGAACATCGGTTACAAACAAGACGATCTTTCCGACCCAGCCGGCCGGCGCCTGAATCTTGACGGAATGGATGCCGCAGGCAGCCGGAAAAGGAGTCTCACTGGCCCAAAGCTTTAGCAGCACGGGCCCGCCCAATCCGGCCCCGAGCATGCCGCCAATAAATTTTCGGCGGGAGATCATAGATGAAAGTTGCCAGATCTGAGGGGCGTCAGTCTTTTGCGCGGTTGCTTTGACCGCGATTTGTCCTATTTGTTTCTGGCGGCGGCAACACTCATTGGGAGCGGCAAAAGCAAAGCGGGCAGGCTGCGATTCACGCGACCATGGCTCAACCTGCTTACGCCACCTTTGGTTTCCGTCACCTTTTCGCTGCTATTGGAGTGGCTGACCCCGACGAAACAAGATTCTGTTGCTGGATTTTCGATTCATTGTTCGTTTGGGCATCAGTCAACTTATCGCCCATTCCTGGGTGGAAGCCATTTTTGTCTTCTTCGCCCTGACGAGACCGCCAGATAAGAATTAACACAAAAGCAACACTCATGCACAAAGCTGCAACAACAATGAGGGTAATTTTTGGCATGGAGCTAGGCTAGCTAAACTGGCGCGGTTTTTCCCTGTATTCAACCAATTACTTCGGCCAGAGAACGTTTTGCAAATCCATATCTCCAAGCTACTGGAATGGCTAACATGTTCACAAGAATGGATTTGGCGTATTCGAGTAAACTTCGGACTGGTGATCCTGAGACGATAAAGCCACCGCTACTCATTTTGGCAGGAGGGGGCGTGGGCTTTTCACGGCTGGGCCATTTGGCTTCGTTCCCGGCGAGACGCACGGCCTCGATGGCCTGGAGGCTGAATACGATAGCCGCGAGAATAAAGTCAGATATTAGATGAGACCACCGGTAGGGCGGTTTAGCCCCGCAGATATAACGAAAAATTGTTGCGATGAACGAAGTGTATTCGCCTTTCTAATACCATAATTCACAGACCCTTTTCAGGTGAACACCTCATGGCATTGCCGTGCCGCAAATAGTAGGATGACTTCACGATGAACGACTATCTCGCAGAATTAACGAAAGTCGTCCGGCAGCGGCATGGACAAGAAGCTGAACACATACAAACGGTGCTGATAAATCAGATCGTTGAGGGAGACGCCGTTTGGGATGGAACGGTAGAGGTCTTCGGTTTGCGATGGAATCCAAAAGCCAAACGTTGTTACGCATGGGCCCAGCCAAAAGCCCAAGGCGGCTGGGATATAACAACCGTACTGGGAATCCGATCGGTCGTATCTGCTCACTCAGCGGTAAAAGCTGCCATTGCCCAAAGACTGAACACGACGTGATCTCTCCAAACGAAGCCCCCAACCTGGATGGCAACGGATCAAATGGGTATGGCGAAAGAATAGTTCGTGGCTGCGTAGTAATATCAGGCGCAAAGTTTGCGGATTGGTACGGCATCAGCCGGAAGCTGCTTTTCTTCGCGTTCTGCTTTTCCAAGAGAGAAAAATGCGCTCATCGCTGGTTAAATACCAGGCGAAGCGTCCGGTCGATGGAAAGTTCCCGGGCAACGCCAAGCCGCGGCCCGCGTATCATGGCAGCAATGAAACCGTCGAGTGATTGCGCGGTCAAGAGCGTGACATGCGTGGGTGGAATGTAACGTCCGATCGGCTATGGGGTTGGTGCCACTTCAGATGTAGGTCTTAACCTACTTTCGCGAAGGCTAGCGCATCACTATGATGTACCATCATAGCATAGTGGAAAAATCAAGTAGGAGGCATTTCAATGAGCATCGAACAAAAATTAGAAAATTATTGCGGAAGCAATCAGACCAGCCTGGAGGCCGGCACCGATGAAAAAGAGGAGGGCGCCGTGAAGAACTTCCGCCGTTGGATCTATGACGAGTTGAAAGACCTACCCCGCGGCAGTCCCATTCTGGACGTGGGGTGTGGCGATGCGTCGTTCACCCGTCTTCTGGCCAAATTTTCCGCTGACGTCACCGCGCTGCACAGCTCCGCCGGCCAGGCTGCGCAGCACGCGAGACTGTATCCTGAAATCACGTTTTTACAGCACGACATGTCCGACCCGATCCCTTTTCTGGATGGGCGATTCAAAGTAATTTGGTGTTCGGGGATATTGGAACATGTGGCCAACCCCGGTTTTGTCCTGAGGGAAATGTATCGCGGACTGGCTCCGGGCGGCCGTTTGCTAGTTACGGTTCCATACAATAGCCGGCTGAGGGACCTATTGCTCACTCCCTTCAAATCGACCCCGCCTTTCATCCCTGCTGAGTCGCACCTGCATTTTTTCACGAAAAACTCGCTGGAAGAAATTGTGCGTAACGCCGGATTCACGTCATTGCGCCTGAAAACTTGCAGCATGTACAACCCGCTGCACGATCTTTTCATTCCGACCAGCATTCTGCTGAAAGCTGATAAGAGTCGGTTTGCGCCATTCTCTGTGACATTCAGCCGATTCCGGCCCAGTCAGTCCCTAACCAGAATGCTCCGACCCATGCCGTCGCCGGCCTCTGCCCACACATGATCGGTCTTCTCCAACGAATTGCGCTTCATCAGTCCGCATCTGCCGCCGGCACTGCGACTAATTTTGCTTTCACGCGTGACCACCATGCCGGTTCTTTTCGTCGCCGTGCTAGAATGACTGCCTCTCGATCACCCTCCTCAACTTAACAAAAATTAAATCAATTTTGGCATGCTCTCGATAACGCCGTGAGCGATGGCATAGCGTGTGAGCCCGGCGACATCGTGGATGTCCAATTTATCCATCACTTGCTGCCGATGTTTTTCCACAGTTTTGATGCTGATGCAAAGCTCAGCGGCGATCTGCTTATTGACCTTGCCTTCGGCCACGAGCTGCAAAACTTCAAGTTCACGAGAAGTAAACCGTTCGTTGTGCCTTTTGACCGGCTTTCCTTCCAAAGTTGACTGACGGTAGTAATCGAACAGTCGTTTCGAGATGGTAGGGCTGTAAAAGGCGTTTCCTCTGTGTACTTCCCGGATGGCGTTGATAAGATCGTTGGTCGCCGTTTGCTTGATGAGATAGCCGGTGGCGCCGGCTTCAGTTAATTGCTGGATTAATTCGTCGTCGCTATAGGACGAGAGGATTAGCACTTTGGTAGAATTTTTTTCCTTGATGATCTGTCGTGTGGCCTCGAGCCCATTGAGTTGCGGCATAGCGACATCCATTACCACCACGTCAGGCTTGAGCTCTTTGGCCAATTGTACCGTTTGCCGGCCGTTATCGGCTTCGCCCACGACGTCGATATCCTGTTCGGATGAGAGCAAGGAACTCAAGCCCTTCCGCATGATCGTATGATCATCGGCTAGGAGTATGCTGATTTTTTTCATTTTAATTTATTTTGAAGGACTGTCGTTCTGACCATGAAGGGGTCGGGATGTGCCGGCCTTTTATCCGGACAGCCGAGGTGGCTAAGGTTGCTATCTTGATCCATTCTTTCCATGGGCAGATCGTGGCTCTCACTTTGGGTGCGGCGATGTCATTTGGACGAAACTTTGAAAGATTCTTGCTCCGTTTCACTTCCGACTGTGCTGGCCAAGTCATTGATAATTTCCGACAGAGCAGTGAGGTATCGATCGGTATCGATTTCCTCGTCCAAGGTCATTTGAAGGAGAGACGCCACATCATTTTCGCCAAGTTTTTCTGCAAAGGAACACGCCGTTCCATAAGCTGCAATTTCATAGTGCTCCACCCGCTGGGCGGCACCGATTAAGTTGGCGTCGTGAACGGCCTCTGGCGCCTTTGTGTTGAGGGCCTCTTCGCTTTCTTCAACCAGGCTTTTCATCGCATAACATATCCTTCCTGTTGGCGAAGCGTTGAGAATTTCCAGCGCGCGTTCGAGGCGTTCGATGTGTCCTTTGGTTTGTTCAAGATGTACGGTAAAAATGGCCTTGAGTTCGTCGTTGCTCACCGCGTCGGCCATTTTCGGCAAGACCTTCACGAGCTGGATTTCGGCATTGTGTAGGTCTTGGAGTTTTTCGATTAGTAAATCTTGGAGAGTATTGAGGGTGGTCATTTTTCTAGGGAGGGAAGGATTATGGCTGAACGTGCTGCCGCCGTTGGAAATAAGTTGAGCCAATACCATTCCATGAATGGGAATAATTTGCCATCGGGCGGATTCCCGTAGTTGCGCCCGGATGCCTCGTCTGGGAGGCCTCGGAAATTCCAAGCTCTTGACTCTTACCGCCAAATCGGATCCGAGCTATACGCCTTCGCTCTTGACCCACTGGATGGCGTAGTGGACCAAATCCGAGCCATGCTCAAGCGGCAGCTTCAATTTTAAATGTTCCCGATAGGAGTCGATGGTCTTGACGCTCAGGTTGAGTTTGGAGGCGATTTGCTTCGTGCTGAACCCGTTTCCAATCAATTGGAAAACTTCCATTTCCCGGTCGCTTAGCAATTCCACCGATGAGACCGCTTCCTCTCCCTTTTTATTGCTGACGACCCGGTGGAGCATTTTCTCCTTTATGCGATCACTCAGGTAAAGTTCGCCATCCAGCACCCGTTGGATCGCCGCCCGAATCCTTTCATTGGCCTCGTTTTTCATGATGTACCCGCGTGCACCGGCCCGCAACGCACGTTCGGCATAAAGGCTTTCGTCATGCATTGACATGACAAGAAGGGGTAACTCGGGCCGGAGTGCCTTGATGTTTTTAACCAGCTCGAGGCCGCTTACGGTCTTCAGCGAAATATCGATCACAGCCAGATCGGGCGAAAGTTGGCTGATGAGGTCGAGCGCCTTGGGTGCGTTGTCGGTTTCGCCGCAAACCACCAGATTTGGCTCTTGGTTGATGAGCATGCCAATTCCCTGCCGTGTAATCGGATGGTCATCGACCAAAAGCACCCGAAATTTTGCGTTGAGATTTTTAGCGTTGGGATTTTTTTCTGTTAGTGGGCGATTTGGTTTCATATGGGAGAATAGGAAAAGGCTTTTGATTCGAACGCTTAAGACAGACAAAGACATGGCAATTTGGTGCGATATGAAAATCCAATTTTTTCATTCTTTTTGGGTGATTTACCCTAACCCTGACCGATTGCGATCTTCTTAGGGTCGATGACAGGCAACGATGGAACAGTCCAGCAGGCTGTTGAAAAAGCTAACTTCAGGCATAAACTCCATCATGATGCGAGGCGTAAGTGGATTACTCGGGTGTTAGCACCGCTTTGAATGCATCTTTCAACACGGTCCTTGCGTCGGTTTCCACAAAGGACCCATGAGCCACCAACACACGGTTGATAGGCAGCTCCAGAACCCGGCGTAAACTTCTTGAAAAGGCGATGCGATCGCTGATCAACGCCCTGAACAGGCGGGAGGCCTTGACCCCGCCGTGCATCCCGGCGAGCCGAAGCATGATCTTGGAGAAAAGGTCACCGGCCGGCATCGCGTTAAACACGAGGTCCGCCACCAACAAGGACCCACTATGGCGATGGAACGCCACGACCTCCTCGACGCGTGGCATGCCGTCTATTGGAATAAAGTCGATTTGGCCTGAAAGCGCTTCGGAAGCTGTTTCCAACGGCACAAAATGACGTGGCCACACCTT
>Ga0206852_1067_pt2 | contig 25874 bp, 24 predicted proteins | sample Alteio_BWOrgCont_14_FD_152849 | JGI IMG/M metagenome (GOLD analysis project Ga0206852, IMG submission 152849) | Enriched cells from forest soil in Barre Woods Harvard Forest LTER site, Petersham, Massachusetts, United States -... | ecosystem: Environmental > Terrestrial > Soil > Temperate forest >... | reverse complement strand
AGTTTGGCATCGAGCGTATATAGTACTAAAGCTCTTTTAGGAATGCGACCGCAGGGACCGAAGCAGATGAGAGCACGGCAGCGCGAGGAGAAACATCGCCATCGGATGCACGGGGACAAGATATCTAATTTGTCCTTTCGCTATGGCCACGACAACAAGAAGATAACTCGCATAGAATAGAAAGGCTAATCGCGCCGAGAGGGGACTCCAAAAAAACACGGCTGCGGCAAAGACCAATGAAAATAAATAAAGATAAGGCAGAATCCAGCTGCAAATCCTGCCCCATTCCCTAAGAAGAGCATTTCCTGGATCCCAATAACATCCGCTCGTATTCTGATCAAGGCCTGGACGATAGCCCCAGTGAAGGCCGAAAGGTCCCCTCACGGAATCCCGCACATCGCCCCGTCGAGGAGGAGGAAGAAAGGGTTCGGAATTATCGGACCACTCCTGGAAACCAAAAAAAGATAAGAAATCCCTCGCAAGACCTCTCAGGTAATCCCCGGGTCGCAGCATGATCGCTCTTTTATAAACGCGCAACTCGAGCTTGCAAAACTGATCGACGCCCAAGAACGCATCGCCTACTGTTGGACTCGTGCCCGTTGAAATCATGGTGGCGTAGGCCGGCGGATAAAATTTGGGGAACTCGGATCGTTTTGTGTATTTGAATGCTTCTTTATCGATCGGTAGATCTGCCCTGAATTTTTCAAATTGTTCTCTCAGCGCCCGTGTTTCCGGGGGGTGCAGCGCTCCCAACGACGAACCGATGTAAGATCCAAAAGCTTCCGGCGGAATATGCCTTTCAGTTATAAATTTCCCCATTTGATAATTCAGTGTGACCAGGTCGAGATAGGGCTCATTCTGGCCGGAGGAGAGAGATTCTTCACTGATCTTTGTTCGAAGATTAACGGCCATGGCCCAGTTATGTCTCATACTGCCGGTTCCCGGATAATGGACCAGCAGAATAAAACCAAAGTAAATCAGCGCAAAGCCGGCGCAGAACCGTATGACATGATTCAATCGAGTGAGCCGGGGAAGATCGGTGATATACAAAATAAAGCAGAAAAGAATGGGCAGGAGGATCACAAAATTGGAGCGCGTAAGGCTTGCCCAACCTGCCGTGAAGCCCAAATACCAGAGCAGCGAGCTTTTGGGCGTGTCCTTGTACCGGAGGATCAGATAAAAACATAAAACCACGAGAAAGCTCTCCAAACTTTCCGGTCGGGTGGTATGTTCCATTAAAATCGCCGGGCTGGAAATTCCCCAGGCCAGGGAGAGCCCTAAGGCGAACTTCGGATAATCCAGGCGGAGCCGCTCGTAAAGGAGTAGGGCGGTAATGATTCCCAAAGCGTGCTGGATCACCAGCAGGATGTAAGAATAGACTGGAAGCTGATATAAGAAAAACTTCTCAATGATGCCTGCAAGAAACGGATATCCGGTCGGCAGAAAGAAATGATAGGGCGCCACCTGATTCATCATGTAGCTGTAAAAGGTCGCATCCCCTCCCCACTCATTCCCATTAATAGGCATCGAAAAAATGGCAAAGAGGCGCGGAAGAGCAAGACCGATGACAAGCCAAACGAATTTTGGATCTTTCCAGAAAGCCGAAGAGGGACCCCAGTGTCGGTAGGCAACCCGGGCGGAATGCGCCAAAAATAGAATGGTACCGCTATAATAAATTCCGAAAGCGACCGCTTTTAAAGGGCCCATTTTGAACAGGGCAATGCGAAAAGAAACATGCCAATCGGTTGCAGAGGAACCATGAGTCGAAAAGATCCCGGCGCCACCCAAATCATTCCGAATAGATAGACACCGAAAAAAAGAAAGGCCAATCTCGCAGGGGGTGGGATCCTTAAGAAAAGGACCATTGCATAAATAAAACTAACTGAATAAATATAAGGGAACACAAAGCGATTGATAACCGCCCATCCTCGAAGCACGTTTGTTCCCACGCTCCAATAGAGTCCCAAAGCGGTCGTGTCCAAACCCGGTCTGGTATCCCAATAGAAGCCGAGAAATTTGGGAGATGAAAATATCGTCTCGCAGTGCGGGGGAAGAAAATTATCCTTATCGTTTCCGGACCCAAAGCCCAGAAAATGCGGGAGATCCCTGATGACTGTTTTCATGTACTCCATGGGATTAAGGAGGATGGCCTTTTTATAAACACTGAGTTCGAGCCGCGTATACGGAACAATGCCATAAAACGCTTCGCCCAGAGATAGCCCCGTTTCAACCGACCCAAATGAAGCATATTCGGGAGGATACAATCTGGCGAATTGATCCGGCTTGACAAGAGGAATAGGCTCATGAACCGGATATTGATGATTAAATTCAGAAAACTTGTCTCTTAATTTTATGGAAACAGGCAAACGATTATAGAGGGGAACGTAATCCAGGAACTGATTAAAATCGTATTTTGCTATGACGGGCTGCTTCAAAAATTGTCCGATCTGGTAATTGTCCTTCACCAATTCCATATACGCGTCATTTTCTTCAGTCAAAGCGGAAGAATCGATCATTTTAACGCGCAGATTAGCCGGGATGGACCAGTTGTACGACCAGAGTCCTGTATTCGGATGATGGACCAGAACAATAAATCCGAAATAAATGAAGACGAAGCCGGCACAAAGCCGGCCTAGATGTTTCAGGCGTTCAAGCGGAGGAGACTTTGAACCCCAATACACACTTCCTGCGATAATGGGCAGTAGGACGACAAAATTAGGACGGGTGAGCTCGGCCCACCCCGCGGCAATTCCCAGATACCACAAAAGCAAACTTCGGGAGTTTTCCCAGTACTTGAGGATCAGATAGAAGCATAAGAAGATTAGAAACGTGGCAAAGAATTCAGGTCTCGTCGTGTGTTCGAACATCAATGGAAAACTCGAAATACCCCAAAAAAGTGAAAGCCCCCAGGCGACGCGAGGGTAACGAGGTTTGAGAGTTTCGTAGAGCATGAGTGCCGTGAGCAGTCCCAGCAGGTGTTGGATGATAAGCAGCAGATACGGGAAAAAGACAACAAGATTCTGCAAGATCGTTCCCAATGAACCGCTCAGAAAGGGATATCCGGCCGGCAGGAATAAACTAGCGGGCCGTATCGCCATCATTAGTTTGTGGTACAAAATGACCTCTCCTCCCGCTTCATTACCGTTGAGCGGCATCGAGAGAATGATCAATGCGCGCGGAATAGCGAGATAAAGAACAAGCGAGATGGATTTGGGATCGTTCCAAAAAACGGCTCCAGGACCCCAATGCTTGAAAGCGAGTCGAACGGACCGAATGACAAGAATGACTGTGCTGATATAGAAAACGGAAAATAATACGGCTTTGGTTGATTCATTCATCCGGTTGTCCCCACAAAAGATAGTGACGATTAAACAAAATAAAAACATCCCTATTACTAAAGCTCTTTTAGGAATGCAATCGCAGGAAATGCACGAACCCTTCGGCCGCAGCCGCGTGGCCTGCGGGCGTGAAGTGCCGGTCATAGTAGAAATATAGAGGTGCTTCATCACGTTTTTTACGAAGGTCCGGCGTCATATCGTAAAAAAGCGCCTGATGACGCGCGGCAATCGCGGACAAGTCCTGACTCGCATGCCCCACCAGGCGCGAAGCAAAAGCGGGATCAATCCCGATGTCTTTCATTTCGGCGGCCATGCGCGCATCGAAATAAACTTGTTCTCGACAGGGAACATACACCAAGATCAAAGGAATCTTACGTTTGCGGGTTAGCTCGGACATGGCCGCGATGTCGCGCTCCAATATCGTCCGTCCCAATTCGTGAGATTTAGAAAAATCGTGGTCCGCCCCGTTTAAAAAAACTGGGCCATAGCCCCATCGGACCCTGACGCGTCGGATAGCTCATTTTGCGGATGCCCAAGCTATGATAATCGCCCAGCTTAAAAACCATTTTGATCAGCTCATAAAGGACCGAATGCCGCGAAAGCCACGCGCGCATCCCTTTGTGGCTTCCAGACCTATTTTCGCCGGGGGAAGAAACCGCGGACATCTTCGGAGTGGTCGACGCTATGCCTGTTTGGACCAGATCTGCTAGATACTGGTCATAGGCCGCTCGCGCCGGCAATTTGTAAGCTTCATCGCTGAAATCGTTGGCGTAAATGAAGTAAACCACCTTTTTCGGATGCAAAGGTTTTAAAAACAACTCTAATAAATGCCGTACTTCGCCGGAACTCCAATAGGGCGTCCCCGTATTGAGGATGTTCAAGCCCGTGGCGCGCTCAATGCGGGATACGAACGTGTCGTTCTCCGGAACGCCATAGCCGAATACAAACGAATCTCCGGTGGCGAGGATGTCCCAGGGCCCCTTAGGGTTGGCGTCCCGCGCCCACAGATCTAAAGTTCCAACCTGGTTAGTCTGAATCGAATGAGGGGGAAATTCCGGATGATGACGAATGTTAACATGCGCCTGTTTGAGCAGACAACTGTAGCGATCCGGTCGGTAAAGTGCTTTGTATTTTTCCAGACATTCGCCAAACGGACCACGCAACGCCATAACCTGAATAGTCACGGGAATGTATTGCGGAAAGCAGACAAAGAGGAGCTCAAAAAGTAAGACTCCTTCCGCCAGCCCGATCACGACCCACTGAAGACGATGAAAAAAGATTCGAATGGAATGTTTCAAACACAGGGATGATATAATTCGAACCGTGAAAGTTCCACTTCTTGATTTGAAAGCTCAGTTGGAGCCGATCCAATCTGACATTCTGCGCGCCATTCAGGACGTGCTCTCAAGCCAACATTTCATCATGGGCGAACAAGTGGCCCGCCTCGAGGAAGAGCTCGCTCACTATACCCAAACTCCATACAGCGTCGCCTGCGCCAGCGGGTCTGACGCTCTTTTGTTATCACTGATGGCCACGGATTTGCGAGCAGGAGAAGGAGTGATGACTGTTCCTTTTACCTTTTTCGCCACCGTGAGCGCGATCACGCGCTTAGGGGGACATCCGTTCTTTGTGGATATCGATCCGCAGACCTATAATTTGGCCCCTCACGCGCTGAAAAATTTCCTAACCAAAGAATGCGAGAAACGGGGCACCGCCTGTTTTCATAAGCGAACTGGCAAACGTATTCATTCCATCATCCCGGTTCATCTTTTTGGACAATGCGCCGAGATGGAACCCATCAACGCTCTGGCAAAAGAGTGGGGTTTTCTCGTGATCGAGGACGCCGCCCAGGCGTTGGGCGCGACGTATAAGGATTGCCCTGCTGGCACGTGGGGGGATGTGGCTTGTTTTTCTTTTTTCCCAAGCAAAAATTTGGGAGCCATGGGGGATGGAGGCCTTATCACGACCAAAAACGCCGACACGGCGGAGCGTCTTCGCGTGCTGCGCCTGCACGGAAGCAAACCGAAGTATTATCACAAGGTCGTAGGGATCAACAGCCGTCTCGACACCCTTCAGGCCGCGATCCTTCTCGTCAAACTAAAATATCTGGATGCTTGGGCCGAAGGACGTCGGAAGAATGCCAAAACCTATGACTTAGCGCTCCGCGACCTGTTGCCGAACATTCAGGTTCCTGTCATTCGTCCGGAGAATCACACGGTGTACAACCAATACTGCATCCGTGCCGAGAATCGGGACGAACTACGCAAGACGCTGCAAACCGCCGGCATCGGCACGGAGGTGTATTATCCGTTACCTTTGCATCTGCAAGAATGTTTCTCCGACCTGGGTTACAAGACCGGAGACTTTCCGGAATCGGAACGCGCCGCCCGCGAAATCCTGGCTCTCCCCGTTTATCCCGAACTTCCCGCCGCGGCACAAGAGTACGTGATCCGACAAATCCAAAACTATTATCGTCTCGCTCCAGTGCAGCCCGCGCGTAATGCGTCGTAAATTAACGCTCGCCACGGTTGTCGGCGCTCGGCCGCAATTCATCAAGTGCGCTCCCTTTTCCCGACTCTGGCGCGCGCGGCATCGTGAAATTCTGATTCATACCGGCCAGCATTATTCTCCCGGCATGTCGGACGTTTTTTTTCGGGAGCTCAAAATTCCCAAGCCGGACTATCACCTGGGCATTGGGAGAGGATCTCATGGGGAACAGACAGGCCGCATGCTGCGTCAGTTAGATCCTTTGCTGGACCGGTTGAACCCCGATGGAGTGCTTGTCTATGGCGACACCAACTCGACGTTGGCCGGAGCTTTGGCCGCCGCCAAATTGAAAATTCCCGTATTTCATGTGGAGGCGGGCATGCGGAGCTACCGGAAAGATATGCCCGAAGAGATTAATCGGGTACTGACAGACCATGTTTCTGACTTGCTGTTTGTTCCGACCGCTAACGCCGTTCATAACCTCCGGAAGGAAAATATCCGCAAGGATGTCTATCAGGTAGGGGATATCATGCTGGACGCCTTTCGCTATTTTGAGAAATTGACGACCAGGAAATCTTTCCGATCACCGCTTAGGCCACCCTACGCGCTGGCCACGATCCACCGCGCTGAAAATACAGATGACGCAAACACATTGCGTTCACTTTGCGCGGCACTCAGCCAATTCCCTCTTCCCGTCTTATGGCCCATCCATCCGCGTGCTCGATATGCGCTGCGACGTCACCGGATCAAGCTGGGATCTCGGGTCCGCATGATCAGCCCGGTCGGTTATCTTGAAAACATCCGCCTTCAAAGTTCCGCCTCGATAATCCTTACGGATTCCGGCGGCATGCAAAAGGAAGCTTATTTTCTGCACAAGCCGTGCATCACTCTCCGTCGGGAAACGGAATGGATCGAAACGGTCCAGTCAGGACACAACGTGTTGGGGGGGACGAGCCCGGCCTCTGTACTCAAAGCCTATGCCATTCTCCAAAAGCGCGCGTATCGTTCCTGGCCGCACCTGTTTGGCGGTGGGCACACGGCAGAACGCATCGCGTCTCGGATTGAAAACCATCTTTCTTAGAACGAAGTCGCAGCATTTACTCTAGCGCGTCTTAACGAAATCAAGATTTCGGCGTACCCGTGAGAATGAACCCCAACACGTGAACGGGAAGTGAATAGCGGGGTTGTCCATAAATAAAGGTCACAATTCCCAAGCTGTAAAAAATGAGAAGCGCGAGCGAAAGTTGACAGAGGAATGGCATGGGACAGGATTTTCTCTGAACAAAGCCCAGGACGCCGGCTCCTAACGTATATAGAAACCCGGCGGCAAATACAAAGGGAAGAACATAAGATTCAAGCGTGCTCCATTTCTGAAAGATCCACTCACCGACACTCCAGTAAATCCCTATCGCACTCTCGTCATACCCCATACGATAGCCCCAGTGGAAAGAATGCAGAAAGGTTCTCGATACAATCACAAGGTCTTGCGGCGGAGGGGGACAGAACTCATATCGCCATCGCCCACCAATGCCGAACATGTTCAGCCATCCCTTCGCCATGCTTCGTAGATATAAGAACGGATGGGCTTGAATGGCGCTCCTATCCAATTTCATGAGCAGCTTATAATTGCGATCAAGACCATAGACAGCATTGGCGCCCTCTATATAGAGATAATTACTTTCAAACGGATACGCTTTGATTAGATCTTTCGGCGCCGGCAAAACCGATAAATTCTTTCGGTTCCCAGGGGTTTCTCGAAATCGCTCGAATTCCTTTCTAAGATCCTGCAGACTCTCCGGCTGAAGGCTGGACATCCGATCCGCCGGGAAAATCCACTTCTGCAAATCGTCTTTCGTTTTTATCTTTTCTTTTAAAAAGCGCCCAACCTGGTCATGCATGGTGGCATAGTCCTTGTAGGCATCCGTGGAGCGCATCACTACATCATCCGCAATGTTGGTTCTCACGTTCATCGCCATCGTCCAGTTATAAACCCAAGTTCGACTGGTAGGATAATGAACACACACCATATAACCGGCATAAATGATCATGAAGCCAGCAAGGAATCGCCCCAGATCCTTTATTTTGCTTGCCCATCGTGACGCGGGCCGCCACAACAGGAATCCAACAACAATCGGAAGAACGGATAAAAAATTCGCACGAACAAGTGCGCCCCACCCCATCGCCACACCCAGCAACCACGCGTAAGAAGCGGCAGGTATTTTCATAAATCTCATCATCAGGAAAAGCAAAGCGAACAGAAAAAATGCCGTCAAGAATTCCGGCCGAGAAAGATGTTCGGCAAAGAGCGTCGGCGCCGAAACACCCCAGAGAAGAGCCGTGGCAAAAGTGAAGGACGGCAAATACTCCCGCAGGGTTTCGTACAGCATAAGGCCCATGATGATTCCTACCGTGTGCTGTACTACGACCAGAAAATAAGGAGAGACCACATTGAGATTTGCCATCATCCGGAGAAAGAATCCTGCTAAGAAAGGATAGCCTGTAGCGAGATAAAGCTGTGCGGGAAACATGCTTCGCGCGAGCTGATGGTAAAGGATCGCGTCTCCTCCCATTTCGTTTCCGTTCAGCGGAAGAGACAGGGTCAGAAAGAGGCGCGGCGCCGCCAGGCAGACGAAAAGTAGCCGGGCTTGCGGTTCCTGCCAAAAGGGGCTTTTTCTGCGATATTTCTTAAAAGCGATGCTTAAAAGAATGCCGAAGAGAATCCAAACCCCGATGAGATAAATACCCATCAGAAGGGAGCGTATGATGTCCTGATTCACGCAGATCCCTTTGGAAAAGCCGTGGCGCGCCCCGTCTGCCAGGCGATCATATGTTCAAGCCCCTCGTTGAGAGAAACGCTCGCTTTAAAACCGGTTCGCTGAAATAATTTAGAGGTGTCAGGACACCGTCGCGACACCGAAGCCGATCGCCTGCCCTGTTCGATAATGGTCGTCTGAAAACCCAACTGATCCATCACACGCTGGGCTAGATCGGCGATGCGAATTTCCTCAGCCGAATTTCCGATATGAACGACCTCATTATTGCAGCTTGGCGTCAAGGCCACCAAAGCGGTGGCCTTGACGGCGTCAGAGACATAACAAAAGGCGCGTGTCTCATCTCCGCCATACACTTTAAAAGGCGTTTCCCGTTGGTGGATCCTCTGGATGAATTCTGAAATGACATGCTTGTTGCCCATGCGCGGGCCATAAACATTGTGGTAACGCACGACCGACGTGGACAATTTGGATTGACGGCCATAGCTCAGACACAAGAATTCTCCCATGAACTTGCTTGTGCCATAGGAAAAGCGGTCGTTCGTGGGCTGCGTAAAAACGACGGGGGTTTTTTCATTCGTAGGAATTTGCAGAAGCCCCACAGGCTCCGAGTCCGCATAGACTTCGGACGTGGATGCATAGACTAATCGACGGACAGTGGTTTTCCCTAACGCATCGAGAAGGTTAAGCGTTAACAGAAGATTGGTCCGCGCCACTTGATAAGGAATTTCATAAAAAAGACTCGTCCCGTTAATCGCGGCCAAGTGATAGACGATATCCAAATCCGGCAAAAGCGAAGAAGCCGCAAAAGGGAGGGTCATATCGACTTTCATCAGCTGCACCGCGGGAGAGGCGAGAAGGGAATTCAGGTCTTCGTCTATAGCGCCTTCGGATTTAAAGAAATTATCAAGCAGGATGACTTGGTCGCCCTGCTGCACATGGTAAAAAGCCAAATGAGATCCAATGAATCCGGCACCCCCGGTAATTAAAACCTTCATCCCTGCAACCTCGTCTTCGCCAGCATTAAATAATCCGTCTCAGACATTCACAGGGGACCGGCGGCGCGAAATGGAAATCGGCAAACGCAGCAGTCGGTTTCGGGATAGGGCCAGGCATAGCCAGGGGAAATAGGCGATGAGGGACTGAAACAATTTAAAATTCGTCTTCCCATGCTGCCGATCACGCCAAACGGTGGGAATTTCAACAATCCGGCACCCCAAACAATGCGCCTTGGCCACCATTTCAAGCGTCACGCTGAAACTCGTGGTACTGGTGAGATTTAAATTCTGCACCATCTCTGCCGAATAGAGTTTAAAACTGTTGGTGGGGTCGAGCGTTGGAAGACCTGTGAGTCCATGCAGCAGCCGGCCTGCCATTTTGGGCGCCCATACTTTCAGAGAAGGTTCTAACATCTGAGCACCGCCTTCACAGTAGCGTGATGGACACACCATATCGGCACGCGACGGGACCCAGTCCAGCATCTGAGGAATTTGCGAAAAATCATCGCACAGGTCCGCCATGGCCACAAGAATACGGGAAGCCCGAGCGGCTTGAATCCCCGTCCGGATAGCACCGGATGGACCCCGTGCGATATGATTTTTGAGAAGCTTGGATTCAGGATGGATCTGCATGAGCCGGCGAGCCACAGGAATCGTCGTATCTTCATCACGATCGTACACAATCAACGTTTCATATGGAACGGGAACATTTTCACGAAGCGCTTCCAGCGTTTTCTCGATATTTTTGTCTTCGTTGTACACGGGAATGATAATACTGAGAGAAGGAACAGCCTTCGGAATTGTCAGGACATTTTCCATGCTTTACGGAACGATCTGCGGCGTGGGGAGCGGCACCAGAAAACGGCCGCCGCGACGAATGTAGTCGCTGTTTTCAAGAAAGAAATCCAAGTAATTCCAGCTGAGAAGGAGCGCATAGTCCGGCATTCTTTTTACAAACTCCTCTTCGCTGATGATCGGAATGTGCGCCCCCGGTGTTAGAAAACCCTGTTTGAGCGTATTCGTTTCCGCGATATATTCGATCACATCCGACGTCAGATCAAAATAATTTAAGAGCGTATTTCCTTTGGCCGGCGCTCCATACCCGCCGATGTGCGCGGCTGAACGTTTCAGCGTCTTCACAAGATCAAGAACGCGGGTCTTAACCTCTTCGACTTTCTTCGCGTAATGTTGATACGGTGTTATTTTGCCAATTCCCCAGGCCGCTTCCATTTCCAGCATGCGAACTACGGAATCCTGAATCGGAAGCGAAGCATTTTCACGCCGCACGAAAACACGAATTGCGGGGCCGGAAGCGCCGAACGGAATGCGTTCAACATCAAATAGGTCGAGACCAAATCGTTTCAGAAAAGGCACCAGGGGAGTCAAACTCAGATAACACAAATGCTCGTGGTAAATCGTATCAAACAATACTTCATCAATGAGATTGATGAGATAGGGCGATTCGATGACAAAAACGCCGTCGTTTCTGAGCAGACGCGGCAAGCCGGATACAAATTCGGCAATATTGTCTACATGCGCAAACACATTTGTCGCCGTCACGATTCTGGCTTGTCCATAGTGTTGGACAATGGAGTCCGCCGTGGCGGGACCGAAGAAAGCGCGGACGACCTGTAAGCCGGATGTTTTCGCCGTCTCGCCCAGCTGAGAAGGTTCAACGCCGACCCGTACGATTCCAGATTTCGAATAACCATGCAAGAGAATGCCGTCATTACAGCCGATATCCACAACCACCTCTCCGGCTTTCACATTAAAACGTGCGGTAAGGCTCTCCGCCAAACGCGCATAATGGGCTTTTAAGGCCTTGGAGGAAGAAGCGGCATAAAAGTAGTTGTTAAAAATGGCTTCAGCGGGAACAACATCAAGTAACTGGACAAGAAAACAGGCTTCACACCAATAGGCTTCCAAAGGATACCGGTTTTCGCTAGCAACTTGATCCGATCGGAGAAAGCTGTTGGAGGGCGGCTGTTTGCCAAGCGATAAAAACTTTACGAGCTTTTTTGAACCGCAGTAGCGGCACGCGTCGTTTTTTTTCACGTGACTCACGGGCTTTTCTTTAGGAACGCGTAAATCCCCAGCAGTCAATGACATTTTTTCCCTCAAAAGAGATCTTTTTATAAACCGAATGCGGACAGCCGATGAACAAGATTTCACTCTCCAACACTTGCTCGAGCGTTGAAAAAGTGGAATCCTTGATATAGGGATCCGTGCAATCGACCTGAGCGTTTTCCTGTAACAATAGCTTGCGCAGTTTGTACGCCAAAGACTCCCGGGAATCATCGCTATCGGCTTTATATGCCATTCCCAAGATTCCGACTTTAACTCCGTTCAGCGGCTTCTTCCGTTTGGCATGCTCCACGAGGAAATCCGGCAGTGTTTCGTTGACCAGCATCGCGGCGTTTCCCAGAGCAAACGTCTGCCGCGTATAGGCCGAGAGCTGCATCGTGTCTTTAAAAAGACACGGACCCGCAGCAAAGCCGGCGGTTGGAAAATCAGCAGCCCGTTTGTAATGACGCATCATCGCCGATCGGATTTTATAAAAGTCAAATCCCTTTTCTTCCGCCAACATATAAAACTGGTTCGCGACCGTAAAGCGAAGGTAGCGCCAGGTATTGGTAAACAGCTTGGCCAGTTCGGCTTCCGTCATACTGAGTTCAATAATTTCGGGGGCAAAAGAGGAAAACACGCGACGCGCTGTGGCCAGGCTGTGGCTGTCGCTGCCAGAAATGATCTGCGGAAACTCCTGCAATTCTTTCAAGGCTACATTTTGAGCGATGCGTTCCGGACAAAAACTGACGCTGACTTTAAATCCTTGTTTCTGCAGGAGCGTCTGAAGACGCTCGGAGGTCCCCGGAAATAAGGTACTTCGAAGGATGATGACCTGGTCTTTCTGAAAATACGGCTTAATTTGATCGATGGATTCATAGATAGGACGAAGATCAGGATTTAAATGGAAATCAACCGGCGTGCCAATAGTCAAAATAATGACTTCGCTTCTGGAGATATCCTGATGATCAGTCGAAAAAGAAATGGAATCCGGCGTTAGTTCTCGCAGGAGCTCGAGCCCTCCCTCTTCCATGAATGGAAATTTTCCACTACGCAGAAGATTTATTTTCGATTTGTCCGTGTCAATCGCTGTGACGTGGAAGCCCTTTTTCGCCAGCAAGAGGGAAAGCGGCAAGCCCACATGGCCGGCTCCGCCAACGACCGAGATGCGCAGCGGCTTATGAGCCATTTTTAAAATTCCAGCCGGTTTTCGCGACAGCCAACATGATGGCGGCTAGGTCATGCGCATGGCGCAATTGCCCGCTGGCCATGAGATTCACCAAATCTCTTTTGGGGTACAACAGAGGTTCCACATCATTTTCCCGAATCCATACAGGCGTGTTTTGAAATGTTGCCTCTTTAGCCACGTAGCACCACAACCGGTTCACCAACCGTCCCGTATCCGGAGCGAGCGCGCCCAAAAATTCCACCCGCTCGGAACGATAGCCCGTTTCTTCCATCAATTCCCTTGTAGCCGTCGCCAGTGGCTCTTCACCCGGATTGACATGACCACTGGGAAGCTCCAAAGTATAGTCCTCGACGGCCGGACGATATTGACGCACAAAAACGACCCGGTGATCCGGTGTTTCCGCCAGCACCACGACGTAGTCGGCAGGTTGAATCATGTAATAACGGTTCGTCTCGGATGAAGACTCGGATACGACATCTTTTGCCACCACATTAAACCAAGGGGTCTTATGTTCAATAAACCGATGAACGATCTTTTTTGAATTCACAATATTGTTTTAAAAAACAGTTCCACGGCGAGGATTTGAATCTAGCCCCAAAGAAAGGTGCGTGCTACGGTTACACCCGTCCGTGAATAAGTTGAATTATTCTATATTAATTAGAATCGCTTGTAATTTCCGACTGCTTTCATATTTCATTCTTCCAGAGCTTGATTTCCTAATTGAGCAATTTTCTCTAAAACTTGATAAAATTTGCTCGTTAAGGATAAATCAACAAAGGAGATTTTTTGTGGTTTTAGGAAGCAAGACGCCTATTAATGTGTTCTTTTTTGGAGACTCTATTTGTTTTGGGCAAGGAATTTCCATTCATCTCGGATGGGTGGCCCGAATGTCCGCCAGGCTCCATACCCTGAGTGAGGTGTATGGTCATTCGATTACGGTGACCAATGCCTCCATCAATGGCAATACCACAAGGCAGGCGCTCGAGCGTATGGCGTATGACGTTCTTTCCCACGGCGTCGATTTCATGATTCTTCAGTTCGGACTGAACGACTGCAACTATTGGGTGACAGACAAAGGCGTGCCGCGCGTGACCCCCAAAGCGTTCGAGGCCAATCTTGAGGAAATTCTTCAACGGGCCACGACCTTCGGCGCCCGGCGGATCATCATGAACACGAATCATCCTACGGGGCGAAATAAAGAGATCATGAAGTTCACCTCCATCACCTATGACCAAAGCAATCATCACTATAATGAGATTATCCGGAAGGTCGCTTCCGAGCATAAAAAATCCGTAATCCTGAACGATATCGAGAAATTGTTCTTAGAGCATATCGGCCGTGAACCTTCCAAACTTGCGGATCTCTTATTGCCCGACCAAATTCATCCGAGCATTGCGGGACATGACCTCTACTTTCAATCCATCTCTCCGATTCTCGAAAAAATATTCGACGAACAGTTGCGGACAAAAGAGCTTGTGTAGCTGTGATTGATCCGCTCCGCTATCCCTTCGACGCATCGGCCATCCTCCTCAAAAAGAAAGCCATCAAGAGAACACTTTTAGATACAGACCGCTCTTTCTTGGAAAAACGCGTCGCCATTTTGGGCGGATCGACGACGGCCGAGATCCGGGACACCTTAGAACTGTTTTTGCTTAAAGAGGGGATCAAACCCGCTTTTTACGAATCCGAATACAATAAATTTTATGAAGATGTCATGTTTGATAATCCCAAATTGCTTTCCTTTAAACCGGATATCGTTTACATTCATACCACGACCGCTAACCTGCATGCATTTCCATCCGTTGGAGAAACTCTCGAGTCTGTAGAAAAGCGTGTTCGCGATGAAGTAGACAAGTATCAGGCCATGTGGAACAAACTCTCCCAGCTTTTTAATTGCGCGATCATACAGAACAATTTTGAGCTTCCGCCCTACCGCCCGCTTGCCAATAGCGATTCGTGGCGCACCTATGGGAAAACATTTTTTATCTATCAATTGAACGGCGAATGGTCCCGCCAGGCGCGCGAGCGGAAGAACTTTTATATAAACGATATTCATTATTTATCCGCTTTGTTAGGACTCAAGCATTGGCATGATCGAAAACAATGGTATTCGTACAAATATGCTCTAAGTTACGACGCTATTCCAACACTGGCTCATAATATTGCGTCTCTCATCAAATCCATCTATGGGAAAAATAAAAAAGTCCTGGTTCTGGATTTGGATAACACGCTCTGGGGCGGGGAGATTGGGGAGAATGGGCCTGCCGGTATTGAAATCGGGAAGGAGACTCCTCTTGCCGAAGCCCACACGGAGTTTCAGGACTATGCGCGAGAGCTTCGACGGTTAGGAGTTCTCTTGGCGGTCTGTTCGAAGAACGATGAAGGGGCGGCCAAAGAAGGGTTTTCACATCCCGACAGCGTGTTGACGCTGGAAGACTTTTCGGCATTTAAAGCCAATTGGCAAACGAAGCCCGAAAATCTTGAGGCGATTGCGCAGGAATTGAATGTGGGATTGGACAGCTGCGTTTTTGTCGATGATAACCCCGCCGAACGCGAGCTCGTGTCCAAGCAGCTTCCTTCGATCGAAACGCCGGAGATCGGCGGTGATGTGACGGATTATGTGAATATCCTTGATCGGTCGCATTACTTTGAGCCGCTCGATTTGTCGGAGGAAGATTTGAAACGGTCCGCATTCTATGCTGAAAACAGCAAGCGTGAAAACCTCCAAAAACAATTTGCTTCTTATAACGATTATCTCGCCTCCTTGGAGATGGAGGCGGAAATAGGCGACTTTTCTCCCGTTTATCTCGATCGAATCACGCAGTTAATCAACAAAACGAATCAATTCAATCTCACGACCAAACGGTATACGTACGCTGAAGTGGAGGCGATGAGCCGCCAAAGCGACCGATTCAGTTGTCTCTACGGCCGATTGAAGGATAAGTTTGGAGACAATGGATTGGTTTCCGTCATTATTGGAAGAATGCAGGAAAAACAAATGCATGTGGATGTCTGGCTGATGAGCTGTCGCGTCCTGCAGCGAAACATGGAACAGGCGATGTTCCATGTCTTGCTCGAAGAAGCGCGGCGCCGGTCCGCAACGGAATTGGTGGGCTCTTATCACAAGACTCCAAAAAACGGAATGGTGTCTGACTTCTATCAGCGACTGGGTTGGAAATATAAGAGCACAAATGCCGCAGGAGACAGCGAATGGCGGTGGACGGTGAATACCGATACGCCTCTGACCAAGTCTTTGCCCATCACCATTGTTCGCGCCAGTTTGCAAACAAAATGACCCAAGAAACCATTGCTCAAATTATGCAGGATATTTTTAGAGATATCTTTGATCAACCCTCATTGGTCATTACACGCGAGACGAGCGCCAAAGACATAGAAGATTGGGATTCACTATCCCATGTGAACATTGTGGTGGCGGCCGAAAAAGCATTTAAAGTCACCTTTGCGCTCGGCGAGCTCAAAAGCCTCAACAACGTTGGGGACATGTACGATCTTATTCAAAAGAAATTATCCCATGCGTGAGTTTAAGTATGAGGATCTCTCTCTTGGGCAATCCGAAGAATTCAGTGTTGTTCTCACCAAAGAGATGATGGACTTATTTTTGCGCATTTCCGGAGACACAAATCCTTTGCATGTCGACGCCGTTTACGCGAAAAGCAAAGGATTTAAGGACCAAGTGGCTTACGGGATGCTGGTCGCTTCTTTTTATTCGCAATTGGTTGGAGTTTACTTGCCGGGGCGTTTCTGCTTATTGCATGGGATTGAAACCAGCTTTCATAAACCGGCTTTCATTACCGATACGCTGCACGTGAGTGGGGAAATCACTTATCTCAATGCAGCTTATCGACAAATAGAGATTAAGGCCTCTATACGAAATCAATCAGAGGATATTATTTCGAAGGCGAAAATTAAGGCGGGAACGCTTGAGTAAGAATTATCTGTTAATCCTTGGCGGATCTTCAGATCTGACGGCAGGTGTCGTTAAGCACCTTCAAGAACGCGAGATGGGGATTATTGCTCACTACAATCGTTCGCTGAATAAGATACAAAGGATGAAGGAGCAGAACAAAGATCTAGAAATCATTCCCGTGCAAGCCGACCTGGCCATCTCTGAGGGTGTTCAAGACTTGATCAAGACTATACAATCCAAGGGCTTGTCGGTCAGCTCGATCCTCCATATGCCGGCGCCAAAAAGCACGCAACTGCGATTCAAAGAATTGAGCTGGGACATCTTTCAATCAGAGCTTCATGTGCAGCTGCGTTCCGTTGTCGAAGTACTCCACGCTTTTTTGCCGGGAATGGTGGCTCAAAAGAAGGGCAGCGTGGTGTTTATCCTAACCAGCTATACGTTCGGGGTCCCGCCCAAGTTCCTTTCTCACTATATCTCAACGAAATACGCTTTGCTGGGACTCATGAAATCGTTAGCGGCTGAATACAGCAGCAAAGGGATTACGTTTAATGCCGTCTCACCGTCAATAACAGAAACATCCTATATTTCTAATCTCCCGCTTAAGATTTTGCAAATCAATGCAGAAGAAAGTCCGTTGAAGCGAAACGCGGTCGTAGACGATATAGTCCCGGCGATAAATTTCTTGTTGTCCGAAAAGGCTCGCTATATCACGGGCGCCAATTTATCCGTATCAGGCGGTACGACCTTCTAGGAATGCCATCATGATCTCTCATTCGCCCCCAAACAATAAGGTAGACCACCTTTTAGTTCTTAGAGCTTTCGCATGTATGATCGTGTTCTTCGCCCACTTGAATGGCACAACTGCAATCAATTCACGATTGCCCATGTTTCTAAGACTTGATGGCTATCCTGCGGTTTGGCTCTTCTTCATGCTTTCCAGCTTTTTACTTTCTAAGGGTTTTTTTCAGGAACGTTTTGGGACCGACCCGGAGCGCCTAACGTTTTTCTATAAATCGCGAGCTTTGCGACTCCTTCCGTTGATTTTATGTGTTCAAATTGTAGACGTCGTTCTAAACCACATTCTCAAGGGACCCTACCCTTTCCCTGTCAGCAGCTGGCTGCATGAGCTGTTTATAATTTCGGGTCCCTGGGCACACTACTATTATCGGGGAGCCATGGCGTCTATCAACTCACCCATTTGGAGTGTTATGCTTGAAATAGATTTCATCATTATCCTACCCCTCTTGATTTATCTCACGAAGATCAGTATTCACATTATTCACGCACTCTTTGCTATCTGGTTCCTCGCCCTCTTGAGCTTCGGTATAAACATCGCCTTCAATGGTGCGTCTGCTCCTTCGATATGGCCTCAAGGGTATGAAAGTCATCTATACAATTGCGGTTTTTTCTTCGCCGGTATATCCCTTGCGTATTTCAAGGAGAAAGTAAATCTAAAAGTCAGACCCCCTTTAATTTTAGCCGCCGCCCTTTTGTGCCTCATGGTTTATGGCAAGCTAAATATTATGAATGGCTCGGATCTTAATCGTGCCCTTGTTTACGGACCCCTGGCTCTTGTGCCCCTGTTTGCATTCCTTATGCTTGTGGTTGATACGAATTATCAAAAGAGACTGCCAAGATCTTTCAAGGAATTACGCCCTAAATTATCTCTGGGGAGTATCGCCGAAAGTATCGGCGTTATGAGCTATTCATTTTATCTATCGCACCGTTATATGATGAAAGTGATTTCTATCTATCTTGAAAGATTCGGTGTAAGAGCGTCCGTTATGAGCGTCGTGATTATGGTTTTTTGCTTGACCCTTTCTTGCGTTTTATACATTTTCGTCGAAAATAGATTTAGGTTAAAGAAGAGCAAGGAACAAAGCGGAGGAATCCAACCTGCAATGATACCTTCGTACTCATAAGTAGCTTAAAATCGTTGACAAATGAGACTTCACAGGGTACGATGTTCAACGATTGAACATGACGCCATTACCTACCCTTGAAGACAAGACCTTTCGAGTTTTAGAGCTCATTGAACATTCTCCGCGAGCTTCGCAACGCCAATTAGCGACATCCACAGGCTTGTCTCTTGGATTGATCAATCTTACGCTTAAACGACTGATCCAAACGGGACACATCAAAGCGTCAAACCTTAATTCCAAGAAAGCCGAATACCTTCTGACGCCAAAAGGCGTCATGGAAAAGACCAGACATACCTATCTCTATTTATCACGCACGATCCGAACCTATGGGGAATGTCAAAAAAGATTCGAACAGATGATTCGCGACTTGCTGATCACGGCCAGTGGATTTGCGATTGTCGGTCAGGGCGAAATTGCCTCTTTGGTGGAGGTGGCCATTCGCTCGGTGGGCTCCGGTATTCGCTACCGTTTTATTGCAGAAAATGACCCCACCGAATCCGGCGAAGTCGTGCTGGATTGCCGTCTGCATGGACAGGGCGGCAGTTTTGGGATTGCCGTTCTTTCTCAACTGCTCAATTCCGCTGATCGGGGTCGCCCATGAGTTCCTCAAAGATCTCTCTTCGCAATAAGATCCGTGATCCACAAGCTTGGAAACGGTTTTTTTCAAAACAGGGGGACTATTTAAAGATGCTCCCTACTATTCAGCGTCTGCGTTGGCAGGCCTGGCTATTGCATTTTAGTGGCCTCGGAGCGTATAAGCAGCTCACCGAAAAAGAGCTTTTGGCGACCAGGAAAAGCGATACTCTTTTTCTTTTTGGCAGCGGCTATTCCATCAACCAATTGACGCCCGCGGAATGCCGCTATTTTGAACGTCACAACACCATGAGCTTCAATTGGTTTGCCCATCAGAACCTCCTACGCATCGATTATCACATTGCTCGTGAAATCACCGCCCCACCCCCATATTTGAACCGCGTTTTTCACTGGGTTAGAAATTTAAACTCTTACGCCCGACTGTTAAAAAAGCCGTTCTATGCCAACACCATCTATATTCTCCAGAAAGGATGGATGGCGATTTCAAGCAACCGCTTGATCGGGTTAAGTCTTCTTCCTTCGGGAGCGCGCATTTTCCGCTACACCCTCCGTTCAAGGGGCAAATGGGAACCACCGACAGACAGCTTATCGAAAGGGATCGTTCACGGTCCAGGTTCTCTGGCGGAATGTGTTAATTTTGCCTACGCCATGGGATGGAAACACATCGTTTTAGTCGGGGTGGACCTCTATGACAGCCGCTATTTTTGGCTTCCTCCCGAAGGCATGCGCAGCGAAGATGCCCATCTTCATAACTACACGACTTCCGATTCACCGCATGCCACGGGCCGGTGGATGATCGACTTCATGGCTTACTGGAAGCCCTTGCTTGAAGCGAAGAATGTTCGGGTGGAGATTTATAATCCCAAGTCATTGCTCAACTCCGTTTTCCGCGTTTTTGACCGATCCGTCATCTTAGAAAGCCAGGAGCTTACCCATGCTGACGCTCACTAGAGACAGCTTCAAGCGGAGGACCAAACGCTTCATTAAACACTGGGCGTATCGCGCCGGCGTGGATATGAACGTCGTTCCCAGAGAACGTGCCGACTTTGACGCCACACCATTCGCCGATTTTACGGCCGCGTCCGGTCGATCATACAAGCTGCTCGGAGGCTATCGAGATTACCTCAAAAAAAGATGGCGCTTGAGCTGGTGGCCGTTGCGGGCACTCTATTCGCTTCCTTATTATCACCAGGTGAAACTCGAGCCATCGATCGATCAAGCCCTGAATGATCTGCGGTCCAAACGAACACTTCCGTTTTCCAACGGCGCGATGATTGAGATGGTGAAAGAGATGCATGCCCGTGTCCCTCATCTTTTCTATCCCGTCGCTAAGACAAATGAAATCGAGTGGTCGAAAAAACTCTATGTTCTCCCTGTTGAAAAGGAAGTGGAAGAGGCTTTCGCGAACTATTCTGACACGATCGATAACATTCTGGATCAGTTGCGTCTTCTTGGATTCACGCCGAAGGGGAAAAAGTCACTGGAAGTGGGCTGCGGCACCGGCATGTGCTCGCTTTTTCTGTCCTCGCGAGGGTTGTCGGATTGCGTGGGACTAGACCTGGACCTGACCACGACGGGCGATCTCTTGAGAAGTAAGCTGGTTCAAACCCTCATCCGCAAGCGTGGAAAAGCTGAAGTCGCTCTCGAACAAGGCGATATCAGCCGATGGGAAGGTCCGTCATCCTCTTTCGATTTCATTTTCAGCATCTCTGTCTTGGAACATCTTCAGAACATCCGAGAATGTTTGAAGAACATCCATCGGCTTTTAAAACCCGGAGGAATCACTTTCCACAATTTCGGGCTGTGGTTCGGGCCTATTGGGGGTCATTCGATGAACAGCTACGATTTTCCATGGGCTCATGTGCGCCTGTCGCGCAAGGACATTCAACGCTATCTTGAAAAGTTTCGTCCCCATGAGATGAGCGACGCGCTCAACGATTACGATCATCACTACAATGAACCGCGTCTGACGTTGGCCAAACTCGAAGAACACGTTATCGAGGCCGGGTTTGAAATTATGTCATGGAAAGAACTCCGCCACTTTCCGCATGGCGAATTTTTGACGCCTGATGTGATCGCGGAATGTAAGGCCAATTTTCCGGATGTAGCGATCCGTGATCTGCTGTGCTATGACGCCACGATCATTTTAAGGAAGAAACCCGCGTGAAATGGCTTAAAAAGGTCATCAAGCCTGTGGTGACAAATCCACGCGTCTCCAAGGTGTTGTGCCGCGTTCTGATGCGTATGGATAATCGGATTGATCGCTGGCTGAACGAACTTCTCATGTATGCCGCAGGTGGAGTTCACCCCAAGCATCGCCTGATGTCTTTTTCCCAGTTCTTTCTCGATCAGGTGAGTCCAGAGGACCGCGTTCTGGATATCGGCTGTGGGCGGGGCACGGTAGCCGATCTTCTGGCCACAAAGAGCCACGCGGTTGTGGCGATCGATAATAATCAGAAAAATATTGATTTTGCGAAGTCGCATTATCAGCGGCCTAACCTCCGCTTTGTTTTTGGTGATGCGCTAAAGGATCTGCCCGCGGAGCGATTTGACGTTCTCGTTCTTTCCAGCGTGCTCGAGCACATCAATGATCGTCATGAGTTTTTGCAGAGGCTTCATCCCCTTGGAAATCGACTCTTGATACGCGTTCCGCTTATTACGCGCGATTGGCTCCCTATGCTCAAAAAGGAGTGGGGCATCGATTACCGTCTTGACGATACGCACTTCATTGAATACACCAATGAGGGATTCCAAGAAGAACTAAGCCATGCCGGCTGGAAAATAGACTCGATGGACGTCCGCTTTGGCGAAATATGGTGTGTCGCCGGAAGCATGTCCGTCTCCGCCCACGCAAAACAAACGCTTACATCTCACGAGGTGCTTTCATGAAGAATATTGCGGTGATTGGAGCCGGCTATTGGGGGAAAAACCTGGTTCGTAATTTTTCCGATTTAGGAGTTCTTAAGACGATCTGCGATCCCCTTGCGGACGTGCAAAAGTCAATGCAGGGTCTTTATCCCTCCATCGGGATTGAATCTGAATTAAGCCGGGTTCTGGAAGATGACGATATCCAAGCCGTGGCCATTGCGACACCGGCCGAAACACACTTTGAAGTCGGCTTAAAGGCCCTGACAGCCGGAAAGCATGTCTTCATGGAAAAACCTTTGTGTCTCGATGTGCGTCACGCCGAAGAACTTATTCATTTAGCTGAAGACAAAAAGCGCATCTTGATGGTCGGCCATGTGCTTCATTATCATCCGGCGATCATTCGCATGAAGGAACTGATCAACGAGGGCCAAATCGGCAAAGTGGATTATTTTTATTCCAATCGGCTGAACCTCGGCAAATTCCGCCTGGAAGAAAATATTCTGTGGAGTTTCGCTCCGCATGATATTTCACTCATGCTCTCTTTAGTCAAAGATTACCCTCAAACCATTTACTGCATGGGCGGCAGCTATTTGTCCAAATCCATAGCCGATGTCACTCTTTGCACCTTTTCCTTCAGCTCGGGTGTTCGTGGACATATCTATGTCTCCTGGCTGCACCCCACAAAGGAACAGAAAGTGGTGGTCGTTGGCAACCAGGGAATGCTGGTATTCGACGACGGTGAGGCGCCGGAGAAAAAACTTACTCTTTTCAGACATAAAGTGTTGTGGAAGAACGGCGTGCCCACACCGGACAAGAGCGAGGCTGAAGCCATTGCGCTGTCTTGGTCTGAACCTCTCCGCAACGAATGCCGGGCCTTCCTATCCGCTATTGAAAGCGGAAAACCGCCCATGACGGATGGCGGAGAAGGACTTCAGACACTCCGGCTTTTAAATGACTGTCAGCGCTCTCTGACAAGCGGCGGTCCCATAGCGTCTGATTCCTCGAAGCATTCGTCTGATGGCCCCTTTATACATCCCACCGCTGTGATCGATTCTAAAGTCACCCTGGGCCAAGGGACAAAGGTGTGGCATTTCGCTCATGTGTCAGAGGGAGCTCGCATCGGCCCGCAATGCTCTTTAGGGCAAAATGTTTTTGTCGGACGCCATGTCTCTATCGGCAAAAATGTGAAGATCCAGAATAATGTTTCACTCTACGAGAAAGTAGAAATCGAAGACGATGTTTTTCTCGGTCCTTCGATGGTATTTACCAACGTGCTGAATCCGCGTTCGGAAATATCTCGTAAAAATGAATATCGAAAGACACTGGTAAAGAAAGGCGCCACGATAGGCGCCAATGCCACCATTGTCTGCGGCCACACAATCGGATCCTATGCCTTTGTCGGGGCAGGCGCCGTGGTCACCAAAGATGTTCCCGATTTTGCGCTCGTCTACGGGTCTCCGGCCCGCCAGCAGGGGTGGATGTGTCGTTGCGGGGAGCGACTGCCGGATGGAGAAGGATCTAAACGATCCTGTTCTGCCTGCAACAGCCATTATGAATACAGTAAATCCGCCAAAGGGATGACTATTTCAAAAACATCCTCCAAGGAGCGCTCCCCTGTTGGTTGAAGAAGACATCGCGCCTCAAACATTCTCCGTGTGGAGCGTGCGGCGCTATTCCAGGAATTCCTGGAGAAATTTCTTTGAGCTGGGCCTCGGGCAAATCGGAATTCTTGCGGTTGGGCTTACGAGCACAACTCTTTGGGCTCGCTTTGCCGGAAAAGACCTTTACGGCAACTATCAGCTGGTCTATTCGTATATTGCCATCGTCAGCAGCTTCAGCCTCGCAGGATTGGGAGAAAGTGCGGCGATCTCTTCAGCGAAGGGTTACGATGGCAATTTAATTCAAGCGACCAACTATAAGATTTCCACAGATTTGATCGGCAGTCTGATTCTGGTGGGGTTAGGTTTTCATTTTTTTCAGGGCAATCACCTATTAGGCACAGGACTCTTTGTCGCGGCCTTGTTTTATCCCTTCATATTCCTTCAGAACCTATGGGTTCCCTGGCTCAACAACAAGGGTAAATTGCAGCTGCTTCCACGACTCCAACTGTTGGAGTCGGTCGTGTCTCTGGCCGTGCTGGGGGCACTTGTGATAGGCCACTGCCGCAATCTCTTCATCTACCTTGCCGCCATCATGATCGAAACGTCGCTTTTCAACGGGTGTGTTCTTTTGTGGCTCTATGAAACCCGCGAAAATAGCAGGCTCGATTGGGACACGATCAAATACGGATTTCATATATCGGCAATCGGTTTACTGGGATGGCTGGGCGCCATCGATAAACCGCTTATCGACAAAAACCTGTCGGCGGCCGCCGTCGCCGTCTATTCCATTGCACAGGTTTTCCCGTTGCAGATGAAGTATCTTTTCACCATATTCAACAAATTGTTTGCGCCGGGGATATACGGAGCGCATTCTGTCACGCAAGCCTGGTTTTATTTGCGCCCCAGAATGTTGCCTGTGATGGCCCTTTTCACAAGCATCGGACTGATCGGTTTTTTCGCGCTTCCCATAGTGATTCCCATACTTTTTTCAAAAGCATATGTCGAGTCGATCCCCTATGCGCGTTGGATGTGGCTTTGGTGGGGGCTCACATCTCCGTTGGGTTTTCTTTACGTCGCCTTGGTGGCGCAGAAGAAGCGTAATTATATTCTCATCCATTCGGTTGTCTATCCCATCGTTCTTGCGGTCATGTTCTGGAGTCTCATTCATCGGTTCGGTCTCTGGGGAGCGATTGAGGCCAACATCATCACAGGCGCGCTGGCCGGTCTGTATCACGTTTTGGCATTTTCCTTTTATCTGCGGCAAGAAAGGGGGATTTTAATTTGAAGATCCCTAAGTTAGGTATTGCCATTACATTATTCGACAAATTTGATGAGCTGGCCATTCTGCACGATATTCTGCGCTTTAATTTTAAAGGGCCGTTCGGCCTTTACGTCTGTTCGAACCATCCGCAGGCCTTGGAAGAAATCACGCGTCGCCATTTGAAGATCGATGGCTTTGTTCAAGGAGAAGATATTGTCTATAACCCGCGGGAAAAGATGTCGGTGGAAAGTTCGCGCATCGCTGGGACCTGCCGGGTCACCTCGTCCATTCAGAGATCGTGCCAATTGGCGATCCAAAGCGGTTGTGACTATGTCATGCATCTGCATTGCGATGCCTGGCCCCTTTCGGAGTCATCGCTTTTGAAGCTTTTTGAAACGCTTTACAGTGACACCACGTGGCTGGCGATGCGCGCGGACATGGGATACTTTATGTCGGACAATCCCGTGGGCACAATAGATGACCATTTCTTTTTTTTCAATGCTCGGCGCTTTCAGGAATATAGGGTCTTCGACTTTGATGTCCTGGATCAGCTTCCGCATCGCTTAAGCGTTCATGGCCTCTATGCGCTTCAATTTATGGCTAAGTTGCCACGAGCAAGAATTCTGGAGTACTCAAACTGGCGCGACACCTTCCTTTGGCCCGAGGGTCCTCAAGTTCTTGGGCCGTTTCATCCGTTAAAACCGTCCTCTTGGGATCCTGCGCGTCACTTCATTCATGTTCATGCCTCTGATTTTCCGGGCACTCTAAGTCGGCGTCTTCAGTCCTACTACCTCCAGCATCACAATTTAATTCGAGGGCCGGCCATAGAAGAATGGTTAAAACATTTTCCAGC
>Ga0206852_1068_pt1 | contig 26240 bp, 25 predicted proteins | sample Alteio_BWOrgCont_14_FD_152849 | JGI IMG/M metagenome (GOLD analysis project Ga0206852, IMG submission 152849) | Enriched cells from forest soil in Barre Woods Harvard Forest LTER site, Petersham, Massachusetts, United States -... | ecosystem: Environmental > Terrestrial > Soil > Temperate forest >... | reverse complement strand
CGTCATTTTCGGGTCAATCGTCACCTTAATACCGGGCGGCAGTTTCACAACCACCGGATGGGCAAAGCCCAGAGTCAGCGTCAGCTTATCTCCCGCCGCCTGCGCGCGGTAGCCCAATCCGACGATTTCCAAATCTTTTTTGAATCCGTGCGTCACGCCGATCACCGCGTTATTCACCAAGGAACGCGCCAGGCCGTGCAAAGAACTTCCTTTTTCTCCGGCCTGTTCTGTCCGTTCCAGAATGACTTGATTTTTGTCCACCTTCACGGAGATTCCCACCGGAATCGCCTGCACGAGTTTACCCAACGGACCCGTGACTTCGATCAAGGCGCCTTTCGGCTCGACCTTGACTTTGTCCGGGATAGGAATAGGCATGCGTCCAATTCGGCTCATAAAATTATTTCAGCTCGCAGAGCACTTCGCCGCCGACTTTGGCCTGAAACGCCTGACGGTCGGTCAGAAGTCCCTTGGAGGTCGAGACAATCCGGATGGCGCCCGCTTCACCGCGTTTAGCAAATGCGGAATACGGAAGATAAACCCGCAGTCCGGAACGCGAAACGCGTTTGACGCCTTGAATCACCTGCTGCTTGTTCGAGGCGTATTTCAAATAGACGCGGATGAAGGAATGCTTTTGCGCGTCTTCCATCACCTTATAGTTGGCGATAAAACCCTCGGCTTTGAGAATCCGCACGATCGCCACTTTGAGGCGCGACGCCGGGATGTCCACCTTCTCGAAAAGCCGGCTGCTGGCATTGCGGACGGAGGATAAAAAATCTGAAATAGGATCGCTCATAGATTCACCAACTTGATTTGACGACCCCGGGAATCTCTCCCCGATGGGCCGCTTGCCGGAAACACAGCCGGCAGAGTCCGAAGTCCCTGTAGAAGGCGCGACCGCGACCGCAGTTCCGGCAACGATTCCGGAAGCGTGTCGCGAACTTCAAGCGCTTGCGCATTTTAGCGACGGTTGCTATTCGAGCCACAAAATCTCCTTATGCCGCGGGACTTGCCGGAGGCGCGGCGGCTGCCGCTTTTTTCTTAGTTTCCGGCTCGTTCAATTTAAAAGGAACGCCGAAGAGTGTCAAAAGCTCCCGTGCGCGCTCGTCATTGCCCGCGTTGGTCACAAATGTGATGTTTAAACCCCTGGCCTTAGGGGATTTGTCCATATTCACTTCCGGAAAAATAAACTGTTCATTCAGCCCCATGTTATAGTTCCCGCGGCCGTCAAACGCGCGCGGTTCAAGACCTCGGAAGTCGCGGATGCGCGGTACCGACGCGTTGATCAAGCGGTCCAAAAACTCGTACATCCGCATACCGCGCAATGTCACTTTAAGGCCGATGGGCATGCCCTCACGGAGCTTAAAGTTGGAGATGGACTTCTTCGCACGGCGCACTTGAGGTTTTTGACCCACAATCGCCGCCAACTCGACCGTCGCCGCATCCAACGCCTTAATATCTTCCTTCGCCTCGTTGACGCCCATATTCACCACTAGCTTCAAAATCCGCGGAACCTGAAAAGGGTTCTTCAATTTAAAGCGTTCGATCATTCCCGGAATGACGACATTCTGGTAATGTTCTTTGAGCCGCGGCGTATATCCTTTTTTACTCATGAAACAAGCATCTCCCCGCATTTGCGGCAGGTTCGGACCTTGGTCCCGTCCGAGAGAAAATCCACTTTGGGCCGCATGGGCTTGCTGCACTTCGGACACACCAGCATGACGTTCGACACATGAATCGACGCTTCCTTCTCGCGGATACCGCCGGGCGTTGTCTGCGTCGGCTTGGAATGCCGTTTGACAAAATTGACTTTGGAAATGAGCACGCGGCCCGTGTCGCGAAGGACTTGAACGACTTCGCCCTGCTTGCCCCGGCTTTTTCCGGCGAGCACGACCACTTTGTCCTTTTTATGAATAGCCAGCATTACACAACCTCGGGCGCGAGCGAAATAATCTTCAAATAATTTCGTTCGCGAAGTTCGCGGGCGATCGGACCAAAAATGCGGGTCCCTTTCGGTTCCCCTTGATCATCGATAAGACACACCGCGTTGTCGTCAAATTTAACGTAGCTACCGTCGTGGCGGCGCTGTTCGCGGACCGTGCGCACCACGACCGCCTTCACCACTTCGCCTTTTTTAATCGTCGCGGTCGGCAAGGCATCCTGAACCGAGCAGACGATCACGTCTCCGAGACCCGCGTAACGCCGGCGAGTGCCTCCGACCACGCGAAAACAGCGCAGCTTCCGGGCGCCAGAATTGTCCGCCACGTTCAAAATGCATCGTTCCTGGATCACGCGCTCTTCTCCAAAACCTGCGACACGCGCCAGCGCTTCAGCTTGGACAGCGGGCGGGTTTCCACGATCTGAACCCGATCGCCCGTGTGGCTTTCGTTCTTTTCATCATGCGCGTACAAGCGGCCGGACTGACGAAGAACCTTGTGATATCGCTTGTGCATCGTGTTGCGGGAAACCACGATCACGCGCGTTTTGTCCATCTTGTCGGACACCACAACCCCTTCCCGCATTTTGCGGGCTTGGCGCAAATCCGTGGGTGGCTCAACTTTTTTGTCCATTAGGCGACCACCTTTTCTTTCTGATGCAAAATGGTGCGAATCTTTGCGATCTCGCGCCGCGCGGTGCGGATTTCCATAGGATTCTTCAGAGGGTTGGACGCATGCTGGAATTTCAGCTTGAAGCTTTTTTCCTGCGACTCCTGAAGCCGGGCTTGCAGCTCTGAAACCGACAACTCATGCAACGATTCTTTAGCGGCTTTCTTGGCCATTAGTTTTCCTCACGCACGACAAATTTGGTCTTGATCGGCAGCTTGTGGGACGCGAGCGTCATCGCTTCCAGAGCCTCCGCGGGCGGCAAGCCTTCCAATTCAAAAAGCATCCGGCCCGGCTTCACGACGGCGACCCAAAACTCGGGCGCGCCTTTTCCTTTTCCCATGCGCGTTTCCGCGGGCTTTTTCGAAATAGGCTTGTCCGGGAAAATGCGAATCCACAATTTGCCGCCCTTTTTAATGAAGCGGGTCAAAGCGACGCGCGACGCTTCGATCTGGCGGCTCGTGATCCAATGGGACTCCAGCGCCTGAAGTCCGTATTGGCCAAAATCCACCGTGGTTGCGCCCTTGGATTTTCCTTTGAGCCGGCCGCGATGCGATTTGCGGTATTTAACGCGCTTGGGCATCAACATCGGCTAACGACCTTCCTCTTCTTCAGGAATTTCTTCATCCGCGACGGCGACGGGCTCCGGCGCTGGCGCTTGAACTTCTTTTTGCGCCAGAAGATCGATTTCTTCCTTCGGAATGAGCTTCACTTCTTCCATCAGGTCTTCGCGCGTCTTCTTGAATAGTTCTTTTTTGAAAATCCAGACTTTGACGCCGATTTTGCCCATCGGAATGAGGGCCTCGGTAAATCCGTATTGAATGTCCGCGCGGAACGTTTGCAGAGGCACGCGGCCTTCTTTCATCCATTCCACGCGCGCAATTTCCGCTCCGCCCAAGCGCCCCGACACACGCACCTTAACGCCCAGCGCGCCGCCGGCCATGGTGCGCTCCATCGCCTTTTTCATCGCGCGACGGAACCCAACCTGCTTCATCAGCTGCATCGCCACGCCTTCAGCGACCAGCTGCGCGTCCAACTCGGGCCGCTTGATTTCCATCACATTGACGAACGCCTTGCGGTCCGTCATAGATTCAATATCTTTACGCAAATTCTCGATGTCGGCGCCTTTTTTGCCGATCACAATTCCGGGACGTGCCGTGAAAATATTCACCCGCAGATGTTTGCCCGCGCGCTCAATGCCGATTTTAGAAACGGCCGCGCCGTCGAGCTTTTTCTTCAAATACTGGCGGATATGGCGGTCTTCTTCCAGGAGCTCCGGCATTTGCCGAAGATTGAACCACCGTGATTCCCAATCTTTGATGTAGCCCAGCCGCAGGCCTTCCGGATGAATTTTCTGTCCCATTCTTTATTTCCTCTTAGGTTGCTCGTCCGTCAAAACGATCGTGACATGCGCGCTGTGATGGCGAATGGTCGCTCCGCGACCCATCGCGTGCGCCCGCATGCGCTTCATCGTAGGACCGTATCCCACCCACGCTTGGTGAACGTACCATTGCTCGGCATTCGACTCTTTGCCGGCGTTGGCCAAAGCGCTGATCAGAATTTTCTCAACCAACGGCCGCGAACTCTTCATGACCAGGCGCAGCGTCGCCAAAGCGCGGGCGACCGACTTGCCGCGCACCAGCATCAAAATCTGGTCCACTTTTCGCGGAGAGAGTCGAACATAACGGGCTTTGGCGATAGCTTGCATAGTTCTAAATCCTTAAGTCAGTGAAGCCGCTTCTTTGGTATGCGCGGCGCCGTGGCCTTTAAAGGTGCGGGTCGGGGCCATTTCGCCCAGGCGATGTCCCACCATTTCTTCGCTCACGAACACATTGATAAATTTATGACCGTTATGAACGGCGAACGTGTGGCCGACAAATTCCGGCGTGATCGTGCAGGCCCGCGCCCAGGTCTTGATCACTTTCTTTTCGCGGTTCTTGTTGAGCGCCTGAACTTTCTTCAGCAGCTTTTCAACAACAAAAGGTCCTTTTTTAGTCGATCGTCCCATAGTTTCCTTTTATTATGCGCTCGCGGCGGCGGCTTGTTTGGACCGATGCTTCAGAATCATCCAGTCCCAAATCTTTTTGGAGCGCGTCTTGTATCCCTTGGCCGGCTGATTCCACGGGGAGCGCGGCTGATTGTTTCCTTTGGACCGTCCGCGGCCTCCGCCATGCGGATGGTCAACGGCGTTCATCGCGGTCCCGCGAACATCCGGTCGGATGCCGAGATGCCGGCTGCGGCCGGCATTGCCCAAAACGCGGTTTTCATGATCGATATTGCCGACCTGCCCGACGGTCGCCATGCATTCGCGATAAAACTGTCGGATTTCGCCGGACGGCATGCGGACCTGCGCGAAGCGTCCTTCTTTGGCCATCAGCTGGGCGGATGCGCCCGCGGAGCGAACAAGTCTCGCGCCCGTGCCCGGAATCAACTCAATGTTATGCAGCGTGGTTCCTTCCGGGATCCGGTCAAGCGGCAGAGCATTGCCGGTCTTAATATCGGCTTCCGGACCGGACTGGACCGTATCGCCCACTTTCAAACCTTCCGGCTGGATGATGTAGCGCTTCTCGCCATCGGTATAAAAAATGAGCGCCAGACGCGCACTGCGGTTCGGATCATACTCGAGCGCCGCCACTTTGCCCGGGACTCCGAATTTATCGCGTTTGAAATCAATCGTTCGGTACGCGCGCTTGTGGCCGCCCCCTTGATGACGCACGACGAGAAGTCCAAAATTATTCCGGCCCGCCTTTTTGCGCATCCCACGCGTCAGGCTTTTTTCCGGAGCCTTCTTCGTTAAGGAAGAAAAATCCTCTACCGTGATGAATCGGCGCGATGGCGTGTACGGCTTAAAACTCTTCATTTCGTTTCTTCTCCCACGCGGATTTCCTGGCCCGCCTTCAGCGCCACGATGGCTTTCTTCCAGTCCGCGCGGTACGCTCCGCGGGAAGCGCCCAAACGGCGAAATTTTCCATGCACGCGCATCGTGTTCACCGAAAGCACCTGCACTTTAAAAAGCTGTTCGATGGCGATTTTGATGTCCCGCTTCGACGCGCCGGTCGCCACCTTGAAAACGTACTGATTAGCGGCCGCTTTCAGAGCGGTCGCGCGCTCGGTGATGAGCGGTCTTTGAATAATGGTCAACGCGTGATTCATCCTTATCCTTTCGGCCAGCGCTTCTGCAGCGCTTCGATCGCGGCTTTGGTGAATAACACTTTGGGAGCGGCCATCAATTGCCAGGCATTGACTTCGGCAACATCGACGACCGTGATCCCCTTCATATTTCCGAACGCGCGCGTCAAATTTTCATCTCTCTGATCGACGACCACCAGAGCCCTGCCGGAGACTCCCGCGCTCTTGAGAAGCTTCTGAGCTTCCCGTGTTTTGGGCTCGGCAAATTGGATCGCTTCAAAAACGCTGAGCTCGGAAGCTTTGGCCTTTTCCGAGAGCGCCGTCTGAAGAGCAATCAGCCGCTTGGACTGATCCAATCCCACGCGATAGGAACGCGGCAACGGTCCAAAAATAATCCCGCCTCCGCGCCATAGAGGAGACCGGATGGAACCGGAGCGGGCATTCCCCGTTCCTTTTTGCTTCCACGGCTTGCGGCCGCCCCCTGAGACAAAACCACGCGTCTTGGTCGAAGAGGTTCCCCGTCGTTGATTGGCCTGCAGTCCGACGATGACCTGCTGTAAAACCCGCCGGGACCCCACGGGAGTAAAAATCGCTTCCGGCAAATCGAATTGGCCTTTGGCTTCGCCGGCGGCTGAAAAAAGAGGGGCTTGAGGAGCGCTCATTATTTGCCGCCTTTAGGTTTCGCAGCGGCGGCCGCTGGAGCGGCTTTGGCGGCTTCCTTCTTTTTTTCTTTTTTGCCGGGCTCTGGGGCGCGTAAAATTCTTTTCTTCGTTCGCTTGACGGTTTCCCAAATCGTGATGAGGCTCTGCAGAGTTCCGGGGACAGCGCCCTTCACCAACATCAAATCTTTTTCCGGAACGATCTGGACCACTTCCATATGCTGGACGGTAACGCGTTCGACACCAAGGTGGCCCGGAAACTTTTTTCCTTTGAAGACGCGGCCCGGATACGTATTAGAACCGGAAGATCCCGGAGCGCGAGCGCGGTCGGATTGACCATGCGTTGACGGGCCGCCATGAAAATTGTGCCGCTTCATCGCGCCGGCAAAACCTTTTCCTTTAGAGATGCCGAAGACGTCCACATAATCGCCGGCGGCAAACACGTCCACTTTTAAGGCTTGCCCCACCTGGAAAGAAGACGCTTTGTCCGTGCGGAATTCCCGCAGCCACTTCGCCGCCGGAACGTTTGCCTTTTTGAAAATTCCCGTCTGCGGCTTATTGAGCGATTTCTCACGCACGGCGCCGAATGCGACTTGGATGGCGCTGTAGCCATGCTTTTCCGGTGTCAGAACCTGCGTGACCGGGCAGGGCCCCGCTTGAAGAACTGTCACGGGCACCGCCTGACCATGCGCGTCATAGATCTGGGTCATCCCGATTTTTTGCGCCAGGATGGCCTTGATCGTCGCGGTGGCGACCGGTTTTTCCGCGGTCGCTACGGGCGTTGCTGCCGTTGGGGGTGTCGCTTCACTCATAAATTTATTACGACGACTTGATCTCCACGTCCACGCCTGCCGGAAGGTCCAGCTTCATTAACTCTTCGACGGTGTTGGGCGTAGGCTCTGAAATGTCGAGCAACCGCTTATGGATGCGCATTTCAAACTGTTCCCGCGATTTCTTATCTCCATGCGGAGAGCGCAGAACGCAGTATTTCTTAATCTGTACGGGCAAGAGCACCGGTCCGGCCAAGACAGCTCCCGTTCGCTTCACAACATCGACGATTTTCACCAGAGAATCATCGAGCATCCGGTGGTCATAGGACCGTAGGCGAATGCGAATCTTAGGAGCCGCGATTTTAGGAGCCTGCGCCGTTGTGGCCATGTTACGCGATTACCTCTGTAACGACACCTGCGCCTACCGTATGCCCGCCTTCTCGGATCGCGAATCGCACGCCCTTCTCCAGAGCAATCGGCGTGATGAGTTCGGCGTCAAACTCAATATTGTCTCCCGGCATCACCATCTCTACTCCGGGTTTCAATGTCACGTTGCCCGTGATGTCGCTTGTTCTAAAGTAGAACTGTGGGCGATACCCTTTGAAGAACGGGGTGTGCCGTCCCCCTTCTTCTTTCGTCAGGATGTACACGCTCGCCTTGAACTTCTTATGCGGCGTGATACTTCCCGGGGCCGCTAAGACTTGACCACGCTCGATCTGGTCCTTTTCAATGCCTCTTAACAGGATCCCCACGTTGTCACCCGCAATACACTCGTCCATCACCTTGCGGAACATCTCAATTCCCGTGATAACAGACTTCTTCGTGTCCTGGATCCCGATGATCTCGATATTGTCTCCCACCTTGGCCTTCCCTCGCTCGACCCGTCCGGTCGCTACTGTTCCACGGCCGGTGATCGAGAACACGTCTTCAACGGCCATCAAGAAGGGTTTATCGATCTCGCGCTTGGGTTCCGGGATGCTGTTGTCTAAAGCTTCCACCAATTTCAGGATCGAGGCTTCTCCGTATTCGCCCGCATCTCCCGCCAAAGCCTTGGTCGCTGATCCCCGGATCACCGGCACCTTGTCACCCGGAAACTCGTACTTCGTCAAAAGCTCGCGCACTTCCATTTCCACCAAGTCCAATAATTCTTTGTCTTCCACCAAATCGCACTTGTTCATAAACACCACGAGGGACGGCACATTCACCTGACGCGCTAAAAGAACATGCTCTCTCGTCTGCGGCATCGGGCCATCAGCCGCTGAAACCACCAACACCGCTCCGTCCATCTGCGCGGCGCCTGTGATCATGTTCTTGATGTAATCCGCATGGCCCGGGCAGTCGATGTGTGCGTAATGCCGCTTCTTGGACTCGTATTCCACGTGCGACACCGCGATCGTTACGATCTTCGTATCATCGCGCACTGTTCCGCCTTTGGCGATGTCCGCATAGGCCATCTCTTTGGCTTGGCCGGTCTTGGACAACACCTTCAACAGCGCCGTCGTCAGCGTTGTCTTCCCGTGGTCCACGTGCCCGATCGTTCCCACGTTGACGTGCGGCTTCGTTCGTTCAAATTTTGGTTTAGACATATCAGTTCTCCTTGCTCGCTCTTACGCCCTACTTCGTCGCCCCTGCCGCGCTATGCTTATTGATGATTTCTTCCGAAACGTTCTTCGGAACTTCCGCATAGTGACTCGGCTCCAAATTAAACGACGCGCGTCCTTGGCTCAACGAACGGACCGTCGTCGCATATCCGAACATCTCCGCCAACGGCACCACGCCCCGGATGACGCGCGCATTCCCTCGCTGCTCATTTTCAGTCATCTGAGCGCGCCGGGACTGCAGATCGCCGATAATAGGGCCCATGTAATCTTCGGGCGTGACCACTTCAAATTTCATGACCGGCTCCAAAAGTACCGGCCTGGCTTTTTTGGCACCTTCTTTGAACGCCATCGAGCCGGCAATTTCGAATGCCATGGCATTGGAATCGACGTCGTGGTAGGAACCGTCAAAGACTGTGCATTTTACATCAACGACGGGATATCCCGCAAGCACTCCGCCTTCCATGGCCTGCTTCACACCCTTTTCAACCGCCGGGATGTATTCGCGCGGGATGGAACCGCCCTTAATCTTATCCTCGAACTCAAATCCTTTGCCCGCTTCCAGCGGCTCGAGAATAATCCAGCAATGGCCGTACTGTCCGCGGCCTCCGGTTTGCTTGATGTATTTCCCTTCCACTTCGACGCGCGCCTTAATTGATTCCCGATAGGCCACTTGCGGACGGCCCACATTCGCCTGCACGTTAAATTCGCGTTTCATCCGGTCGACGAGAATTTCCAAATGCAATTCTCCCATGCCGGCGATGATGGTTTGGCTGGTTTCCTCATCGGTCCGCACACGGAATGTAGGATCTTCTTCGGCGAGACGGTTGAGCGCCATGGCCAAGCGTTCTTCATCCGCTTTGGATTTCGGCTCAATGGCGACCGCGATCACCGGTTCCGGGAAATGCATCGACTCGAGAAGAATAGGATGGTCCTCATTGCACAACGTGTTGCCCGTGGTGGTATTCTTTAAACCCACGACCGCCGCGATGTCTCCTGCATAAACTTCTTTGACATCTTCGCTCTTATCGGCATGCATGCGTAGAATCTGGCTGATGCGCTCTTCCGATTTTTTCGACGTGTTGGAGACATAACTGCCGGCCGGCAAGGTTCCCGAATAGACGCGGAAATAGGTCAGCTTCCGGCCGCCGGCGCGCGGGTCCACCTGAATTTTAAAAGCCAAGGCTGAGAAAGGCTGGTCATCTTTGGGCAAGCGCGTGATCGGCTCCCCCGTCTTGACGTCGGTACCCGGAGTGGGCGGCATATCCGACGGCGCCGGCAGAAAATCGCACACGGCGTCCAGGAGCGGCTGAACCCCTTTATTTTTGTAGGCCGAGCCGCAAAACACGGCGCAGAATTTGCTCGTCAAGGTCGCCTTGCGAATGGCTGCGATAATTTCCGCTTCGGACACTTCTTTGCCTTCAAGAAATTTTTCCATGAGATGGTCGTCAAAATCGGCGATCTTCTCAATCAAATAGTTGTGCGCTTTTTGGGCTTTCTCTTTTAAATCGGCCGGGATCTCCTGGATTTCATATTTCGTTCCCAGCTTATCCGAGTTCCAGACCAAGGCCCGCATGCGGATGACATCCACCACGCCAGTGAAGGTGTCTTCAGCGCCGATCGGCAACTGCACGGGAACGGCATTGGCCGCCAGCTTCTCATGCATGGAGGCGACGCACATATCAAAATCCGCGCCGACCTTATCCATCTTGTTCATGAACGCCATGCGCGGAACATGATAGCGCTCGCACTGACGCCACACGGTTTCCGATTGAGGTTCGACGCCGTTGCCGGCATCAAAAACCACGATGGCGCCGTCCAGGACGCGCAGCGAACGCTCGACTTCCATCGTGAAATCGACGTGGCCGGGGGTATCGATGATATTGATCTGACGCTCGACGCCGTCCAACCCTTTCCAGGTGCAGAAGGTGGCGGCCGCCGTGATGGTGATGCCGCGCTCGCGTTCCTGTTCCATCCAGTCGGTCGTGGTGGTCCCGTCGTGCACTTCGCCGATTTTATAAATGCGGCCCGTGTAGAAAAGGATGCGCTCCGTCGTTGTGGTTTTCCCCGCGTCGATGTGCGCGGCGATACCAATATTACGAATGCGTTCGATCGGATACTCTCTAGCCATAAATTGAAATTACCAGCGGTAATGAGCAAACGCCTTATTGGCGTCGGCCATGCGGTGGGTGTCTTCCCTTTTCTTGATGGCCGAGCCTTCCTTGCGGCTGGCGGCCAAAAGTTCCTCAGCCAAACGTTCCGAGAACGGTTTGCCGGATTTCTCGCGGGCGTAATGAATGATCCAGCGCATCGCCAGCGCAGTCCCGCGTTCCGGACGAACCTGCACCGGCACCTGGTACGTGGCGCCTCCGACGCGACGAGGTTTTACCTCGACCAACGGCTTGGCGTTTTCCATCGCCCGGTTGAACACGGCTAAAGGTTCTTCCTTGGTCTTTTCCTTAATTTGTTCAAAAGCTTTTTCGATGATGCGCTCCGACATGCTTTTCTTGCCTTCATAATTGATGCGGTTGACAAAGCGCGCGACCAAAACCGACCCGTATTTGAAATGGGGATCCGGCATTCCTCGTCGTTCGCGCGGCTTTAATGTTTTTCTAGGCACTCGGGTTTCTCCTTAATCCTTAAAACTATTTGTCCGCTTTGGGGCGCTTGGCGCCGTACTTTGACCGGCCTTGTTTGCGGTCCTGCACGCCCGTCGCGTCCAGCGCGCCGCGCACGATGTGATAGCGCACGCCCGGCAAATCTTTCACGCGTCCGCCGCGCACGAGCACGATGGAGTGCTCCTGCAGGTTATGACCGACGCCGGGAATATACGACGTCACTTCAAATCCTGAGGTCAATTTCACGCGGGCAACTTTGCGCAGAGCCGAATTCGGCTTTTTGGGCGTCGTCGTGTAGACGCGCGTACAGACGCCGCGCCGCTGCGGGCACGACGAAAGCGCCGGCGCTTTGGTCTTCATGATCAGCGGGCGACGACCGTCCCGCACAAGTTGATTAACTGTTGGCACGTTTAATTCCCTTCCAATAAGTGGCGATGCGACCCGAGTCCCGTCCCTGCAGGGATGAGGTGGCCGATAATGACGTTTTCTTTCAGACCGCGGAGATAATCCATCGTTCCGGATGCCGACGCTTCGGTGAGAACGCGCGTCGTTTCCTGGAAGCTGGCGGCTGAGATCAAGGATTCCGACGACAAAGAGGCCTTGGTGATGCCCAACAAGACGGGCTGGGCTTCCGACGGCTCTCCGCCGTCCTTGAGCGCCTGCTCGTTCACGCGTTTGAAGCGGTTCTTGCTGATAATTTCCCCGATGAGGAACTCCGTATCCCCCGACTTGGTAATGCGCACGTTGGAGAGCATCTGGCGAACGATGATCTCGATATGCTTGTCGTTGATCACCACGCCCTGCAGACGGTACACTTCCTGAATCTCGTTCACGAGATGTTCCTGGACCGCTTTGGCGTCTTTGACCTTCAAAATGTCGTGCGGGTTGATCGAGCCGTCGGTGAGCGCTTCGCCCACGGCCACGCGGTCGCCTTCATACACGACCAAGTGCCGGCCGTGCGGGATGAGATACTCGCGAACGGTTCCGGTTTCTTCATCCGTGACGATGACCTTCTGTCCGCCCTTCGGCGTGGTTCCCAGCTTCACGACGCCGGGAATTTCCGAAACGATGGTGGCCGTCCGCGGACGACGCGCTTCAAAAAGTTCGACGACGCGCGGGAGACCGCCGGTGATGTCTTTGGTCTTGGTGACTTCCTGAGGGATCTTGGCGATGATGTCGCCTTCGCTGACTTTGTTGCCGTCTTCGACGTTGAGATACGTATCGACGGGCAGCGTATAGCCGGCGACGCGTTTGCCATTTTTAATAATGGCGATCTGCGGATGCAGACGCTCGGCGCGGTGCTCGATGATCACGCGCTCGGTGAGTCCCGTCACTTTATTTTTCTCTTGGTGTACCGTAATACCTTCAATAACATCTTCTAATTTGACGGTCCCTTCAAATTCGCTGATGATGGGCATCGAGTGCGGATCCCATTCCGCAATCATCGTTCCCTTGGTCACCGCTTTGCCTTCGGCGATTTTCACGCGGGCGCCGTACGGCAGCCGGTAATGGTCGCGCTCCTTGCCGCTTTCTTCGCGGACAAACACTTCGGCGTTGCGGCTGACCACGACCTGCTGATTGTCCTTATTCTTCAAGAGACGGACGTTCAAGAGGCGGACATTCCCGTCATGGCCGGCGACGATCTGCGACCGTTTGACGACACGGCTGGCCGCGCCACCGATGTGGAAGGTTCGCAGCGTGAGCTGGGTTCCCGGCTCGCCGATCGACTGGGCCGCGATGATGCCCACCGCTTCTCCGGAACCGACCATGCGGCCGGTCGCTAAATTGAGACCATAGCACTTGGCGCAGATGCCCCAAGGCGCTTCGCAGGTGAGAACCGAGCGGATGCGGATACGGTCGAGCTCGGCTTCTTTCACTTTCTTAGCGGCGTCGGCTGTAATGATTTCGCCGGCTTTAATAATGACTTCGTCCGTCAACGGATGCGTCACGGTGTCAACGGCCACGCGGCCGACGATGCGCTCTTCCATGGCTTCGATGACTTCGTCGCCCGAAGACAGCGTCCCGATGGATACGCCCATGATGGTGCCGCAATCGTTATGCACGACGACGACATCGTTGGCCACGTCCACCAAACGGCGCGTGAGATATCCGGCATCGGCCGTTTTGAGCGCCGTGTCCGCGAGACCTTTTCGTCCGCCGTGCGTCGAAATAAAGTATTCCAGCACCGTGAGACCTTCCCGGAAATTCGAGATGACCGGGGATTCGATAATTTCACCGAGACCTCCGGTGAGTTTCTTTTGAGGTTTGGCCATCAGGCCGCGCATTCCCGCCAGCTGCCGGATTTGCGCCGAGCTGCCCCGGGCGCCGGAATTGGCCATCATGTAGATCGAGTTGAATTTGGCTTCTGTGCCTTTAAAGGCGGCGAGCTCCTGTTTTTTCATCTCGTCGAACATGAGATCCGAAATGCGGTCCGTCACGCGGGTCCACAAGTCGATGATTTTGTTGTAGCGCTCGCTCTCGGTGATGAGACCCAGTTTTGCCTGACGTTCCACTTCAACGACTTGGGCTTTGGCTTCTTTCACGAGACCGTCTTTGGCTTTGGGAATGAGCATGTCTTCGATGGAAATCGAAAGGCCGGCGCGCGTGGCGTAACGGAACCCGATCGACTTTAAATCATCGAGGAGCGTGACCGTGCGGGCATGGCCCAGCGTGCGATAGCAGCGGTCCACGATTTCAGCCAACTCTTTTTTGCCCATCGTATTGTTCACGTGGCCCATTTCGGACGGGATCACGCTGTTGAAAAGAACGCGTCCCACCGTCGTCCAATCTTTCCACATATTGGGGTTCGCGTGGTCTTTGTCAGAGAGCTCGGGTTCCACCATGCGGTTGATGCCGCGGACTTTGATCTTGGCATGCAGCGACACTTCATCGCGCTGGTAAGCCGCTTCGACTTCCACCGGCGACGAGAAACACTTGCCCTCGCCCAGATCGCCCACTTTGATTTTGGTCAGATAGTTGTTGCCGAGCACCATGTCCTGGGACGGCACCGCAATCGGACGTCCCGAGGCGGGCGACAGAAGGTTGTTCGCGGAAAGCATGAGAATGCGCGCTTCCAACTGGGCCTCGAGCGACAGCGGAATATGCACCGCCATTTGGTCGCCGTCGAAGTCCGCGTTGAACGCGGCGCAGGTGAGCGGATGCAGCTGAATGGCTTTGCCCTCGATCAGCACCGGCTCAAAGGCTTGAATGCCGAGGCGATGGAGCGTCGGCGCACGGTTCAGCATGATCGGATGATGCTTGGTGACCTGGTCCAAAATGTCCCAGATTTCGGGCTTCACGCGCTCGAGCATGCGCTTGGCCGCTTTGAGCATCACGTTTTCTTTTTTCATGAGCTCGCGGATAATGAACGGTTTAAAGAGTTCGAGCGCCATTTCCTTCGGGAGACCGCATTGATGCAGCTTGAGTTTGGGGCCGACCACGATGACGCTGCGGCCGGAATAATCGACGCGTTTACCGAGGAGGTTCTGGCGGAATCGTCCTTGCTTTCCTTTAAGAATATCGGACAGGGACTTGAGCGGCCGGTTGCCGGCGCCGACGACCACCTTGCCGCGCGCGCCGTTTTCCAGAAGCGCGTCGACGGCTTCCTGCAGAAGCCGCTTCTCGTTGTGCACCATGACTTCCGGCGCGCGCAGAGATTCGATGTGTTTCAGACGGTTATTGCGGTTGATGATGCGGCGGTAAAGATCGTTTAAATCCGAGGTCGCGAAACGGCCGCCTTCCAGAGGGACGAGCGGACGAAGGTCCGGCGGGAGCACGGGCAAGACAGTCAGAATCATCCATTCCGGCTTTACTTTGGAACGCTGGAACGCTTCCACCACGCGCAGACGTTTCACCAAGCGGGCGCGTTCGGCGTCCGAAGTGGATTTTTTCACGCGCTCGTGAAGATCCGCGGCTTCCAGAGGAATATCGATTTTGCTCAAAAGGTCGCGCACGGCGGAGGCGCCGATGCCGACTTTGACCTTGCCGCCGTACTCCTGGCGGATCTTCTGATATTCTTCTTCGGTCAATAACTGGGTTTCATTAAAAAGGATTTTATTATCGGTGTCTTTGAATTCTTCGAGGACCATGTAGCGGGCATAGTACACCACGCGTTCGAGGTCGGAAATTTTCATGTCCAGAAGCGTGGCGACGCGGGACGGGGTTTTGCGCAGGAACCAGACGTGCGCGATGGGCACCGCCAGCTCGATATGCCCCATGCGCTCGCGGCGGACTTTGGACTCGGTGACTTCGACGCCGCAGCGGTCGCAGATGACGCCTTTGTTCTTGACCCACTTGTATTTGCCGCAGTTACATTCCCAGTCGCGGACCGGGCCGAAAATGCGCTCGCAGAAAAGGCCGTCGCGCTCGGGCTTGAACGTTCGATAGTTGATGGTCTCGGGTTTGCGGACTTCTCCATAGGACCAGGAGAGAATCTGCTCGGGACTCGCCAAGCTGACGCGGATCGCGTCAAAGTCGCCGAAATTGAGTTCCTTATCGGCCTTTTTCTTTTCTTTGCCGGGCGTTACAGATTTGCGTTCAAGAAGTTGCTGAAATGACATCAGGCCTCCTTCGCCGCTACCGCTTCAGATGTTTTTCCGCTGGTTTTCGTTCCCGTTCCGTTTTTCCCGCGCTCGGTGCGCACGAGCTCGATGTTGAGGCCGAGGGCCCGAAGTTCGCGCGCCAATACCTTGAAAGATTCCGGCACGCCAGGTTCGGAGAAGGTCTCTCCTTTAATAATGGCCTCGTACATCTTGGCGCGGCCGGCCACGTCATCGGACTTGACCGTCAAAAATTCCTGCAGACAATGCGCGGCGCCGTAGGCCTCCACCGCCCACACTTCCATTTCGCCGAAGCGTTGGCCGCCGAACTGCGCCTTGCCGCCGAGCGGCTGCCGCGTAATAAGCGAGTACGGTCCGGTAGAGCGCGCGTGAATCTTGTCTTCCACCAAATGCGCGAGCTTGATTACGTACATGTAGCCGACGGTGATTTTCTCGTTGAACTGCTCGCCGGTGCGGCCATCGTACAGCGTGAACTTACAGTAATCGGAGGGGAGAAATTCTTCGGCGACACCGTCTTTGCGCAGTTTGTCTTTGGCTTTGCGGACCTGCTCCACCACCTGCTCTTCTTTGGCTCCGTCAAACACGGACGAGTTCATCTGCACGTTCAATTGCATGCCGGCCCATCCGAGCATTGTTTCCAAAAGTTGTCCGACATTCATACGCGAGGGCACGCCCAACGGAGACAAGACAACATCCACGGGCCGACCATCCGGAAGATACGGCATGTCTTCCTGGGGGACGATCCGTGACACCACACCCTTGTTTCCATGGCGTCCGGCCAATTTATCCCCAACTTGAACTTTGCGTTTGGCCGCGATGTAGACCTTGACGATTTTGTTCACGGTGACGGGCAGCTCGTCTCCGAGCTTGAGTGATTCTTTTTCGCGCGCCATCTCCAGGCGCAGCTGCTGCTCTTTGCGCTGGCAGTAGGATTTCACTTTCTCTTTTTCGTCTTCCAACTCGCGGGACGAGAGCTTTTTATTTTCCTTGAGCTGATCAACATCGGCCAGTCGGACTTTGCGTTCCTGGCGCATTTCTTCGATCAGCACTTCGTACTTTTCTTCAATATCTTTCGCACGGCGGTTCTCTTCTTTAGCGGCCAACTTCTCACGGCGCACAAAAATGCGGATGCCGATCACTTTGCCGCTGGTGCCCGGGGGTACGCGTAAGGACGCGTCCATCGTGTCTTCGGCTTTCTTGCCGAAAATGACTTTGAGCAGCCGCTCTTCCGGCGTCACTTGCTGCTCGCCTTTGGGAGCCACTTTACCGACGAGAATATCACCGGGGACCACTTCGGCGCCGGGGCGCACGATTCCGGTTTCATCCAGATTGATCAGCGCGTCCGCGCCTACGTTCGGGATGTCACGCGTGATTTCTTCGGCGCCCATCTTGGTGTCGCGGGCTTCCATTTGGAACTCATGGATGTGAATGGAGGTCAGCAGATCATCCTTCACAATGCGATCGGAAAGAATGATCGCGTCTTCAAAGTTGTAGCCTTCCCACGGCATGAACGCGACCAGAAGGTTGCGTCCCAGCGCGAGCTCGCCGCCTGCGGTCGACGGACCATCGGCAATCACTTCGCCTTTTTTAACCTTTTCACCCTTGCGGATGAGCGGCACCTGATTGACGGTGGTGTCCTGGTTGGACCGCATGTACTTCTTCAGGCGATAAAGATCGATATGCGGGTCGCCTTTGGCAGTCTCGCCTTCGGGCAAAGGATCTTCCGAATAGATAGCGATTTCATCCGCACTCACGCCCACGACTTGACCGGCGCGTTTGGCCGAGATCGCGGCACCCGAGTCACGGGCCACGCGGTCCTCAATACCGGTTCCCACCAAGGGCGGATCCGCTATTAATAAAGGAACGGCCTGGCGCTGCATGTTGGAACCCATGAGCGCGCGGTTGGCATCGTCGTGTTCCAGAAACGGGATGAGCGCGGTGGAGACGGAGACCACCTGCATGGGCGAAATGTCCATGTAATCGATCTCTTCGCCGGAGAATTCCTTAAAATCGCCCCGATAGCGGCAGAGAATGCGGGTTCCGAGAAATTTTCCGCTCTTATCCAGCTGCGCATTGGCCTGGGCGACCACAAGATCATTTTCCACGTCCGCGGTCAGATATTCAACTTCGTCCGTCACGCGGCCGTGACTGGCCTTGCGATAGGGAGATTCAATGAGGCCATACTCGTTCACGCGCGCGTAACAGGCCAAGGACGAGATCAGTCCGATATTCGGACCTTCCGGCGTTTCAATGGGACAGACCCGGCCGTAGTGCGTGTGGTGCACGTCGCGCACTTCAAAGCCGGCGCGCTTGCGGTGCAGACCGCCCGGACCGAGAGCCGAGAGCCGACGTTTGTGCGTTAACTCCGCGAGCGGGTTGGTCTGGTCCATGAACTGGGACAGCTGCGAGCTTCCAAAAAACTTACGGGTGATGGCGACCACCGGGGCCGCGTTCATGATCGCGCGGGGCGCCAGCGTCGCTTTGTCTTGAATATTCATGCGCTCGCGCACGATGCGGGCCATCTGCGACAGGCCGATGCGGATCTGATTTTCCAGAAGCTCTCCGATTCCGCGCACGCGGCGATTTCCCAAATGATCGATGTCATCCATCTCGATCGGGAAGGTATCTTTACCGATGGAGATTTCGCTGACGTCGTTATTGAGAAGGATGAGGTATTTGATCGTACAGAGGATGTCTTCCAGAGTGAGCGTGCGGCGGCGGTCCGTAGGAACTTCAAATTTAAAACCGGGACGCGTTTTAATCCACTCGGCCAGAGGGGCCAGCTTCTTATTGAGTTTATAGCGTCCGACGCGCGTGAGATCGTATTTGCGGATCGACTTGAAGAGCAGATTGTCCAGATAGCTTTCCGCCTGATCGGCCGCAATGAATTCCTGGGCGCGCAAAACGCGGTAAATCATGTTGATCGCATCTTTACGACTTCGCAGATTGTCTTTGGCAAGCGTGTTGCGCATGGTGACGTCGTTGACGGCGGGATCGAGAATAAGCACGGTCACTTCAGGAACTTTCTTCGCGCGCAGCTGAGCAACCGCCTCGCGTGTAATCTCGCGGTTCGACTCAAAAAGAACTTCGCCGGTCGCCTTGAGCACGACGTCCGCGCCCAATACTCGTCCCACGAGCGATTCATCCGTCCCGTCAACCTTCAAGGTCTCAGTGTCGTAGAAAACCCTCAGAATATCTTCATCGGTCTCAAGACCGAGGGCGCGCAAAAGAACCGTTGCGGGAAGTTTCTTATGCTTGTCCAAACGCACGAAGAGCGCGTTGTTCAGGTCGTATTCAAACTCCACCCACGCGCCGCGGTAAGGGATCATGCGCGCGAAATAAAGATTTTTACCGTAGGAGGAGATCTTCTTTTCTTCGTCTTCTTCGAAGATGACGCCGGGCGAGCGGTGCAGCTGGCTCACGACCACGCGTTCGGCTCCGTTGATCACGAAGGTGGCGTTTTCCGTCATGAGCGGGATGTCGCAGATATAGACGTCCTGCTCGGCGATCTGCTTCACTTTTCCGCTTTCTTCCCGATGCAGGATGCGAAACGTCGCTTTGAGCGGCGCCGAAAACACGCCGTCCTTCATGAGCGCTTCTTCCTCAGTGTAGCGCGACTCTCCGAGTTCGTAGGAAACGAACTCGATCGTCAGGCTTTCGTCATTGTTGCTGACGGGGAAAACATCCATGAACGCCGCCTGCAAGCCTTGAATCTTGCGTTTTTCGGGCGGCACATTCGACTGCAGAAATTCGGCCATCGACTTTTTCTGCATGTCGAGCAGTTCGGGGAGCGGAATAATTGACGGAATTCGCGAAAAAGATACCTTATCCAAGCTGATCCTCCTGCTGTGCTACTTAATTTCGACGGTAGCGCCTGCTTCGGTGAGCTTTTTCTTCATTTCTTCCGAGAGAGCCTTGTTCACGCCTTCCTTCACCGGCTTGGGAGCCGCTTCGACGAGATCTTTGGCTTCTTTGAGGCCGAGGCCGGTCAATTCGCGCACCACTTTGATGACGGCGATTTTATTGGCGCCGGAACTGGTCAACACGACGGAAAATTCCGTCTTTTCTTCAGCCGCTGCGCCGCCGGCCGCAGGGGCCGCGCCGCCGGCTCCGGGAGCAAACGCCATAGGCGCCGCTGCCTTTACGCCGAACTTGTCTTCCAAAGCCTTCACCAATTCCGAAACCTCTAGAACGGATAATTTCGAAATTTGTTCCACCAACGTTGCTGTTTCTGCCATGACGTCCTCCTAGGACTTAAGTTTCGGCCCGGACATCTTAGAGTGATGCCTGGGTTGGTTCTATTTTCGGCTGCGGCGTTTTCTTCGAGACTTGATCGAGAACACCGACCAACTCTCGCATCGGAGCCTGCAGGACGCTGACCAAATTAACCATTGGCGCCTGCAATGTCCCTAAAAGCTTTGCCAAAAGGACCTCGCGCGACGGCAAGGAAGCGATGGCTTTTAAATCTTTCGCGCTGATAACTTTCCCTTCGAAAATCCCGCCGTTGATCTTGAGATTTTCGTGGGTCTTGGCATATTCAAAAACGGCTTTGGTGGCCGCAATGGCGTCGCCGTTCTCTAAAACGATAGCGGTCGGCCCTTGCAGCATGTCGGCGAGCTCAGCCATGCCGGCATTTTTGAGCGCAATACGCGTCAAACTATTTTTGACCACGCGGTATTCGCCCTTGAGCGGCCGCAGCTTGGCGCGCATTTCGTTGAACTCGACTGTCTTGAGCGCCTTGAAAGAAGTCACGATCAAGCCTTTGGATTCGCGGGCTTGCTTTTCCAACGCTTGAACGGCTTTCGTTTTTTGGTCTGTTGGCATAAAATTTTTAGAATGCGGCGACGGTAAATCCGGCTGTCACGGCTGTCTCGCTCACGAAACGTCCTTCCAATTCGAACCGTAACTCTTTCGTTATCTGAATCGGCAATCCCGCGACGAGAGAGATATTGCCTTTCGCGTTCCCTTTAATGACGCCCGGATTGGCCTGATTATCCTGCCATGTCACCGATCGCCCGAAACCCCTGACTCCTGCATAAGGTTCTGCCGGGCCCGCTTTAAATGTGGCCATGACCGCGCCATAGTACTCGACGCCCGACATGGTCTGATCGATCGTCTGCCATGTTCCGCTGACATTGCTGCGATCCAATGGCACCTGGTAACCGCTCACGCCCCCGCTCAACTGAATCCCCGGTGTGAGCCCCGGCGTTGCGGGAAATACTTCATTGTAAAGATCAACACCGTACAAGTATCCGGCGCGAGATTCCCAGGTGCTTCCCTGGGCATCCACTCGAGGGTTCACGAAACTTCCCCCCTTAATGCCCACCGCCACTTGGTCGGTGATACCGTAGGTGAAATTAGCGCCTACGATATTAGACTTAAAATCCGCGTCTCCGCGCGTATCAAAATCGTCCTTCACTTTCAGGTTCTCATACAGCAAGCTCGACGTAAACTTGCCTTGATGAATCGGCAAAACCAGCACGCCCAAATCCTGGGCATACAGGCCACCTGTCAAGAGCGCGACGGTTAAGGCCGCGCTGATATTCGTTAAGAACGTTTTCAAGCGATTTTAAGTAAAAGAAAAATAAACCCCGGCGGCGACCTACTCTTCCAGTACCTTACGGTACTAGTACCATCGGCCCTGGTGGGCTTAACTTCCGAGTTCGGAATGGGATCGGGTGTGGCCCCACCGGAAAAACCACCGGGAAATTTGTAACTCAAATGAGTTTCAACGACAAACACCTTTAAGGATCGAATGATACGGCTAAGCCGCACGACCAATTAGTACAGGTCCGCTCCACATCTTAACGATGCTTCTACGCCCTGCCTATCAACGCAGTAGTCTTCTGCGGGTCTTTAGATGCCTTACGGCATGGGAGTTCTTATCTCAGGGCTGGTTTCACACTTAGATGCTTTCAGCGTTTATCCAATCCGAACATAGCTATCCGGCCATGCTCCTGGCGGAACAACCGGTACACCAGAGGTTCGTCCATTCCGGTCCTCTCGTACTAGGAACAGATCCCTTCAAAACTCCTACGCCCACGGTAGATAGAGACCGTACTGTCTCACGACGTACTGAACCCAGCTCACGTACCGCTTTAATTGGCGAACAGCCAAACCCTTCCCACCTACTTCAGCGGGAGGATGCGATGAGCCGACATCGAGGTGCCAAACCGGGTCGTCGATATGGACTCTTGGACCCGATAAGCCTGTTATCCCCGGAGTAGCTTTTATTCGTTGAGCGATGGCAATTCCACTTTCAACCACCGGATCACTAGTACCTGCTTTCGCACCTGCTCGACATGTCCGTCTCGCAGTCAAGCTCCCTTCTACACTTGCGTTCGAGGCGCGATTTCTATACGCGCTGAGGGAACCTTTGTACGCCTCCGTTACTCTTTAGGAGGCAACCGCCCCAGTTAAACTGCCCACCTGACAATGTCCTACGCCCCGATATAGGGGACGTAGTTAGAACCACAAGACCGGAAGAGTGGTATTTCACTGGCCCCTCCAGTCGCCCCAAAAGGCAACCTTCAAAGGGTCCCACCTATTCTACGCATCCACTCCCGTAGTTCCTTATCAAGATACAGTAAAGCTTCACGGGGTCTTTTCGTCTAGCCGCGGGCAGCAAGCGTCTTCACTTGCACCCCAATTTCACCGAGCCTCTGGTTGAGACAGCGCTCTCTTTGTTATGCCATTCGTGCAGGTCGGAACTTACCCGACAAGGAATTTCGCTACCTTAGGACCGTTATAGTTACGGCCGCCGTTTACTGGGGCTTAGGTTCAATGCTTTGCGCTCTTGCGAGCACTAACATCTCCCCGTGACCTTCCAGCACCGGGCAGGCATCAGCCCCTATACATCATCTTGTGATTTAAGCAGAGGCCTGTGTTTTTGTTAAACAGTCACGAGAGCCATTTCACTGCGGCCCGCCAATCCTTCCCCTGTACGGAGTTAAATCGGCAGGCATCCCTTCTTCCGAAGTTACGGGACCAGTTTGCCTAGTTCCTTAACCAGAGTTCACTCGCGCGCCTTAGGATATTCTCCTCGTCTACCTGTGTCGGTTTGCGGTACGGTTATGTCTGAAACTCCCTACGAAGCTTTTCTTGGCAGCGGGATTGGGCCACTTCTCCCCGGTTTCCCGGGAATCGTATTCAGGTCTCGGCTATCCCGGTAGATTTACTGGCCAGGAAAGGCCTACGCCTTTGAACCTACACGTCCAGTCGTAGGATGGCTTACTCTTCTGCGTCCCTCCTTAGGTGATAACGCTTCAAACATAGTTCAGGAATATTAACCTGATGTCCTTCATGTACGCCTTTCGGCCTCCACTTAGGACCGACTAACCCTGAGTCGACGAACGTTGCTCAAGGAAACCTTAGACTTACGGCGGAGAGGATTCTAACCTCTCATATCGCTACTTATTCCGACATTCTCACTTCTGGACAGTCCAGCACTCCTTACGGTATGCCTTCGTCCCGTCCAGAACGCTCCCCTACCCCATATAATCGCCTTAGCGACTACATAGCCGTGATTGCGGTGACATGCTTGAGCCCCGATCATTTTCGGCGCAGACTCGCTTGACTGGTGAGCTGTTACGCACTCTTTAAAGGATAGCTGCTTCTAAGCTAACCTCCCAGCTGTTTCAGCAAATCCACAACCTTTACCACTTAGCATGTACTTTGGGACCTAGATCGACGGTCTGGGATGTTCCCCTCTTGCCCACGAAGCTTAGCCCTCGTGTACTGACTCCCACGCTCACCCTGAGGTATTCGGAGTTTGGTTAACTTCGGAACCGAGGTTATCGGCCCTACATTATCCAGTGCTCTACCCCCTCAAGTCATCGCGTGAGGCTAGCCCTAAAGCTATTTCGGGGAGAACCAGCTATCACCAAGTTCGATTGGCCTTTCGCCCCTAACCCCATCTCATGTAGAAGTTTTTCAACACTTAACACTTCGGGCCTCCACCACCGATTAAGGTGGCTTCACCCTGGACAGGGTTAGATCACTTGGCTTCGGGTCTATTGATGGCTACTAGTCGCCCTATTCAGACTCGCTTTCGCTACGGCTTCCGCGGCTGCTTTTGACAACCACGTTAACCTTGCAACCACCAATAACTCGCCGGATCATTCTTCAACAGGCACGCTCTCACCCATTCCTCATCTTGCGATAAGGCATAGGGCTCGAACTGCTTGTATGCATACGGCTTCAGGTACTTTTCACTCCGCGTCAGCGGTACTTTTCACCTTTCCCTCGCGGTACTGGTTCACTATCGGTCGGACGCTCATATTTAGCCTTGGAGAGTGGTCTCCCCAGGTTCCCACCGGATTTCACGTGCCCGATGGTACTCAGGAGCTTATCCAGGAAGCCGGTCCCTTTTCGCTTACAGGGCTCTCACCTTCTTTGGCCGGCCTTTCCAGGCCGTTCAACTAAGTGACCGGTTTTTGACTTCCCGACCTCACGGTCTGATAAGTCCTACAACCCGACAAGAGCTTGCGCCCCTGTCGTTTGGGCTATTCCCCGTTCGCTCGCCGCTACTAAGGGAATCTCATTTGATTTCTGTTCCTCCGGGTACTGAGATGTTTCACTTCCCCGGGTTGTCTCCAACACACTATGAATTCATGTGAAGGTTACTGACCTCACGGCCAGTAGGGTTTCCCCATTCGGAAATCTCCGGATCAAAGGCTGTTTGCGCCTCCCCGAAGCTTATCGCAGCTTACCACGTCCTTCATCAACGGCGTCCGCCAAGGCATCCACCATATGCACTTTGTAGCTTAGCCATATCATTTAATCCTTAAATGATAAGACTCATTCAATCTCTTACACCTTACAATTGAGGTGCTTGACGTTTACTTACCCATTCTTGTTACAAACGATATTTATTTTTCAAGGAACGACAGCAACTTCGAGCGGTCCCTAGTCTTATTCAACCAGAGTAACCGGTCACAAAAATCTATATAAATAGCTGAATTATTAAATCTGACCCGCCAAATTGGAGGTGACCGGGATCGAACCGGTGACCTCGTGCTTGCAAAGCACGCGCTCTCCCAGCTGAGCTACACCCCCGCAAAACCGAAATCTCAGAATCCTGGACCCGGGTAGATTTGAACTACCGACCTTTCGCTTATCAAGCGAACGCTCTAACCAACTGAGCTACGGGTCCTCAAAATAATTAGCGCGAGCAAGTAAACGCCCCAGGCATTAAGGTTCGACTTCTATCCCTGTCGCCGAGGCGACAAAAAATAGAAAGGAGGTGATCCAGCCGCACCTTCCGATACGGCTACCTTGTTACGACTTCACCCCAATCACCAACCACAACTTTGGCGGTTTCCCCCCTTGCGGGTTGGAGCACCGACTTCTGTTGCAGCGGGCTTTCGTGGTGTGACGGGCGGTGTGTACAAGGCCCGGGAACGTATTCACCGCTGCCTGCTGATCAGCGATTACTAGCGATTCCGCCTTCATGTGGGCGAGTTGCAGCCCACAATCTGAACTGGGGCCGGCTTTGTGGGTTTGGCTCCACCTTGCGGCATTGCTTCCCATTGTACCGGCCATTGTAACACGTGTGTAGCCCTGGACATAAGGGCCATGAGGATTTGACGTCGTCCCCACCTTCCTCCTTCTTATCGAAGGCAGTTCTCGAAGAGTGCATCCCTTGCGGGATTAGCAACATCGAGTAGGGGTTGCGCTCGTTGCGGGACTTAACCCAACATCTCACGACACGAGCTGACGACAACCATGCAGCACCTCTGCGGACTCCCTTGCGGGTCAGCCACTGTTTCCAACAGCTTACCATCCGTAGTTCAAGCCCAGGTAAGGTTCTTCGCGTTGCGTCGAATTAAACCACATGTTCCACCGCTTGTGCGGGCCCCCGTCAATTCCTTTGAGTTTCAACCTTGCGGCCGTACTCCCCAGGCGGCTCATTTAATGCGTTAGCTGCGACGCGGAAGGGGTCGATACCTCCCACATCTAATGAGCATCGTTTAGGGCTAGGACTACCAGGGTATCTAATCCTGTTTGCTCCCCTAGCTTTCGCAGCTCAGCGTCAGTGATGGCCCAGATACCTGCTTTCGCCATAGGTATTCCTCCTGATATCTACGCATTTCACCGCTACACCAGGAATTCCAGTATCCCCTACCACACTCTAGTCCGGTAGTTTCCCTTGACCTCTCCCAGTTGAGCCAGGAGCTTTCACAAAAGACTTACCAAACCGCCTACCTGCGCTTTACGCCTAGTGATTCCGAGTATCGCTTGCCACCTACGTATTACCGCGGCTGCTGGCACGTAGTTAGCCGTGGCTTATTCCGAGAGTACTGTCA
>Ga0206852_1066_pt1 | contig 26660 bp, 29 predicted proteins | sample Alteio_BWOrgCont_14_FD_152849 | JGI IMG/M metagenome (GOLD analysis project Ga0206852, IMG submission 152849) | Enriched cells from forest soil in Barre Woods Harvard Forest LTER site, Petersham, Massachusetts, United States -... | ecosystem: Environmental > Terrestrial > Soil > Temperate forest >... | reverse complement strand
GACCGGATGGAAATTTTTGTGGGCCAAATCACCCAATTTCAAGTGCTGAAAATGTAAAAAATCTTTCGAAATTAAACCAAAAACGGAATGCGAAGAAAATTATAGAAGATATAAAGGTCGAATTTGAATTTATTGAGGATATCAACATCCAAGCATTATTGCTTAGTTCTGTATATGTCGATGATAATTCTTTGCCCGAGCTGATACCTTTACCACTAACATCTGGAGGTGTAAACAAATTTATATCATTAATTCTTGCAATTGCGGCACAACCAAAGTCTGTTCTCTTCATTGATGAATTTGAAAGTGGTTTTTATCATGATCGATTTAGCAATATTTGGAAAATTATTCATAAATTGTGTATAAAAAATGATGTACAGTTATTTGCATCTACACATAGTGACGAATGCCTAAAAGCGTCTGCCATTGCTGCAGTTGGACACGAAGATGATTTTTCATTAATTCGTGCTGTTCGGGAAAAAGATGGGACACATATTATTAGACAATTTTCTGGTAAGCAATTTTCCCAGTCGGTAAATGATGATGTCGAAATGCGGTAAAACTCCAAGAGACTATAAAAAGCAGTACCTCATTCTTGGGGAAGGGACAACAGAACAGAATTTTTTCTATCATCTTCTTAAGAAGAATAACTTGTTAGATAACTATACCACTGATTACGCCGGCGGCTTTGATAACTTAGTTAATTATTTAGAGAGTATTAAAAATAGTGAAGACTTTATAGATAATGTCAAAGCCGTGTTACTTGTGGCTGATAATGATGATATAAATGGATCTAATAGGTTTGATATATTACAAAGCCGTTTAAGAAATACCAATTGTTGGGGTATTCCTGATACTCCTTTACAATTAGTTGATGCTATAGAATCAAACTTACCCAAACTCGCTATCATGATGCTTCCAGAAGCCGGAAAAGATGGGAACATTGAAACTCTTTGTTTAGAATCTGCACTTCATAAATGGCCAGACATTAAAGACCCTTTAAACATATATATAAATCAATCCCCAGCAGCAACTTGGAATATAAGTCAAATTTCTGTTGCAAAAATGGAATGTTTGTTAGGTGCTGTATGTAAGGATAAGCCTGAGCATTCTTTACATAACATATTTTATTATGACCTTAGTGATAAATATGTTCCATTAAATCACCCTTGTTTTGAACAAATTATTCAATATTTGAAAACGTTTAGCTCTTAGCAACACATCGTTAAAACCCTTTCCAATATATTAGCCCCATTCCTATCATTAAAATGGAATTCAAATTCACTTAGATATAAGTAAAATATTTTTCTAAGAATTATTTTTAAAAAAGGTATTGTTGTTTGGTGAATCGGTTATATGATAAATACAGAACCTTGAAAAACCAGTTAGTAGGCCAGCCGAACACCTGCAAGGTTTATTCCTCTAAATAATAGAGGAAGGGGGAAACAACTAATGCAAGTGGGTTATGAATTGCTGCCTGCCCAACGGGAATTTATTCATGTGGCAGACACAAGCGTTCACCTGGATGTGACGGTTTATCAAGGGGGGTATGGGAGTGGGAAAACATTTATTGGATCACTATTGGGGATTTTACTTTGCAAGAAATATCCAGGTATTAGGGGATTAGCTGTTGCAAAGACTTATCCGCTACTGAGAGACACCACACTACAGGCTTATTTTGAACATTTTGAAAGTTTTGGCTTTGTAGTCAACCGGGATTATATTTGGAAGGCTTCTGAAAGCCGGTTGATTTTTCCCAAGTGGCATAATAGTGAAATTTTATTTCGGCATTTGGAAAAGCCCTGGAAACTGAAATCGCTGAATTTGGGCTGGATTCATGTAGAGGAAATGAGCGAGATTGAAGAAAGTGCATTTTTAATGCTGCTGTCTCGCTTAAGGCAAAAAGGAGTGGGGCGCCATCGACTTTTTGGAACCACCAACCCACAACCCAACAAGGGCTGGATTCATCGGTATTTTACGGAACAAGAAAAAAAAGAGCCCACTATCCATTACCGAAGGGTTATTGCACCGTCGACAGAAAATATCCATTTGGATGCGGCTTATCTGATGAATATGAAAAATCAATTTGATCCGGATTATTATCGCATTAACGTATTAGGTGAAGATGGGGATTATAATGCCGGGTTGGTCTGTAAAACATGGACGGATGCTAATATTGATACTGTTTCTTACCGTCCTGAATATCGTATTTATCTTACTTGCGATTTTAACGTGGATCCGATGTGTTGGGCTCTGGCTCATCGCATAAATGGCGAATATCATTTCTTTGATGAAATAGTTATCGAGAATACTAATATTGCCCAGGCGGTTCAGGAATTTACAAACCGCTATTATGACCATCCTGCAGGAATTATTATTACCGGCGATGCAAGCGGAAAAAGCCGGAACGTGGCCTCTGCAAACCCCAATGAGACGTATTACAAGATTCTGCAAAACGAGCTGCGGGGATTTGGAATAAATCGGTTTTCTACCGATTTGAGATCACATAACCCGATTATTGAGGATCGCGTCGCAGCCTGGAATGCCATGGTTTGTAATTCCGAAGGAGTAAGACGCATTAAAATTAACCCCGCTTGCAAATGGCTTATCTATAACTGTGAAAATCTTCGTTATATATCTGGTACCAGCATTATTTGGGAGCCCACGACCAATCAAATAGAAACGGATTCTCGGTTAAAGTTTACCAAACATATTTGGGATGCTGCCAGTTACCTGGTTGAACGCTATGACCCGATTCGGTTGGAAGTGCCACAAGAAACAAAAAATAAATCTAAGCTCGTATTTAAATCCTATCAGCCCAAGCAAAAATTTTAGGTAACTTGAGAAAGACAACTATGTTGACTCTTCGGTCTGCAACCCTAGAGGATGCTCCGGCATTGTGGGGAATTATGTCTGATTATCAGCATTATTTTCTGGATGATTATTCTGTGCTGAACAAACAGACTGTTATTTCTTTGCTGGAAACCGGTTGCGTCTATTGTATTGATGCTTTTGACTACCCAGTGGGAATGGTTTGGTTTAACGACCAGTTCTATGACCTGCATATCAGTATTCATCTATTAATTCGTCCCAAGTTTATGAAGCTCTTTTCGAAAGAAAATATGGGCGAAACTATCGTTGATTTTGGTTTTAACACCTATAACGTCAAAAAAATAAAGGCTTTCGTACTAGAAACCCAAACCGTTGCTATTAAGCTTGTCTTAAAGCATGGGTTTAAACAACGTGCATTTTATCCCAGAGATACACGTCAAAATGGTCGCTACACACACGTAAGAGTGTTGGAGTTGGCAAAACATGATTGGCGATATTTTAAAAAGCATCCCGATAAGAGAAAAAAGTAAAATAAGAAAGGAGAACTCTAAATGGCTTTAAACACTAATTTAGAAAAAATTATACCTGTAGCTTGTGAAGGTTACAAACTGGTTTCTTCGACTGCAACTCTTACTTATACAAATGCAGGCGGGAACAGTGGTGTGGCTAAGCAAGTTCGTTCCACCGCTGCTGAGACATCCACATTGATTGTGCCTTTAACGATGGGATACAATGACTACCAGTTTGGCCGTTATATCGAAACAGTGAACATCCCTGTTTTAATTGCGACGGCCAACCTATCCTCTGCGGCTACAGTTGCGTTATATCAAACATTAATTTCGACACCCACTGTAAGCACACCGGCAAATATTACTGCAAGCACGATTACTTGCTCGGTGAATGCTATTTCGGCAACAAACGCAGCGGACCAGCTTGTTACTTTAACAGTGACAACACCGGCTTTTGATTCACTGTCTGATCAATCTATCATTTCCGCCAGTGTTTACAAGGCAGAGTTTGCCTTTCCTTGTGCATCCAGCACCGTCCTTACCTTCTTTGACGGGTGGATTACGTACAGAGAAATGGAATAATTAAAATTCAAATATTATAAACCGCCGGTACTGCCTCACGTGCCTTATTGCCTGACAGTAGATGGAATGCCTTTGCGGGCTGGATTTACCAGCCCGTACGGCGGTTATATAAAACAATGAAATAACAAGGAGATTATGATGGGTTTATCAGGATCAAATCCAAAGGAACCAAGCACAAGTCCTAGCTCGATTTATACACCTTTTGGTAATATTTCGTCCGGTATGGATGGCACACAATATAATGCAAATGCCGGCAATGGCTCGCCTTATAATCCTACGCAGATGCAAAACGAACAAAATGAGATTGGTTCATTAACATCTTCTTTGGGACAACCTTATAACTTGCAGAGCGCAATTAATAACCCCTATACACAACAGCTTTATCAGACCGCTCAAACGGCCAACAACTATAATAATGCCCAGGCCCAGCAACAGTTAAGCAATAACCTGAATGCCAAGAATGAAAATGGTTCGAGTTACGGAGCACTGGCAAACAATTTACTGGGGCAGCAATATAACCAGACCTCTGCAGCGAATATGAATAATGCGCTTACGGCCGGAATGTCTGCCTATAATCAACAATTTACTAATCAAGATAACGCTCTGGGTGCAATTGGGAATGCCTACAACAATGCTTTTAGCCAGACATATGCACCATTTACCGCAGGAACACAATATCAATCCCAGGCTCTTAATCCGCTTATACAAAGTGCGATGAGCGGTTATAACGATCAGCTGAATCAGCAAAATAATTTATTGGGGGATGCCATAGGTATTGCAGGTACCACCGCAGCTGTCTTTTAAATGGTTACTACTTTAATGCCTCTTTTTGAGGTTCATCGAGGGTTGTAATAACAATATCGTGATTGGTATAAGCTGAAATAATACTTCCTGCAGGGATTTCTGCATCTTTGCCATGACGCATTAAGAAAAGAAGACCAGGCAGGAAAATAATACCGGTAACGACACCAAGCGCCACTGTAGAACCCGTTTTACTTTCACCTTCTCGGCTTAACGCAGCTCTTAGTGGAACATTTCGACCATCCACAGCTCTTGTCTGATCAATGGACATTCCCAATTCACCTGCCTTACCGACAGCACCATTTTTTTGGATGCGATTTATAAAACCGTCAACGGACGTTCCTGCTTTAATAAGCACCATTTTTCCGGTTTTATCATAGACATCTTGATAAATCTGCATCGTAACCGGATCGCCTTCATGACTTGTTTTAGAAGAGATTGTTTGTAAAATCTTGACTTTAAGCGCTGTGCCATCATCCAATTGATACTCAGCAGCAAATGCAGGTATTGGTATAAGCGCCAATAACGATATGACGAGAAGCAATGCCAGATGAGGTTTGACGTTCATGCATACTCCTTTTTCTCTTTCAATACCGATGCATGGTAACACAACAGTATCAGCAGTAAAGTAGTTATTACAATAGATTTACGATGGACAGAGGACTTGTAACTAAATGCAATTGCCATTAAATACGGCTCCTGAGGAGCCTAATGAAAATTTACAAGGGCATCCTGTTTATGTGCCCCCTTTGGTAGAGCAGGAAGAAATTGTAGCTGCTTGTAACCAATTTAAAATTGCCGTCTTGACCCATGCCAAGCAAAAGAAACTAACGATGCAACGCTGCTATGCCTACGTAAAATCTCAGTTTTTTGATGCCTCTGACTTGCTTCCCAGACCAGATTCTGCGGGATCGGACAGGGATAATAATCCAGAGCGGCCTCAAGTTTTTATTCCGGTATCCAGAGAACAATTTAAAACGTTATATTCTTATTTGAAACTCACATTGTTTCCCAATGATGAAGATTATTTTCGGATTCGGGCCAAGTCTAGTAGCATTATTCCTAATATCCCCCCTATTCTTGATCCGCATACCAGAGAGTTAAGAACACCCATTTATCCTGATTTTGAAGAAGCCTTGACCAACGGGGTTAAATATATTTTTCGAGACTCCTTGATTACCCAGAAAATGGGGGACTTCTTGAAAGATTTAATTTGGTCTGGCAATGGGGTAGGGTTTCCCACATTTTCTCAAGACAGCAATTGGGCATGGAGTATTGATACGGAAAATCAGCAATATCTCCCCAGTTTGATTGAAGGGGAGCCTAAGCTAAATTTGGAAATATGGGATCCGATTCATTTTTATCTCGATCCCAAAGCCGAAGATAAAAAGAAAGCTCAGTGGGGATACTTTACGATTAAAAAATTGAATGAGGTGCTTGATCGGCTTTATTATTTTAACAAAGAAAAATTAGGTGATTTAACCCAGACTAATTTTTATGAATCGCAAACCATGGAAGATATTACCTTAAATCAATTTAACGAGCTAAACACTACTTTCTTGGGCGATGATAAGAATTTGGACATCGACCATTATTATTTTCCATATCTGAAAACACAGACTCGGGAATACCGTAATATTTTGGTGAGCGTTGCGGGTCGCACAACTTTGATTGAGTTTCGACCTAATTTAACCCCCCTTGGACTGCCACCGGTGGTGCACTGGACATGGATGGATGATAAAGAAAGCCCTTACGGCACTGGCCCTATTGAAGATATTAGCGATTTGCAGCGCCATATTAATATTATTTCCAACTATTTAATTGAAACACTGGCACGGATTGGAAACAGGTTTATTGTTAAAAGTGATGTGGATTTGACCAATTTTTGGGGGATTGCAGGAGGTGTTGCCACCACTGATAATCCGGAAGGAGACATGATTCATATTACCGGGGATTATATTGAAATTGAACAACTGATGAACTATATCGGCCTACTAAAGGCGGAAATGCAAACTTTATCCGGTTCTCAAGATCCTTTTCAGAGTGCAAGCAACATTGATTTCAAGAAAACTGCAACTGAAATTCAGGTATTGCAAGAAAATGCGATTTCTGTGATTCGCGAGATTGTGGAGCATGTATCGGTGGGCATCCAGATGATGCTGAGCCGGTTTATGTATTTGATTGGGGATTTATACAAAACACCAATTCAAATTCGGTTGCAAGATGAGATTAGCGGGACACAATCGGTTACGGTTGATTTTAGTTTATTAAAATCCGGTCAATACACGATTGAACTGATTGGCGCTAATCCCAGTCAGAGCAAGCAAGCACAAGTACAAGCTATTACCGAGCTGATTCAGGGATTTATACAGAAGCCGGAAATGCTTGCCGTGTTTAAACCGTTTGTTATTCAAGGACTTCAATACCAAGGCATTAAAGATGGCGCCGAAAAAATTGATGAAGTGCTTGAAAATTTGAGAGGAGTTACCAATGCTCAGCTTCAAGCGAAACAGCCCGGAATACCGACAACGCAAGGCAGCCTGGCTACTGTTTCAGGACACGCCGGAGGGAGTCAACCTGTGGCTGGAATTTCTCCTCCCGGTCTTGGAGGCTAAGCTAAAGCAAGCGCAAGCCAGACCGGATATTTTGACCCGTAAAGACCTATACGAATATGCCAAAGAAAACGGTGAAATTACCTATGCCAGAAGCTTATTAACAAAGATTCAGCGCTATGCGCGGGAATTTTCGAAGATAAGCCCGCTGGATTAATTAATTTTTCGTCTGACCGGGACGATAACTCGGTATTTTGGACCGTTGCCAGCAGGGGTGAACTGGGCACGTTGGGAGCTGACGTATCAGCCACGTGAAACATTCAATAAGTTAGGAGTTTATTTATATGTCACAACATCTTAATCAGGATAAAGAAAATCAAGAACAACCTCAAGTCTTGCCTGAGCATATTCAAGCTTTGGCTCGGCAAAATGCCCAAATGGATCAACGCATGAAAGATTCGGCACGTTTTTTGGCTGGGGATCAGCCTCCCATGCAACCCAATCCACAGCAACAGCTCCAAAATTTTTTAACGCATGACCCGGCAGGATATGCAAATTGGGTCGTGAATCAAGCCGTTCATGCCGCAACAGCTCAGGCAGCGCAGATTGTGAACGCTTCTCAAAAAAATGCGGGATTGGTTGACGAATTCAAACAAGCCAATCCTCATCTAGCGCCTTTTCAGGAAGAAATCACTCTACGGGCTAATCAACTGGCCGAGAATGCACAGCGTACAGGGCAACCCATCGATCCCAGAGGGTTGATTCAGCAGGCGGTGAATGAATATAACCAGAAACTCCAGCATTATAGCAATACCTCTAAACAACAACAGCAACAGGATGCGATGAAGCAAAATGCGCTGAAGTTTGAAGTTTCAAATACGGGGCAACATACGTTTACCAGTCTGGCTGATGCCTTGGCCTGGGCAGGTGACGATTACAAAAAATTCCAGCAAGTTAAAAAAGCAAAACAAGCTGGCCTATTGAAATAAAATTTACGTAAATTAGGAGTTAAGATATGACAGATACATTGTCAACATTAACGCCAGAGGCAAAACAGTTCTATAAAAAAACGATGCTGTTTCGCGCTCGGCAAGCACAAACGTTTTATAAATTTGGTCAAATGACAGCCTATGGCGATAACATGGGAAACCAAGTTTCCTGGCGTAGAATTAATGCCTTTGGCCTTTCGACCAGCCCACTTACCGAAGGGGCAACCCCCACTTCTACACCGATTTCCATCAGCGAAGTTACGACTACGGTGGGTCAATACGGCAATTATGTTGGAATCTCGGATGCCTTAAACAAGTTGGGCATTGACAAAATTATGAGTGAAGTCACGCCCGCCTTGGGACAAAATGCCGGGGAATCTGTTGAGAAAGTGGTTGCCAATACCATTCAAGGTGGAACCACGGTTATCTATGCAACAGGGAGTTCCCGGGCGGCGCAAAGCACCAGCAATCCAATCAGTCTGGCACTTTTTAGAAAAGCATTAACCACACTGGATGCAGCTAATACGCACCGCTTTACAGGTCCCGAGGAAAACGACCGAATCGGTCAAGGACACTATGTTGCCTTTGTTCATCCTTATGTGGTTTATGACATATTTAATGACCAGGAATTGAAAAATGCATTTCAATATCATTCCAATGACCGCCTGTATGATGGGTCTATTGGTTCAATTTATGGTATTGAAATTTTTCAATCCACATTATGCCCTATTTTTACTGGTGCCGGTTCCGGTGGTGCAAACGTCTATGCAACCATTGTTGTGGGACAAGAAGCATTTGGCGTATTGGATATCGGGGGCTCGGGCAAGTTTGAAATGATTGTAAAAGAAATTGGTTCTTCCGGCTCCGATGATCCGTTGAACCAAAGAGGGACCGTAGGCTGGAAAGCCTGGCAAGCGCCTACAATCTTGAACAATTCATTTTTCTTAAGAATCGAATCCGGGGCAACCATCGGATAAAAATAATCTACCGAAACCCTCTTCTCTTATAGAGAAGAGGGTTGTGTAGATTTAAAGAAAGGTGAACATGATGGCACGCTATATTATTTTAAAAAGGGATATTAATCAGCCCAAAACACCCAAGATGGTTCCAGCCGATAAAGACGATTTTACGTTTATGGAAAAAATACAAGATGAACCTTTAGTGGAGGTTTATCTGGAACGACGGGATTGTGAAGACTATTATATGGACCCAGTCAGTAAAGAATTACAATATCCCATTAAATTAATCTCGATTCAGGGATTCCCCTTTTATCTAAAACCAGGAGCTAATAAAGTTCCAGCTTCTGTTTATGAGTTTATTCAACAATGTAGTCAGGATAAACATGATGGTGAAAAACGAAATGAAGCGCTGATGAATCAGTATTTACAGGGTCCTTTACAGATATTATAGAAAGGAAAATCATGCCAAAATCTATGGAAGACGTGCAAGAATTGGTATCCGTTTATATTCACTCTAGAAATTTAGCCATCACCGAAAAATTAGACCCGGAAACAGGGGAGAGCCGAAAGTTTGTCACTGGGAAAATTATGGGCTCGAAAGATGGACAGGATTTTGTTGAAAATTATGAGGTTGAATGTAACAAGCAAGTTGAAATTCCCTTTTATATTGCCGAACATCTAAGACCTTATATAGAGAGATAGGAAGCAACTTATGACAACTGCACTGGGTATTTGTCAAGCCGCTTACCGACAAGTCAATCTTGATCAAACGTTAAGCAGCTTTTCAAACAGTCAAGAATTTCCGTATAATATTGCCCTGGATCTGATCAATACGGTTATTCAAGAAATGAACAGAATGGGGCGGTATTGGTTTGCTGAAACAAGTCTGGCATTGACCTATACGCTAGGAATCAACACTTATAATTTAGGTTCTATTGATCCCAAAGACGTTACCCGGATTCGTCGTGAGGCTGAAAATTATCAAGGAGAACTTCAAGAACTGAATTACAGGGCATTTCAACGTAAATTCGAAAATAACATACCACCGATACAAATGCCCAAACGCTGGAGCAAATTTAACAATACGCTCTTTTTTGATTCTATTCCGGATCAGGATTATACAATTACGCTGTATTACTTTGAAGATATTCCTCAAGTGGTGAACACCACGGACACCTTAATTATTCCTTTTAAAGACGAAGACGTGATAAGGGAAGGAGTCTATGCCTACCTTTGTGAACGCATTGGCAGACCGGATTTTGGTGAAGCTTATCAAAACTATCTGAATAAAATAAGCAAACTTTTAGCGGATATGAAAAAAGACACTGGGCTTCCTCAACAATGGCCTGGAGCATTTTAGAGGTATAAATCATGAGTTCGAATGCTCAACTTTTCCGGTTAAATAATTTAACCGGAGGCATTAATTCTATCAGCGAAGATAATGCCCTTATTTCTATTGCCACCCCTCAAAACCCAAATGCACAATGTGAATTCAGAGACATAGAAAACTTTATTCCTCTTAACCGGGGGGGCCAATCAAAAACATTTGGATATTCTCTTTATCAAAATACGGGTTCTACTGCTATTACTGGCTTATACCGATTTATTCAAACGGGCGGTAACAGTTACTTTATTTATAGTTCAGGCACCAAGGTTTATAAGCTGGTTTCGGGAACTTCTACCAGTATCGGTACAACCATAGCCAATGGGGCTTATCCTAGTTTCTGTACAGCGCAAAACAATCTGGTGATTTGTGACGGCTCCAGCGCACCCGTATTTTGGAATGGTTCGAGTATTACGACTATTGGTAATGGTGCTCCTACGGGTGCAGTTGCCTCTATATTTACCCAAAACCGGCTTTGGATGTTTGGTGGTACTTCGAATCCCAACTTACTTTACTTCTCTACTGCCGACGACATCACTAGCGGTTATAACGCCTTATCCAGCTTCACCTTTGAATCGGTGACAGGAGACACCTTAACCAGCAATTGGAACCTTATTGGGATTAGTGACGCCAATAGTACCTTGTCAGCGGACAGTATTCTTTATTATTTCACGGTTACAACTTCCGGTAGTAATACGATAATTAATATCTACCAAGATTCAGCTGGGGCGAATTTGGTCGCCACTGGCTCAATAACTACTTCATCATTGCCGACAACAGTTTCAATTTCTCAACAAAACAGTAGTGGTATTTCAGGCACTGTCCATTTAACGGCTGGGACAGAAACTACTGTTGGGAATCAACTATTGACTTACTCTGCAAATAATGCAACCGGCGGCTTTATAAATTGCAATTCAAACGATGGCCAAGTGATTACCGGAATCACTCCTTTCTTTGTTCCGGGTGAACTGGCCCCTTGTATCTTGGTCAGTAAAACCCGAAGTGTGGGAATTGTGTTTGGAGATGGGTCTACTGGAAATCCTTATTATTATGTAAGTGTTAATTTTGACTTTGGGGTAGCCGGGTTTCGCCAATTTGTGCAATATGGAATGAAAGTGGCTTATCTAACCCCCCAAGGTGTCGCCACCTATGATTTTTCTTATCTGGGTGTATCTCAGGCCCAAATGGTTTACCAGTATCTTTCAGAGAAAGTCAGGAATCTCTTTGAAGCACTCTCTAACCCTTACGCCCATTTATCTCATTGTTGGCATGATTGGCTCAATACACGAATCAGCTTTGCCGTCACCGAGGAAGGTCAGTCTCTTCCAAATGTTATCTGGCATTTTGATTACCGGCTAAACTGCTGGTATAAAGAACGTTATTCCTCCGGTAATTATATTTTATGCTCTCTAATTGATACCGATGGCACATGGTATCACGGGGATTCCGAGGGTAATATTTTTATCCATTCCTCTAGCACTTATGATTTCAATGGCTCACCCATAAATGCCTACATTACTTTTCCGTATCTGGATTTTGGTAATCCAAACCTTCGCAAACAGATTGTAGAAGCTCGGATTAGTGTTCGGGGCCAAGGAATGTATAACTTAGGCATAGGATACTCTATGGATTACGGAGATCGCATCGGTCCATCAAACACTATTGCCTTAACCAAAGTTGGATACACATGGGGCGGGAGTGTATGGACCGCGAATCCAAATACTTATCAATGGGGTGGGCAAGCGATTCAAAATACCCGATTTTTTCCGCAAGGTTTATTTCGCAATATCCAACCACAGATTACCCAGTCCGGGGCTGATCAGCCAGTGGATATTTTCGAGCTGGAGTTTACTGTTCAAACCATGGGAGTTCGTTAATGCGTAAATTATTTGTCTTATTTTTTGTTTTGTTCTCCGTCTTATTTTCTTCCTTTGCAAATGCCAGCCTAAGCGTGACCGCCAAAAGTCGGAACTTCGTCAATGGGACTGCCAACGATGCAACCGCTGTGGATGCCAGTTTTGTAGATACCTACGGCAATGACCAGACCATTTCCTCCTACATCAACACCATGCAATCCGGCTCTCTGGCGACTGATTTCACAATTACAATGAGCGGTTTGGATTTTAACTTCCATGCAAGTGCTTCTGGAACACCTTCAAGCAATGTGCTGCTGAATGTCCTTCGAGGTATATCTCCAACTACTTCTATCCGGTGGAATGAAACAAATGGATATTGGGATTTCACGAATAATGGAACGAACTTTTATCCGATAGTGCCCCTGGTTGTTTCTACTGACCCCAGCGCTCCAACAGAAGGAACGATTTGGTACAACACCAGCACACATTCTCTGAAATATTACAACGGCACCGTCAATCAATCCGTTTTTTCCTACCCCACCAATTACCATGGCAGTTCTGCACCGGTATGGTCATCTTCATCTAGCCTAGCACCCATGAGTGTAGCTGAAAGAGATTCCACCGATACTTATAATATCAACGGAACCTCTTTGACTCCTGTTTTTGAAGGGGGATCCCCGCTGCCTGGGACCATCGGTACAGGGGGCTCATCCAGCACAACAATTATAGGGTCTGGAACCAGTTTTGAAACAGACTTCCAGGTCGGGGACGTCATTCATACCGTTTATAACGGCACGCAGCGCATTACAGCAATTGCCAGTAATACCAGTTTAACCGTAGCCAATGCAATGACCATTGCCAACGGCACAACCTATTACTACGGTTTTGGGCCCGCTCCCTCTACCTGGTACAACATGTATGCAATGCTCAGCAGCGGCTCAGCTTCTGTCATTTTATCCACCCGAAACGTCGCCGGTGGAGACAGTTTTCCTGCCACATCATTAGGATTCACGCCAACCGCTTATCGGCAACTTCCTTTTGCGCTCCTAACCGATAGTAACGGTAACATTATTCCGTTTACCGTGGCAAATGGATGGCCTTACAGACCTAAAATTATGTGGAATGTACCGGCCAGTTATTTAACGGGCAGTGGTCCGCAAGGGCCTGGAATAACCACCGTAGCAACAACTACTTCAACCTCTTTTGTAACAACCAGTGCCAGCGCATATGTCCCTCCTATTTCAACCGTCTGTGATCTGCATTACACCTCGGTCGGCAGTTATTTGGAGTTTAGAACTACCGGAACGTCCAATATTATTGGTGCAGGTTTTTCCAATACTTCTTTTACGGGATATCTCCCGGATTTTACGCTCAATAGCACTCAACAATTTGACCTGGCAGGAAACAATAACTCTTCGGGAGTGTATATCGATGTGATGGGATTTGTTGTAACGGAGGTGCCGTAATGTTACCTGAAGATCGCAGTCAGGATGCTTTAATCATTTCTATTTCAACAGCACTAATGGGAATTGTCGCATGGGTTGGACACACGCTAAATACTGCCAACCCATTGCCAAGTAACGCCAGATGGGTTGGAGGCGCAATTGTGGCTGGTTTTGTGGCCTATTCCGTGCAGATCTTAACCTCATCAACAGGAATGGAGCCTAAAGTCTCAAGCATTATCGCTGCAGTCTGTGGCTCGATGGGAGAGCGGGGACTCACGTATCTCTGGACAAAGTATTTCGGAAATATTGGTAACAAGTAAGAGGATTTTTATTCATGGCTGATAATATTGCGGTTCCATTTAATATTAATGACAATTCAAATGCCAGCATCACGGCAATTGCAGCAGATTCTGCACGGCATTTGGAAGTTCGTAAACTCTTTATTTCTATCAATACGACAGACACCATTACGATTTATTGGGGTTCTCGACTGGTATGGGGACCCTTTTATTTAACAGCAGGCTCTGGGCTTGCTGTGGATTTTGATGACTATACCTTCCGAGGCTTTATTGGTGAAGCCTTAATTATTGAAAAAGGCTCAGCAAGCACTCCTATCACGGTCTGCGGCCTGTACACAGGAGAATAGAAAATGAGTGATATTTCTGAAGGCTCTTCCGGGCCAACAATTAATGTGGCCACATATGGGGCCGTGGCGGATGCCCATCGGGTGGATGATGCCATCACCACGAGTGGTAGCCCAACCGTTACCAGTGCAGGAAATAACTTTAGACTGACTGACATTGGTAAGCAAATTAATATTTACGACATCACCAATGGGTATTATATCTTTCAAGGCACCGTCTTAAATGTAACAAGCACCGGCTCTATTACGCTTTCTGGAAATGCAGCCGATTCCGATGTCACTGGAAAGTCTATTACCTGGATCGGCACGGATAACTCTACAGCCCTGAATAACGCTTTAACTGCAGCCGGGAATATGGTTCCCACAGACGTTATTGACGTAAACCATCCGACCGGTTCGGGGCAAGTAACCGTTCTTTTTCCGGTCACACTGGCAGGAGCCGCATATCTGTTCAACTCTACTTTAAATGTACCAACCAACGTTGTCATCAATGCGGATGCTATGCTTGTTTCCAATGTCGGTACCGCAGGAACAACCAACACAGTTCAGGCCATGAACTTTTCTCCAGGTGGGTCCATCCTTAAGCTACAGATGGATTGCCAGGGGGGAAACGGCATCATTATGGGATCCAGTAATACGCAATCCCATGCCTTTATTCAAGATCTAACGCTTTGGGAAGTAGGCAACAATGCAAGTCAATATGCGCTTACTTTGCAAGGCAATGACTGGCAAATAAGTCGATTCTGGACCAAGGGGGGTTATTATGGCCTCTATGCAGCAGGTGCGGATGACATCCTTTTTGACAAGCTTTATTTTATCGGTTGTTACATCGGTGCTTGGTTTTATGATTGCGAGCAGGTCATTGGTGGCGATATTCAATGTGACACAAATTTACATTACAACATTCAGTTGGATGCCTGTCATTCGATTCAATTTAAATGTAACGCCTTCTATGGACCGGTCAGCTATGGCTTAATTCTGGGAACATATTCTTCGGCGCCTAACCGAAACGTATTTATTGAGTATACCGGTCAAAGACACGGTGGTGTTGGAGTCTACGTAAACTATGTAATGGACTCCACTATTATTTGTAACCTCACAAACTCTGCCTTATTTAATGCTGGAGGTACAGCAATCACCGCAGGTATACAATATGCAGGCAATACCACGGGGACTATGACTATTATAGCCAACGTAGACACTAACATTACAACATTAGTCAGTGGCTCAGTATATGGTAATTTGCTGATTAATGGTCAATTACAAAATGGGACTCTAACAACTGCCGGCAGCCTTACTGGCGGTTCAGCATCAAGCAACTTCTTCAACCTTACAGGCACTCTTCCCTCAACTTTAACAGCGGCGGCGGCTGGAGCATTCGTAAACATTACTGGAGCCGGTTCTAGCGGTCAACAAGTGTCAGCATTACAGACAACCTTAAACGCTGGATGGACCGGCGGTGCTTCCTCTATGGGGATTCAGGTTACTAATAACAGCGCTGGCACGAATACCGGGATTTACAACCAAAACGGAAACTTTGCGCTTCAGGGATATTCGACGGGCTCTACATCCTCTGGCTATAACTACGGGATAGAGGGTCGGGCATCAAACGCATTTTATAATATTGGTTTGTACGGTCGTTGCCTGACTGCCAGTAACAGTGGCGCTAATATTGGCGTTATTGGTTTTGCCAGAAATACGGGCACATCTCCGATTGAAATCGGCGGCTATTTTGGCATGCCGTCTGGAGAACCTTCATGGTCTTCTTCATGGAATGCTGCATTAGTTGCTGATAATGGAGCAGAATCAGCCAATTCAGCTGTTTTTCTGGCCCTTGTCAATGGCACCATGAACTTTGAGATTGACAAAAAGGGCCATATTGTCACAGGTGGTACAGCGCCTACCATAGCAGCGCAAACGGCTTTAGGTTCAACGGGTACTGCAACCATCGCCGGGACGGACGTGGCCGGAACAATTACCTTAACACCTGGTGGTACAGGGATAACAACAGGCGCACAAGCAATTATTACATTTGCGAACGCTTATACTTCTGCTCCCAAGGTTGTAAAAATTGACCCTGCTAACGCAAACGCTCAAGCTCTAACCTCATCAACACAATGTGCCGTGATTGCCGCCAATAACACAACTACCACTTGGCAAGTGAATAGTGGTTCCTCGGCATTAAGCACCGGTACGGCGTATGAGTGGACTTATTTGGTCATTGGATAGAGGTAACACCCATGAGTGACGAACAACTCACCGCTAACTTCAACTTATCCGAGTTCCTGACAAGCCCCGGTGCTGCGTATTACTATCAAACATTGCCCATTAATATCCAACATCAGGTCTTTACGAATATCTCCAATCTTGCCCATAGGTTACAAGCGGTAAGAGATATATTGGCATGCCCCATTACAATCACCAGTGGTTTACGTACCAAAGAGCATAACGCGGTACTTCTTGGGGCGGTGAGTGATTCCACGCATCTGGATGGCCGTGGAGCAGACTGGCTAATAACAGAAGAATACATCAATAAAGCACGGGTGTTGTTGAATAACTGGTCAGGCGGGTATCACTGGTACCCGGAAGATCGGCATTTTCATACGGACACGCGAGATGGAAAGTTTAGGTGGTCATGATGGAAACGATTATTAAACTTGTGCAGCTTTTACAATATCTCCCTGAAGTTATTGCGTTCCTGCATGAGGTTGTGGTGACCGGTGAGCGGTTGACACTGGCAATTGAGCATCGCCAGAATTCAACACCCGTTCAACCTACAAAGCCCACACCACAAAAAAGTATAACCACAGCAAATGATCCCATGACTCAAATAAACACTATCACTCAGTCAGACGACTTTAAAAGAATAGAAGCAGGAGATTAACAATGTCATTATTCGGACTATTTCACAAGATTGAAGATTTTTTAAAAGCGGGTAACGACGCTTTTTCGGCTTATCTTGAAATGACTTCCAATGAGCCTGTCGATTTTACCGCTCTGGCAACCGATGCCATGAATTTGGCAACTGATTTACATATTTCACTCCCCAATTGGGTCAATTTACCGGTTATTATTGCTTTTGTTCAGGGTGGGCTGGATGCTGCGAAATCCTTAAAGCCGACTTCTTAAAATTTTCTCCACAAACACCATACCCTTTCGTTCATTAGCCCCTGCCTTTATGGGTAGGGGCTATTTTTGTGTGTTTACTGCACACTATCTAAGGCGGCAAAATAATTTTTACACGCGATATCAAGATTTGCCTTCGTGAGGGAACGTTCTACTTGTTGATAGGTGGTGATATGGATGACTTGATCTAGAATATCTCGGGGGTGACAAGTCCGAAACGGACGCTTATCTTGATAATGTGTCTGAATGAGATACGAAAACATTTCAGCATCGTATGGAATACCCACTTTTTGACACTGGTACTCAAATACACGCTGGAAAATCTCCAGACTGGGGCTTAAGATTTCAATTTTATAAGGAATTCGGCGTAGAAAAGCTTCGTCAACTAGATCTTTTGGATTTAAATTGGTTGAAAAAATAATGAGCTCATCAAAGGGCACCTGGATTTTTTTACCGTTGGGCAAAACTAAAAAGTCAAAATGTTTTTCCAGCGGGACAATCCAGCGGTTTAATAAATCTTTGTTACTCATTCGTTGACGACCAAAGTCATCAATTAAAAAGGTTCCCCCGTTGGCTTTTAATTGCAAAGGAGCCTCACAAATTTTTAAGGTGTGGTTATGACGGATATCCAGTGAGGTCATGGTCAGCTCTCCGCCTACCACTACAAAAGGTCGTTTTATTTTTAACCATCGCATATCGCGTTTATTTTCCGGCTCATCAGAAATGATTTCGTGTGTCTGTGGATCATAAAGTTGCACAATTTCGCCATCCACCCATAAGGTATTGGGAATATAAATAAAATCCGTAAAACAATTTCGGATACGTTCGGCAATCGTGGTTTTACCATTACCCGGATCACCGAATAAAAATATTCCTCGGCCCGAATTAATCGCAGGACCGATGGTATTGAGAACACCCTCATCTAAAATAATATCCGCATACGCCTGCTTTAAATTGGAAACTGAAGCGGTGAGGTTTCGAATGCTCTGCTGTAAAACACTTTTGACATAGTCTTTAAATACAACCGGGGCCGCGCCGGTAAAGCTGGAATACTCTTTGGCCGTCATGGCGCTTTGCTTCCCCTGATCGGTCAAGTTGTAATAAAAATCTCCCATCGCGGCAGTCGTGCGATGCGCAACAAACATCCGATTTTTTAGATCCGTTAAGATAGGTAAAAGAATTTTATACGGGATACAAATCACCTCGGATAATTCCCGGCCCGATAAAACCCCACGCCCCAGTAAATGCTTCAACACAAGATCTTCCAGCAACGTTACCGGTAACCCCGTCTCTTCCAGAGTTTCGGGTTGCGCAGGAAAGAATTTGGTTTCTGGACAGTGCGTGCCGCTCTTTTCAGCAGCTTCCGACATGTAACCGATCATATAGACCCTATTTTTGGCAGCAGATAAATCTTTTATTCCCCTTTTTTACAGAAGTTAATCTTGTCTTATGGTAATCTCTCTATGTCCAGTGTAGAGAAGGGTGAGAGATGGCGGTTGAATCGCTCAGTGCGTTAGAAAATCCTTTTGAGAAGCTTCCTCCGCAGAGTTTGGAAGCTGAACAGGCTGTCTTGGGGAGTATTTTGGTAGATCCTGATGCGCTATTAAAAATGGTGGAAGTCGTCAGACCCAAAGACTACTACCGAAATGCCCATCGATACATCTATGAGGCCATGTTGTCCTTGTTTGACAAGGGCGAACCAGTTGATATCGTCACCGTGTCTGAAGTTTTAAAAGACCGTGATCTGCTAGGAGACGTTGGGGGACGATCTTACATAAATGATCTGGGTTTGGCCGTGACCACGACAGGAAATATTCTACATTACGCCGAGATTGTGCGGGATAAATCACGGTTACGAGATTTGATTCATGCGGGAACCGACATTGTGATGACGGCTTACGAGGAAACCGAGGCGGACGTTGCCATTGATAAGGCAGAACAAGTCATTTTTGCTATTTCCCAGGAAGGCAGACCCGATGATCTGGTCGCTATCAAGCAGGTTTTGCCCATCAGTTACGAGCAAATTGAAGAACGGTTCAACAATAAAGGATCTTTATTGGGTGTCGCCAGCGGGTTTTATGATTTGGACTTGATTACCTCAGGATTTCAGAAATCAGACTTGATCATTGTGGCAGCCCGTCCTTCGATGGGAAAGACCGCCTTTTGTTTGAATATTGGCACGCATGTCGCCCTTCATGAGAAAAAACCGGTGCTGGTCTTCAGTTTAGAGATGTCCAAAGAGCAGTTGGTCCAACGGATGCTTTGCTCTGAAGCCGAGGTAGATGCCCAACGCATTCGAACGGGCGAGATTCAGCAATCCGACTTTACCCGGATCTCTCAAGCCATGGGCCGTTTGGGAGATGCGCCGCTTTATATTGATGACTCTCCAGGCATTTCCTTGATGGAGCTTCGGGCAAAGGCCCGCAAGCTGAAATTGGAAAAGGGAGAATTGGGCCTGATTGTTATTGACTACCTGCAATTAATGGAAGCACGTGAAAGTTCTCGTGGGGGTTCTGAGAATCGGGTCCAAGAAATTTCGGCTATCTCACGCGGACTAAAAGGGATTGCCCGGGAATTAAAAACGCCTGTAATCGCACTTTCTCAGCTTTCACGAGCGGTTGAAAGCCGACAAGACAAGCGTCCTATGCTAAGTGATTTAAGAGAATCCGGCTCAATTGAGCAAGATGCCGATTTGGTGATGTTTTTGTACCGGGATGAATACTATACAAAAGAGTTGAGCGAAAAACCGGGCATTGCCTCTATAATTATCGCCAAACAACGGAATGGCCCGGTGGGTGATTTTGAACTCTTGTTCAGAAATAATATTACCAAGTTTCTGAATCCGGCAGGCGGCCATACTCAAATTTTTTAGTTTCTCTGGTAATAAGGAGGTGCAAGCCAATGGCAAAGACAGAATGGGTCACGTTGGATGTAGAAGGTAATCCCCCCATGAAGGCTTTTCTGGCAAAGCCCGATAAGCCGGGCAATTACCCAGGGATTATCGTTTTTGTGGAGATCTTTGGCGTTAACCAGCATATTCAAGAGGTAACTTCCCGCATCGCCGAAGAGGGCTATATCGCCATGGCCCCTAATTTTTACCATCGTCAGGCACCGGATTTGAATCTGGGTTACACACCGGAAGATATTCAAATTGGTCGGCAATATAAAACGGAAGTCACTCATCAGGATTTACTTGCCGATGCTGAGGCAAGTATTCGTTATTTGCACAACTTGCCGGAATGTGACCCCAAAGATAAGTTGGGAACGATTGGGTTCTGTTTTGGCGGATATGTAGCTTACCTGGCAGCCACGCTCCCTGAAGTTGTAGTGACTGTGTCACTCTATGGCTCGGGTATTGTTGAAAATGCTCTTATTGACTTGACTGGGAAAATCCATGGCTATGTCTTCTGTGGCTATGGGGAAAAAGACAGTTCTATCTCTGCGGAAAATATTGCTGCCATTGATCACGCCCTTGAAAAAGCCCATGTGCCTCACCAAATCATCACATACGCCGGGGCGGATCATGGATTTTTCTGTGATCGGCGTGCCAGTTACAACCCCCAAGCTGCAAGCCAAGTTTGGGAAGAGATAAAGGACCTATTTGCTTCTCATTTAAAGGCCAACGTTTCCTGTACGGCACTATAAGTTTGACGATGTAGCGGTGTAACACCCAGGTTTTCCAAGGCTTTTTTATGGGCTGGCGTGGCGTAACCCATATTCGTTTCCCAGCCATAGCCCGGGTATGTTTTTGAGCAAGCAATCACCCACTCGTCACGATGCGCCTTGGCAATAATAGATGCTGCCGCAATGGCGGCTGATTTACCATCTCCCTTTACTTCTGAACGTTGTGGGTTTGGGAGATGCGGAATTTTAACTCGGCCATCGATACTAACCAAATAGGTTTGGGCCTCCACTGGATTTTCATGACGGCTGATTAAGTCCATCACGGCACGATGAGACGCCAAAAGCGAGGCATGATAAATATTCAGGGTTTCGATTTCTTCTTTGCAAGCCTCTCCAATTCCCCAAATGCAGAGATTTTTCAGCAGGTTCGCCAAAGCCAAACGTTTTTGATGATGCAAATGCGGCGCCTTGGAGTCATCCAGCTCCAAAAGCATGTGTTCATAACGCACAATCTGATCAAATCTAGCTGGCAACAGCACGGCCCCCGCTACTACGGGGCCAATTAAACTGCCTCTACCCACTTCATCTACACCAATAAGGGCTGTCACACGAGCCTGCGCCAACATGGCCAAATCAAAGGCCCAGAGTTCTTTCATACGCTGCTGCCGTTGCTTTTTATACCGGGCGTTCAAGGGTCAATCTCCCTAGCCGGCCATGACGAAAATCTTTGAGGACAGCCTGAGCCGTACGGCGCAAATCTTCTTGATCGCCAGGCAATAAATACCCTCTGCGCCGGGCGATTGCTTCAATAGAGAGGGGAGATATCGGCGGCAAATCCAACACCTGCTGTAACATGCCTGGATATAAGGATTCAACCTGGGTCAAAAACGACGGCAACACGTCTTCCTCTTCAAAAGCCCGGTCTCCAATAGAATACACCCAAGCCAGATGAATTCCGATTTCCTCAGACTCCAGCCGCGGCGGAATCAGGCCGGGAGTATCCAAAAGCTCCACCTGCGGATGAATACGAACCCACTGTGTTTGACGGGTAACCCCAGCACGATGACCGGTTTTAACCTTCTTTTTGCCGACCAAAGCATTAATCAAACTGGATTTTCCCACATTCGGCATACCGACGACCCCGACTCTCAATGGACGTCGCTTCAAGCCCTTGGCCTCCAACTGCTTAAACTTGGGTTCTCCCAAGGCCAGCAGCTTTTCGACCATTTTATTCTTCCCCTTCCCGGTCGTAGCCTCAAAGGCTAACGTGGCTGGGTAAGTCTTTCTAAACTGCACCAGCCATGGCTCGGTATAGTTGGGGTCGGATAAATCCGATTTATTCAATACCAATAGTACAGGGCACTTGGCTCTCAATCGCTCAGACAGATCCTGATGCCATGTAGAAATCGGAATCCGCGCATCTAAAACTTCCACCACCAGATCCAGTTGTTTAAGATACTGATCCAGCTCGCGATCTAACTTCGCGATATGCCCAGGATACCATTGAGTCTGATTATTCAGCGGCAGGCGGTTCAGGCTGAGCTTCAGCTGTCGTTTCAACAACCACTTCAGGCTCAACTTGAGGCTCAGGTTGCGATTCCGGTATTTCAACAGGCTCTTCGACTGCCAACGTGTCAAAAATTTCTTTGGGGGCGCCCAGTTTTTCACGGATTCTCGCCGCCTTACCGGTGCGTTGACGCAGGTAATACAACTTGGAGCGGCGTACATGCCCTTTACGCAATATTTGAATGGTTTCCAGCTTGGGAGAGTGCAGTAAAAACACCCGCTCTACCCCGACACCTTGAAATACTCGGCGAACCGTTATGGTTTTGTTCAATCCGCCACCATGCAACTTGATGACAACGCCTTCATAGGCTTGTAAACGTTCTTTGTTGCCTTCTTTAATTTTGATCTTAACTTTGACGGTATCTCCAGGAGAAATCTCCGGGAGCTTCTTTTTCAAGTACCGACTTTCAACTTCTTTAACCAAATCTGTTGCCATAAGGACCAATCCTTCTCAAACTTTTCAAGCATATCAAGGTCAACAGTCTACCAAAAAAGCGGCCCACGTCAAATAGCCAGAACCGTTGCTTGGGTTTACCTAAAAAATGGGAGAGTTACAAAAATATAGATTAGTATTATTTTAGGCAATTTAAACATTATGATTGTTTTTATTATGTTAAGTATATTTTATTGTGACTTAAGGAGAAAAGAAATAATGTCTATGAATCTGAATTATGGAGGTTATGGTAGCCAAGACTATGGGGCAGGGCCTGTCTCCATACGTCACCATAGTTTTAATTATGGTAATAATGGTTTTGGCGGTAACGAATGGAGTAACGGTGGTTCTTTCAATTTTGGTACCAGCCAAGGGTATAACTACGGTGGCGGATTCGGCAACTTCGGAAGTAACTTTGGTTTTGGCGGTAACAGCTATGGTTCAGGTTATTCATCCGGCTCAAGCAGCTCTATGAATCCCATGCTTCTTATGTTGGCATTTGCCTTAATGGGTGGAAACAATGGACAAAGTAACAGTTCCTCTTTATTTTCAAATCTATTCTCCGGTTTAGGCAACAACAGTAATACGTGTAGCACGACCAACACAACTTCGGGCATCGATCAAAATGGCGAGTTCAACCCGGCAGCGCTTGGAAAAGACATTGCTTCGTTTGACCCGAACAAATCAACCACCACGTATTCCTCAGCCGATCTGGAAGCCGCCGCAAATGCGACCACCGATCCCACCCAACAAGAGGTCTTGGATAAATTGGATTACTGGGTACGCACAGACAATCAACCCGTCACCCAGGCTGATTTAAATACGCTGGCAAACAGCAATAACGGTACGATAAATGTGAATACAGTCGCCAACCTCCCCAGTATTTTGGGATGGAGTACCACTGGCAGCACAACCTCAAGCATTGATCAAAATGGCGAATTCAAACCGGCAGCGCTTGGAAAAGACATTGCTTCGTTTGACCCGAACAAATCAACCACCACGTATTCCTCAGCCGATCTGGAAGCCGCCGCAAACGCGACCACCGATCCCACCCAACAGGAGGTCTTGGATAAATTGGATTACTGGGTACGCACAGATAATCAACCCGTCACCCAGGCTGACTTGAATAAACTGGCGAGCAGCAACAACGGTACAATTGATGTAAATACGGTGGCCAATCTTCCCAGCATTCTGGGATGGAGTAATACCGTTTCAAATTCAAATAATGGTCCCCAAATTAATTATTCGGCAAATGATACCCCTTTATCAGTCACCTTGAACGGCCAAACAGGTAAATTAACAGATTCGAATAACAACGGTGACTATTACGGGACTTTGTCAAATGGAGACAAGATTGCATATTTTCCATTACAGCCAGGGTACAATGGAGACCCAACTTTCATTGATTACACTGCGGGTGAGAAATGGACTTCCACTGCAGATAATCCCGGAGGTTCCTCCAACTCCTGGGTAGAATCTCCTTTAATAAATAACGGTTAATCGAACTGTTCCATGTCTTTCAGATAATCCCGAACCATGTCCAGGGCAGACTGAATGATTCGAGTAATACGAGAAGAAGACAGACCCACCAGCGTGGCAATCTCTTTCACTTGCATGTTGCGATAAAAGCGGTATTCCACAATAGTGCGCTCTTTGGGAGGTAATTTCTCGATGGCCAGCTTGATGGCCTTCCCCAGTTCCAGAATTTCCATATGCTCATCGGGACGCACGCCAGAGTCACTAACAAAATCGTAGCTGGAATCTCCATCTTCACCTGAGGATATGCCATCAATCGATAAAATGGTTTCGTAAATCGCTTCTCTAATGGCTTCTGGAGAGTCTGCAGAATTCTTTACAGCGACTGCCTTTGGCATTTCTTCTTGCGTCTCGCTGGCAGGTTCGACACTGCCTTCTTCAGATTCTTCCACGGTCTTGGTATGTTTCAGGGTGTACCATTTAAAGCGGGTCCGTAGCTCGTTTCGAATCGCCCAACGCGTTGCTGTGGCCATATAGGAGATATTCAAATTATTCAGCTGCTCCTGGGATTTGCCTCGTAAAATATTCTGAACCGCAATAGCCCCGATACTAACCAGCTCTTCATAATCCACCATGTGGGAAGGCACACGACGATATTCCACTTTTGCGACCCGTTCCACTAACGGAATGTATTTTGCAACATTTCGCTGAAGGGTACGGCTGTCCTGAACAGGCTGTTTGGCGTTCACGGCCTTGGCTTCCTTCCAATATACGAGGTTTCGAGGTCAATCCAAAATGCGAGAAAACGAATCTCTTTTCTTGTTATCGGCAAACCCTTCCATTGGTTTAACCTCTTTGTGAAGAGATATGGCATAGACTATATCGTAAATAGAAAGTATATGCATCATCTTTACAAGATTGTTACAATATTTGTTACCTCCAGAACCGGGCGAGAAGGCTTAGGAAGTTGTCGCAACCAGAACATCCAGGCCCATGTGTAAAGTCCAGGTAGCGTCTTTCTCTTTGGTTAAGTGAAACATACTAATTTGTGCCGAAGGCAATTGAAGTTTCAAAGCCTCCAAAAATGCGAGAAGCCCCTCATAAGAGCCCTTAACCGAAACTTTTAGAGACACCTGGCGCAAGGGATCCGGCAGATCCTGCAATACTTTGAAATGGGCATAATCACCCTCTAAAGGTGACAGAGACACTTTAGTCTGCTGGGCAGAGGCTTCAAGTGGCTGAAAAATTTCTTTTTTCCACCAACCGCCGTACCGAGTTGAAGCCATAGGCATATTATTGACAAAACCAGACGGGCTGGATGAGGAAGCCGGTGCAGATTTAGACATGGACACATTTTGGCGATAGGTTTGCCACTGCGGCAGCAACATTTTTGCAGCAATCCAAACAGCCAGAGTCAAGAAAACCAAACCGGAAAAGAACTGTAGCCGAGCCAGCTTAGGATCTCTCATAGGTGCGCCTCTCCCGATACATTGAATTTAAAGGTTGAAGCGTCCAGCGTCACCGTTTGCTTGGTATTCCGCAGAGACGGCTGGTTTGGTTCATTGGATGACAGCGCCTGAATCATGGTCTTGAAGTGCTGTTCATCCTCTGCCGTTCCTTGCAAACTTAACTGACGATTCTCATCCAAGCGGATATCGTCGATGTTGGCAAGCGGAAACACCTTGTTTTTAAGCCATGCTAACACATGGGTCGTTTCGATATTGGACGTTTTGACCTGGGTTTCGTAAACGGCCAATCGATCTGTAAAAGAGGCCGACTCCGCAAATCGATGATTGATGACCCGCAAATAAGAAAAACAGGCAATACAAGCCAAAAACAGGACCATCGCAACCCACAGGAATAAACGCGGTAAAACCGGCTGG
>Ga0206852_1065_pt1 | contig 26782 bp, 27 predicted proteins | sample Alteio_BWOrgCont_14_FD_152849 | JGI IMG/M metagenome (GOLD analysis project Ga0206852, IMG submission 152849) | Enriched cells from forest soil in Barre Woods Harvard Forest LTER site, Petersham, Massachusetts, United States -... | ecosystem: Environmental > Terrestrial > Soil > Temperate forest >... | reverse complement strand
CACCGATGACAGCCTTGCCGCGTTCCGCGGGTCAAGCGGCTTGCGTGAACTGGATCTGCACGGGGCCGGCGTTCATGACGACGGCATGGCCGTCTTGGGCACGCTCACGGGTTTGGAATCTTTGGATTTGGGCGACACGGTGATCACGGACGACGGCCTGGCGCAATTGAAAGGGCTTAAAAATCTTCGAAAGCTGCATCTCAAAAATACGAGCATTGATGACCGAGGTCTCACGACTCTGCAGGGGCTAAGAAAACTTGAGGAATTGGATTTAAACGGCGTGGACTTAAGGGGAGACGGCCTCGTTTATTTGAAGGGGCTGCCTAATCTTAAGACGCTTGATCTCGGCAATACCAAGCTCGTGGGCCTGTGTTTGACGCCGCTTCGCTCTCTGCTCACTCTGGAGTCTCTCGACGTTAGTAATACGTCGATCACCAACCAAGGCCTCGCGGTCCTGCGCGGACTGCCGAAACTTCAGATGCTTAATGTCAGCTGCACGGAAGTGACTGACGACGGCCTCGCCATCTTCCGAAGCATTCCGGGATTTCAGCCTCTCAACGTCTGCGCCGATCGATAACGTCTTACTGCGTGGACGTCGGCGAAGCGAAATTTTTGTAGGTGTTGGCTTCGCGGCTAAACCCTTGCGCGGAGGAGATCGAGAGAATCCAGCGATTGCTCTGTTGAATGGGACCCACGGCGTAAGCCAGATCCACCCGGAAGACCGTTCCGTCGGCGGAGCGCGAGAGCCCGAAGCGCATTCCCATTCCCACGTCCGCGTGAAAATCGCGTCGTGTGAACCCCAACCCTTCGGGCTGCGTTTGGCCCGCGTCGACGAACACAGCGCCCCCCACATAAGCCAAGTGCAGGATTTCCTTGGGATAATAAAAACGGTTTTCCAAGTTGACGAGAAGGCTTTTATTGCCCGTGAAAGAATTGACCTTGAATCCCCGCAGTCCCGTATCGCCCCCGAGTGTGAGGACATTGGATGAATCCGGATTCTGAAGGTAGGCGGATTCCGCGTGAACCACGCCGGTCATGGGAAAATCTTCCAGGAGATGCTGGTAGTAATTGAAGTTGGCGAAATAAATCGTGTTGATCAGGCGGCCTCCCGTCTGACCCTCGGAATACAAGGTGTAGCGGCTGGACGTGCCGTAAGAAAAAAGGCCGAACCAGGGACCGCTGCCGCCGAAACCGAACGAATCGTTGGCTGAAAAGGGAAGCGTATTTTCCGTCGCGCCAAATTTTTTGGCGACATAACCCAGCCCGATATTGGATTGGTGCCCAAGGTTGATGTCTTCCACGCGACCGGTTTTGTCCACGAATGTTTCTTTGATGAAGTCCGATTGAATATAGGACATGCCGGCGATCGGCCCCGAAAGCGCTTTGTCGTCGGGAAGCGTTCCGGGCAGCGTCACGTCCTGCGCCTTAAAAATATCTTCCGAATAACGATAGCTCACCTGCAGACGCAGAACGTTCAAGGGATCATTGTTCACCCACCATCCGATGTTGGGGTCCAGGCTCGTATGGGTCTGATCGTACTGGCTGATTTGCGTGCCCTGTGCAAAGACTTTCTGCAGGCCTTCGAAATGAGAATAAGGAAGACCGCCGGCCACAGGCGTGGTTAAAGAATAAAACGGCTGCGCAAGGTTGATGTCCTGAGCATTTCCCGTGGCGGTGTCTTGAAAGGAAGAATTTAGTATGAAGCGGCTGTTCAGGAACTGCGGATCGTTATAGCCGAGGACTTCGCTCACGCCGTCGGTGTTCTTTTTGTACTGGTAGGACAGGTCTTTGCCGTAACCGAGAAGATTGATTTCTTCGAAGCCTCCCGACAGACTCGTCTGGCCGCCTTCGCTCGCGACATTGAACTGAGGTTGAGTGGTCCAAGAATCCTGGGTTTTCACCAAAAGATCCACGCGTCCGTCCGGCGTTTGTTGCTGGCTGATCGAGGCATCTTTGATGAAAGGCAGCGCGCGCAGATTACGTTCGGATTCCTCGATACGTTCCAGATCCGTCCAGTCACCGGGGTACACGAGCATTTCCCGGCGGATGACTGAGGGCTTGGTGGGAATGTGCAGCCGGTTCGCCAATCGAAACAACCAAATGTCCTCGCCCGGTACGGTGGGATCGAAAATATTTCGCACGTCGACGGTAATGGTGCGCACTTGGACCGTTTTAAGCTGGTGACGACGGCGCTTTTTTTTTGCTTCGGCGGGCGTCCAAAGCAGAGGAACGAGACACAGGAGGAAAAAAACAAAGAAAAGAGGATGTTTCTGCATGCGTTTACTGGCCGCCATAGCGATGGATTCTATTGCAACGCAAGAACCCTCCTGTTAGACTGTTGCCAATGATAGCACGTCACGCACGGTATTGGATTCTAGTCGGCGGTCTTTTTCTCTGCGCGCAAGGCCCTTTCCAGGCGGCGCCACCGGACAACGGAGAAGACGCGCTCAGCGCTTATTCCAAAGGCGATTACAAAACAGCACTGAAGCTCTTGGCTCCCATGGCCGAAGACGGCAATACCTTTGCCGAGTTTACCATCGGCAAAATGTATGTCGATGGCGAGGGGGTGACCAAGGATCCCAAAAAAGGAGCGCTCTTCATTCAGCGAGCCGCCGCGAAGGGATTGGCGGTCGCGCAATATCACATGGCTCGGTTGTATATGGAGGGTTCCGGTGTTCCCAAAGATCCCGCGCAGGCGGCGCTGTATTATCAAAAAGCCGCCGAGCAAGACGATGCCGATTCGCAGTTTGCTCTGGCCATGCAATATCTGAATGGCATCGGCGTTTCCAAAGATCTCTCCCGCGCGGCTGCCTGGTTTGACAAAGCGGCGCGCCAAGGCCATCCGCAGGCTCAATATCAGCTGGGGGTTCTCTATCGTGACGGACAAGGCGTCGCCAAAGACCCCGTTCAGAGCGCGTCCTGGTTTCGCAAGTCGGCCGATCAGGGGAATGTGGAAGCCGAATTTTCTTTAGCGGAAACATCGAAGGATATGTCCTGGTATGAAAAATCAGCGGAAGGCGGCTATGCGCCGGCGCAGTTTCATCTCGGGCAAGTTCTGGAAAAAGGCGAAGGGGTTTCTAAAGATCTTCCGAAGGCGGCGGATTGGTATTTTAAAGCCGCGAGTCAGGGAAACGTCGATGCCCAATATCAGCTGGCGGAGCTTTTAGCGACAGGCCAAGGCGTGCCGAAGGATTTTCCCACCGCTTTTGATTGGTACAAAAAAGCCGCCGCGCAAAATCATCCCAAAGCCGAATATCGTTTGGGACTCTTTTATGTGGGAGGTATCGGGGTTTCGAAGGATCCGGTCCAGGGCGCGCGCTTGCTCAAAGCCGCCGCCGATCAGGGCAACGCGGACGCCCAATATCAACTCGGCGTGATGTATCAGAGCGGCCAAGGGGTTTCGAAGGATATGCCGCAGTCCATGCAATGGTATCGCAAAGCGGCCGATCAAGGCATTGCCGAAGCTCAGTATAACCTCGCCGTTCTTTATGCGACGGGCGAGGGGGGAACGAAAGATTTGCCGCAGGCGGCCCTCTGGTATCGCAAAGCCGCCGAAAAAGGCATTCCGGAAGCTCAATATAATCTTGCCGTGATGTATGCCACCGGCGAAGGCGTGGCCAAAGATCCGACTCAGGCGATGGAGTGGTATAAAAAAGCGGCTGAAAAAGGTATCGCGGATGCTCAACTTTACGTCGGTGCGATGCTCGCCAACGGGACCAATACACCCAAAGATCCCAAACAAGCGGTGGAGTATTTGCGAAAATCCGCCGAGCAAGGCAATCCGGAAGCCCAATTGTATTATGGTCTGGAATTATTGAACGGCGAAGGAATCGCCAAAAGCCCGGTTGCCGCATCCCAATGGATTCGCAAAGCGGCAGAAAAAGGGAATATAGACGCCCAGGTGCAATTGGCGACACTTTATTTTGAGGGCCAAGGCATCCCCAAAGATCTCTCCCAAGCGGCCACTTGGTTCCATAAAGCCGCCGATCAGGGCAATCTGCAGGCCCAGCTCCAACTCGCCTTCCTATATGAAACCGGTCAGGGAGTTCCAAAGGATTTATCTTTAGCCTCTCAGTGGTATCTCAAAGCGGCCGGCGAGGGAAATGCGGATGCTCAGCTCAAAGTAGGAGTGATGTATTACCTCGGCCAGGGAGTGGAAAAAGATCCAACTCAAACCGCGCATTGGTATACTTTGGCGGCGTCGCAAGGAAATGTAGACGCCCAGTATCGCTTAGGAGTGATGTATGAAACCGGCGTGGGCGTGGCTACCGACACGGTTAAAGCCGCCCAATGGTATTTAAAGGCGGCTGAGCAGGGACAAGCCTCCGCTGCTTTAAGTCTCGGACAATTGTACGCGCGTGGTGAAGGCGTTAAAAAAAGCAATCGTTTGGCTCTGCAGTGGATCCGTAAATCTGCCGAAGCGGGCAGCAAAAATGGCATGGAGCTTCTCGGCCAAAGTTATGAAAATGGTTGGTTAGGACTTGCCCCGAATCCAGTCGAAGCTAAGAAATGGTATGCCAAAGCGAAGCATGTTAAAGAATAGATAAACCATTGGTACACCATAAGACTAAAAACCCAACATTATTAACACTTATAGGCAATACGAGCCTATTTTTAGAGCTAAATATAAAAATGTAATTCTCACTTTAATTTTACTTTACATTCCTTAACTCCTGGGATAGGCATTACGTGTAACCTAAATTTAACACTCAGTATACAGGGGCGTAACAATGATCTGGCACACTAAGCCCATGAAAATAACATGGGAGGCACATATGAAGAAGCAAAGCATCGTGGCCATTTTGGCCGTCATCAGTTTGCTGCATTATCCTGCGAAGTCGTTCGGCTCCGTGGGAACTGAAGGTGCTTCCTTCTTAGACATTCCGGTGGGAGCCGATCCTGCGGCGCTGGGATCCGCCTATACGGCGCTCGCCACGAATGCTTATGCTCCAGTGTGGAATCCCGCGGGTTTGGGATCGCTGTCCGGTAATGAAGTCGCGGCCCAGCACCTTTCCTATTTAGAGTCCATGCATTATGAATTCCTGAGCTTTGTGCATCCCTTTGATAAGAGCCGGGATTCCGATACGCAGCGCGGTATCGGTTTTTCGATTCAGTACCTGGGTTCAGGCGATATCAACCGCACGGATGTGAATCCGGACGGCAGCCTGGTCAACAATGGTGATCCGATTGGAACCTTCTCCAGCTACTTCGCTTCCTATAATCTGTCTTACGGCCAGACCTTGACCGACAAATTGTCTTTGGGTGTGACCGGCAAAATGATTCAAGCCAAAATTGACGATGTGTCCGCCAGCGCTTATGCGGCCGATCTCGGCGCTCTTTACAAGATGAATGAAAAAGTTCAACTCGGCGCGTCCTTGGTCAATATGGGAACCCAGCTCAAATTCCTCAGCGAAGGCGATGATCTTCCGATGGCGGTTAAATTGGGCGGAGTCTATAAGTTCAACTCGCATTTCATGACGACGGCGGAAGGCGTTTACAGCAAGAACGGTTTGGCCAGTTTCCACACCGGCGGCGAATGGCGCCCGATCGAGATGGTGGGTCTGCGGGTCGGTTATAAGACGGACACCTTGAATGGGTTAAGCCCGGTGGCCGGAGTGACCGCCGGACTCGGACTTCATGTGTGGGGCCAGGAATTTGCCTATGCGTGGGCCCCTTACGGCGATTTGGGTGATGCTCAGTATTTCTCTCTTCTCATCCGCTTCGGCGCTGAGGAAGAACAGAAGCGCAACCTGATCCAATATCAGAATATCAAACAGCACCGGACCGTCAAAGGAACAAGCCACAAGGACGATCTGGAGCCGGAGTATCAGCAGCTGATGCAGCTGCTTTCCGATGATGATTCGCACTTGGCGCGCTCGACTTCGGATCGCTCGACCGCGGATCGCTAAGCGTTATGAAACGAAAACTCGGGAACGCCTTCTTGCTGGTCAGTTTTGAACTCTGCGTCTTAGGTTTTGCCTATCCTCTGCACGCCGCCGGCGTGGTGACCGAGCCTCTCAGCAGCGTGAAGGTCTATCCGAATCCCTGGCGGGCGGATCTGCATACCAATGCGCTGATCAAATTTGAGAATCTTCAGGCGGCTTCCACCGTCAAAATTTTCACAGTGTCCGGCCATGAAGTGAAAAGACTCTCGGCGGATTCCAACGGATCTGCGGACTGGGATCGCACCAACGATTCCGGCGACAAAGTGGCTTCCGGCGTTTATCTTTTTCTCGCCAACGATCTTCAAGGCAACGAAACCAAAGGAAAACTCGCTATCATTAAGTAGTGAGCTCCTCTCCGCCGTCCGCCGTTCATCTTCTTATAAAAGGCCGTGTTCAGGGTGTGGGATTTCGCTATTTTGCCCAGGACGCCGCCGTCGCACTGGGACTCTCCGGCTGGGTGCGCAATGTCCCGAACGGTTCCGTCGAAGCTTATGCCGAGGGCCCGCGCGCGGATCTTGAAGCCTGGATCTCCCGACTGCGCCAGGGGCCGCCGGCTTCCCGCATCGAAACCCTGGAAACCGACTGGCCGGTTCCGCAAGGGTCGTCCCTCACCTTCTCTATTTTATAGGGACGTTCTTCTGATCGTTAATGGTCCAATCGTAACGGTATTCGGTTCTCTTAAAGTCGGCGATGAGAAGTCCCTTGATCTCCTCGGTATCGGCGCGTTTTTCAGGGTCCATTTGTTCGCTTAAAAAGGCGGCCACCCCGCCGACAGAATCAAAATCCTTCGCATACCATTTCAGAAGGCTGGACAGTTGGAGTCTTCCATTGGCAATATCCACATACTTCGATGAGTTAGCAAAACGTTTGGCGTCGCCGAAGAGCGTATCGTCCACATTTTCGGCGGTGTAGGCAAAGTTGTGCAGTTTCGGGCTGTCGAGGGTGCCGCGAACCAGCGCGAAGCCGACACGCGGGTCCCGTTTATCCAGCGTCACACCGACAATCGGGCCCTTTTTGTTGTCCGGATTGACGATCCCGCGCAGAACGCGGAATTCCACATCATTTAAGGAAAGCGTTTGTCCCGCCACTTTGAACGGCTGGTTGAACATCTCAAAATCCTGGCTGATTTTTTTCATTTGGGGTTTCTGCGCGACGAGATAAATCACCCGCGCGTTGTAGGCGTTGATCCAGAAGGCCAGCTTCTCCGGGTACGGCCAGCCGGCCAGATCGGCATCCCCGAGGCGCTCAAAATAACTCTCCAGCGCCGACAAGCTGTTTTGACGAATGGACGCGTAGTCGACCAACCCCTCGTCATCCACGTAATGCCGCAGAATCTCGTCATAGCTGGAATGATCGAAGAGCACGGCGCTCGCCGAAGAAGCCACAATCAATAGGCAAGCCAGACTGCGCCCGGAGACATGGAGCCATCGCATACCGGTAAGTGTAATAAATTGTGTTATAATACGGATGTATGGTTAATCCGCTGATCCCTTACAAAGGACGAGGCGCCCCGGTTAATCTGCCCAACCGCTTTGAGAAAATCCAGCTGGAACGCGATGAGGAGTGGGGCGAAGAAGACCCTGCGCCGAAAACGCAGTTTCTCAAAGACACCTCGCGAACAATCATCACCTACAACAACAGCCCCGATATCGGTTTTAGAGCGAGCATCAATCCCTATCGCGGCTGCGAGCACGGCTGCATCTATTGCTATGCGCGGCCGACGCATGAGTATGCGGGAATGTCGGCCGGACTCGATTTTGAATCCAAGATTTTAGTGAAGATGGACGCGCCGGAACTGCTGCGCCGGGAGCTCTCAGCCAAAAGCTGGAAGCCGCAAATGCTGATGATCAGCGGGGTGACGGACTGCTACCAGCCGATCGAGCGGCGCCTGGCGCTGACGCGGCGCTGCCTTCAAGTGCTCGCCGAGTTCCGCAATCCGGCGGGCATTATCACCAAGAGCCGGTTGGTCGTCCGCGACATCGATATTCTTCAGGACCTTTCCCGTTATCAATGCGCCGGCGTGACGCTCTCCGTCACGACGCTGCGTCCGGAACTGGCGCAAATCCTGGAGCCGCGGGCGGCGCTGCCGGCGGCCCGGCTGAAAGCGATCAGCGCTTTGGCGCAAGCCGGAATTCCCGTCGGGGTGAACGTGGCGCCCATCATCCCCGGATTGACGGATCATGAAATGCCCGCCATCCTGAAAGCGGCCAGGGAAGCGGGCGCGCGATGGGCGGGACGCGTGATCGTGCGTCTGCCCTGGGCGGTGGCGCCCCTTTTTGAGCGCTGGCTCCAGGCGCATATGCCGGACGCCAAAGAAAAAATTTTGCATCGCATCCGCGAGGTTCGCGGCGGAAAACTCTACGATTCGCGCTGGGGTGTCCGCGGGCGCGGGGAGGGTCCCTATGCGGAGCATCTCGCCGATCTTTTTAACGTGGGCCGCCGAAAAGCCGGTTTTTCCGACGATCATACGCCGATTTCCACGGCCCACTTCCGCCGCTCCAGCCCGCCGCCCGCCGGCCCGCAGCTCGAATTCTTCTAAGGGTATTGCATAATAGAAGCAGGGGGTATCTTATGCGTCAACACAGACGAGCCGTAAAAACTCTTCCGCTCTTAGGGATCCTCTGGTCGGTCGCCGGCTGTTCGGGCGTGGACCGAATGGACCGGAAAATTGATATGGCGGCCGAGCACATAGCCTCGGACAAACCGGTGTATGAAGGGCGCCTCACGTCCTCACAGGTGGTGGGCCCGATGGTCTCCTTGCAGTTCGCCGATGGACAAATCTATGAAGTGGCTCAAACGCCGGCCACGTTTGTCCCCGGAGATATCGTCCGCATTTATAAAACCGATAAGGGGTATGAAGCGCATCTCTGGAAAGCGAGCAAAGACCAGGTCTTGCCCACAGGGAGCGGTCTTGCGCCGAAATAGGTCGGCCCTTGTCTTTTTGGCTTTGGTTTTTGCGGGCGGCGGTTTTTGTCACGCCGTCGCCTTCACGTCGCGGGAATTGTTTCGCATTCCTTTCGGGAAAAGCCGGGACACGCTGGGCGCGCGCCTGGAGGGGGGAAACTTTCTTTTTCCCCGCGACTTCACGATGGACGGCGCGGGCCATTTTTACATTTATGATTCCAACAACCACCGCATCGCGCGTTTTTCTTCCGAGGGAAAGTACGAAATAGGGTTCGGCTATCCCGCCACCGCGCGGCAAATCTTCGCGCATGCCGACGCCCATGAAAATCTGTGGCTGCTCATCAGTGATCCCGGGCGTGGGATTTATTACGGCGTTTATGACCCGCGCGGAAAAACCATCCGATCCGGAATCTTTTCCCGGTTTAATCACTACCGGTTCCATGTCGATGATGATTCCACCCTGCACGTGATCCTCTCGTCCGATAAAGATCCGGCGGCCGTCGAGACGTATATCCTCGATGAAGACCGTCTGCTCATGAAAAAAGAAACCATCGCGCGGCCTCCGGAGAACCACCACCAGGTCCGCGCCAGCGGCCATGTGTACTTTATCGATCAGGTGCCCGACGCATCGAAAGACGATTCCCGCCATGTGAACCGTGTGACCGACGCGTCGCATCACGGCGTCGCGGACATCCGCGGCTCCGTCATCTATGTGACCGGTCTGGGGGACGTTTACACGCGCGTGGGCGAACGGGAGATTAACGTTTACGATGTCGATGGATCCTTTAAGGGAAAAGTCCAGTTGAAGGGTTTGAGTTCCGCCTGCGAATCCATCCGCTTTGATTCCGAAGGCAATCTCTATGAACTCGACGGTATTCCCGACAAAAACGATCATTACAGCGCCGAAATGCCCGGCATGCGCCTGCTTTTATGGGAACGACGCTGACGGTCACTCAATGAATCCCGCCTACGACGTCATTATCATCGGAACGGGCGCCGGAGGTTCGACGCTGGCGCATTCCTTGGCGCCCACGGGCAAAAAGATTTTGATTCTGGAGCGTGGTGAGCATCTCATGCGTTCCAAAGACAATTGGGACCCGGAAAAAGTCTTCCGGCGGGAAATTTATCACACGCAGGAAAAATGGCTCACGAAAGAAGGCGGCGAGTTTCGTCCCGGGCAGACGTATCTCGTCGGGGGAAACACGAAAGTATTCGGCGCCGCGCTGCTGCGTTTGCGCCAAAAAGATTTCGAGGAAATCGTCTACGAAGACGGCATTTCCCCGGCCTGGCCGATCGCGTATGAAGAGCTGGAACCTCATTACCAGGAAGCGGAGCGCCTTTATTTTGTGCACGGAGAACGCGGCGAAGACCCGACGGAACCGCCGGCCTCCAAACCCTTCCCGTATCCCAAACTCTCCCAGGAACCGCGCATGCGCGAAGTTTTTAATCAACTCCGGGGATTGGGCATCCAGGCGTTTCATCTGCCCATCGGCGTTCAGCGCTTTGAAGATAATATCGCCGGAAGCCCCTGCATCCGGTGCAACACCTGCGACGGTTTTCCTTGTCTCGTGAACGCCAAAGGCGATGCGGAACAAGCCTGCCTTATTCACGCGCTGCGCCATCCGAATGTGACGCTGCTCACCGGGGCCAAAGCGGAGAAGCTGGAAACGAACGACTCCGGCACGCGCGTCACGGCCGCGCAGGTCGTCATTCGAGGGGAAATAAAACGCTTTGAAGCGGAGACGATCGTTGTGTCGGCGGGGTCGATCAACTCGGCCATTCTTCTTTTGAAGTCGAATACGTCCAAACATCCGAACGGCCTGGCGAACTCAAGCGGGCTCGTGGGCCGGAACTACATGTGCCACAACAACTCGGCCATGCTGGCCATCGATCCTTTCAAGAAAAACCCGACGGTCTTCCAAAAAACATTCGGCGTCAACGACTTCTATTTCGGCAAGTCGGGGGATCCGATCGGTCATATATCCCTCATCGGCAAGGCCACGGAAGGGATTCTCAAAGCGGAAAAACCGTTCGCTCCCCGCTTCATTCTGAAGTTCATGGCCGAGCATTCCATGGACTGGTGGTTCCAGACGGAAGATCTTCCGCGCAAGGAGAACGGCGTCGTGCTCGCGCCCGACGGCCGCATCCGTCTGAACTGGACGCCCGCCAACCGCGCTCCGCATGAGCGTCTGATCCGTCATTGGAAGAAGATCCTCTGGAAGATCGGCTTCCGCGTGATGCTGACTCAGTCCATGCAGATCAATGCGGTCGCGCACCAGGTGGGAACCTGCGTCATGGGCAAGGATCCCTCCCGATCCGTGCTCGATACGGATAACCGCGCCCATGAGGTGGAGAACCTCTATGTGGTGGACGGCAGCTTCTTCCCGTCCGCATCCGCGGTCAACCCCGCACTTACGATTGCCGCCAACGCTCTGCGCGTGGGCGATCTCCTCAAGAGGAAGATGGGAGTTTCCAAAGAAGCCGAGTATGCAAAAAACTGACAACTACTCGCTGAAGAACGCTTCCTGGGGCTTCAAAATTTTTTCCACGCTAGCCATTTTTGGCAGCGTGGCTTTTCTGGCCTGGAGCTGGCGCGTTTCCCTCGGCGTCATCAAAATGAATCGTCCATCGGACCTGTGCGTGCTCTTGGGCGATGATCTCTGGGCCCTGGCGCATTACAAGACGCCGCTCTTCATTTGGCTCTACTGTTTTCAAGCGTTCGGCTGCATCGGGCTCTATGTCACCACGCGAATTCTTTTTCAGCGCAGCGCCTTGCGCCGCCGCATGAAAAAGCTGCTGCAGGCGACGACCACGGCGCTCCTGGTTCTGAACCAACTGGTGTGGATCACAGCCCCCTTTCTCCGCTTCTCTCAAACCCTCGCGGGATATGTCGGCCTGGCCTGCGCCGTCGCCATGATCGGTTTGACGCTGCCGCCGCTTTTCCAGATGTGGTTTTATAAGCGCTGGCCGAATCCGAAGCCGTCCCGTATCGTGATCGTCGGCGGAGGGTTCGCCGGCGTGTACGCGGCGCTCGGTCTCGATAAAGCGCTCGGCTATCACCCGCATCTGGAGGTGACGGTGATCGACCGCAAGAATTTTTTTCTTTTTCCGCCGCTTTTGCCTTCGGCGGCGACCGGCACGATTGAAATGCCGCAGGTGACGCAATCCTATCGCCGCATCTTTGAGATCACCAACATCCATTACAAGAAGGCCACCGTCACGAAAGTGGATCCAAAAACCCGGACTGTGCGGATGCATGTGCACCTGGAAGGGGAAGACATGGAGCGGGAACAAGAAGCGGCGGAAGTGGATCTCGCCTACGATTATCTCGTCTTGGCTCCGGGATCCACCAACCAAACGTTCAATACACCCGGGGCGGAAAATCACGCGATTTTTGTGAAAGAGTTGAAAGACGCCATTACGATTCGCAATCGCATCATCGACTGTTTCGAGCGCGCGGCCGTCGTTCAGGACGAAACCGTGCGGCGCGAACTTTTGCGCTTTGCGGTGGTGGGCGGCGGTCCCACCGGCGTCGAAATCGCGACCGAGATTCAGGACCTGATCCACGAAGTGCTGCTCAAGCGCTACCCGGAAATTCACCGCGAACATCCGGAAGTGTCGATCATTCAGTCCGGGCCGCAGGTGCTCCCGGGATGGCCGCCTTCCGTGGTTCGCCACACCACCGAACAACTCAAGAAACTGGGCGTGAAACTTATTTTAAATAATCGGGTGATGGAGGTGCGGCACAACGCCGTGATCTTAAAAGAAGGGGCGGCCATCGCCACAAGATCCATCCTCTGGTGCGCCGGCGTCAAACCCTCGCCGCTCTTGGCGGCTTGCGGCCTGCCGCTCGACAAATCCGGCCGCGTCGCCGTCGATGAGTTCTTGCGCGTGCCGGACGTTAAGAACGTTTTTGTTCTGGGAGACAGCGCCCTGTGCCTGGGGGCCGACGGCAAGCCGCTGCCGGCGCTTGGGCAGGTGGCGTTTCAGCAGGGCGACCACATGGCTAAAAATCTGGCGCGGCTCCTGAGCGGTCAAGCGCTGAAGCCTTTTAAGTATTTCGATTTCGGAGCGCTCGTCTCGGTGGGGGAACACTATGCGGCCGTGAATTTGCTCGGGATCAAGCTCACCGGCTTCCTCGGTTGGTTCGTGTGGCGCACCCTTTATCTTGCCAAGATGATCGGCATAAGCACCAAAGTCCGCATCATGGTCGACTGGACGCTGGACCTTTTCATCGAACGCTCGATCGCCGTGATCGACGAATCCCCGCACTCCGCCTCGGACAACCCGCAGCACCTCCCCGAACCCGCGGGCCGTCTTTATTCGTAGAATTCGGATATGACTCGACGAGCGAGACTCTTTCTTCTGGTGCTTGGCGCGGAGCTCTTCCTTTCACCGCGTTTTTGTCTGTCACAGGACTGGGACATGGAGATTCGAAGAAGCCTTTCCACGGCCAAAGGGTTGTTGCAGCTTGACGAAGTCGGCCAAGGAGGGTTTCGGATTTATCTGAACGGAACGTTCATCCGGGAGCTGGAAGGTTTTGGCATTGCCGTTTGGGGAACTCTTCCATTGGGAGAGCCGCCGCGCTATATTCTTTTGGGCGTAGATACCGGCAATGGGTTCTGCCCGGACAGATATCTCCTTTTGGATGTGACGGCGAGTCCAACTCCCTACCTCACCCGTGAATTTGCCGATTGCAGTCCCGTTCCAAAAATCCAGATGCAAGACCAGGATGTTCAGATTGTTTTTCCATCTTCCTCCTACGAGAAGACGCAAGCATGGCTTTATCATCCGGCGCGTCGCGCCATCACCCGAATCAATCCCGCCGAGGCGTCAAGCTGTAATCCAGCCGCTCTGCCAAACACATACAGAAGGAACCTCTTATGCGGCGCTATGTCATCGCGTTTGTTGGACTTCTAGCCCTGCCGGTTTCTTTATCGCAAAGGGCGGCGGCGAGTCCGGCCGTCGTGGAACTTTTTGAATCACAAGGTTGCTCAAGCTGCCCGCCGGCGGAAGGCGTCATGACGCAGCTGCGTCGGGAATTCGGCGACTCCGTCATTCTGTTGACCTATCACGTGGATTATTGGGACGGTCTCGGGTGGAAGGATCCATTTTCGGATCGGCGTCATACCGATCTTCAAAAACAGTACGGAGAAATCTTTAACCAGGAGTCCATTTACACTCCGGAGATGGTCGTGAACGGCGAAATCGGTTTTGTGGGATCCGATCAGGAAACGGCGTCGGATCAAGTCCGGTCCCGAATCGCCGCCTCCGAAAAGCCTTTTATTTTATCCGTTAAGAAAGCCGACGGCACCGCCAGGGTCCATGTGGAATTGCCCCCCGCGCTTGCTTCCGCGACGCGCCGGGTGAGCATCGTCATGTACGAAGACGCCGCGCCTGTGCACGTGCTGCGCGGCGAAAATGCCGGCGCCACCATGAGCGGCGATTCCGCCGTGCGCAGAATAATTTCCTTATCGCTGAACCCTTCCGGCCAAGCCGATGCCGGGGTTGCTCTCGAGGATTCTTGGAATCCCGCCAAGCTGTGGATCGTTGTGTTGGTCCGCGGCGAGCACTTTCGAATTCTGGCTGCCCAGAGACATGCCTTGTCTTAAAGTGGTAGGCTAGAAAGCGATGAGGAAGTCTTTGTGCGCGATCGTTTTTGTTTTGAGCTCGGCCCCAAGCTTTGCGACGGTGAATCAGATTGAGTATCTCTATGGGCGCGGCTCCCCGCGCAGCTCGGTGCAGGCGGGCAACGGATCCGACCAGGAAGGCTCGCAAGGCGCCGAGTGGTCGGCCGACTTTTTGCATCTGGCGGCCAATCACTTCTACGTAGGCGTCGGCGGAGGTGAATTTCACTCCGGCGATAATGTATCGGGGACCGTCGTGCCGAATGTAAACTCGACGATTTCCTGCAAAATGACTTCCATTCTGGGCCTGGCCCGGATCGACTTGAGCCCCAGCCCCAAACTGATGACGTATGCCATTGCGGGGATCGGCTGGGTCCGAAATTCCTTGATGATCACAAGTGCGCCCGCTACTCCCATCGTGGACAGTGCGAAAGAAACGTTCGGTTACGCGGGCGGTGTCGGCGTGGACTTGGCGCTCACGGATCGGCTCTTTATCGGTGTGGAAGCCCGCTATCAAGGGTCCGAGAGACAAAGCTTTGAGATGACTCCCGAGGGTGTTGCGGCGACGGGGCGCACCAGTATTTCGGTTCCCTTGAGCGTCTTTTTGGTCGGCCTCAAAGCGGGAATCAAGTACTGACGGCGAGACAAAGAGAAGGAGACTGCCATGAAAGCCGTTGCTGTTTTCCCAAAAACAAAAGAAGTGAAACTGATTGATCATCCCGAACCGCATCTCGAGCGGCCAACCGACGTCAAATTCAAAATTTTAAATGTCGGAGTCTGCGGCACCGACCGCGAAATATGGGAATTCAAATACGGCACGCCACCTCCGGACTCGGAATACCTCATTACGGGACATGAATCTTTGGGCCAGGTGGTCGAGGTGGGGTCCGCCGTGCGCACCGTGAAGGTGGGCGATTATGTGGTCCCGACGGTGCGCCGCGGCTGTCCGGAAAATTGCATCGCCTGCTCGCAGATGCGCCAGGATTTCTGCTACACGGGACACTTTACAGAACGCGGCATCAAAGGGGCGCACGGCTACATGACCGAATTCGTCGTCGATGATGAAAAGTATATGAATCGTGTACCGCCCGAATTGAAAGAAGTGGCGGTGCTTCTGGAACCTTTGACAATCGCCGAAAAAGCGCTGATGCAGGTCTATACGATTCAAGCTCGCCTGCCCTGGGAATGCCGCTTGGAGCAGGGCGGCGCCAACCAGACGTGCCATACGGCGTTGGTTCTAGGCGCCGGGCCGGTGGGCCTTCTTGGGGCGATGGCGCTGCGTCTTCTGAATATGGACGTGCATGTCATCGCGCGGGAACCTGCGCCCAACGCCAAAGCGTCTCTGGCCGAAACGCTCGGCGCGCATTACATCGGCACGGCCAACCGGACGGCGGAGCAGGTCGCGGCGCCGCTCGGCAATATCGACTTAATTTTTGAAGCGACAGGCGCCGCCAAAGCGTCTTTTGATTTTCTGAAGATCCTCGGCACAAACGGGATTTTTATTTTCACGGGCGTTCCCGCGCCGATGAACGACATCACCCTCGACGCCGGCGCCCTCATGCGCGACATCGTTCTGGACAACCAGGTGGTCCTGGGCACCGTGAATGCGCCCAAAATCGCTTTTGAAAATGGAATCAAGGACTTAGAGGAATTTCAAAAGAAATGGCCCCAAGCGCTGCAAGCTCTCATCACGGGCACATTACCGGTGGAGCGCTTTCAGGAAACAATTAAGCGCACCGATCGCAATGAAATCAAAACGGTGCTGACGTTTGCGCCGGCCGCCGCCGCGGTTATGGCCCGGTCATGAGCCTCCAAAAAACGGCGGAATATCAGCGGCTCGAAGAGGATAAAAACCGCAAGGCCTATTGGCGCCGGTGGGGGCCGTATCTTTCCGAGCGCCAGTGGGGCACCGTGCGCGAGGACTACAGTGCGGACGGAACCGCCTGGGAATATCTGCCGCATGATCACGCGCGGTCCCGCGCCTACCGTTGGGGCGAAGACGGAATCCTCGGCATCTCCGACAATCATCAGCGGCTCTGCTTTTCGCTCGCGTTCTGGAACGAAAAAGATCCCATTCTTAAGGAACGGCTCTTCGGTCTGAGCGGCAACGAAGGCAACCACGGCGAGGATGTCAAAGAGTATTACTACTACCTCGACAGTTCTCCCACCCATTCGTATATGAAGGGCCTTTATAAATATCCGCAAGACGCTTACCCGTACAATCTTCTCGTCGAAGAAACCAAACGCCGCACGCGCCACGATCCGGAGTTTGAACTGATCGACACCGGCGTTTTCAATGAGAACCGATATTTCGACGTGACGGCGGAATATGCCAAAAACACGCCGGGCGATATCCTCATCCGCATCACGGTGGTCAATCGCGGACCGCAAACGGCGACGCTGCATCTCCTGCCCACGCTCTGGTTCCGCAACACTTGGGCCTGGAAGCCGGGAATCGCCAAACCTCTTTTGGAGGAGGTGCCTTCCCCGAATGATAAGGAAGCCGTGGTGAGCGCCCGCCATGAAACGCTGGGGGACATGTGGTGGACCTGTGAGCGACCCGAACGCTTTCTCTACACGGAAAATGAGACGAATGATCAACGTCTCTTTGGGATCCCGAACCGGAGCGCGTATGTCAAAGACGGGGTTCATCGGGCGGTGGTGGAGGGCGATTCGGCGGCCGTCAACCCGCACCAGCTCGGCACCAAGGCCGCCGCCCACTACCGAAAAATTCTCGATCCGGGCGAGATCTGGACGGTGAAGCTGCGTCTGAGCGATCAGAAACCGTCCGGGGAGATGCTGGGGACGTCCTTTGACCAGGTGTTTAAAACCCGCCAGCGCGAGACCGACGAGTTTTATGAACACATCACGCCGGCCGCCCTCGGCCCGGACGCCAGGAATGTCCAGCGCCAGGCTTTTGCCGGCATGCTGTGGGGTAAGCAGTATTACAACTATGTGGTGAAGGAATGGTTAGAGGGCGATCCCAATTTTCCGACGCCGCCCGCAGGCCACCGCAACGGACGCAACAAAGCATGGGAGCATCTTTATTCCGACGACGTGCTGTCCATGCCGGACAAATGGGAATATCCCTGGTTCGCCTCTTGGGACCTGGCCTTCCATTGCCTTCCGCTGGCCATGATCGATCCCGACTTCGCCAAGCGCCAGCTGGAGCTTTTGACGCGCGAGTGGTACATGCATCCCAACGGCCAGATCCCCGCCTACGAATGGGCGTTCGGCGACGTAAACCCGCCCGTGCATGCTTGGGCCGCCATGCGCGTGTATCAAATCGACAAAAAAACGACGGGCCAAGGCGATCTCCTTTTTTTGGAACGGGTGTTTCAAAAATTGCTGCTCAACTTCACCTGGTGGGTCAACCGCAAAGATGCCGAAGGGAACAACATCTTTCAAGGCGGCTTTCTGGGACTGGACAACATCGGCGTCTTTGACCGCAACCTGCCCTTGCCGGGAGGCTGCCTCATCGAACAGTCGGACGGCACCAGCTGGATGGCGATGTACAGTTTGAACCTGCTCAAGATCGCCATTGAACTGGCGCATCACAACCCGGCCTATGAAGACATCGCGTCGAAATTCTTCGAGCACTTCCTTTATATTTCCGAAGCCATGCGCTATAAAATGGGAGACAACGAATCGCTGTGGGACGAGGAAGACGGCTTTTTTTACGACTCCCTGCATTTTTCCAGCGGCGAGCATCAGCGCCTGAAGATCCACTCCGCCGTCGGATTGATTCCTCTTTTCGCCGTCGAAACGCTGGAAGTCGCCTCGCTGTTCAAGCTTCCGGGATTCAGTAAGCGCATGGCGTGGTTTCTGGAGAACCGTCCCGACTTGGCTCAGGATGTCACCTGCAACGGCAAGAACGGCGTGTGCGAACGCCGGCTCCTGTCGATCGTGACTCCCGAGATGCTGCGCCGCGTGCTGGACCGGATGCTGGATGAAGCGGAATTTTTGGGCGACCATGGAATCCGCGCCTTGTCCAAATACCACAAAGACCATCCTTATCAGCTTTTGCTCGACGGCCAGACGCACAGCATTTCGTACGAACCCGCCGAATCGACGACGGAGCTCTTTGGAGGCAACTCCAACTGGCGCGGCCCCGTTTGGATGCCGATCAATTTTCTCTTGATCGAATCCCTGCAAAAGTTTCACCATTATCTAGGGGATGATTTCAAAGTGGAATGTCCGAAGGGGTCCGGACAAATGAAAACGTTATGGGAGGTGGCGGCCGACATTTCTCACCGGCTGATCGGCGCCTTTCTCAAAGACGCGAGCGGACGGCGGCCCGTCTTCGGCGGCCAGGAAAAATTCCAAACCGATCCCCAGTGGAAGGACTATCCGCTTTTCTATGAATATTTCCATGGCGACAACGGCGCCGGCATCGGCGCCAGCCACCAAACCGGATGGACCGGGGTTGTGGCCAAACTCTTGCAGCAATGCGGAGAGCATTGCCGGCATGGCGCGCTCACGGAAAAGAAGCCCGAACCGGCGCATCGATAGATGTAATAAAATGGCGTTCCAGCGCACAAAGGAATAAGGAGAATGCTATGGGCAAATTGAGAAACGGAATATTATCGATCACGTCAAAACTCGACTGGCTGCCCGGGCTCGTGAGCCGACTCACCATCGCAGGCATTTTCCTCCAGACCGGTTGGGGGAAGCTTCATCACCTCGACAAAGTCACCCAGTTTTTCGCGTCCCTCGGGATTCCGGCCCCGCAGCTTCAGGCGCCGTTTGTGGCCACCGTCGAGTTCGGAGGGGGTCTGCTTATTCTTTTGGGGTTATTCACGCGGCTGGCGGCGATCCCTCTCATCGGCACCATGGTCGTAGCGATCGCGACCGTCAAGATTCATGAAGTCCATGACTATTCCGATTTCTTAAGCTTCCCCGAATATCTGTTTATTGTCCTTCTCGTCTGGCTCATCATCAAAGGAGCCGGAGCGCTTTCGGTGGATTATTTCCTCGCCAAACGATGTGAAGAAAAAGAGTAGCTCGGGCAACGGGACCTAGGAACCGGAAAAAAAGACAAAGGAGTCACCATGACCAGAAAGCAATTGCAGACCCTCATCTCCGCGGGAGTATTCTCAGCGGCGCTGCTCTCAGGCGTCGCGTACGCGGACGACACCACAGCCCCCGCGGGCGGCACGGCCGCTCCGGCCGTTACAACCCCGGATGGCACCACTCCGGCGGCCACACCGGCCACTCCCAAGAAGCATAAGCACCATAATAAGAAAGCCATGGCCAAACATGCCTGTGCAGGCAAAAATGACTGCAAAGGCCAGGGCGGCTGTAAGACCGGCGACGCCGGCTGTTCGGCGAAAAATTCCTGCAAAGGAAAAGGCGGCTGCGCCACCGACGGCTCGAAGATGCCCGGCTAAAGCCAGATTACGGGACCAAGAGACGTGGGGAAGGGCTGAAAACGCCTCTCCCTACGTCTCTACGTCGCGTAGTCTCGACGTCTCCACTCCAAAACGATGCCCCACTCTGATTTCGAACATCTTCCTGTTTTAGGCGCCGGCATCGGCCTGCGCAAACAACATTTCAGCGAGCTTAAAAAAACAGACCTTCCGGTGCGCTGGCTGGAAATCGTTCCGGAAAATTTCATGAACTTCGGCGGCTACCCGCAAGCGGTGCTCGATGGGTGCGCCCGCCGGTGGCCGATCGTCTCGCACGGCGTTAATCTATCCATCGGCAGCGTGGATCCGCTCAATGAAGAATATGTGGACCGCCTGCGTGCGGTCCTGGAGCGCACAAAAGCGCTGTGGTACAGCGACCATCTGTGCTTTACCAGCGTCGGGGGAGAGTATTTTCATGACCTGCTTCCGCTGCCGTTTTCCAACGAGGCCGTCGAGCATGTCGCTTCGCGCGTGAAGCGGCTCCAGAAAAAAATACCGCTGCCGTTTCTTCTGGAGAATCCCTCGTATTACGTGAAAATGCCGGGGGCCGAGATGAGCGAGGCCGACTTTTTCAATAAAGTGCTCGACGCAGCGGACTGCGGAATGCTCCTAGACGTCAACAACGTCTATGTGAACAGCAAAAATCACGGTTTCGACGCGAAAGAATTTATCCGCCGGCTCCCCCTGCACCGCGTGGGACAGATCCACATGGCCGGCCATTTCGACCGGGGCGACGTCATCATCGATACGCATGAAGGCCCGATCATTGATCCGGTGTGGGACCTCTACAAGTTTACGATCGAAGCCATCGGCCGGCCGGTGAGCACGCTCATCGAATGGGACACGAACGTGCCAAAGCTGGCGGACGTGGTCGCCGAGGCCACGCACGCCCAGGGGATTGTTGAAAAACTGGGTCTAGGAAGCGCCCGAAGTTCTAAGTCCGACGTCGGACCTCGGACGTCGGATCTCGGACTTTGGGCGGATGTCCTGGAGCCTTCTCGCTCTCCCTTGGCGGAACGCCGCGAAGCGGCCGGTGTCGCATGAACCTCAGAGCTTTTCAAGAAGAAATCAAGGAGCTCGTTTTTTTTAGCGAGCACGAACCCGTCCGCTCCGCTCTTTGGAAGGAATCCTCCATCCCCGCGCGGCTCGGCGTCTATCGCCACAATACCCGCAGCAACTGGACGGACACGCTCGATTACGATTTCCCGCTGACCAAGAAGCAATTCGCCGACGAGGCCTGGGGGAATTTGCAGCGGCGGTATTTCATCAAGCATCCGCCCCAGCATTGGGAACTCAATACCTCGATCACGCCGTTTGTCCGGTTTTTGAAAACGCAAAAGGTCCAGCCCTACATCGCGGAGTTGGCCGATTACGAATGGAATGATTTAAAGATTTTTATCGACCGAGCGACCGTGAGCCCAGGGGAGCTCGGTCATCGGACTAACCCCACGGCGGTCATCCGGGCCTATCAGCATCAAATCTTTTTCTGGGTGGATGCCGGCGCCCCGTCCGCCCAGTCCCCGAAACAAAAGCCCGAAGTGCTGATCTTCTACCGCGATTCCAAAAATACCTGCCACATCCAGGAAGCCGACCCGCTGATGATCCTCCTTCTTGAGCATTTCAAAAAATCAGGTGCCCGCCTGGAAGACCTTGAACCCATTCGCCGTCGGATGCTCCCCGCTAACAAGGTCCCTCTTCAAACCGCCTTCGAAACCCTCAGAAAAAACGAGTTGATCCTTTAACCGTTAGGGGAAAGCTCTTGCGGAAAGGTGCTATTTATGGTACTTTAGATAGCACCATAGGGGGGAGCACTATGAATCTGCAGGAAGATATCAAATCCATTACCTACCTGAAGACCCAGTCGGCGAAGGTCATCGAACAAGTGAATAAGAATCATCGGCCCATGGTCATTACGCAGAACGGCGAGGCGCGCGCGGTTGTCCAGGACATCGCCTCCTATGAAGCCACCCGCAAAGCGCTTCTCTTGCTCAAATTCGCCGCGCAGGGCGAAGCCGATGTTCGCCAAGGGCGCGTGCGTACGCATGCCGACGTCGCGCGTTTGATCGAAAAAAAGCTGCGTGGCGTCCGTTAAATCCTTCTTCGTTTACTGGTCAGAAATCGCTCTCAGCGACGTTGACGGCCTCCTGACGCATATCTCGCAGCGCAATCCGGAACGTGTGATGGACATTTGGCGGCAGATCGACCGTCGGGTTGAAGCCTTGGGACATTTCCCTTACAGAAGTCGTTTGGTGCCGGAGTTGAAAGCGCTCGGCGTCGAAGAGTACCGCGAAATCGTGATTTATGCCTACCGGATCCTCTTGCGAGTGAGAGCGAACAAGGTTTTCATTCTTGGAGTATTCGATGGTCGCCGGGATATGGAAGATGTTCTTGTCGAGCGCATTCTGGCTCGCGGGGAGAACTGATGAAAACAAGCTTGAAAATTCTGTTCGCGGCGATGACGGTGCACATGATCTACGTGGTTTGGACTACCAGCTTGGCCAGCAATCTGCTGAAGGATTGGCCGCAGTTGGCGCAGATTCCTTGGATGGTCGCCACCGTTAAAGATTTCTATCAGACGCAGACGCCGCTCATTCTGTGGATGTTTTATAAGGAAACAGGGTGGATCGCGCGCTTACTTTGGCTGGTCGCATTTGTGGCGTTGGGGAGCATCGCCACATCGGCCTATATTTTATTCCAGTTAATGGCCCTCAAGGCTGAGGACCCCATCGAAAATCTCCTGCTGCGCAAAGCGAAGACTGAAAACTGAGGGACGGCTAATGGCGGCCACGGCAGAAGAACTGCCAGGCGCCGAGAGCAGGGCCGGTGTTGACCAAAAGCGCACGCGTTTCCTTAAACCCGCGGCAGAAAATTCGAATATCCTCGCTTTTGATCTCGGGTAAGTAATAACTTTCGTTCGAGTGATCGGTGATCATGGCCTCGTGGTCGGCCCAGTTCTTTACATTTTCCGCCAGATAGCTCACGTCATCATTTCTCAAGAGATGCTGAGCGGCGTACGGGATTTGCGCCAGGACAGCCTCAATATCCTCGGCGGCGGCATGCGGTGCCACGTCGTTGTCTTCGAGGCACTCGTAGGCATCGTCTTCGGCCTTGGCGGCATCGGGCTTGTCCAGGTGATCGCGGTCGCAGCCGTTCCATCCCTTCTCCGGAACAGGCTGTTTGGAAAAAGTATTGTGCAGGAACCGCCGGTCGCGTTGGAACTGGCGCAAATGAGTCAGCTCGTGAGCGACGCCCTGGCAGGCGCCTTCTTTGCCTTCCATAAAAAGTCCCGGATCCAAGCTCAGCTCAAGGGTGTCCGGATCGGCCTCGCCGTGCCGGTCATCATGGCTCGCGCTGAATCCCTGAACAATTTTAAAATGAGAGGCCTCATCCCGGCGCAGATGCAGCTCTTGAGCCAAAAGATCAAACGCTTTGGCGTAGTTCCCTTGGCTGACGGCGAGGTTATACGCGGGGTCGTCGTTGTCGATGCAAGACGCTTGTATCGATAAGGGATAAAAAAGGAGAATGAGGAGAAGGTCTTTGTCACGGAGGGGTCGCATAGTGGCCTAGTGCGGCGGTTTGCTAAACCGCTATACGGGTTAAACCGTATCGAGGGTTCGAATCCCTCCCCCTCCGTAGCAGAGATTCAAACGGTGCTCTTATGAATGATCATATCAAATCAGAGATTTCGCCCTATCTGGCCGGCGGCTTGACCGAAAGCCGGAACCGGCAGATTGAAGCGCACGCCGCGGCGTGCGAAAAATGCCGCGGCGCGCTCGCCAAGGCCAGAGCGAAACAGGCCCGCGTCAAACGCGAGGCGCTGAAGAAAGCGTCTCCCGATCCCCTGCCGAATCTCTTTTTGGCCCGTCAAGGGAAAGACGTGGGCATTGAGCGCGCGCCGTCCAAGGGGCCCTGGGCGGCGGCGGTTATTTTTATTTTGGCCGGAGCCGGCTACTGGACTCTGCGTCATTCTTCATTTTTTCCGCACCCCCTCATCGCGTCCATGCCTGAGCAGGAAACCGCTTCTGTGGAAACAAGCAGTGCTGCGGCGACCAACCCGGCGTCCGCGCCGGTCCTGCCGTCTGCTCAGGCCAACGCTCCATTGGTCTCGCACGCTACTCCCCCGGCGGCGCATCCGGAACCTCCAAAACCTCCTGCGGTTTTATCCGTCCAGCAAGAGTGGCAGGGCGCTGACAGCGGCATCCCGGACACCCGTGTGGTGGTGATCAGAAATCAGGAAGCCTGGGCCAAATTGTGGACCGACATGCAGGACAAGGACCCGCTACCGGAAATCAATTTCAGTCAACATGTCGTGATCGGTGTTTTCGCCGGAGAGCAGCCCGCCGGAACGTCGATCTCCTTCGGGAAAATTCGCGACAGAGAAGATGACGTGTACGCGCCGTACCGCTTCATCCCCCCGGCTGCTCAAGTCTCCACCACGACGGTGCCGGCTCCGACGCACCCCTATTTGTTGTCTCTTCTTCCCAGCGTCGATAAGAAAATTCGTCTGTCTCAAAGGGAGGCCTCACAATGAATCCATTACAAGATCTTGAAAAAGCCGGTCAAAGCATTTGGCTCGATTTTATAACCCGGCAGTTTATGGCGGAGGGGAAACTCGCGAAACTGATCGCCGAAGACGGCCTCTCCGGCGTGACGTCCAACCCGACGATCTTTCAAAAAGCGTTCACGGGGTCCAAGGATTATGACGCCGCCATCGCACGGCTCACCCGCGACGGGAAAACGAGCGCCCAAATTTTTGACGCCCTGTCCATTGAGGATATTCAAACCGCCTGCGACCAGTTCCGTTCTGTTTTTGACCGCACGCAAGGGGCCGACGGGTTTGTGTCTTTAGAAGTGAACCCTCATTTAGCCAGAGAAACAAAAGGAACGTTGGAAGAAGCCCGCCGGCTGTTCCGCGCGGTCAACCGTCCCAACGTGATGATCAAAATCCCCGGCACCCAGGAAGGCTTATCGGCGATTGAACAAGCGCTGGGTGATGGAATCAATATCAACATCACGCTCATTTTTTCTCTCCAGCGTTATCAAGAGGTAATGGATGCGTGGCTGGCGGGTCTGGACCGATTGTCGGCCAAAGGCGGGAAACTTTCGTCCGTATCCTCGGTGGCGAGTTTCTTTGTGAGCCGCGTCGATACGCTCATCGATGGACTCCTGGAAAAGCAAAAACCGGCCGGTTACGAAGCGCTCCTCGGTAAAGCGGCCATTGCCAATGCGCAACTCGCTTACGCCATGTTTCTGAAGGTCAAGAACAGTACGCGCTATCAGGCGCTTGCCGCCAAGGGAGCCCGCGTGCAGCGTCCGCTCTGGGCCTCCACCAGCACGAAGAATCCCAAGTATCGTGATGTCATTTATGTGGAAGAATTGATCGGAGCTGAAACTGTGAACACGCTGCCGCTGGCGACCATCGAAGCCGCGCGCGATCATGCGCGTGTCCGGGCCGCGCTTCCCGGCGACACCGCCGCGGCGCAAAAAGTGGTGCAAGACCTCGGCAAAGCGGGGATTTCGATGGATCAGGTGACGCGACAGCTGGAAGAAGACGGACTGAAACTTTTTTCCAATTCTTATGATGACTTGATAAAAGGGTTGGAGCAAAAAAAAGAAGCGCTGAAAGTGGGAGCCTAATATGCAAATCGGATTAGTCGGACTGGGTCGTATGGGAATGAACATGGGTCGCCGCTGGCAGAAGGGCGGTCACGAAGTGGTTGCTTACAACCGAACCTATGCTAAGACGGAAGAAATTGCCAAAGACGGCGCCAAGCCCGCCAAGTCGCTGCAGGAGTTGGTGGCCTCGCTCAAAGCTCCGCGCGTCGTCTGGCTGATGCTTCCCGCCGGCGCTCCCACGGAAGAACATTTGGCGGAGCTCACGCCGCTTTTGTCCAAAGGCGATATGGTCGTCGACGGGGCCAACAATTATTACAAGGACGACATCCGCCACGCCGGCGAATTGAAAACCAAAGGAATCGATTTCATGGACGCCGGCGTTTCCGGAGGGATCTGGGGCCTTTCGATCGGTTACTGCACGATGGTGGGCGGCGAACCTTCCTCCTTCATGCACATTGAGCCTTTGCTCAAGACGCTCGCGCCCAAAGAGGGTTACATGCATTGCGGCCCGGTGGGCGCCGGTCATTTCGTCAAAATGGTGCATAACGGAATCGAGTACGGCATGATGCAGGCCTATGGCGAGGGATTTGAAATCCTCCAGGCCTCACCCTATAAGCCGGATGCGCATAAAGTAGCGCATCTTTGGAACCAGGGCTCCGTCGTGAGATCCTGGCTGCTCGAGCTCGCCGAAGACGCCTTCTCGAAGGACCCCAACTTGAGTCAAATCGAAGGCTATGTGGAAGATTCCGGCGAAGGCCGCTGGACGGTCCAGCAGGCGATCGATTCGGGCGTCTCGGCACCCGTGATCGCGCTTTCGCTTTTCCAGCGCTTTCTTTCCCGACAGGAAGATCCTTTCGGTTTCCGCGTCCTGGCCGCTTTGCGCAACCAGTTCGGCGGCCATGCCGTCGTCAAGGTGGGGGAAAATAAACGCGGTTCCACCGCCGGCGCAGGCCCCATCACGGCGGCCGCCGCCGCGTCCCACGTGAAACCCCGGTAGCACGATGCCCATGACCGCACCCACCGTTTCCCGCGTCATCACCAAAGAAGAACTTTGCTTAATGGAGGAGCTCTCCTCTTCCTGCGGCATCATCATTTTTGGAGCCTCCGGCGATTTGACGCACCGCAAACTGCTGCCGTCCCTTTTCACGCTCGTCCTGGAAAATCTTATGCCCAAACAGTTTTACATTCTGGGCGTGGCCCGCAGCGCTCTCTCGGACGCCGAATTTCAGAGCAAGGCGCTGGAAAGCCTGGGATCCTTAGGCACGCCGGCGGCGCGCGAGGA
>Ga0206852_1061_pt1 | contig 26824 bp, 27 predicted proteins | sample Alteio_BWOrgCont_14_FD_152849 | JGI IMG/M metagenome (GOLD analysis project Ga0206852, IMG submission 152849) | Enriched cells from forest soil in Barre Woods Harvard Forest LTER site, Petersham, Massachusetts, United States -... | ecosystem: Environmental > Terrestrial > Soil > Temperate forest >... | reverse complement strand
TGGCCCAACGTGAAGCAGGCCCTCCAGGGCGGGGAAAGCCGGGGCGGTTTTCTTTACCACTTACAACCCGATGACCCCAAAACCCCCGGCGCGGCCTTGGAACAGATCCTGGAGGCCAGGTTCACTTCCTCGCCGATAACGGTGTAGTCCGAATGCTTGTCGCTCCCGAGATTTCCCGAAACGACCACTCCGGTGTTCAAGCCGATTCCCATGGTCAAGGGCACCAGATTTTGGTTCAGGCGGTAAAGGTTCAAATCCTTCAAGGCCGCCTGCATTTCCAGAGCGCACTTTACGGACCGCAGTTCCTTATCCTCAAAAGGCACAGGCGCGCCCCAAACTGCCATGATGGCGTCGCCGATGAACTTGTCCAGGGTCCCTTCGTACTCAAAAACCACGTCCACCATCCGGGTAAAATAATCATTCAGGCCCGCGACCAGCTTTTCCGGGGCCATATTCTCGCTCATGGCCGTAAAACCCCGGATATCGGTGAACATAATGGCGCATTCCCGGCGTTCGCCAGTCAGGGCTACTCCGCCTTCGGTGGACAGGATTTTCTTGGCCACCTGTGGCGAAACGTATTTACCGAGGATTTGGGTGACCCTTTCCTTTTCACTTAAGCCGATAATCATTTCGTTGAAAGCTTTGCCCAGAATTCCAAGTTCATCATGGCTTTTTACGTCCACCCGAACCTTCAAATTGCCCTTGCCGACTTCCTGCACCCCGGCCAAAAGGGTCTTCACGGGAGCCGTAATGCGCTGGGCGATAAAAATCACGATACCGAAGGCGATGGCCACGCCCAGCAAGCCCAGGAAGATAATGGAACGTTGGATGGTTTCCTGAACCGCGAAAGCCTTATCCAGCGACCGCAAAAGCACGTAATAGCCAGGTTGGGGGTTGTTGACGACGCTAAAGGGTGAAAAGAGGCAGAGGTAATTCTCCCCGTTCAATTGCAGGGTGGCGTTGGTGGCCGAATCCCCCGCTTCGGTTTGGGGTCCATCGGAAATAGCGGGGTTCAAAACCTGGGCCAAATTGGCGTTTTGCTGAAGATTTTGGGTGGCACCGTAAATTTTACCGGCCACATCAAAGGTGACTTCGCTGTCGGTCATCTGGTTCATCCGGGCGGCCAGTTTGTCATCCAGGGCAAATCCCAAGAGAAGGGTTCCCAGAATCCTTCCCCGGCTGGAAATAGGCACCGTCACGGTTTGAAAGGCCAGGTCGCTGGCGGGGGTTTTGGGGTCATCGGGTTGTAAGTGGTAAAGAAAACCGCCCCGGCTTTCCCCGCCCTGGAGGGCCTGCTTCACGTTGGGCCAGTCCCCCGCCAATTCATCCAGCGTGGTCTCTTTGGTGGGGTCCGGCTCGCGGTTTTCCATCAAGGCCCTGTTGACCTCGGGAATATGAAAGGCGTCGAATAATACCCTTCCGTCTTTGTCCGTCACGATGAAAAGCGGAACCCGAACGGTGCTGTTTAAATCCAGGCAAAGTTCGGTGACCGTGGCGGCTACCTCTTCGAATTTTGGTTTTTTAACATCCAAGGCGGCGGTCAGCCGCGGCAGGCCGGCGATCAGGGCGGCCTTGTCCACCAGGTTGTCCGATCTTTCCAAAACGAAGCTGTGGAAAACCTCGTTGGTGCGGGCCAGGTCATTCTTCAGCGCATCGAATCCGATGGGTTTTAAAATGAGGTTCAGGGCGAAAAGAATCCCGCCCACGAGCACTATTACCAAGAGGGTGACGGCCAAAAGCAGTTTGTCCCGCAGGGAGAAGAAAAAGGGCTTTTTCATTTTCGAACCTGGTCAAGCGTGATATTCATTGTGGTCACCTTGCCCTTGTGTACCTTCACTTTTCCACTCACTGGCTCCCAATAGTCATGCCACGCCACCAGGGTATAGGTTCCCGAGGGCACGTTGGTCAAATGAAACCGTTCCCCGGGATGAACCACCTGATAAAAAGGATTTTGCAGAACTAAAACATTGCTTTGCATGCTTCGGTGCACTTCGCAGTAAAGCGGCACCGGGACTTCTACTTTCTTGAAGGTGATGGATTTGGTTTCGCCGGTCTTGCAGAGTCCCAGGTCGAACTGGGGGTTGATCGTGGCGTTACAAAAGATATTGTGATAGACGGGGTCGTGGTTGGTGAAATCCACCGTCGTGCCCACCAAAACCGGAAGGGCCCGGTGGGTGAATTTGATATATTTCTGGTCCAAAGTGGCGTGGGTTTTCGGGGCTTTCCAGTCGCCCGACACTTTTTTTAGGTAAACCACGATTTCCTCAGGCTGGGGCGTGGCTTGGGTTTGGGGAGCGGCGGCGGGGGCTCCATACCCATCGTTTCCACCGAACCGGCCCTGATCCGAATTGTCATCCGCCGGCGCGGCATTTTGAATTTGTAAATCGGGCCGGGCCGGAGCCGTCACCGTCACCAAACCTTCAATCGTTCCCGCCCAGATTGAAAAACCAAAAGCGGGAGCCAATAAAAAGAAGGCGCTGAATAAGGCGGTTTTTGAGTTTTGGAAAAAGTTCACCGGGTCTCCTGAGGAATGGGTTAAATCGGTTGTAATTATTATGGGTCGGGCGGGATAAATCCAGAACCATCTTTCCCCGAAAAACCGGGTGATTACGCATCTTTTAAGAACCTCGAAAATGAACCCATTTCACCACAAAGGTCACCAAGTGCACCAAGAACAACTAAGATTAATTTTCAAACTGCTTTTCGCCTTTCTTGGTGAACTTATGCCGATTTTCCAAAAACAATTAAATGGAAATCGGTACTATACCGACCTCTTTTAAAAGTCTTTGGAAGGTCGGCATGGTGTACTTGGTGGTTCAAATTTCCCCGGTTTTTGACTTTTGTTTGAGACCCTAAATTTAGTATTTCAAAACCAAAGGCACCGACGGCCGAAGATCCAATTCCTGATGTTGCTTGCCTTCGTCAAATGTAATAGTGGCGAGAGCTTGTGGTCCTTCCCTGAACTCCAAAAGATCGATTTGATTAAAAAGATCCAACGCGGGTGAGCGCTTTTGGTTTTTCCCCGCCATTTCAATCACCAGTTTTGAAAGCCGAGTGACGGAGTTTTTATGGGCTGTGGGTTCCAGGTTGGAATTTCGGGAAGGATCGGGAAAGAAACTTCCGTAAAACAACATGGGTTCTTCGGGGCTGCTTCCATTGTTGGCGACCCAAATCTCGAGGTACGAGGGTAAATAGGCCGGTTGATAAGACCAGCCGGGAAAGGGCTGGCTTGCGGCGTTCGCCGGTTTCCCGTAAGTTCCGATGCCGAAGGGCGAAAAACCAGTTTGGAATGACCGGCTGCGTTCGTATAAGAAAGTGGGCTTGGTGACGGAGTTTTGAATTTCATCCGGATTTTCCACCCAAAGAAATTCCAGCATGCCGTTGGAAAAAAAGAACCGGCGGTTGGCCGTTCCCTGCCCAGGATGATTATTCCGGGAACCTTCCAAAAAGCCCGCCGAAACAAGAGCTTCCGCTTCCACCCCGCCGGGTGAACAAAAGACAAAAAAATGATGAAACAATAATTTCATTTTTGTCAGTCCTCATTGGTTGTTGGTTTGCTGTAATGTTTTAATTTGTCATTGCGAGGAACTAATTATGTGACGAAGCAACCTCAGTTCATGGGGTGTGTTCGCCTTTTCACGAAACAGCAAATCAAATTCTAAAGGCGTATTTATTACCCAAAAACTGAGATTGCCATACCGACATCAATAAAACATTTCGATGTTATCGGCATAGTCCCAATCTCTTTGAAGGCTTATATTGGCGATTGGGACACGTCGCTGACACCAATGAACGACGCTCCTCGCAACGACGGCAATTATCAGAAACTCATCACCGCGCTGGCGGTGGCGGTGAATTGGTTCGCGCTGTTGGGAACGCCATTGATCACATTAAACGCTTTCACCGCTTGGCCGCCCGAAAGGGCCATGTCATAACGGCCTTCCAAACGAAACAAAAGATTGCGGCTGAATTTGTGATCCAGGGTCAGAGTGGCTTCCCGGGCTTCCACGTCATTCGCCGTCGCGGAATTATTGGCGTTATCCAAGGGGGCCAGCCAATATTCCAGTAGATCGTCCCCATCCTCAACTTCTTCAAGACGCAGGGCTAAGGCCCAGGCGTGGTCGAACTTGTAACGGGCGTAAAAGGCCGCGCCCCAGAAAGAAGAACTGCTGACCGTCGAACCATTCACCAGATACATGGGATAGCTTCCCCAATTCTGCCCGCCATATTCGGCGTCCAACGCGAAAAACAAATTGTCTGTGGCGTTGAAGGTTAAGATTCCCTCTCCCACATAGCCCAAGTTGGAATCGGTGAAGCTATAAGGGTGAGGCCCAATGATGCCGTTGAAGGTGACATTCCAAGTCGTGTCTGGTTTCAGGTTGACCTGCAAGCCGAAAGTTTTTTCGCCGTGGGCTGGAGTGACACCCGTGGGGTTGTCCCAGCCTTCCAGCGCGTAACCGATGATGCCGACGCCTCCGTCGGAGGCTGTCCAGCCGATATCCAAGCCGTCATACCAATGGGGTATGGTGTACCAATAAAGCAATGACCGGCTATAGTTCCAATCCTGGTTGCTTTCCACCACTTCCACGCCCATCCAGCTTTCCAGACGTCCCGCGTTAAAAGACCATTCTCCCGGGTCGTAGCTGACATAGGCCTGAAGCACGTCGATTCCCGGCCCGCTACCCAGCCCTAAGGCGCTTTCTTGCCCATAAACCAAGGCCAGGTGTCCCCCTGCTTCGCCCTGGGTAATGGATAAAGTCGCTTCCGCCAGCCCTAAGTTGAAGGAATTATCCTGATGGTTAAAAAAAGTCCCCACGTTGCCCGACCCGGGATTGGTGTTCGTGAAGTTGTAGCTGTAATAACTGTCTAACAGGCCGCCCAATTTGATCATGGGGGCACTGGAATCAGAACTGGGATTTGGAGTCGGTTCAGGATCGGCGAAAAGAGGGCGAGAAACAGGCATCAGGCAAGCCACAGCGAATAAACAGGTTAACCAAATGTTCTTTTTCATTTTCGCTTCTCCCGAGCATCAAGATGTTGTCTGCCCCGCCGAGTGCGAAGCAAAAGTTGTGAGAAGGTTACCATGTAAAAGCATGAAATTGATGTGAACAAACGCAAAAATACATAGCGGTTTTAGGGGGGAGAAGTTACGGGAAAGTGGAAAGTTTTGAAGACGATTTTGGCGATAAGGCAGGAAACATACCTATATTTATTCGAAAGTTAAATGGCTTCTGATACTTGGTGATTTAGATTAAGATGCAAAAATGACAGACACCAACCCAAGCAAAGAAACTTATAACGCCGACTTGGAAATAATCTTTCTCGGAGTTGCAGAGAGAGCTGCGCTTGCTCATGACGGATTTACAAACTTATTTAAATGGAATGTATTAGGATTAAAAAATAATATTATTTCTTATGTGTACCCTCTTTCGCTATCCAATTTTTGCTTCGGAGTTGCAATAAACGTCGAAAGCGAAGGAAAGATTCACAAATTAAGTTTGGTAGACAACTCGAATTCTGAAATCGGTTCATTTAATCTATCTGCCCAATCTGAACCACCTCCAGAATTTGAAAAGGTTGTAAATAAAGAAAATCCTATTTTATTAAAACCAAATAAAGGATGGGTAACCATATTTCTTACGATAAACGATTCAAAACTTCTTATTTCAAAACCTGGCCTTATTCAAATTTGTTGTGAGACACAAAACGGAAAAAAGATTATAGGTGAATTACAGTTTTTTCTTACTGACCCATCTCCGTTGACGAGAGAGCGAATTGCTGCAATACGCAGTGATCCAACAGCAATGAAAGCTGTACGTTTAGAGTTAAAATGTAACTTTTGCGAATCTAAATTTCGAACTTACGCTGCCCTTGAAAAAAACGAAAAATTAGAGAGAGAAGGAATTATTTGGTATGAAAATATTCCGGATCAGTTTTTATGCGAATGTGGAAAAACAATATTTCCTTTAGACCTTTATCGGAAAAACCTACATGGTTTTATTGGGATTAATCAACCGTCTAACGAAAACTTTAATTTTTTACCGCTTTACGAACGCAGTTCTCTTGAAACTTTAAAATCAACTTTTGCACATTTAATACAATCCAAACCAAAAGAGGAGCGGTTGCAAGAGTTTCTGAACGAGAATCCCATCCTTTTGCATCAATTTACATCGTCTAAATTGTTCTCGAAGCCGCCAATATTAACTTCATTTTTCGCCGACTTTGCAATTTTAACTTCAAATAAAGAATTAATTTTAATTGAATTAGAAAAGACAGCCACAAAACTGATGAAAAAAGATGGAGGTGTGGCTGCGGAATTAAATCACGCTTTTGATCAAGTGCATAGTTGGCTTCATGTCGTTGACGAACATCGATTAGCTGTTCTCGAATCACTCAAAATTAACAAGGAAGATGTCAGTAGTGTTCGAGGGGTTGTGATTGCTGGCTTGGACAGCGGTTATGATGCGCATCACCTTCGAATATTAAAGGGTGAAGATCGTGGCCGTATTTCATTTTATACGTACGATGATTTACTCTTTGCGCTTGAAGCTTTAATTCGGAAGATTAGTGCTTTATAAATTATTAAAGTCCGGGTCACATTAGTATAAAGTTTTTTGAACGATCCATTTAACCATTACCTATCCAGAAACCCCTGTACCAAATCAGTCAAAATCATTCCCGCGCGGCTATTCAGATGCAGGCCGTCGGTGTGGAAACGCCAACCATTCATCAGGCCTATTTCATCCAAACTTCGGCGAAGAACGAAAAGTCGAAAGGCGTCCCGGTAGAATCTCCAAAAACGGAAAGAAGTAAAAGCCTGTCCGGGCGCGATGGCGATTTGCTCCTGGATCCGCTCATAGAAAGGCAGATAGGCCACCTTTTCCGCCTCGGCGGTACTTTTGATGATCCCGTTGTATATCTGAAAAAGGCTGTTCAGGTTCTGTTGAATAGGGTTGGTCGAATTGGGGTCTTCCCCCATTTGCGAAAGCGATACCAGGGCGATTTGGGCGGTCGTTTCCTGCTTTAGTCGGCGCACGATGGTTTCCAGGTTTTGCCGGTACCATTCGGGGCTGGGTTTTTGGGGTAGGCGCTTCCAACGGGTAAATGCCCGCCGGACCCTTGGGAAAACCAATGATACGATGTCGTTGTGGCCGATGATAATGACGACCTTGTCGGGGCGGCGGGCCGTTACGCTTGGGAGCCGTTGAAGGGCGTTATAAGCCAGGTCTCCTCCGACCCCCAGGTTATAAAACCGAAACCCCTGGTTTTGGGGCCTTTTGGCTAATTCGCCGATCCAGTCAAAGCTTCCCTTCGCCTCGGTAATGCTGGCGCCCAGGCAGGCTACCACCTTGGTGTTTGATCTCTTTTCGATAGTTGGATTTATTGGCATATCTCTAATGATAACAGAGGTATTGGGGTCTAAGAGTTAAAGTGAATTAAATGCCTTCTTGGTTAAATATCGAGTTTTCAGGGGCTAAAATTGTCAAGGTCTTATAGTTATTTTTCTCCAGTGGAGAAAAATTGACCGGGCGGGTCGGCCTTTCTGCCAATTAATTGGAAAGTAGATCGGTCCTACCTTCCAATTTTGATCTTATTAAGATCAGACGGTCATTAATTTTGATTCCGGGAGAATCAAAATTATGGATAGTCCATAAAAACCCATATTTCCCATTCCTTACCGCAAAGTCGATTTTATAACACTGTTATAAATTAACCGTTCTTTCCATGGGTTGACCTTAACTTAGTTGGGTTCCCGGCTCCCAAAACCCGGGTTTTATTCCGACGGAATAAAACTGGGCCCATTAGGTAGGGTTTTATCCCTATCTGGTGGCGTTACTACGTAACACTGTTACCCCTCCCAGGCCACTATAAGGGTCAAAACGGGCTCACAGTAACGCATCCCACACCCTTTACGCTAAATCCGACTTAATTTCGGGGATTGTCGTCGTAATAGCCGCCGTTGGGATGGTATTGATCCGCCGGATGGTAATAGTGGTGACCCCAATGGTCGTCAAAATCCCGGCTGTTATAATCCACGTCGACCCCGACCCGGTGAACCACACAACCCGAGCCGAAGAAGGTCAAGACCAGGAAAAGGACCGCATAAATCCCTAACGATTGACGTTTCATGAGACGCCTCCCCTTTGCTGAACTACAGATGCTTTTATTTTGAATCCGGGCTTTTGAAGAAATCAAGGTACTCATGATAGGACCGTTACCAAAATTCAAATTCTGCTTTATCCCCGGCCTCATTGCAGACCATTTATTTAAAGGATTCCTGGATAACCTGTTTAAGCCCAGATCAAGGGCACTTGCCGGTGCATCTTGTGGATTTTGGCTTTGTCGTTCCCTTCCAGGGTTAAAACATCGGCCTCAAAGCTGTCGAATTCTCTTTGAAGTAAATCGGCTAAGTATCCATCCTCATTTTCAGCGCATGACCGTAATTTTTTAACCACCCGGAGTCCTTCTTGAAGCCGTCCCGCGTATAAAAAAACCGGAAGCCAGTCGCCGTACTCTTCTTCCCGCAACTTCTCGTGGTCCGTCAGGCTTGGATCGTTGGTGCGGGTTTCGATTTCTTTAGCTTTGGCTGAAAAGTAATTGGGATAATCATAATTGGCGAAGACAATCTCGCCCTTTTGACAAGTCAGGATATTATCCGGCCCGTAGCGGTCACGGCAGACGATCTCTTGCTTCCCGTTTCCGTCCAAATCCTTCAACTGGGTATCCCACATGTGAATACTGCCGGCATTTTTGAAATCTTTCCCATCCCAGCGGTATAAGGTTAGCCCTCCGCCGACGGAAGCGCCGACGTAGTTTTCCAAATATAAAAAATCCGTGGGATTGTTGGGGTCAGGTTGATAAACCCCGGCGTAAACAACAAATTCTCCAAAATCACGGCGGAACAAAAGAGACCATCGTCCATCATCCTGCCCCAAAACTTCGGCGGTGGAATTGAAACAAACCAAAAGATCCCGGGAACCTTTTCCCCGCAAGGACACTTCTTTTAATTCGTTGATCTTTGTTCCGGCAGACACAAAAGCTTCGGCACCGGATGGAAGAGATGGTTGGGCTGGTTTTACCGTCTTTTGATCCGCCGGAGCCGGAGTGGGAGTCGGAACTGGACGATTTAATGCCGCGAGTTTTTGTTGGGCCTCGGCGTAACCCTGATCGGCGGCCTTTTGGTACCACTTTTTAGCCTCCCAAATATTTTTGGGAACACCTTCCCATCCGTTTTCATAGACACCGCCGATTTGAAGAAAGACAGACGGGTTGCCGGTTGCGGCCGCTCTTTGGAACCAGTTCTGAGCTTGGGAGCGGTCCCGGGGAACGATCAACCCGGCCTCGTCAAAAGCGCCGACTTTGACTTGGGCGATGGGATTGTCTTGTTCGGCGGCTCGTTGATACCATTTCAACGCTTCCGTGTCGTCCTTCGGACAGCCCCAGCCGAATTCATAAAACAAACCCACGGCATAAGCGGCGCCTGCGTCGCCACCCTCGGCGGCCTTTTTATGCCACTTCAGGGCTTCCACCCAATCCTTGGGAACCCCCTGGCCGTTTTGATAGAGATAACCAATGTCGGTTTCACCCGTCGCGTTCCCCAAGGCGACGGCCTTTTGGAACGAGTTCATCGCGTGGAGATAATCCTTATTCCGGATGGCTTGAACGCCCTCGTTGACTTCCTCTTGACCGGCGGAGTTTTGTTTGGACTGAAGAATCCAAGCTGGAAAATCCCGTTGATAACCCTTTGAGAAATCAGGATGGAAATTCGACCAATTCGAATAATAGGGGCTTTGGCAGTAAATCACGATTCCCCGTGGATAAGCATCGATTCGAAGCCCTTCCCCGTCTGTATAGGGGTCTAGGTAATCGGCTTGGTTGCCGTCCAAGTCTTTGACGGTAAAAGGCCAATGGTTATGCTTTTGGTAATAACGCCTGGCCGCAAAGGCCGCATGGGCAATATTGGTGTAGGTTTCCGCCTCATCCTCTTTGACTAGAAACATGGAGAACCGGTAGGGTCCCACAAACATCCAACTTTTCTTTTGATACTCGTCGTTCGCCTTTTCGATGGCGGAAGTCATTTGGGGATAGGGGAGTTTAAAGCCTTTTAAGATTTCCATTTTGTATTCGTCGGCGGAAGCGTATCCGAAATTCCAAAAAGGCCACTGAAAAATTTCGTTCGCCGCGTCCCTCCCCAAATAGGGTACATATTGCCAAATGTGAGGATGGCGCAAGGCGTAAAAGACAGTATCGCTGATCCAAAACTTCGGATGGATCCATTCTTGGACGGCTGGAAGCGGGTTAAACTTCGGGTCTCCCCTCTCTCCAACTAGGCCCAAAAGCTCCACTTGAAAGATTTTCCAGTAATCAGCCTTTCGGGTTTCCAAATTCAGAAACGGGAAAAAATCCTGACCGGCCTGACTCTCCGTTAGAAAAGGGAAAATGGCCCGGAAGGTTTCAAAAGTATTTTGTACAATGCCGACATCCACCATGGAGGAAATCAGGGACTTGTTTTGACGACTGATGTCGCCCAGGAAAAGTGCTTCGCGGATGCTTTTCAGGGCAGCCGTTCCATCACCATGCCGGGCATCCCGATAGGCCCGAAAATTTAATAGCCGGGCAAAGTTCAAACAGTTTGAATAACGTTGAAGGTCGATGGTGTGCCAATTGGCCTTTTTGCCATAGGCTTCATCCACCCAAACTAGAATGTCTTCATGTTTTTGAACGAGTCTTATCAGGGCGGCCCTATCCGACGCTGAAATCTTTTCAGCTTCCATATCCTGGTACCATTGCCTGATAAAGTCCGATTCACTTTTGTAAGGCGAAAAAGGATGGTTGGAGTTGAGGAATTCTTCGGTAGGCGCCTCGGCCGCTTTTTGTAGATAGTAAAGGGCGTTTTCACTATCCGGTAATAGAGAGATACCGGGGTCCGCTTGCGGCCAGAGGCCCGCGTCTTTGACATCCCGGATCGCGTGGTCCAAGACGATTCGTCCCGACAACCGCCAAAAATAACCGCCTAGGATGAAACCGAAAATAAAAAATAAAAGGGTCAATGAACTAATGAGGCTTAAGGGTTTGGAAATTTTAGATTTTGAGGGCAAAGCCGACGGAGTGGTTATTCGGAAAAGCAGGAAGATGGGGATAATGCCGACGATCACAAAACAAAGTGTCTCGGTCCAAAACAATACCCACGGTTTAGGCCATTCGTTCAAAATGGGAAGAACCCTGCCGGCATAAAATCCGGTTAGGGCTAGAAATATAAAGCCCGCCCAGGTGGAAAGGACCAAGTGCTTGACAAGTTTGGAGGTTAAAAATTTAGGCTTGCCGTTCTTTCCAATTCGAAAAGTCCAGACTCCTGAAAGAGACAAGGTCACCCATCGTATTTTTTTAAAGTCGAACAATGGAATAATTCCCTATCCTTTCGACATGCCCAAACCCTAATGGGTCCGAATTATTAAGTAATACATTGTCATGGTATAACCATCAGCCCAACTGTGCCCCTTTCCCTTTTAAAAACTTCGCCGTCAAAAAGGCCTTCAATTCCCCATCCAGTTGCTCAACGGGAATGGAAAAAGAGGTGTTGGATTGGGAGATCAACCGCCAAAGTTTGGGATTCTTTCGAAGGCCCTTCACCGTTGGCCAGGAATTTTTACTGGAGCCCAGTTCCGAATCCACATAGAGCCAATCGTCGGTGAAACGGTATTTCATTTCAGGGTTTTTCATTTTTTGTATTTGGGACAGGCCCTTGGCGTAAGACCCATAAAACTTTAAAGCGATAAAGGCCAGAATAATGGCCACCGTCAGAACGGAAAAATAGGCGGCCCCCGTCAAAACGCCGCCATAGGACAAAAAGATTCCCAGATTGGCCACAACCCAAAGAAAGGCCAGAAGTAAAAACCAAAGGATGGCCCGCGCTTGATAGAAAATGGTCAGCCGGAGCAATTGGGGCGTTAAGTTGACGGTGACTTCACGGTCCATTACTTCCCCTGATTAGTAAGAAAAATTTAGTGTGGGCTTCATTTTGGTATTGAAGACAAAAACCCTATCTCATTTTAAAGATGGGGCTTAGAAAAATACTCGGAGATAAACCTCAATTAGTTAGCGTTAATTTTGAGGCCAACGGTGAACAGGTTGTTGGTGAGATATCCATTGCTCGCGACTTCTTGGGACACGAAGGTATCGATTCCGTTGCTCTCAATGGTTAGAAAAAAACCTTTGGTTAACCGGATATCAATCCCAAGGCCGAAGCGCAAAGCCAAATCCGTTTCAGTCAGGGCGGTAGCGCTTTCGGTAGCGGATTGGTTATTGGAATTGTCCGTGACCGTAAGAGGGTCACTGGTAAATATGGCCGCGCCTAAACCCGCGATGAGGTAAAAATCCACCGGATTGTCCGCGCCGACCAAAACAAACTTACCGTTAACTAAAAACATAAGGGTATGAAAAGCGCCGCCGCTAATGGTGTAACCAGGTTCGGTTAAATTTAACGGAAAGCTGCTGTATTGACCGCTGAGGACAATGGAAGTCACTTTATTTAGCCCAAAGCCATAACCAATCCCGAAACTTCCTCCGGAAGTCCAACCGTCATTGAAGTCGCTGGGCGCATAAGGAGTGGCCGCGCCAAAATTAACATAAAAGGAATTTGTTTTTTCCGGAACAGCGTTGTTGACCACCGAATTATCCGGCGGCAAAGAATTAGTGGGTGGAGCGACCATGGGTTGGTTGTCTTCACTATCGAAAGTGTTTGGGGATTGGGAGAGCGGCGAGGGGGTGGATTGGGTATTAAAACTGTCGACGAAATTTTGCAGGGTTGGATTATTGGGATGGATTCGAAGGCTGATTTTACAGTTGTGGAGGCATTGTTTAATATCATTCAAACGATAGTAGCTATAGCCCAAAAGCTCATAGGCTTGCCAATCGTTTGGATCTTCCCCGATAGCCCCTTTTAAATTACCAACCGCGGCTTGCCAATTGCCGGCTTGATATTCCGTATATCCTTGGCCGTAATAGTCGTCGGCATCGAGGGCGTGACCGTAAATCGGCGATAAAAACGAAATCAAAACCACGGCCAAAAACTTTTTCATATTTGCTCCTTTTAAATTATTATAAAAATATAAGTTTTAAAAAATGTGCTTTAAATCGAGGTGAGATTAACGGTTATCGCTCCAATTGTCTACTGGATTAGACCTCCGGGTTTGTTTTCGGGTTTTAGGCTTTGCTTTTCAAAGGAATGGTTTTATTCAAGCGGGATTCCCTATTTTTGAAAATTTCGAAGTTAAAAATTCCTTCAATGGCCTATCCAAAAGCTCAACAGGAAGGGCGAATGAGGTGTTGGCTTTAGTCACGAGCCGCCAAAGCCTGGGGTGCTTTTTGAGGCTTTTGAAGGCGTCCCAGGAATGGCGGGTAGAGGCCAAATCGGAATCGATGTCAACCGAATCGTCGGTGAAACGATACTTGATCTCCGGGATTTTCATTTTTTGAATTTGGGCCAGGCTTTTGGAATAGGACGAATAAAGAATAAAGCAGACCACCACGAAAATAATCGCCGGCGGCAGGTCCGAAATAAAAGCGGCCGCCGTCAACACGCCGCCATGGGCGACGAAGAGACCCAGATTGATGAAGACCCAGAAAAAACTAAAAGCGCAAACCAGAAGAATGACTCGTGATTGATAAAAAATCGTCAGCATGAGTAGTTGCGGCGTCATCGCGACGGTGATTTCCCGGTCCATGAAAAACTCCTAATTTTTATTTCGAGGGCGCTTGGTTTGTGTTTTAAAAATGACCCGCCCGTCTTCCGAGAACAATTGGTTGAGGCCTTTTGAAAACAGCAGGATTAACTTTTGTACGGGCCGAATTATATCAATTCGGGGCGCGGTGATTCTTAATTAAGGCCTCAAAAATCCTTGTTTTTTGAAAATTTTGTTTAAATTCTGGCCTTTTATTTGATATTTGGATTCTGTCAGGCGCATTATATTCGAATTATCAAAGGTTAAACGCACGTCCTTGCAGGAGTTCTTATGGCCAAAAGCCTCCCTCACTTGCAAAGCCTTTTGCAGAAGGCCCTCCACGATAAAAAAGTCCTAACCCAACAGGTTCTCATGTATCAGCGCTTTATGAAAATTATGCGCGATGAGAACAGTTTCGAGCATTTGCTCCAAGCCCTGATCCATTTGATCACCAAGGGTTTGGGCTATGACCGCGCGGGCATTTTTTTAGCCGACAAGGAACACAAGATCGCGGAACTGACCCTCGGCATTGACCCTCATGGTAATTTTGAAGGCCGGGGCCCGGCTTACCAATATGTTCTCTCGCCGATGAAAGGCACCAACTGGCTTTCGGATGTCATTTACGGCTACAAAAAAGCTTCCTACACCAACAACATCCAGCGCCGGGCCAACAAAAAAAATGATAAAAGGTGCATCGATCCGGGCGTCATCTGCAACGCGGTGGTCCCCATCGTGGTCAGCAACCAGGAAATCATTGGCGTGATCGCGGTCGATAATCTTTTCACGCAGCGGTCCTTGAAAAGATCCGATCTGGAAGCGCTGATCGATTTCGCCACTGAGGCCGGTCTGGCGATTGAGTCTTTCCAGCTTCAGGAAAAAATACGGAACATGACGTTTAAGGACGGACTCACCGGCGCCTTCAACCGCCGCTTTTTCGACAGCTATCTTCCCCGGGAAGTTCTGCGCTGCGCCCGCTACAAAAGACCTTTGAGCCTGATCTATGTCGACCTGGATCATTTTAAAAATGTCAACGACCTCTACGGCCATCCATCGGGGGATCTGGTCTTGCGCGAGTCGTCCGAAAGGATGACGAAAGTTTTACGCAACATCGACACTCTGGCCCGGATGGGCGGGGACGAGTTCGCGGTGATTTTGCCCGAGGTGGACGCCGAGGGAGTCCGCTACGTCGCCCTGCGATTATTTCAAACCATCACCCGCTCCCCCATGCCTTTGGAACGGCTGGGCCATCCCAACCTGACGGTGGGCGTGACGATGGGCATCGCCTGCCTGGGCGAAAGCCAAGGCAATCATGAAAAGCTGATCCACCTGGCTGATCAGAGTTTGTACCAGGCCAAAAAATCAGGCCGCAACCGAGTGGGGAATTTGGTGGCGGAAGGATAAGGCGTCAAAACCGTTAAAAATGTCGGCCAACGCTTCGCGAGACAAAACCAACCTTCCAAGGTATCTTGTAAGTCTTCGTACCGCCCCGAGGTAAACCCCAATGACCGGCTCATCTGACCTTCAATCACCCAACCTTTTTAGCTTGGAGTTTCATACCCGGTTCTTTCCCCATTTGATCTGGTCTAAGCTGAATTCAAAGGAACCGGAGGTTCGCGGAACCACTTTCGGGCACAGCCTGGAACTAACGATCCTTCTCTTTTCGGCCCTTTTTTTGATCCTAATTGGAACGCCCCTCGCCTTGGACAAAAATTCTTGGATCGGATGGGGGCTGGCTTGGGCCGGGGCGGCTGGGATTGTTTTTATTTTTGGGATGGCTTTTCACCAAGGACTCAGGCCGACCTATGACGGCTTTCTGGTTTGGATCTTCATGTTTTTCGCGTTTCTCGGTCTGACGGTCGGATTGTTTGGGGGCTCAGTTAATCATGACCCCCGGTGGATGACCATTGGTTTTGGCTTTTTGGGAGCGGTGGTTGGATACTTCCTGGGGATCGGCGCCGGGCTTTGGTTTCAGGTTTTAGGCTGGCTGGCCGGACTCTTGAGCGGCCTGGCGGGTATCCTGATTGCCGGATTGGTGATCTTGGATATGATTCTGCTGGTCGCCGACTGAAGGGCTTAAAACAAAGACTCTTGGTTGGTTTCGACGTCTTTGGAAGAAACCACTTGAGATTCGAGAGATCCCTTTTGGAGTTCGATGATCAAACGATCCCCTTTTCCAGCGTCCTTCGACGACCGTAGGATTTTACCCGTGTCCTTACGTTTCACAATGGCATATCCCCGTTTGAGCGGGGCATGGGGATGGTAGGCCGTCAGACCCGCCTCCAGACCCTTGAGTCTTTCCCGCAAAGGCTTTATCAATTGCAAGGGTGTAAAACGCGAGATAAAACTGGCGAGATGATCCAGCTGTAATTGGCGGTCCTTGAGTTTTCGCTGGAGGGCTTCGCTCAAATTCTCCATATTCATATCTAAGTCCTGGCGGGCCTGATCTAAAAGACGGTCGGGGCGGCGTTCTTTTAGACTATTGGCCATCTCCTCCAAATCCCGCCGCTTATTCGAAAGCAAGCTGTCCCAAGCTTCCTGAAGGCGGTGTCGGAGGCTGTCCAGTTGGGCCTGGGTTTCGTCGATGCCGGGGGCGATATGGGATGCCGCCGCGGTGGGGGTTGGTTCCCGCCGGTCGGCCACAAAATCGCATAAAGAAAAATCCACCTCATGCCCGACGGCGCTGATCGTGGGGATGGAGCAGTTGGCCAAGGCTCGAACCACGCCCTCGTCGTTAAAGGCCGCCAAATCTTCCAGGCTTCCCCCTCCCCGGGTCACTACCAGCACGTCGTGCCTTTGAAGTTTTGAGACTTCCTCGATGGCGGCGGTGATTTCTGCCGGAGCTTCGGCGCCTTGAACCCTGACCGGGAATAATTCCACCTCATCAATGCCCACTCGCGTCTCCAAAATCTTCATGAAGTCTTGGATAGCTGCTCCTATGGGAGAGGTGATCAGTGCGATCTTATGGGGGAACGGAGGTATGGGTTTCTTGCGGGATTCCTCGAAAAGACCTTCTTCCATCAACTTCTTCTTTAACTGCTCGAAAGCCAACTGGAGTCCGCCTAAACCCTTCGGTTCCAAAAGCCGGACGTTGAGTTGGAACTTGCCTTGGGCCTCATAGAGGGTCAAAACTCCGCCCGCTACCACTTGAAGGCCCGATTCGGGTTTAAAGGCCAGGCCTTGATTGGCGCCCCGGAAAAAAGCGCAGTCGAGAACGCACTTTTGGTCTTTCAGGGTGAAGTACATATGGCCGGCGGCAGAAAGGGTGAATTTACTGATTTCGCCTTGAACCAAGACCTGGCCCAGTTTGTTTTCCAGCAGGGCCCGGGCCGTCTGAACGATTTCAGTGACCGAATAAATGACTGGTTTTTCGTCCGTCATGCCAGTTCCCCGATTTGAACCTTGGTTAAGTTTTGCTTAAATGATGCCGCTTTAAACCCTTGAATGCCATAGTCGGCCACGGTGGCCGCGGCGGCGCTGGCCCAACGGGAGCGGGTTTTTAAATCTAGTCCTGCCTGAAAGGCGGCTAGATAACCGGCCAAAAAGCCGTCGCCAGCCCCGATTACCAGTCTGCTTTTGAAATGAATTTCGGATCTCACCCAAAAGGCTTGGCGTAAATCCCAAAGCACCGCCCCCTGGATCCCATGGGTAATAGCCCCGTGGGATAGGCCTTTTTTGCGAAAAAGAGGCACTAGGGTCTGCACTTTTTTAAGATGGGGCCACTGGCCGCCCCAAGCCTCAGCAAACTCATGCAAGTTCACCTTCCAAAACCAGGGACGCTGTTCCAAAGCCTTTTTCAATCCGAATCCCGATGTATCCACGACCGTTTTGACCTGGCGAGGGTTGAAATAACGAATGAGACCGGCATAGAGGCCCTCATTTCCCTTCGGCAGGCGGCCGGTTAAGACCAGGAGATCGCCTTTTTTTAACTGGGATTTTAAAGTTTGAAGTAAGGCTTTCCCTCCCGCGAACTGGAATCCGGGATGGTTATGTTTGGCCGACTCGTTTTTTTCATGGAGCACCAAATTAAACCGGATGGGTTGGACATTCGGGAGAAAATGAACATGAAGACCTTCTTTTTTTAACAAACTCCGGTAAAGCACATGGGTGGAATCGTCCCCCGCGCCGGCCCCGAACCAGGCTCGGGCGGGAACTTTCAGGGCTTTTAAAAACCGGGCCACATTGAGGGCTTTGCCGCCGGCGGTTAACTCGAACTTTTGGATAGATCCGATTTTGCCCTGGACGGGTTTGCGGATATCAAACTCCAAGTCAATGGCGGGATTAAGAGTTAAGAGATGAATCATCGGAGAGCTTTCGAGCCAGGTTTCAATTCGGACGCTCGAATCGTTTGATAAAGGCTTTGAAGTTTCTGAGCGGCCTCGATTTGCTCCGATTGGTTATCTGAATATTTGATGATTCTTTTCCACAACTCCACGGCGTCCTGGTAGCGGCCGACTTTGGTATAGGTATTGGCCAGGATGTTGACCAGCATTTCCGGCGCGTCTCCCCGCTGAATTTGGGCTTCCAGGAAAGGAATCATCTTGTCGTACTGCTCGGTATTTTGATAAGCGATGGCCGCGTAAATGAGTTTGAGACGGGTTTCCGAAGGATTGGCCAGGATTCCCTTTTGCAGTAGCTTCACGGCTTGTTCCGGCCTTTTCAAGTGAAAGGACAAGGCGGCCGCCCCATAGGTGTAAATGGGAATAAAGTGCGGGTTCAAATCGGTCGCCAGACTGCAGTAATCGTAGAGCTTGGCATAACGGTCCAGCGAATTATCGATATCGCCGTAATACTGGATGACCCGGATCCAAAAGAGGTGGCCTACCAGAAGCCGGAATCCGCTCAGGTAACCGGCGGCCCTGACCGCGGAGGGTACATCGGTCGCAATTTTTTGAGCGACGAAGGGTTCGGGATGGACCCAAGAATAGAGGGTGCCGGAAGTAAAAACCTGAATGGCGAAAGCGGCTATCAGGATACGGATTTTCCAGTCGGTTAAAAGAGAATGGATCATCGGAATTCCCGCTTCTCCAAGGAAATCCACCCAATAATGAAAACCACCGCCGAGTAAGCGAAAGTATAAATCAGCACTTCCTGCCATTGCGTCCAACCCAAAACCAGCGTTGGATCGTAAATGCGGTCCTTGAGGTTAAATAGGTCCAAATTGGGCAGACAGTAATAAACCAGGGTCAGGATGAACTTAAGGATGGGCGCGTGCTGTTTTTCGAGGAGCCATTGGATTTCGTCGATCAAACGGCCCAGAATAATGGTGAAAAAAGTGTAGAGCACTACCCGGACCATAGAAGTGGCGATCATTTGATAGGTCAGTCCCAAAAAAGTCAGGACCAGCATTTCTAAAACCATAAAGAAAACCGATGACCAAAAATAAGACGGCATTGAACCATTCACGACCAGGACCATGAAAACCAGAACCGCCACCGTCCCCAAGATGACCAAAAGATTCATGGTGAAAAAACCGAAAACCCGGCCCAGCAAATACTCGCCGCGGGAAACGGGTTTGGCTAACTGAAGAAAAATAGCCTTTTGGTCCATTTCGGTGTTGTAGCTGACGGCCAAGCTCAAAAGCAAAACCATCCAACCGGCCAATTCGGCGCCCGCCAATCCCAAATCGGTGAAAATTTTCAACGCGTCCCCGTAACTGAGAATCGAAAGAAGGTAAGAAAGTCCGCAGATGCCGATCACCGAGCAGACCCAAACAATCAGGATGTTGCTTCGGATCAGCTCGCGGAAGGTAAAGACCGCGACGGTGAGGACCCTTTTCATGATTCACCTCGATGGGACGCGAAAGAATCGATGGGTTTTCCGATGGCGTTCAAGAAGTAAGCTTCCACCACCGAGGACAAGGGCCGGACGCCCAGGACCTTGGCGCCGCGGGAATTCAAAAGAGCCAGGGTTTCGTTCAAAACCAGACCCGGTATTTGAACTCCGCCATTTTTATGGATCGATTCCCGAAAAGGTAATTGGGATAATTTGGAGGCTTCCGACTTGTCCACGTCGATCCAATAATCGACCGGAAGGGATGATCCGAGGACCTTGGAAATCGGCGCCACGTCTTTCAAAACGCCCTCGTGGATAATCCCGATTCGGTCGCAAACCCGCTCGACCTCGTCCAGGATATGGGTGTTCAGAAACAAGGTCGTTCCGGTTTTTTTAAGATCCAAAAAAATATCCCGCATTTCTTTATAGCCCACCGGGTCCAATCCGCTCATCGGCTCATCGCAAATGAGGAGGCGGGGTTTTCCGATCAAGGCCTGGCCGATGCCGATGCGTTGGAGCATGCCTTTGGAATAGCCCGATACCTTGTCCTTGGCCGGCTTGGTCATGCGGACCAGTTCCAATACCTCATCAACCCTGCTCTTGAGGGTTTTCCCGCCTAAGCCGTGAAGGGCGCCGAAATATTCCAAAAGCTCCCGGCCCGTGTGCTGGCGGGAAAAGTACGGCAGTTCGGAAAGGTAACCAATTTGGTTTCGGACCGATTGATCGGCGATTTTGCCGTTGAGTATCCTTACCGTCCCCGCGTCCGGATGAATGAAGCCCAGGATGACTTTCAGGATCGTGGTTTTACCCGCCCCATTGAGCCCCAAAAGGCCGAAAGCCTGGTTTTCATAGACATCCAGCACCAACGACTTTAAGGCGTGATTCAGCTTGGGCGTGAACCAAAAAACCCGTCTTGTAGGTCTTGGAAAGCCCTCGGATCTGAATAGCGACGGGCTGGTCTTGTTGAGAGCTGTTATCTTCCATCAGTTCCCCACCTCAACAAAATTCTCCAAGCGTTCAAAAAGAGCCAGGGCCGCTTGAATGGCCAGGGCGCTGGTTTTGGGATTTTCCGCCGAGGGACGGTTCCGGGTGACGGCGGTCATTTCCCCAAAGGGCCCGACGGCGCGGATTTGGTGTTGGTTGAAACGAGCCTTCGGGTCAGCCATGATTTTCACCTTCAGCAATTCAGGTTTCCCGGAAGCGACGGCCAGTGTGGCGCTGACGTTCACGTTCGCCGGAAATCTTTCTATGGCTCCCCAAACGTCACCTCGATAAAGATAAAAGGGTTTTTGAGCTTGGTCAAGAGCCCGCTTCTGGGCCGGGGTCAATCCGGGAGCGCCCCGGAAACCCTTCGGCGGTTTGGTGGATAAAATTTCCAATTGGGTTAAGGTTCCCTGCTGGCGGGCGGCCCGAATACCGTCCAATCCGGCCAAGGCCCCCGAAGGCAGATAAACCTTGGTACGGTAGCGGTTGGCCAAACGGGTAATTTCTTTTTGATGAAATAAAAAACCGCCGGTGCTCATGACCATTACGGGTTTCTTGCGCGGAAGCGCCGCCCGGATCACAGCCGGAACGGCCTTGACCGAGGCCGCTTCCAAAATAAAATCGGAATGTGAAATCACATCCGACAGTTTCTCAAAAACACGGGGGCGGTTTTTAAGGCTTTGGGATAAACGGGAAGCCTGGCCGGGGGCCAAGTCGAACAAGGAAGTGATTCGGAAGGAGGAACGGCGTTTTTCAAGAAGCCTAGCGACGGTCGACCCGATGGCGCCGCAGCCGATGATGCCAAGACGCCGGGGCCGGGCTTGGCTCACTTCGTGGGAACCGCCGCCAGCATCCCATCCAAAGCCCGCAGGGCGCGGATCCGAATGTCTTCCGGAATCTCGATGGGATATTTTAATTCCTTCAGTGATTCATAAACGTCTTCCAGCTGGGTCATTTTCATATTGGGGCAAATCAGACCCTTGCTGGGCTGCAGAAAGGTCTTTTCCGGCATAGCCGTCCGCAAGCGGTGCAGCATGCCCATTTCAGTGCCGATAATGAAGGTTTTAGCCTCGGAGGCTTGGCAGTAACGGAGCATTTGAGACGTCGAAAGAATGGCGTCGGCCATGTTGCAGATATCCTCGTTGCTTTCGGGATGGATGACGACCATGGCGTCCGGATATTGTCTTTTCAAATCGATAATGTCCTTGGCCTTCATGCGTTGATGGGTCGGGCAGCAACCGGCCCAAAGGATCATCTTCTTGTAGGTTTGGGTCTGGACCCAACGACCCAGATGCTGGTCGGGCACGAACAAAATTTCTTCTTGAGGCACGGCGTTCACCACCTGAACCGCGTTGGCGGAGGTGCAACAGACATCGGCCATGGCCTTGATTTCCGCCGAGCAATTGACATAAGCCACCACCGCCGCGTTCGGGTGTTCCGCCTTTTTGATTTTTAATTGTTCGGGGGTGATCATGTCCGCCAGGGGACAACCCGCTTCCTGTGCCGGCAAAAGAACCGTTTTCTGCGGGGAAAGGATTTTGGCCGTTTCGGCCATAAAATGAACGCTGCAAAAGACGATGACCTCAGCGTCAGTCTTGGCCGCCAGTCGGGAGAGCTCCAAGGAATCACCCACATAATCCGCGATATCCTGCACCTCGGGCCGCTCGTAACTATGGGCGAGAATGACCGCCTTCCGTTCTTTTTTTAAAGCGCCAATCCGAGCTTTAAGTTCCTCATCATCCAAAAATAGGTCGAGTGACATGGTCAGCCTCCCTTTTTAACTTTGACCAGCTTGTTCTTGGCGTTGACATGTATGACCGTCGGTGCGTAACCCTCCGGCGGAAGGTGATTAAAGGTCTCATAGGTCAAAACGATGACTTGGTCCCCCACTTCGGCCTGGCGGGCCGCAGCCCCGTTGAGGCAAACGACGCCGGAGTTGGGCTTACCGGCGATGGCATAGGTCTCAATCCGGGCACCGTTGTTCAAATTCAAGACATGGACCTGTTCATAAGGGGCGATATCGGCCGCTTCCATCAGCTTTGGGTCCAGCGTGATGCTGCCTTCGTATTCCAGATCGGTTTGGGTGACCGTCGCTTGATGAATTTTAGATTTCACGAAAATCCGGCTCATGGGTTTCCTTTTACTAATTATCTGATCAAAAAGGGCCAAAGGTAAGTAGTCATCAAGTCTATATTTTATAGGATTATGTTGTCAATAAGGCGCACATCGTCAATGAAAGCGGCCAGAGCCAACAAAGTCCCCGATTTCAGTTTCTCAACCGGTTGAAGCCGTTGGGTTTCCACCGCTTCCAGGTATTGAAGTTTCAACCGTTTTTCTTCCCGAAGAACTTTTTGAATTTCGCCAAGAACCTTTTTCGTTCGCGTCTCCCCCAAGTCGAAAAAACTTTTACCGACTTTAAGCGCCCGATAAATGATCGGAGCCGCCCGCCGCCCTTCCGGCGTCAACCGCGTGTTGCGCGAGCTCAAGGCCAATCCATCTTGTTCACGAACGATAGGACAAATCACCGTTTCCACGGGCAAATTGAAATCCTGAATCACCTGACGCAGCAGGATGGCCTGTTGGGCGTCTTTTTGGCCCAGGTAAAGGCGGGTGGGCTGAACCGCCTCCAGTAATTTAACGACCACTGTAGCGACTCCGTCGAAATGACCTGGCCGGTAAGGCGCGCAGAGACCTTGAACCAGGGGGCCGGATACCGTGACCTTACTGGAAAAACCTTCGGGATACATCACTTTATCCCCGGGGGTGAAGAGTAGGTTTATTTTCTCTTTTTTCAAAAGATTAAAGTCGGTCTCGAAAGTCCGGGGATATTCCTTGAAGTCTTCCCGGGGACCGAATTGGAGCGGATTGACGTAAATGGAAACCACGGTAACATCATTAGCCTTTTTGGAAAGGCGGACCAATTGAAGATGACCTTCATGTAAGGCCCCCATGGTGGGTACAAAGCCAATTGTTTTTTGACCCAGACACCACTTTCGGGTTTGGACCTGCATGGAGGAAGGATCAGGAATGACTTTCAAGGACATGGTCAGGTTTTTGGAGGAAATTGGCCGCCACGGACTTCTTCAGCATATTGCCGTATGGCTTCCCGAATGGATTCATGGAGTTGAAGATAGGCCTTCGCGTGTTTGGGATGAAAATCCGGTAGAAGGCCCAACAAGTCATGAATAACTTGAACTTGGCCGTCACAGGAAGGACCGGCGCCGATGCCAATCGTCGGGATGCGAAGGGATTGGGTGATTTTTTGGGCGATAGCGTCGGGAACCAGTTCTAAAACCACCGCGAAGGCGCCGGCCTTTTCAAGCGCTTTAGCCTCCCGCAAAAGATGGTCGGCGGAGGTTTTATCCTTACCCTGGATATGGTAGCCGCCGAAGCGGTGGATCTGTTGGGGTGTAAAACCCACGTGTCCCATGACTGGAATACCGTTACCCGCCAAAAATTCAGTGACCGGACCGGCTTCAGGGCACCATTCTAACTTGACCGCCTGGGCTCCCGCTTCCGCCAGAAAAAGCCCGGCGTTTTCCAGGGCTTCTTCCGGCCCCAATTGATAAGAAAGAAAGGGCATATCGCCGATCACCATGGCATGGTGAGTTCCCTTCGCCACGGCTTTGCAATGGTGAAGCATCTCGTCCATCGTGGCCGAAAGGGTGGAAGTTCGTCCTAACATGGTCATCGAAAGGCTGTCCCCCACCAAAAGGGCGTCCACGCCGGCCGCGTCCGCCGCCAAGGCCATGGAATAATCGTAGGCCGTGACCATGGTGATTTTCTCGCCCTGATCGCATTTTTTCTGAAAATCCAAAACAGTAATCTGTTTTTCCATGGCTATCGTTTCACGCTGACGGGCTGATAATAGAGGGTGCCCTTGGTGATTTCTCCCATATGGTTTAAGAGATCGTCCAGGTCGGCGTCCCGATGGACAAAATCTATCTCATTAGTATTCACGACCATTAGGGGCGTTTCCTGATAATGGAAAAAGTAATAGTTATAGGCTTGGTTAAGCTCCGTTAAATATTCGGGGGTAATGTGGGACTCAAACTTGCGGCCGCGCATGGCGATGCGTTTTAAAAGCACCTCATTGGACGCTTGGAGATAAATGACAAAATCAGGTTTTAAAACCTGACTATTGAGAATTTTATGAATTTGCTCATAAAGCTTTAATTCATTGTCATCGAGGGTCAGGTTGGCGAAAAGGCGGTCTTTAGCGAAAACATAGTCGCTGACCAGACCCTGTTGGAACAACTCGGTTTGAAGCAGTTCCTGTTGCTGCCGGTATCGGGAAAGCAGGAAAAAAAGCTGGGTTTGGAAAGCGTGCTTAGGCATGTCTTTATAAAACTGGGAGATGAAGGGATTTTCCTCTAAGCCCTCTAAAACTAAACGGGCGTTTAGTTTTTTTGAGAGAATTTCAGCCAGGCTGGTTTTACCCACCCCGATAGGGCCTTCAACGGCGATGTATTTATGTGTCAGCATGAATTCTTACCTGGGAAAAATCTTTTACCTGCGTCAGCGCTTCTTGAACTGAAAAAGACGTTAAAGGAATCCGTAAACCGGGCGCCAATTCGGCCAAAGGCGTCAAAACATGCCGCCGCTGGGTCAACCGAGGATGAGGCAACACCGGATCCCTATCCTTTTGAATTAGATCTCCATACAGAAGCAAATCCACGTCCAATGTCCGCGGCCCCTTGGGAATTTCTCTCTGCCGGTTCTGCTCTTTTTCCAATTGGTGTGCCCATTCTAACAGACTTTGCGGCGTCCTATCGGTCATAAACTCCGCTACCTGATTCAAAAACCAAGGTTGATTTAAAAGATCCACCGGCTCAGTTTCATAAATCTTGGAAAATCGGGAAGAAGAAAATTCCTTTTGAATAGTCTGCCGCGCCTTGGTTAAATAGTCTTCTCGATGTCCCAAATTGGAACCCAACGAAAGGTAAACCAACGGCATAAAGGACCCACTTTATTTAAGCTTTGAAAGTCTTTGCAGGGCTTCATTCAAACGGTTTTTATCCACCGTAATGGTCATCCGGAAATAGCCTTCCCCTTCTTTTCCAAACCCATTCCCAGGGGTGGCCACAATTCCCGCTTCGTCCAATAATTTACCGCACCAATCGGCCGAGGTCATTCCGTTCGGAACCTTGATCCACATATAAAAAGCGGCCTGAGGAATTTGAAATTTCCAGCCTAGTTTTTGAAGTCCGACCGAAAAAAGATCACGGCGTTCTTGATAAATTTTTCGAATGTTTTCGGTCACCGAATCCGGCGACTCTAAAGCGGCAATGCCCGCGTATTGGATAGGATTAAAAACGCCAGAATCCAGATTCCCTTTGACGTCTGCCAATGCCTTTAAAACACTCTTATTTCCGACAGCAAAGCCCACCCGCCAGCCGGTCATGTTGAAAGTTTTCGAAAGGGAGTGGAACTCCACGCCGACTTCCTTAGCGCCCGGAACCTCCAAAAAGCTGACGGGCTTGTGTCCGTCATAATAAAGTTCGGTATAGGCCGCGTCATTGGCCACGATCAGATTGTGTTTTTTCGCGAACTCAACGACTTTGACATAAAAGTCCTTCCCCGCCAAAGCGGAGGTCGGGTTATTGGGTGAGTTGGTCCAAATCAGTTTGGCTCGTTTTAAAATATCCGCGGGAATAGCGTCTAAATCAGGCAAGAAACCGTTTTTTTCTAACAGGGGCATGAAATAAGACTCCGCGCCCGCGAAAAGGGTTCCGGCGTGATAAACCGGATATCCTGGAGACGGCACCAAGCAAATATCGCCCGGGTTCAAAATACCGATGGGTAAATGACCGATACCTTCCTTTGAACCAATCAAAGCCACCACTTCTTCTTTCGGTTCTAATAAAACCCCAAAACGGCGTTCGTACCAAGCCGCGACCGCTTCCCGGAACTGAGGCAGGCCCGTTCCCAAAGGGTATTGATGATTGGCTTTATCTTTGGCGGCTTTGTAAAGGGCTTCAATAATAAAATCAGGGGTCGGCAAGTCGGGGTCGCCGATGCCCAAGCTGATGATATCGATCCCTTTTTCGATCGCGGCTTTTTTCTTTTTATCTATCTCGATGAAAAGATAGGGGGGTAATTTTTTGAGACGATCCGCCGAAGTAAATTCCATTTTTTTCTCCAAAATTTCGACTTTGAATTAAGCCGGTCTCACGACTTCATTTTTTAAAACACCAATTCCTTCCACTTCCACTTCCACATGGTCCCCAGGATTCATGGGACCGATACCGGGAGGAGTTCCCGTAATTAAAACATCCATGGGTTCCAACGTCATGACTTTTGAGGCAAAGGATAAAAGTTGCGCGGTATTCCAAACCCGGGATGAT